>Ga0315278_10002860_pt1 | contig 15412 bp, 7 predicted proteins | sample YL17G06_0_MG_FD_203880 | JGI IMG/M metagenome (GOLD analysis project Ga0315278, IMG submission 203880) | Sediment microbial communities from Yellowstone Lake, YNP, Wyoming, USA - YL17G06_0 | ecosystem: Environmental > Aquatic > Freshwater > Lake > Sediment | place: USA: Wyoming | collected... | reverse complement strand
TGGCTTATGAGGTTATGGCCGGCAACACAGCCGACAACACCACTCTGCAAGGGTTTCTGAAGAAGATCGAGGCGCAGTACGGCAAAGCCGAGCGCATCTGGGTGATGGACCGAGGGATTCCGACCGATCGGTTTACGATTCGTTGACGAATATGCCCTGCGATCCGGGAGCTGACGGGCGACCACCGCAGGGGATGGCGTGCTAAATCGGTAGATTAGCCCAAAAAATCGGTAGATTATCGGTAGATTCATCATGCCTTCGCCCTGAGGATGTAGCGGGTGCTTCGTCCCTTTCCTTGCGTTTCGAGGATACCAATCTCCACCAAACTCAAAAGATCCCGGCGGATCGTATCGTATACGACGGACAGATTTTCCCGACACCAGCCGCTGGTGACAAAGCCTTGCTCGGCTGCCTGCGTTACGATCTTCTTCTGGCGATTGTTCAGCTTTGATTCTATCGCAGGTGTTATCAAGAGTTGCTTTTCGGGCGCCCGCAGACGTTCGATGTTTTCCCCCGGTCCCGGGAAGGTGACCTGAAAGTAACCGGTGTCGGTGCCGAGGAGCGGCTCATCGAGCCCGTGATCGAGCATCTGGTCGCGCATCCGGCGGAAGCCGCTGCCACGTTCCTCTATTCGGTGAAAGTATGACAGACACTGGGCCAGGACAGGGTTTCGCGAACAGGGGCGGTATTTCCCTTTGCGCAAGTTGGCGAGCGTGATCGGTCGAGGGGGAAGACCGGGGCTCAAGACGATGACGCGATCAGCGAAGATCTCGAGGATGATCTTGCGACCGGCGTCCTCGTACTGGCGGTGCGCCACCGCGTTCACCAGCGCCTCGCGCAGACCATCGACAGGGTACTCGTCGAGGCGCACGCGGTTGAGCCCGACGATACGCATTGGGTGGCGTGTGTTTCGATCGATGAAGGCGATGGCGCGATCGATCGCCGACGGCATGGGTGCCCGGATGTCCTCGTGATCCCGCGGGTCGCCGTCTGGTTCCGTACTCCGGTAGGCATCGGCGAGGATGCGGCACTGGGGGAACACCATCGAGGGATCCTTGGCAAGGAGAACGATGCCGGCAGCCGTGGCGTAGGTTTCGCCTGTGCCCTGGTCACGCCAGGCAAGGCCGCGAGCAGAGGCGCCGGACACGAGATCCGCCGCCGAAAGACTACCCGCGTCTCGGTTCTCGGCCGCGGCAATCAATCCGCGTAGCACCTCGTGGTCAAGATCCTGCCAACGGAGACGAGTAAGCGGCTGTGATTCAAACGAAGACGTGGCCTCGATGGTCTGCTGGGCGATCTTGTCCTCGTCGCTGGACGGGGCGATGCCGAATTTGTCTGCAAGAAGCTTCACCAAGGCAGCACGGACCTCCTTCTGAAGTTCGATGACGTTGCCGAAACGCTTGTACTTCGGCCCGTCTGTATCGAGTTCAGCAAGAAGCTTCGATGTCCCCTCCTCCCTTTTTACGCTGCGGTCGCCCTTGATGAAAGAAAGAACGGGAAGTTTCCTTTTCTTCGCTCGACGGTACTCGGCGTGGGTGATCGACAGCCCGCCCACCGGCGTGCCGTATTCGATACCTACGATGAGTAGATAAACCTGGCAACCGTCGAGCGATTGAAGGCATCCCTCCAGCGCCTTGTCCGGGGAAGCCGGTTCCAACTCGTAGAGTACAGGTGTGCAGTGAGCCGACAGGAAAGTGTCGGTGTTGACCAGGTTCTGGACGATAAGGCGCTCGTCTTCAAGTTCCTTTTGGACCGAGCTGACAAAAACGCAGAGCTTCGCGGTCATCGTGGCACCTCCGCCCGAGCGAGCAGTTCGGCAAAGCTGTAATAGTCCGAGGGCAAGTCTTCATTCTTGACAATTTGGTCTCTACTCATGATTGCCGAGCCCCGGGGATAAGGTCCAAAGATAGAAAACACAAAAAAACCTTTCCTCACGCCAAGGCGCAAAGGATGCAAAGGGGTTTTCGCCGAAAATCCCTTTATTGTTTTTCTAAATGAGTGCCATGGGGGGAAGAAGATATCGAGAAAGGCTAATAGAACTCTAAATGTTTCTCTTGGCGCACTTCGCGCCTTTGCGTGACCAGGAGAGTGGTGGGCTTCCAGGTCACGGTAGATCGTTCGTATGCCGGAGTCTTCGCGTTTAGCGATCTCAGCCACGGTCAGGCCATTGGGGCTGGCTTCCATGGCCCTAATAACCCGCCACTGCCGAGCTAACTGATCGCCCCGCATAACGACCTTTCCTCACGCAAAGCCGCAAAGAGCGCAAAGGTAAGCCTGGGTATAAAACCTTAACAACCTAAAACAATTCTTTGCGGAATCCTTTTAACCTTGGCGAACTTGGCGCCTTGGCGTGACATCCATCTCAAGCAAAGCCGCAAAGGACGCTTCATTTGGCCTCACGCAAAGGCGCAAAGAACGCAAAGAATGCTCTTGGCTAAAAAGCTTTAAACACTTCTAACTTATCTAACCCTCTTTTCTTGGCGACCTTGGCGTCTTGGCGTGAACTATTCTTCTCAACGCAAAACCTATAGAGATTGCAGGGATAGTATAATTATTCAAAAAGAATTTCAACCCCTTTTTCTCCTTTGGGAAAAGCGCTGAAAAGGAACCTTTGTCCCACTTTCCCTTTGTCCCGTAAGGAATAGGGGACGAGGGTTCCGCGACAACTTACAATGAAAACTCTTGGTATTCTGGAAGGCGAGGGATTCGGCAAGTTGTTTCAGAACCAAGGTCCCCTCTTCCGTCCATTTGAAAGATCAGGGAGAAAAGCCCCTACGCGGGCAGGTGAGGGGGCCTCACCTCGATCGTTCCGCTGAGCTCACGGTCGAAGCCCTTTCCCCCCAAGAGACTGTGCCGTACTTATGAGTTGGGTGGGTAGCGGTAATCCCGGCAAGGCGGGGTGAGACACGACGCTAGATTTTTGTGATCACGGCCCAGGGGACGATGATCTCGAAAGGTGAGTCTTCGCCGTGGGCGTAGCGGGAGGTGCGGTATTTGTCCGCCTTCGCAAAATGGCGGTTTTCGATGAAGCCGTGGTCGGAGAACATGATCAGGAGGCTCCGGGAAGGAAGCTCGCGCAGGCGGGGGGCCAGGTCGAGATCCAGGTACTGGAGGACGTTGCGGAAGAGGTGCTCCGGCGTTCCCTTCTCCGTGTGCACCCGCTCATCAATCCCGGCGACCTTCCAGACCCTTTCTTCCAGGCTGGCGCCGGGGGCCGGCTCCTTTTCCAGAGCTGCTTTGAGAAACTCCATCTGCCTGGGCGTGGATGAGGGCGGGTGGGCCCAGAGCGTTCCTTCCTGGGCGATCCGGAGCTGGTTGGCCAAGGGGCCGAAGAATTTCTCTTTCAGGTACTCCCATAAGTCCCAGCGCATTCCATCCATGAGAAGGTATATTTTTTGATTCTCCCCGTGCCCCCGGCGCAGGGTCAGGGAGGGAAGATCTTCGATCATCTTGGGCCGCTTCCTCTCCCCGGCTTCCCAGGAGGCAAGATTCTCCCGGTAGAACCTGGAAAAGCTTGCGGAGAAGAAGTCCTTCAGCCTTTGGGCCTGGGCCAGGTGCTCCCTGACAGGAGAAGGGAGGGAAACCTCCAGCCTGCCCACGGCAGAAGGGAACGTTTCCGCCAGGAAGGATAAGGGGCTCAGGTTCTGCACATACAGGGACTCCCATTTCTGGAAGTCCTGGGGCGGGCTTCCTTCTTTTTTCCGCAAAGCGGAGATCTTCTGGAGGAGAAGGGCATAATCATCCAACGCCTCCCCCATCTCTTTTTTCTTGGCGATTAGAACAGAAGGCTGCCCGCCCGAGCCGGAATCCTGGGTAACCTTACCCTCCTTGTCTTCCCTTTCCGGGGAGGCCAGCAACCTTTCGCAGGATTCCCGCAGAATGGAGGAGAAGATCGCCTCCCTGCGGAAGATCTCCCCTGCCGTTCGCGGAGCAAGCAGCTTCCAGAGCCCGGCCAGGTTTCCTTCCTCCTTTTCCGTCTCTTTCACCATCCCCTCGAAGAGGTGGAGATCCTTTTCCCGCAAGGCTCCGGCGGCTGCGGCGAGCTGGCGGACCAGGAGATCGTTTCTTTCCTCTCCCTCATTTTGCAGGAAGGGGAAAAGCGAAGAGATCTCCCGCGGGGGGATGCCGTATCCTTCAATCCATAGGGAAAAGAGGAGGGCTCTTTGAAAGGAAGCCGGGCCGAGCTCTTTGAGCAGGGGGAGAAGGTGGGGGAAGTCTTTTTCCATGAAGGCCGCGAGCCCCTCCCGCTCGGCCGGGCTGCTCCCAGTCTCTCCTTTACCGATGAACTGGACAAAGGTTCCCTCGGAAATTTCTTCCTCTTTCAGCCACTGGCGAAAAATTTTCCGGATCTGGGCCAGGGTATATTTCCGGTGGACGAGAGCTTCGTAAAGTTGATCCAGGTCTCTCCGGACTACCACAACCCTTCCCCGGAAAGCCTCGTTGATCCCCTCCACAGTCAGGGGGGTCAAGGCCTCTTCCAGCCTGGCCAGGGAAGAATCGTCCCGGACCGGAGCAAGAGAAAGGACTCTGCGGATGGCCGAGGCTTTCTCTTTTTCTCCCACCTCTTCCAGGCCGTTCAGATAGGGCAGAAGCCTTTCCTGGTAGGTGGGCGCATTCAGGGCTTCCAGGGTCTCCTGGATGCCCAGGTCGATGGACTCCTCCATCTCCCGCAGGGGAGAGAGCGATGTTTCCTTCCCCAGGACAAAGCCGCAGGAGCATACGGGGCTCCGCTGGAGGCCATCCGGGGAGGCGACATGGCACTGCAGAAGAAGCACGGAAGCCAGGGCCCGGTCTATGGAACTCAGGTTGTGACGGACAGAGACGATCTCGACCTGGTTCAGGCGGGAGAGGAGGGCATAGCGCCGCGATTGGCGAAGCTTTTCATAGGGGGCAAACTGGTCGCCCGAGCGGGCCCGGCGGTGTTCTTCGAGGTAGAGGTGAATATACCCTTCCCTGAAATCCTGAAACCGCTGCAAAAGATCCTGAATCGCCTCGGGCGCGGCGGAAATATTTTCCGCGTCGAAGAAGCGAAGCAGCGCCACCTTTTCCTCTTGCAGGTTACGGTAGGAGGGGCGGTCGGGGATGGACAGGCGGGGGTCGCTTAGGTACTGATGAACGAAGAGAACCCTTTCGGCATGGTCCAGAAAAGCTTTCACCCTCTCCAGGCGGCTGAGCTTGTCGGCAAAGAAGGGCTCCTTGCCGGCGGCGGAGAGGAACCGTTCCAGCCCCTCTCTCGAGGGAAAGGTGACCTTCACCTCTTCCCACTGAGAAAGAATATCCTTAATATCCTGGTCCCAGGAGTCCCAGGGGAGGCTCCTGAAGGTCTGAAAAGAAGAAGCCCAACGTACCCTCTGGAGGAGGTTTCTCAGGGATTCAACCTCTGCCTCTTTTCGGGCCTTGATTTCGCCCCAAACCTCCTCCTGGGAAAGAAGGGTGAAAGGGCCTTTGCGGAACTTGTCGGGAATCAGGGGATGTTGGGGAATGGCCAGGCGAAGCTCTTCGCTCAGAATCTCGCCCTTGCCCAGGCTGGTGATTCCCGGGAGTCCCATGCGGGATATTTCTTCGAGGCCTCTTTTCCTCGTTCCCTGGTAGGCGATGGTGTTCCCGGAGAAGAGCAGGGCAAAGACGAGGACTTCAAATTGATTCTTCAGAAGGCCGTAATCCCCTTTGCGAAATGCCCAGTAAAGGGTCTCCGGGGGAAGCGGCCCCTTCTCCAGAAGGGAGAGGAAATGTTCGGCCAGTTCGTTATGCCGGGGATCAACCTGGAGGACATACTGATTTCCTTTTTTCCGGATCAGGCCCATGGGCTTGAGAAGTCCATCCAGAACCGCCCGCAGGCCGAACTGGGTCCGTTCGCTTACTTCCAGCATCCCGGTGGCAAAAAAATCCCGCAGAAGGTTTGCCAGGGTCGTGGGAGGAAGAGCTTCGAGATACGGGTGGATCCGGTTATGCCGGGGGAACCTCCGGGATAGAAGGGGAGGGATGAACTCTCCGAGAAATTTTTCCTGGCTGAGGTACCCGTAAGCGGAGACTTCCACCTGCCGGTCATCCCAGAGGACGAGGCCGCCGAAATAGGCCCGGGTAAGGATCTCTCCCAGCCTTTTCTTGGCCCCGTTGAGGAGATTTACGAGGTATTCCCTGCCCCGTTGCCCGGACTCGGAAGCCTCCCCTCCCAAGCGGTCCAGGAGAAGCACCACGGCCAGCGTTTCCCGAAGCCAGTTTTCCTCTTCCTCCTCGAAGGCGGCGGGAATCCAGAAGAGAAATGTGCCCGGGTATTTTTGGCGGAGGGCCGGAAGCAAAACCTGGCGCAGGTGATCGTACTGGCGGTCGATTCCATGGGTCGTGCCCACGATGAGGAAGAAATCCTCCTCCACCTTTTTCCATTCCTCACCCAGGCTTTGCGCTTCCGCCAGGGGGATTTCATCGACCTGGCGCAAGAGGATCAGGCCGGAGCGGCGGGTATATTCCCAGGTGGCCGAAACCCGCTGCTGCCTTAGCTCGGCCCAGCCGGCAAAGGGAAGGTGGGGAGAGTCGGCCAGCGGCAGCAGACGGTCAAAGACGCGGCGGTCGCCGGGATAGATTTCGGCCACAGTCTGCCGGATTTTGCGGCGCATGATGCCGGGGATGTCCGCCTTGAGGTCGATGGCAAATTGGTCATCGAGGGGATCTTTCCCGGAAGAGACGGCCAGGTATGAGCTTTCCTTGGCCAGACGGTCGAGGATGTCGCGGAGATACTGGTAATTGATGCTCGTTTCCAGGTCCGTCACCCGGAAGAGGACCATCTCCGCCATGTGTCGGGCCGTGTATTGGGTGCGCACCGGAGAGATGGCGAAGAGGATCAAAAGCTTTACCGCTTCCAGGGCCACCTTCTGCTGGTCCGGGTCTTTAAAGATCTGGGGGATTTCCTCCTCGTAAAAATGGAACACCTTTTCCACGAACGGCTGGGTTTCGGACATCTCCCGGAGGCGATGGATGAAATGGTCGAAGATGACCGAAGGACCCAATAGCTCCTGGGCGGGCCTTTCGAGGAAGGAAGGGATTCCCCGCTCCCCATCCCCTTTGAGCCGATAATGGATGAAATCCACGATGCCCCGGTGTTCGGAGAAGAGAGGCTTCAGTCGATCCAGAAGGGCGATGGTGGCCGGGTGAACCGGGTAGAGCTTACGGAAGCGGGATTCATCCACGGGAAAAGAGGGAAAGTAGCGCCTCAGGGAATGAAAGATCTCCCGGATTTTCTCCGGAGCGCCTTCCCGCTGGCGGATGAGCCGATGGGAAATAAGCTCTTCGATGTGCGCCCGGCCCAGGCCGATGCGCACCGGATAGCGGTCTTTGATCTTGTTGAAGGTGTCCTGGTTGAGATCCCCCGTCTCTTCGATCCACTCCTGGAGGGAAGCGATGATCCAGAGGGGAAAGGATGAAGCTTCCTCCCCCAGGTACTGGAGGAAGCGGATGTCTTCATTGAAGGCGTGAGGATCGATCTTGGACCGGAGGAACTCGGAGAGCTCGTCGACCAGGAGGACCAGCCCGGAAAAGCCGAGACCTACCATGGTCCTGCGGATCTTGGCGAAAGTCTCCTGGCGCGACTCCTCTCCCTCAAAGGGCTTAGGAAGGCGAAGAGAAAGCTCCCGGAAGATCGCCCTCAGGAAGATGTCCTCGAGAAATTCCGTGGAGCGGTATTGGATGAGGGATATCTCGGCGGCCAGATACCGGTGCTCCAGGAGACTCTGGCGGAGATTCTTCAGGGAAGGCGCCTGTTCCAGGAGGGGGGACCAGGATTCTTTCTCCCGGAGGAGAAGGCTCAGCATGCTCAGGAAATGAGATTTCCCCGAGCCGAAATGGCCTTTCAGAAAGATTCCTCTCCCCTCGTGCCGGGAGAGGGAATTGAGGATTGCTTCCAGGCTGCTTTGCACCTCGCCGGTGACCACGAAAGAATCCAGGATCATCCGCCGGAGATGGGATTCCTGAAGGTCCTTCAGCTGAATGACCGTTTTAATCTCCGGAATCTCGATCAAATCTCCGACCCGGGTCAAGGAGCGCCCTCCCTGGATATATTTTTTCCCTTGGAAAGAAGGGAGAAGATGAGGTCAAGAAAATCCTTCCCGTACTTCTTGAAGGTAACATCGCCGACCCCCACGATGGCCATCATTTTCTGAGGGGTGTCCGGAAGGGATCGGGCCATCTCCTTCAGGGTGCGGTCGTGAAAGATGCAGTAGGGAGGAAGACTCTCCCGCTTGGCCAGCCGGGACCTGAGCCTTCTCAATTCCTCAAAGGTCTCTTCCTTGAATTCCTCTTCGCCGCCGGCTTTCTCAACACCGAGCTGCGATGGCGGAGGAGAAAGAAGGACCTGCCCCTTGCCCTTCATGACCTCCCTCCCGAAAGGGGTTAGGGTGAGGACCGGATAAGGCTTCCGTCCCATCACGACGCGGCGCTGGCTCAGGCACCCGTGGCCCAAAAGTTCCTGGACCCATTTTTCGATCTGGGCCTGGCTGAACTCGGAGAGGAGTCCGTACGTGGAGAGGCGGTGCAGGCGGAAGGATTCGAGTTTGCTCTCTTTGGACCCGGCCAGCATTTTGGCCGCCATGGACTGGCCGAAACGCCCCCCGAGGCGGGCCACCCCGCTCAGGATCTTCACGGCCAGGACGGGATCAGTCTCCTCTTTGGTGAGGGAAGGCGTCTCTAGGGAACGGCGGCAAACGTCGCAGCCGTTGCAATTTTCTGACCGGGAACGTTCTCCGAAGTAGCTCAGGAGGAAGGCCCTCCGGCACCGCCCGACCGTCCCGTAGGCCATTATCTGGTCGAGCTTTTCCAGCTGATGGGCTTTCCGTAGAGTCAGTCGTTGGAAATCGATTCTCAGCTCCGCCGCAGGCTCCCGGGAAAGGAGGCGGAGCCCTCTTCCCCGGAAAGGGGGGATGTAGACGCCCTCTTTCCTTTCTTCCAGGTCGTCCATCACTCTGCGGAAAGATTCTTTGGAGAGTGCGGCTTTGGCCATGATCTCATCGGGAAGGAACTGGATTCCTTCCAGGAGCTCTTCCCCCGGGTAATGATCGAGAAAAGTTTTTATCAGGGCGGCCTTGGCGGCGGATTTTTTCGGCAGGGATTGGAGAAGGACCGCCGGAGAGGTACGGAGGTAGAATTCAGCCCGGTTTTCAAAGCGGTGGAGGCGGTGGATAATCCCGGCCTCTTCCAGGATTTTCAGGGAAGAGCCCACGGCCACTTCAGCGACCGGTGGATCGCATTTCTGCCCGATTTCCTTGTAAGTCAACCAAATGGGGTCTTCGGGCCTTTGCCGGAGAGCGTTGCAGACTGCCAGGATCACTTCGCGTTCGGGGTAGCTGGCCTCGATGAAGAATTCCTGGAGCCGGCGGTCGGCAGGGGAAAACAGGAGGAGGCAGACCGAAGGCTTGCCGTCCCGCCCCGCCCGCCCGGACTCCTGGTAGTAGGCCTCCACGCTTCCGGTCAGCTGGTGGTGGATGACCATGCGAATGTCCGAGCGGTCGATGCCCATGCCGAAGGCGTTGGTGGCCACGATGAGGTCCAGGGTGCCTTCCATGAATTCTTCCTGAACCCGGGTCCGCTCTTCTTCTTCCATGCCCGCATGGTACCCTTCCGCGTAAATCCCATGATCCCCGAGGTACTCCACGACCGACTCGACGCTCTTCCTTGTCCCCGTGTAGACGATGGAGCCCCCATTAAGATCGCGCAGCCGGTCGGAGAGGATGAGGAGCTTCTCTCTGGAATTCATTGCCGGAGAGACCTCCCAGAAGAGGTTCTTGCGGTCGAAGCCGGTAACAAACTGGCGTGGAGTCCGCAGTTTGAGTTGCAGGACGATGTCATCCCGGACCCGGGCCGTTGCCGTGGCCGTGAGGGCAAGGGTCTGGGGGCGGCCCAGCCCGTCGAGGGCTTGACTGATCCTAAGGTAATCGGGCCGGAAATCATGGCCCCATTCGGAAATGCAGTGGGCCTCATCCACGGCGACCAGGGATACGGGATTTTTCTTGAGGGCGCTCATGAAAGGGCCGCTGCGCAGGCGCTCCGGGGAGGCGTAGATGATCTTGTAAGATCCGGCCGCGATGCCGCGGAGCGCCTCTTCCTGTTCGTCGATCCCCATAAGACTGTGGACGGAGATAACGGGGAGGTCCCGGACGCGCAGGGTATCCACCTGGTCTTTCATCAGGGCGATGAGGGGAGAAATGACGAGCGAAGCTCCGGGAAGGATCAGGGCCGGAAGCTGATAGCAGAGAGATTTCCCCCCACCGGTGGGCATGACGATCAAAGTATCTTCACCAAAGAAGATGGCTTCGAGGACTTCTTCCTGACCGGGGCGGAAATCGCGGAACCCGAAGGCGGTCTCCATGAGGAGACGGGCCTGCCTGAGGCGATGTTCTCCGTCGGCCGGTTGCACGGGGCGAAGAAGCTCCATCAGGGCCCCCCGGAAGAACCCGGGCTCAGCCTCTTCCGGATCTTTTTGATGACACCCAGGAGGGGTTTATTCTGGGGATGCTGGTGCAGCGCCGCCTCCAGCAGTTTCAGAAATCCCGGCAGGTCGCCCCGGGCTTCATAGCTCTTTTCCAGGGTTGTACGAACCACGTAATCCGAGGGGTCTTTCTGAAAAGCATCGCCTAAGCAGCGGATGGCTTCCGGGTACTCCTTCAGGCGGTAGTGGCAGAATCCTTCCTGCTTGAGAAAAAAATAGTTCTCCGGGTCCAGGGTGGCTGCGGTTTTATATTCCGCCGCCGCTTCCCGGACCATCCCCTGGTCTTTCAGCTTCTGGGCCAGAAGGCCGTGCATCTGGGGGTTGTCTTTCTTCGACTCCATTCCCATGACTGTGGTGAGCTCCTTCAAGACCTGCGGCCCCGGACGGTTCCGGGACCGCAGCCGCAGGATCTCTTTTTGCACGAACCCGTCATCGGGGTGGAAACCTTGAATCCGCTCGTAGCAGGCCAGGGCTTCGTCAAATCGTTTCATGCGGTTGAGAATCAAGGCCTTCTCTTTCAGGAAAGGGAAATTGTCCCGCTGGACCACCAGCACTTTCTCCAGTTCGTCGAGAGCTTCCGGGAATTTGCCCATCTCTTTAAGAACCCGGGCAATCTTGAGATGCAGATAGGGCCTGGGGTCGCGGGAGGAAGCCTGCCGGAAGCATTCCAGAGCCCCGCGGGGAGAATGCTCTTCCAAAAAGAAATCGCCCAGGACCGATAGCGCCTGAGGATGCTGCGGGTCCTTAGCCAGGACCTCTTCGGCCAGGATTCTTGCTTCGGCCAGGCGGCCCTGCCGGAGGTGCAAGTCGGCCAGGCTGGTCTTGAGCAAAAGGTCGCCGGGTGATTTTTGCAACTGGTCCTGGATTTCCTTTTCGGCCTCGCCGTATTTCCCGCTCTTCTTGAGCTCCTGGATACGGGCGAGCCTTCCGGAAAAGATTCTGTCCCCTTCCATGATTCTATCATTCTAATATTATTCGAATATTTAAGCAAGGGTAACCATTTCGCGTTTTGCAAAGAAGCGGCAAATATCATTGAAAAATGAAAATTGCAAAATTAAAAATAAAAGATTAACCGCCGAGAGCGCAGAGGACGCAGAGAATAATTAAAATGGAAAGACCCAAGAAACATCTGACTTTTTTGAATTTTGTCTCTTGAATGATTGGATCCCGCTCGGAGCGGGACGTTCTTTGCGTGCTCTGCGGTGAAAGATTTTTATAATTTCCTATACGATGAAAATTTCCTGAGAAATCTCCCGTCATTCGGAACGGTTTCCGGGTTGCCTGGGTGAAGTTCGCGAGTCATAAGCTGATCAGAGAGAGGTGGGGGATTGGGGGGGATTATTCTCTATAGATTCCGTTCCATCTCCGCCAGCTTGGTTTTAGCCAGGAATTGATGTTTTCTCTTTTGGGACAGCCATTTCTGCAAAAGTTGAATTCCTCGGGAGAGGGAGAGGATATTCTCTTGCAGGGCGCGGGGGGCAGTCCCACCGAGAGCCTTCCTGCGGGAGACGATATCCTTGGCTTCCTGGGCTGCCTGAACACTCCGCTCGTCAATCTTCAGATTGAGACTTTCCTCATTCAATGCCCGTTTCATAGCCGCAAAAGAAACCTGGTCAAGCCCTTCAGCCTCAGAATACCTCACCGCCTTCTCCACCGCCAACTTAGCCTTGCGAAAGGGCACTCCCCATTCTTGTACGATTCGTTCCAAGAGGTCTGGGGCGGCGATGAATCCCTTTCGGGAGAGTGCGGTCATTTGACTTTCGTTAACCTGCAAGGAAGAAACGATCTCCGACATAATCCTCGGACCATAGAAACACTCATCGATGAGATCCATAATCAAATATTTGGTCCATTGGGTGTCCCGGTTGTAGCCCAGGAAGTTCGCTTTGCCCATGGAAAGCAGGCTGTTGAGTAACCCTTGGGCTACAGCTGCCTTTGCTTTGATCACCTCTAAAGGATCGGGGTTGCGTTTCTGCGGCATCATCGAGCTGCCCGAGCAATAGGCATCGTCCAGCCTAAGCATTCCAAACTCGCCTGTGCCAAGAATGATTAGGGTCTGAGCCAGAGTGCTCAGATGATTCATCGTCACGGCAATGTCAAACGCCATCTCCGCTTCCGGTTCCCAGCGATTTTGGATCGGGTCTAAAGAGTTCTGGCACGGGCCGTCGAACCCGAGAAGCCTGGAAGTAAGATTGCGGTCGATGGGAAAACTTGTGCTGTAGCCGGTCATGGATCCGAGAGGGTTTTGGTTGAACCGCTCGTACCAATCTTGAAAACGCCGGCCGTCTCGCAGAAAGGCGCCGGCAAAAGATAACCATACGTGGCCCAATGTGGTGACTTGAGCAGGCTGATGGTGAGTATATCCAGGTAAAATTACGTCCCGATATTTTTGGGCCTGACTAAGGAGGACATGCACAAAGGAGGTGAGTTCACCGATAAAGTCCAGAGCGCAATCCCGCAAATAAAGGCGCATGTCCAAAACCACCTGGTCATTTCGGCTACGAGCCGTATGGAGTCTTCCTCCCACTTCCATTCCGTATTTTTTTATCAGCCAAGCCTCAACGCTGCTGTGGACATCTTCTTTAGATGGGCCGAGGCGGAGATCTCCCTTCCGCCAGGATTTTTCTATCTCCTTCAGGCCTTTGATCAGCGCCCGCGCTTCCCGCCTGGCTAGAATCTTTTGCCTGACCAGCATGACTACATGGGCCCGGCTCCCCCAAAGGTCATAAGGGATCAGCCGCTCATCGGCGGGTGGAATCCCCCGTACATCTCTGCCCGAAGTGAAGGTCTCGGCCAAGGCCGCCGGTTCCTTTTCAAACCTTTCTCCCCAGAGTTTTCCGGTTTTCATAAAATTACCTTCATAGGACGCAGATTTTCGCAGATGCACGCAGAAAAAATTTTTACGCCAGAATTCAGAAGCCCGGAAGAAAAAGATTCATGAGTTTTTCTTCTGGAATCCACATTCTGACTCCTGCATTCTAATATTATTAATCATGAAAATCTGCGTTCATCTGCGTCCAATTTTTTTTTGGCCTTTATCCAAACACCCCGCCCATACGAGTCCCGGCAAGTTTGCTGATCGTCCACAGGCAGAGGGCCCCGAGGATAATCAGGACGAGCCCGAGCGCAGCCGCCTCATTTACAGAGCCCCCGATATAGAAATTGAATATTCCTACGGTCATCATTTCTCGCCCGGGAATCACCAGAAGGAGAGTGGCCGAGGCCTCCTGAAGGGCGAGGATAAAAGAATACAATGCTCCGACAAGAATCCCCTTCCAGATCAGCGGGGCCACAATATCCTTAAAAGTCTTGGCCTTGGTGGCTCCTACCGATTCGGCCGCCTCTTCGATCGACTTGTGCACCAGGAGAAGGGACGCGAAGGTCCCGCGAACCGTGTAAGGAAGGCGCCTCACTCCCAGCACCAGAGGGATCACCACCCATATTCCGATCAGTGCGGTGCTCATTAAGGGCATCGGTTCGCGGAAAGCTCGCAGGTAAGCAATACCAAGCCCGGTGCCCGGGAGCGCCAGGATCAATGTCGTAAGAGAGTCCAAGAGGTCTTTTCCGGGAAGTTTCGTCCGGGCCATGACCCAGGCCACAGGGACCCCGACAATAATGCAAATCAAGACCGAGATGCCGGAATAAATCAGGCTGTTGAAGATGAATTTGGGGGTTTCAATCGCTACCCGCTCGAAATACTGGAGGGTATATTTCACCGGAATGGGCGTGAGCGCCCAGCCTTTGCCGAAAGAATCGAGGGCGACTCCCAGGTAGGGTATGAAGGCGAAAGTCAGCACGACAATCAGAAAAATTAAAGCCAGAGTTTGTCCCCAGGGTGAAAGTTTCTTTCTTTCAATCTTCGAATAGGAAAGGGAGCTGTAGTCTTTGATGGCCACGTATTTCTTCGTGATGATCAGGAAGAGGATTGCCAGAAGGACCATGATGGCCGAAATGACAATACCCATCTTAAAAAGCCGCCGGTCTACAAACTGGACGATGTTCAGATAGGCCTGGGAAGCGAGGAGGTCATCAATCCCCACGACCAGGGGGGTAGCAAAATCGGCAAAAGTCCAGATGAATACCAGTAGAGCCCCGGAGACGTAGCCAGGGGTCGTAAGGGGAAAAGTAATATCCCAGAATTTCCGCAGCCCCCGGGATCCAACACTTTCCGCCGCCTCATCCAGGGACAAGTCGATCTTTCCCAGGGCGTCGACGATGGAAAGGGTCATGAGTGGAAAGAGATGGAGGGTTTCGACCAGAAGGACCCCATGGATGCCATACATAAAATTGACCGGCTTCTGGAAACCGAAATAATCCATCAGGATTATGTTGACGGTCCCGGCCCGACCCATAATGAAGACAAACCCCATTACCCCAACCAGCGGAGGCATGATCATAGGGACTATGGTGAGGAAAGAAAAAAGATTTCTTCCGCGAAAATCATAACGCAAGAGAAGGTAAGCGATGACGATGCCAAGGATCGAGGTTGTAACAACCGTCGCTCCTCCCAGGAGAAGGGAATTGACCAGGGATTTGAGATAATAAGCGTCGGTAAAAAAGTCATAGAAGTTATTCAGAGTAAACGCCCCGTCGGCGGTCGTGAAAGCGTCATAGAACAGGCGGATCAAGGGGTAAATCAGAAATATGCAGAAAAAGGCCCAGATCCCCGTATATCCCAGCAAGCCACCAATTTTCATCTGGGCCCAGGAGCGAACCCGGGGTAAAGCGATGGATGCTTGGCCTTGAGGGCTCACGTCAGAACTCCCTCTTCAGGGGATGGGAATCCCCAGGGTAATTTTTTGGGGAAAAGTCACAAAAACTTTTTCCCCCAGGGGAAGAACCTGGTGGTACCAGGGGTTTTGAATATCAACCTTGAAGATCTTCCCATTCTGGATTTCCACGTCATAGCGAATGGTGTTGCCGATGTAGGAGGCAAAA
>Ga0315278_10002856_pt1 | contig 15419 bp, 11 predicted proteins | sample YL17G06_0_MG_FD_203880 | JGI IMG/M metagenome (GOLD analysis project Ga0315278, IMG submission 203880) | Sediment microbial communities from Yellowstone Lake, YNP, Wyoming, USA - YL17G06_0 | ecosystem: Environmental > Aquatic > Freshwater > Lake > Sediment | place: USA: Wyoming | collected... | reverse complement strand
AGCCGCGGGTCCTCCAGCGTGGCCGCTGCGGGACCGTCCAGGACGATGCGGCCGCCATCCACCACCACCACCCGGTCACACAGCCCGTCGAGGAGGTCGGTTCTCTGTTCCGCGACGAGGAGCGCGGCCCCGGTCGCGGCGAGGTCGCGGAGTGCCGCGCCGACGAGGTTGGAGCCCTCCGGGTCCAGCTGCGCGGTCGGCTCGTCGAGGAGGACGTGCCGCGCTCCCATCGCGAGGAGGCTCGCGATCGCCACGAGCTGGCCCTGCCCGCCGGAGAGGCGGGCCGGGTCGCGATCCGCCAGGTGCTCGATCCGTAGCGTCGCGAGCGCCCGGCGTGCCCGGGCCAGCGTCTCGACCACCGGCAAGCCCAGGTTCATCGGCCCGAGGGCCACCTCCTCGAAGACCGTGGCGGCGATCCCGGAGCGTTGGGTCGCCGGGTTCTGGAAGCCGATCACCACCCGCTGCGCCAGCTCGTGGACGGCGAGGCCGGCCGTCGGCTCGCCGTCGATCCGCACCTCGCCGCGCAGCTCCCCGCCGATCGAGAGCGGGGCGAGCCCGGATGCCACCAGGCAGATTGTCGACTTGCCGGACTCGGTGCCGCCGACGAGCCCCACGATCTCCCCGTCCCGCAGGGCCAGGTCCACCTCGTGGAGCACCGGCCGGGCGTAGCCCGCGTAGCGATAGGTGGCGCCCCGCAGCTCAAGCACGCCGGCGACCCTCCGGGCTGCTCACGGGATCGGGGGCCAGGCGCCGAGGAGGCGCACGACGACGAGACCGGCGAGGGCGACGACCAGCAGCCAGCGCGCCAGGCGCTCGACCGGGCGATCCGGCGGCCACCAGAGGAGGCGTCGCCGGCCGGGCCGGCCGAAGCCGCGCACCTCGAGGGCAAGGCTCCGCTCCTCCACCTCGGCCAGAGAGGAGAGGAGGACCGGCCCGACGATCGGGAGAACGCCGCGCAGGCGGGCGCGCAGGCTCCCTTCCGTGTCGAGCCCCCGGCTGCGCTGGGCGGCCGCGATCACGCTCGCCCGGGCCGCCATCGCCGGCACCGCCTCGATCGTGGCCGCCGCGACGAAGGCGAAGCGCGGCGAGAGCCCGCGCCGCTCGAGGTCGAAGACGAACGCCCGCGGGTCGGTGGCCAGGGTGAAGAGGCCGATCGCGGTCGAGATCGCGAACAGGCGGACCAGGGTCTGCCCGGCGAAGTCGATCCCCTCGAGGGTGACGTCGAAGGGACCCAGCACCAGCAGGACCGTTTCCCCGGGCCGGGTCAGGGCGCTCACCAGGACCACCGAGATCCCGATCGGCAGGGTGAGGAGGAACGAGATTCGAACGAGCCGGCGGAGGACGCCGGCGACTGCCGCGCAGCCGAGCACGATCGCGATCAGCGCCAGCGGCACCAGGTAGCCACCGGCCACGAAGGCCGCCAACGACGTGATCGTGGCGGCCAGGGCCTTCGTGAGCGGGTTGAGCCGGTGATACGGCGAGGGCGTCGCGGGGACGAGGCGGGCGACGAGATCGTCGTCGCCCAGCCGGACGAGGTCTATGCGCCCTCCAGCCCGAGGGCCTTCTCCCCCTGCGGGAAGCGGGCGACGAACCGCCGCGAGAGCGTCTGCAGGAGAAGGAAGACGATGAAGAAGGTCATGACCTTGTCGATCGGGTCGGAGAGGAGCCCCTGCTGCAGGACCGCGGTCTGGAGGTCCGAGCCGGCCTGCTGGAAGGCGGCAACCAGGAGGTCCGTGCCCGAGCCGGTCACCCCGCCGAAGGCGATCGCCGCGATCGGGGCCGAGATGATCGCCGAGACGACGCCGGTGATCGCCCCGCCCACCGCCACGAAGGCGACCCCCAGGTCGCGCCTGGCCAGGAGCAGGTAGAGGAAGCCGACCACGGCGACGACGAGGATTGCCGCCACCGCCCAGCTGAGGGCCACGAAGATCGGCGAGACGTCCGTCTGCTCGCCGAAGAACGTCAGCGTGCCGTCCGCGTAGAAGGGGAGGAAGCCGTAGGAGAAGACGATGGCGGCGAGGGCGGCCACCACGAAGAACCCGATTACGAGCTGCGGCAGCGGCGTGTTGGGACGGCTCCGGAACCAGCCGATCCGTCCGAAGATGCCCGCGAGGAAGCCGATCTCCACGGCCACGATCGCGAACGGCGCCGCGTACTGGGAGTTGAACGGGGGAGGCAGGACGTAGGTCCAGGTGAGGTTCGTCAGGAGGCCGGTGAGCATGCCCGGGACGGGCCCCGCCACGACGCCGACGAAGATCGTGCCGATCGAGTCCATGTAGATCGGGACCTTCAGGGCCGCGGCGACGGTCTGGCCGAGGACGATGTTGATCGCGATCGCGATCGGGATGAGGACGATCGTGCGGGTGTCGAACTGGCGGCGGATCCAGTCCACCGGGCCCTCCGTGGCGCCGCGCTCGCCCGGGACGGCGCGTGCGGCCGTCAGTATCGCCCGCCCGACGGTCGCCGCGCCAGCCTTCCGGCCCGCGCTCGTCAGCCTGGGCCGACCAGCGCCGCCAGGCCCCCCACCCGCTCCACGAACCGCTCGAAGAAGGTCGCCACGTCCGCCTCGACGGCCACCGCGAGCGTCGGCGGCCGGCCCCCGGCGCGGCGCCAGTCGGCCACCGTCTCGCCGGTCGTGAGGGTGCCGCCCAGCTCCACGTCGACGGCGAGCTCCTCGGCCCGCACGAGGGAGGGATCCAGGGCGGCGGCCACCGCCAGCGGGTCGTGGATGAAGGCGCCGTAGAAGCCGTCGTAGCGCGAGTGGAACTCCATGTAGAAGCGGAGCGCGTCGGCGACGTAGCGGACGACCGGGTTGCTCGCGACGCTGCCGGCCACCTCGTCGCGGGAGGGGTCCGGGCGCGAGCCGGCCCGCTGCGCGAGGGCGGTGACGTGGTCGGGGAGCATCTTCGCCCGCTCCGTGACATCGAGGCCCAGGGCCAGCGGGAGCCCCGGCAGCCCGGCCGCCCGCCGGCGCTCCACGAGCGCAGGATCGCCGAAGGCCGCAATCGCCACCTTCGCAGCCTCCGGGTCCACCGACACGTTCCACTCCGTGGTCGGCGCCGTGTTTCCCGGCGAGCGGTAGCTGCCGCCCATGAGCACCCAGCGGCGGAGCATCAGCGGAAGCTGGGGCTCGCGCAGGACGGCGACGGCGAGGTTGGTGGCGGGTCCCAGGGTCACGAGCGTGAGCTCGCCGGGCCGGCGGCGCGCCTCCTCGATGATGAGGTCCGCAGCGTGGCGGTCCGAGAGGGGCCGGCGCGGCGGTGGGAGCACCGCGTACCCGATCCCCCGCGGCCCGTGCGTCTCGGGCGTGGTGACGAGCGCCCGGACCAACGGCGTCTCGCGCCCCAGGGCCACCTCCACGTCGTCGCGACCGGCCAGCTCCAGCACGGCCCGCGTGTTCTCGGCCACCTGCCGGGCGTCCACGTTCCCGGCCACGCAGGTGACGGCGACCAGATCGGCCTCGGGCGAGGCGCAGGCGTAGAGGAGGGCGAGGCTGTCGTCGATCCCGGTGTCGACGTCGAGCAGGAGCGGGATGCGCGCGGGCCGGGGCGTCGCGGCGGACTCGATCATGGCGCCGATGCTAGCGCGGCTCTGTCGTCGTCGCAGCAGCCGCGTCGCCGCCCACAAGGCGTCGGTCGATCAACCCCATGATTAGCCCGACGCCGTGGCCGGGCCTCGGCACGCCGATCGGCCGCGGTGACGCGCTCACAGGGCCACCCGCGGCGCCATCTGTCCAACCCGCGGGCTCCGTCCACGCTCAGGGTGGCGTTCCGCTGAGTGTCCGTGGCAGCGCAACCGGGGCGGCGGAGGGCTCCGGCGGTGCCGGATCACGGTGACCCCCCCCTGCGCTAGTCGTGGGGTTGATATCCGGTGCGTGACGCCCGCCCATACACTCGGGCCGATGACCGCGCCCCTCCCGGCCCCGATGCTTGCAGCCGCTGACCTCGCCCCGCTCCGCCCGACGCCCCGCCCAGGGCGGCGATGATCCGCTCGGCGGCGGCGGCCGGGTCCAGCAGCCCGGTGTCCACGATCACGCGCGGACGACAGGCGGCGAAGCGGCGCGCCCGTCGGCGCGCCTGGGCCGCCAGGAATGCCCCCGGGTCCTCGCCGTAGGCCGGCCGATGCGTCCCCTCGAGGCCCGCGGCCACGCTGGCCGCGGCATCGCCGGAGAAGCGCCGCCCGAGGACTGCCGGATTCGCCCGCAGCCACGCCACGGCGACCCCAGGCGTCCGGAGGGCGGCGCGGCAGGCCGGGTTGTCGACGACGGCTGCGGAGGCCGCGATCACGGACGGCTGGTCGGCCACGAGGGCCTCGCGCAGGACCCGCGCTTCGGCGCGATGGAGCACCTCGACGCCTTCCTCGTCGCGCAGCGCGGCCGCAGTCCGCCCCAGGGCGGCCTCCAGCATCGCGTCGCCATCGCGGAACGGCATCCCCAGGGCCGCCGCCACCAGCACCCCGGTCGTGGTCTTTCCGGTCCCCATCAGCCCGACGAGGACGACGTGGCGGGGCTCCACGGCTGCCTGGTCCGTTGGCCGGTGCGTCATGAGCGTCTGGTCAACCCGCCGCCGGCCCGCCCGCCCCGCCGGTCGCCGCCGCCGCCCGCTCTTCACGCCGCGCATGCGCCAGCGAGAACGCCACGGCGCCGCCCAGCACCACCGCGATCACCACCAGCGAGACCCACGGCGGCAGGTGGATCCAGGGGCTCGCGAGCAGCTTGATGCCGACGAACACCAGCACGATCGACAGCCCGTGGGTCAGGTAGCGGAAGCGGTCCTTGAGGTCGGCCAGGAAGAAGTAGAGCGAGCGCAGCCCCAGGATCGCGAAGGCATTCGACGTGTAGACGATGAACGGATCGGTCGTCACGGCGAAGACCGCGGGGATCGAGTCGACCGCAAACACCAGGTCGCTGATCTCGACGACGATCAGCGCCAGCAGGAGCGGCGTCGCCATGCGCTTGCCACCCGCGATCGTGAAGAACTTCTGGCCGTCGAGACGGTCGGTGAACGGGAAGCGCCGCCGGGCGAACTTCACGATCGGGTTGTTGGCCGGGTCGGCCTCCTCCTCGCTCCGCGTCGAGCGCCACATCCGGAACCCGGTGAAGACGAGGAACCCGCCGAAGACGAGGAGGATCCACTCGAAGCGCTCGATGAGCGCGGCCCCCACCACGATCATCACGAACCGCATCACCAGCGCCCCGATCACGCCCCAGAAGAGGACGCGGTACTGGAGGTGGCCGGGGATCGCGAAGGCCGCGAAGACGAGGCTGAAGACGAAGACGTTGTCGATCGACAGCGATTCCTCGATGAGGTAGCCGCTGAAGTACTCGATGGCCTTCTCCGGCCCCAGCCAGAGGAGCACGAGGATCCCGAAGCCGAGGCCCAGGCTGATCCAGAACGCCGACGTCAGGGCCGCCGAGCGCAGCGTGACCTCGCCCGGCTTCCGGTGGAAGACGAACAGGTCGAGAGCCAGCATGGCGCCGATGAAGACGAAGAAGCCGACCCAGAAGACCGGCGAGATGGTTTCGGTCATGCGGGGGCCAAGTCTAGGGGGCCTCGCCCCGATCGTCCGCGGGGCGATCGGTGTCCGGCGGACTCGGCGTGGTCAGCCGGGGGGAGCGACCCCGCCCGGTGCCACCGTCCCGGCAGCCGGCCCGCCCCCGTCGCCCGGCTCGTCTGTCGGCCACGGGAGGTCCGGATGCCCCTCCACCTCCGCCGGCGCCGGTCGCAGCCAGGAGGCGACGATCGCGACGGCCAGGATGGAGCCGACGACGATCAGCGAGATGATCGGGTCGATCTTGATCCCGACGTTCACCACCATCAGCTTGATGCCGACGAAGACCAGGATCACCGCGAGGCTCAGCTTCAGGTATCGGAACCGGTCCTTCAGGTCGGCCAGGAGGAAGTAGAGCGCCCGCAGGCCCAGGATCGCGAACGCGTTCGACGTGTAGACGATGAACGGATCGGTCGTCACGGCGAAGATCGCCGGGATCGAGTCGACCGCAAAGATCAGGTCCGTGATCTCGACCGAGATCAGGACGAGCAGCAGGGGGGTTGCCACGCGCTTCGCGTTGGCCCGCGTGAAGAACCGCTGGCCGTCATACGTGTCGGAAAAGGGGAGTCGCCGCCGGGCGAAGCGCACGACCGAGTTCTGGCTGGGGTCCTTCTCCGGCTTCCCGTGCGAAAGGCCCATCCGGATGCCGGTGAAGATCAGGAAGGCGCCGAAGACGTAGAGGATCCACTGGTAGGCTTCGATGAGGGCGGCGCCGGCCACGATCATCACGAGGCGCATGGCCAGGGCGCCCACGACGCCCCAGAAGAGCACGCGGTGCTGATACTGGGCCGGCACGGCGAAGGCCCCGAAGATCAGGGCGAAGACGAACACGTTATCGACCGAGAGGCTCTTCTCGATCAGGTAGCCCGTGAAGTACTCGACGCCCTTGGTCGAGCCGAGCCAGAAGAAGACGACGACCCCGAAGCCGATGCCCAGGGAGATCCAGAAGGCGGAGAAGATCGCCGCCTCGCGGACCTTCACGACGTGCGCGTTCCGGTGGAAGACGAACAGGTCCAGGAACAGCAGGAACGCGATGAGGGCCAGGAAGGCGATCCAGTAGATCGGCTCGATCGGGGGGGTCATACGAGGTGCTCGGGTCTCTTTCTCTGTCGGGAAAGTGGGCGGCCCCAGCTTGATGCGGCCGGCCTCCCTCGTCCCGCCAACACTACTTCGGAGACGCCACCTATCGCGGATTGCGGCGCTTCGGCCCTACACTCCTGCGCAACCGGCGCGCTACGGTCGCCGCGAAGGTGAGCCCATGACCAACGTCGACGAGACTGCCAAGCTCGACACCACCCTCCTGCGCGAGGCGATCCGGCTCGCCCGCAGCCGGATGCTGCAGGGCCGCGCCGGGCCGTTCGGCGCCGTCGTGGCCCGTGACGGCGTCATCGTCGCGCGCGGCTGGAACGCCGTCACCTCCAGCCTTGACCCGACCGCGCATGCCGAGGTCGTCTCGATCCGCCGCGCCTGCCGGAAGCTCGGGACGTTCAGCCTCGCCGGCTGCGTCCTGTACGCCAGCTGCGAACCCTGCCCGATGTGCCTGGCGGCCGCCTACTGGGCCCGCGTCGACCGCCTCGTCTACGCCGCCGGCCGGGACGACGCCGCGCGCGCCGGCTTCGACGACGCCTTCATCTACGACCAGGTCCCGCTCGCCCCCGAGGCGCGCTCGCTCCCCACGACCCAGCTTCTCCGGACCGACGCCGTCACCGTCTTCGAGGAGTGGCTGGCAAATCCGGACCGCGTGCCGTACTGACCGGCCCGAGGAGCCCTCTCCACGTGATGCCCGCGGGTGCATCACGGGCGCATCAGGGCCGTGGGATGGCGCCCCGCCGCACCTTGGCGACCCGCGCGGGGCGATCCTCGGCGGATCACGCCCGGCGGCCCGGACCGGGGTGATGCGCCAGTGATGCGGCCAGGGGCATCAGGATGGAGACCCTGGTTCGCCGCAGCCGTGACCGACGCCGCCACGACTCACCGGATGGGGCAGAATCACCGCATCCCCGCCGTGGGCGAGCCCGTGCCGCCCCGCACCCGCCCCGAGCGCGCTCCCACAGGAGACCCCCTGATGCCAGGTCAGCCGCACCGGATCACCGTCATCCCCGGCGACGGGGTGGGCCCCGAGGTCGTCCTGTCCGCACAGCGGATCATCGCCGTGGCCGGCGTCGCCATCGACTGGGAGGAGGCCGAGGCCGGCGCCGAGGTCTTCAAGCGCGGCGACACCTCGGGCGTCCCGAAGGCCACCCGCGACTCGATCGAGCGGACGCGCGTCGTCCTGAAGGGCCCCCTGGAGACCCCGGTCGGTTTCGGGGAGAAGAGCGCCAACGTCACGCTGCGCAAACTCTTCGAAACCTACGCCAACGTCCGCCCGGCGCGCGAGCTCCCCGGCGTCCCCACCCGCTACGCGGGCGAGGGCGTGGACATGATCATCGTCCGCGAGAACATCGAGGACCTCTACGCCGGCATCGAGCACATGCAGACGCCCGACGTCGCGCAATGCCTGAAGATCATCACCCGCAAGGGCAGCGAGAAGATCATCCGCTACGCCTTCGAGCTGGCCCGCCGCGAGGGGCGCCCGAAGGTCACCTGCGCGACCAAGGCCAACATCATGAAGCTCACCGAGGGCCTCTTCAAACGGACCTTCGAGGAGCTCAGCGCCGAATACCCGGAGATCACGCCGGAGCACCTGATCATCGACAACGTCGCCCACCAGATGGCCAAGAACCCGGTCCAGTTCGACGTCGTCGTCACGACGAACCTCAACGGCGACATCATCAGCGACCTCGCCTCCGGCCTGGTCGGCGGCCTCGGCTTCGCGCCCTCAGGCAACTACGGCGACGATGTCGCGATCTTCGAGGCCGTCCACGGCTCGGCCCCGAAGTACGCCGGCAAGGACGTCATCAACCCGACCGCGCTCATCCTCTCCTCGCTCATGATGCTGCGCCACGTGGGTGAGACGGCCGCCGCCGCCGCGATCGAGGACGCGGTCCTCGTCACCCTCGAGGAGGGGAAGGCGGTCACCCAGGACCTGGCCCGCCAGACCGGTGGCGACGTGGAGCACGCGGCGTCGACGACGGGCTTCACCGACTCGATCATCGCCAACCTGGGCCGGCGGCCGGCCACCGTTCCGCCGCGCTCCGACGCCGAGCGGCCGGCCGGCGAGCCCACCCCGCGGCCGCGCTGGTCGTACGGCGCTGCGGTCTCGGCCGCCGTCCCCCGCACAACCGTTGGCGTCGACCTCTTCCTCGAGTCGTGGCTCGACGCCGGCGATGCCGGCCGGGCGCTGGCGCCGCTCGCGGGCGATGCGCTGGCACTCCAGATGATCTCGAGCCGGGGCACGATGGTCTACCCGGAGACGGGCCTCAAGCCGGACAGCGTCGGACTCCTCCGGGCGCGTTTCGTGGCGCGCGCGCTGGGGGCAGGCGTCTCCGACTCCGACATCGCCGCGCTGGTCCTGCGGGTCGGCCAACAGTTCGCCTGGACGCACATCGAGAAGCTCCACGTCTTCGCCGGCGCGGACGGCTTCACGAAGGCGCAGGGTCAGTAAGCCATAACCGACGGAAGCTCCGCCGGTCGGTTGTCGCCCGTCGTCGGGATCGTCGGCGGGAGCCGCAGCGACTTCCCGGTCCTCGAGAAGGCATCCCGACCCGGCACCTGGGCGGCCTCGACTCGCTCCTCTCCATGGTCCAGATGCCGCGTGGGATTCCGGTCGCGACCGTGGCGATCGGAAACGCCGAGAACGCGGCGCTCCTGGCAGTGGCGCTCCTGGCGCTCGGGGACGAGGCGCTGACCGCGCGGCTCGCCGCGTACCGCGCTGCCCTGACCGCCGCCGTGCTGGTCGACGAGAGCAACGCCGAACCGCTGCCGTAGCGGGAGCCGGCGGCCGACCCTTCACGTTCGGGCCCGCACCTAGCGCGCCTCCCGCCCTTCTACGCTGGCCGCACCCATCAGGGCGTCGAGCCGCTCAAGGAGGGGTTCCGAGCGAAGCTCGGCAAGGATGTCCCGTGCCTCCTCGGTTGCCCCGAGACCGATCACCGCATCCGGACCGAGCGCGGTCGCGATCTCGAGGACCGTGAGCGCGAATGAGAAGCGCATCCCGTGCTCGCGGTAGCGGTCCAGCGCCACGCGGTACCCGTTGATCGCCTCGTCGCGACGGCCGGCCAGGGCGGCGACCGCCGCCTCGACCATCGCCACCTCGGCGAGGACGGCGCGACGGCCGCGTTGCGCCGTCAGGGCATCCCGCATCTCGGTCAGCCCCTTCGCGTCGCCCACCTGCAGCGCCAGGCGGGCCTCGAAGCCGAGCTCGCTGGCCGGCCACGCTCCGCCGGAGGCCGCCCGCCCCCTCTCGCTCCAGGCGAGCCCGCCGGCAAAGTCACCGCGGAGGTACGCCTCCCGGGCCAGGGAGCTCGCGGCGTTCCCGAGCGTCTGCGGGTCGGCGGCAGCCTCGCCGGTTCGCCACATCGCCTCGAGCACGTCGTGGTGCTCCTCGCCGCGGTAGGTGGCGATGGACGCAGCGATCCATTCGAACCAGTCCCGGGCGCCCGGGTCGCGGTGGATCTCCGCAACGTGCCGCGCCGTCCCCTCGACCCAGTCCCATTCCCCGAGGACTTCGCCGGTGCCGAGCCCGTTGCCCATCAGGTATGTGGCATATCCCATGACGCCGAGGCGCGTGACCTCCTCCATGCCGGCTCGGCAGATCTCGAATGCACCGCGCGGATCCTCGTCGCCGGAGTAGGAGGCCATGTTGCTGCTCGCGCGGAGGGCGACCCAGTGGAGCCCCTCCTGCTGCATGAGGAGCCGTGTGCCTCCGAGGAGCGCCCATCCCTCGCTGCGGCGGCCAAGCCCCAGCAGAACGCTCGCGCGCGTCACGAGGGCGTGCCCGCACAGCAGGTCGAGCCCCGCCTGCTCGCAGAGGTCGATCGCGCGATCGCACCACGGCAGCGACTCGGCGGAGCGCGCGGATCGGAAGAGCGCCCGTGACCACGCCTCGGCGAACCGCGCGGCGTGGGGGCCGGGCGGAAGGGCCTCGGCTTCGGCGACGAGGGGTTCCAGGAGCTCGACCGCGGCCCCGATCTCGGAGGCGGTGAGGTAGATGCTGCCCAGCGACCCGCTCGCTCCGATCACGGCGGCCCGGTCCCCGGTCCGCGCCAGGCGCACGATTGCCTCCTGGAGGAGCGATACGCTGTCCGTCCTGCCGCCCGCGTAGACGAGGGTCTCGCCGGCGCGCACGAGCGCCGCCGCCGCCTCCGCGTCGCTCGTCGCGATCTCGGCCACGGCGCGCAGGTGGACCACGCCCTGCTCCAGCGCCCCCACCTCGATCGCCCGGTCGGCCGCCGCGCGGAGCGCCAGGCGCGCCTGGGCGCCCGCCGCCTGACCCTCGGGACCGTCGGGCGCGACCCGATACGCGGCCAGGTACTGCTCTGCGAGCAAGCTCGCATGCTCCTCGCCCAGGCCTTCGAAATGGCGCGCCGCGGCGAGATGGCGGGCGCGACGATCGCGGCGGGCCAGGGTGGAGTAGGCCACGTCGCGCAGCAGCGCCTGGACGAAGCCGTAGCGTCCGCGGTCGGGTGACCGCGGGTCGGTTTCCAGCGTGAAGACCTCGCGGCGGACGAGGCCCCGCATCCGCGGCTCCAGCGCAACCGGGTCCTCGCCACTCACGGCGGAGAGCGCGGCGACCGAAAACCTCCCGGCGAGGACGGAGGCGTCCTGCACGAGGGCCCGGTCGGCTGGCTCGAGGCCGTCGAGGCGGGCGCCCACGAGGGCGAGCAGCGACTCCGGCGGGCGCAGGTCGGAGAGGTCGCGGGTCGGCCGGAAGACGCCGTCGGCCTCGACCAGCGCCCCGTCGGACAGGAGCATCCGGACGATCTCGACCGCGTAGAGCGGGATGCCCCCGGCCCGCCCCAGGATCCCGTCGACAGCGACCTCGGGGAGCCCGGGGACCAGGCCCTCGAGCAGCGCGCGCATCACCGGGTCGCTCAGCGGCTCCAGGCGGACCGCGGTGGCGTTCGGGCGGTCCGTGCCCCATCCGGGCCGGCGGTCCAGGAGCTCGGGGCGCGCGAGGGTCACGACCAGGAGCGGACTGTGCCGGCTCCAGTCGAGCAGGTGGTCGATGAAGTCGAGGAGGCCGTCGTCCCCCCAGTGGAGGTCCTCGAAGACGAGCATCGTCGTGCCGCGGGCCGCGATCCGTTCGAAGAGGGTTCGCCACGCGGCGAACAGCTCCTCGCGGCCACCCGGCGGGGTCTCGCCGACGCCGAGCAGTGCCAGGAGGCGGGGCTCGACCCGCGCCCGTTGAGCATGATCGGGGAGCCACTCGGCGCAGGTTTCCGCGATCCGGCGCCGGGTGACCGCCGCATCGTCGTCGTCACCCAGGCGCGCCCGCCGGCGGACCATCTCCGCCACCGCCCCGAAGGCGCTGCCGGCGCCGTAGGCGGCGGACCGGCCGGCGTGCCAGTAGACGCTCTCGACCACCCCGTCGAGGTACTTCTCCAGCTCCCAGGCCAGGCGCGTCTTGCCGATCCCGGCCTGGCCGACGATCGAGAGGAGCCGCGCCCGCCCGTCGCGCCCGGTGGCGTGGAAGCTGTCCTTGAGCAGCCGCAGCTCGTCGTCGCGGCCGACGAACGGCGGCTCGACGATGTCGTTGGGCCCGCCGCGCCGCTCCCCGACGACGCGGACCGCGCGGAACGCCGGGACGGGCGCCGGCTTGCCTTTCAGGACCTGGTCGCCGGCAGCCTCGAAGAAGATGGCCGGCCCCACGGCCCGGCGGGTCGACTCGCCGACGAGCACGGACCCGGGCGGCGCCACCGCCTGCAGCCGCGACGCCGTGTTCACGAGGTCGCCCGCCACCATCCCCTGGCCCTGCGCGCCGAGGGTGACCGCCGCCTCGCCGGTCAGCACGCCGGCCCGCAGCTGGAGCTCGAGTCCGGCATCCGGATCCGAGAGCAACCGGACGGCGTCGACCAGCTCGAGGGCCGCCCTGACTGCGCGCTCGGCGTCATCCTCGTGCGCGGTCGGCGCGCCCCAGACGGCCATCACCGCGTCGCCGATGAACTTCTCCACGGCGCCGCCGTAGCGCGCGACGACCTCGCGCGCGGCGTCGAAGTAGCGGCCCAGGAGCTCGCGCGTCGCCTCCGGGTCGCGATCCGCGGAGAGCGCCGTAAAGCCGACGAGGTCGGCGAAGAGGACACTGACCAGCCGGCGCTCCGCCGTGGCGCCGCCGGCCCGTCCCTCGCCGTCGCGCGGAATCGGCCGCGCCCCCCCCTCGCCGGCCCCCGGTCCGCCGGCCGTGCCCGCCTGGCCACCCGCGTCGATCCGGCCGCCGCAGCTCCCGCAGAACTTCGCCCCGGCCTCGTTCGAGGCGCCGCACGCTGGGCACGCCGCCGCCAGCGGCCCGCCGCATTCAAGGCAGAATCGTCGGCCGCCGGTGTTCGAAGTGCCGCAGACGGGGCAGATCAATGGACGCTCCCTGGCGTGGTGCGCTGAGATCGGGAGCGTACTCGACGGCGCCCCGCGAGGGAACGGGGCGGCCGGGCCGGTGGCGTGACGATCGCGCGCTCCTGCATCCGGTCAGATGCGCGCCAGGCAGACGGTATGCGAGGTCGAGCGGCTGAAGCGGCGCCCGTCGCGGGTCCAGGGCGCCCGAGTCGTGCTCGCGACGGACGCCGCCGGCCCGGCCGCTGGGCCAACCGCCCTCTGAACTCGCCATATGGTTCATCAGCCGAGCATCTGAGCGAGTGCACCGCCCGCGCGGGTCCGGTTCGCGCTTCGGGACGTGATCGCTCGGGACGGGATCGCGCGACGCGCGTGGGGCGCCCGACCCCCCGCGCCCGACGCGCCGGCGCCTCACCCGCCGTCAGCGGCCGCGCAGCTCCCGGACGTTGTCAAGGAGGATGATCGCGGCGAGGCCGATCAGCAGGACCACGAGGGCCTGGACCGCGTAGGTGACCCCCAGGACGATCGCCCCGATGACCGCGAGGATCAGCGTCAACCGGAGGAGGAGCGTCGTCAGGCGACGCTGGAATGCCGCCTCGACGAAGGCGTAGGCGGCGATCACCACGAGGATCGCGACCCACACCGACAGGATGCCGAGGTAGATCAGGGCGACGGTCGCGATCAGCAGGAGGCTGACGCTGATCGCCGACCAGACCTCGATGAGGATGCCGTAGCGCGTCTCCTCGGCGGGGATCGGGTGGTGCTCGTGGTGCAGGTGGGAGCGAGGGTCCCCCCAGTCGCCGGCGCGGATCTTCGCGAGCTCCTCCCGGGCAGCCCGGGCGGTCTCACCGAGGTCCACCTTCGTCCGGCGGCGCCCGGCCTGGGCCGATTCGGCCGCGGTGAGCGCCGCAGTCGCACGGGCTCGCAGCCCTGCCAGCGACGGCTCGTCGGCCAGGGCCCGGACCTCGAGCGCGTGCGTCCGCAGATCCCCCCCCGCGGTCTCGATCTCGACCTCGAGCGCCTCGATCGCGGCCTCGATCTCCGCGATCCGGGCCTCGAGCGCCTCGGGGGCGCGGCTGGGGGGGACCACCTTGTCGAGCCCGGCCCAGCCGAGCGGGTCGTACCAGGTCTGTCGCACCGTGCCCGTGCGGTTGTACTTCGGGCCGGCCGGGGCCCGCTCCCCGGCGAAGCGGTCGTAGGTGTCCAAGCCGAACAGCCCGCGGTACCCGTCGACCCAGGCGACGGAGTCGTCGATCGGAACAGGCGTCCATTCGGCAGTCCGGCCGGGCCCGACCACCAGCCCGTTGCCACGCCCGTAGTCGATGAACCCGACGTTGAGGGAGCCTTCCAGCTTCGCCCCGAGGTCGCCGGGATCGGGCTGGCGGAGCGTGTCGTGCCAGAAGCCGCGGAGGACCGCCAGCGGCCCCCGCAGCCGCGAGAGCCCCGGGACCGGGGCCGCGGTGAGGTAGTCGCCCTGCTCGAAGTACGCCGCGTGAGAACCGCCGCCCGGGTTGATGAGCGGATGCGTGCCGTCCTTCGCGAGCGTGGGGTCGTCCCAGCGGCGGCGGAGGTCGTCGCCCGTGTAGTCGTGGGCGGCGCATGCGACCCATGCCGGGACCGGGCCGCCGGGTGCGTCGTCGAGGAAGACGAACAGCTGCTCCCAGTCCGCCTCGTGGTCGTTGGCGCCCAGGAACGTGGAGCGCCAGTCGTTCATGGCGTAGAAGAAGACGTAGTGGAGGACGATCCAGCCGTCCCGGCGCAGGACCCGCGCGTGGTAGACGTAGCGGTCGTCGGTGGCGCGTATCGCCTCGTACTTGATCGATGCCGCGGCCGCCGTGCCGCCGGGAACGGTACCGCGGAGCAGGAGCGAGGCCGTGAAGCCCGCATCGACGAGGCGGGCGAAGAGCCCGACGCGGGCGAGGCGGCCGGGGGTCCGGAAGACGGTGCGGTTCGGGCGGAGCTGCCAGCGGGCCAGCTCGAGCCGCCCGAGCGGCTCCTGGACGAAGCGGAGGTACAGCGATTCGCCCTGGCCGGCGGTCGCGGCGGCGAGCCGATCCGGGGTGACCTCGCCGCGCGGGACGAGCACCCGGCGATCCTTCTCGCCGGTGCCGGCGAGGACGTCGCACTCCGCGAGGTAGCCCTCCACGGCCATCGGGTAAAACAGCTCCCCTCCGTTGTAGCGCAGGATCGGCTCGTGGGCCCTCAGGAGGGCGAGGTCATTCGGGGTCAGGAGGGCCCGGTCGGTCACCGGCGGCCGCCTTCCTGCGGCGCGAGGGGCACGACTCCGGCCCGTTCGACCGGGCGAAGGAGGAGGTCACGCACCTGGTGGCCGTTCAGGTAGAACGCGGTGACGATCAGGAGCGCGAGGCGGATCGGCTCCGGGCTGCCCAGCCCCCATTGCCAGAGCGCGGCCATGAGCCCGAGCCCGGTCCCCAGCATCAGCA
>Ga0315278_10002855_pt1 | contig 15424 bp, 10 predicted proteins | sample YL17G06_0_MG_FD_203880 | JGI IMG/M metagenome (GOLD analysis project Ga0315278, IMG submission 203880) | Sediment microbial communities from Yellowstone Lake, YNP, Wyoming, USA - YL17G06_0 | ecosystem: Environmental > Aquatic > Freshwater > Lake > Sediment | place: USA: Wyoming | collected... | reverse complement strand
TGTCAATCTGTTTTGAGAACGAAAACATACAGTCTCTACCAATAAGATGCAGAAAATGGCGTTACTGTTCCCTAAATTTTTGCAGTTTTTAAAGATTTTTTTCAAAAAGTGCGAAATTGCCCTGATAAAGGGTGTTTATAGAAGCGCGGTGCTGAAATATCTTTCCGCCCTGTCAGGCAGAACGGTTGCGATATTGCCGGATATGGTTTTTGCCAGTTCTCGTGCCGCCCAGACATTAGCGCCGGAGCTTATACCGACGAGCAGCCCGTAATCCCTGCCGAGCTGCCGAGTGGTGTCTATTGCCTGCTCATCGCTGACCTCTATTACCTCATCCACCAGCGAAACATCAAGAACAGCGGGAACGAACCCGTCACCTATGCCCTGAATCTGGTGTAGTCCCGGCTCGTGCCCGAGCAGAGCCGAGACGTTTTTCGGCTCAACCGCCACGATTTTTGCATCAGGCTTATGCTCTTTAAGGAACTTTCCAACCCCCTGAAGCGTTCCTCCGCTGCCGACGCCTGCCACAAAGCAATCTATGTCGCCATTCATTTGCCGCCATAATTCCCGTGCCGTCTGCTCATAATGAACCCGCGGATTTTCAGGATTTTCAAACTGCTGCGGCACAAAAACTCGCCTATCTTCACAGGCCATCTGGTTGACCTTTTTAATCGCACCGGCTATGCCCTCCTCGTCAGGCGTAAGCACCAGCTCCGCTCCGAGCGCCTTTATCAGTTTCTTTCGTTCTTCGCTCATTCCCGCCGGCATAACGATTCTGACTCGATAGCCCATCAGCCTTCCCACCAGCGCAAGCCCTATTCCGGTATTTCCGCTGGTCGGCTCAACAATTATGGAATCGCTTTTCAGCTTGCCGTCACGCTTTGCCCCTTCGAGCATCGCCAGCGCCACGCGGTCTTTTATGCTGCCGCCCGGATTAAGAAATTCAGCTTTGGCAAAAATTTTTTCGCCTTTTAGCTGAAGTAAAGGCGTGTTGCCGATGAGATTGAGAATATTGTCCGTAAGCAATTTGTTTCTGTCCTCAAACGCAGAATATTTATCTTTGCAAACTATTGTAACAAAACCTGATACGGAATACAAGTCGAACCGCCCGCGTTTTCCGCCCGCCGACGCTCCGGTTATGCAGACCGAGTATGGAAAACTCCAAACGCCGCTCCTGCCCGCCGGAAAAAAAATTTTTGCTTTGGAATATTTTTTAGTAAAATATAGTATACAAAAATAAATTTCTATTGTATAATGATTGCACCTTCGCGGAGCCGGAACTTTTGGTTTTCTCTTTTCCTCCGTATATCGGCTCTGTTTGTTATAGAAAACAATCGGCAATATTGAACGAACAACAGGAAGGTGTAACAGTATATATTTTTAGAAGCTCTTTGCAGGGCTGGGTTCCTCGCATTCCCCTCTCCCTCCGCACCCAGCCCTGTTCTTTTGCGCACAAAACCCTCCTCAACTGACAATTTGCCCGTTTTCGTTTCAAATATATGTCTAATGTTTTTCGCTGTTTTGGAAAACAAGTGCAGTTGCTATAAACCCCCGCTCTGGATTGAATCTATCCGGCCTAATCCAGTATACTTCTCACGAAATCCTTTTGTATACTGCCACTCCAATTTCTGCTGGGATAAACCTATTTCTCGCAAAACTTCTTCTAATGAAATACCTTGCTCGGACTTCCCTGTCATACCAAGAAATTGAAAAACAGGTCCATCAGAGGCGCACACTCGCCAAGGCTCGGAACTCTCAAAAAAGAAGGCGAGAATTTCAATCTCTCCGTGGTGAATATCTATTCTCAATAATTGTGTGGCAAATCTGCTGTGAAATGCGGCAATTTTAGATGGTGACACATCTACAATTTTAATAAGACTTTCATAAGGCGATAAATCAATCCATTCCTTTTCATCTTCTTTACTTGCGAAGACAACTTCCTCTTCGGCTATAGTACGACTTATTGTAACATCATATTTTTTGATGAATTTGTCCCAGATACCCAATTCAAAAAGCTTTATAATAGGCCCGGCGTCAAGCAATAGAAATTGAGATTTTTTCATCCTTGAAACCATCATCTCCCGTCAAATACTCCTGTGCTTTCTTATAACTTATCCCCATATACTTTGCAAATTGTATCAGAGATAACCTCCCTTCCCTGAGAGCCCTTATTGCTAAATCGCGATATCTTTCGGGTAATGGTTCCACCTTGTCAGATTCTCTGGGCTTATGAAGCTCTGCTTGTTGTTTAGCAACAGCAAGATATTGTTTCGTGGTTTCCGTCTTAATTTTTAATAATGTTGCTATGCGATAAATCAGGGCTTCCAAAGATACACTGAATTCCCTTGCCAAATCATCCAATTGCTCAAGTTGGACCTCTCCCTTTTCGTTGGCCAATGCTGCTAACCTTTGCCGCAACGGTTCCTCCGGCATCAAAAGCTTGCTTGCAAATGAATTGGCGAGCTTTTCTTCGTTTTCGCTCGGTTCCTTATTTTCCGCCCTGAAAATAGGCCATGTTAAAAGATGAAATAGTTCATGAGCAAGATCATAGTTTCTGCGCCAAGGCACATTTCTGCTATTCAAAAGAATCGCCTGACCAAACTCGTCTGAAACAGTAGAGACTGCACTGCCAACAAACTCCAGATAGAATATTTTCACGCAGTACCTCTCTTCCAGAATTCTTTTAAGAGAAGTACTAGGTATATCACCGAGGCATAGGTTGTTGTGTATTTTTCTTGCGAATGATTCCGCTTGAGACCAATCAAATTGTTCAGGGTTCGTAATATCCGGCTGCGGAAATACGGCTTTGCGAGTTTCTGCGGTGCACAATTCCAGTTTGTGATATTGCTGGCACAATCGCCGAAACTTTGCCTCTGTTTCCTTCTTTTCCTCTGTGTTGTCTGGCCCATCACGCCAAAGCATTATAGGCTCAGCGGGCAGCTTATCTGTCAGAAAAAAATCTACAGCTCTTTTATATACCTCGGCCAACCTGCTAAGCTGTGAGAACTTCGGCTCTCTATTTCCGTTTTCAAACTCACTAAGAGAAGATTCTCCAATTCCACTTTCCTGAGAAGTCTTCTTCAACGTATAGCCAATAGCTTCTCTCGCCAATTTTAACCTTTTTCCAATTTCCATTTTCACATCCTTCCACCCCACTAAACTATACTACATATTTCGACCAATTACAAGAGAAACTTCTGGAAAATAGAAATTTTCTGGAGATTTTTGTGGTTTTTGCGCTAAATTCTTCTATTTTTTACAATTTTTGTTTTTAATATAAGCGGCTGATTATTTTAGTTGGGCGGTTGTAATTCACAAAAAAATACCTCAGGGCGTCTATCGGGTGGTCATATACCCCGTCTTTGAGGGGTAATTCTCCATTGCCGCCCGCTGTGTCGTCAGGATAATGATAACACTGCATCGCCTCTATCAGCCGTTGGCATCTCGGCGAAATGATAAGTCTGCTTCGCCCTTCGCCGCTGCGAATCACCCTGCGGACAAGTTCAATCCCCTCCAGAATCCCGCTGTGCCTATACCGCACAGGTATTCCCATCGACCGCAGCTCCTTAACGGCGCTCGTGCCGGTTACATCATTGGCACTTTTTCCCGCAGGGTCGCAAAAAGTCGCAGCCACCCTGCTTTCCCCGCCCGGCGTTCTGCCTTTTATTTCAGCAGCGTGAACATCAATCGTCGCTCGGCTGCGAACGTATTCATCTATCACCCGCACAACGCCGTCCCCATCAACCTGAATCCACAGGCACACAAACGGATTTACAAAACCGAAATCTAACGACCGGTATATCGGCAGGCCGGCATCGTAGTCTGTCTGCCTGATATGAACCGCAGGGTCGAACTCATCGAACACAACCTTTTCCAGTGAAGGTTTCCTGCAAAGCATTTCCGATTCCCACCCCGCTCTGCTGCTGCGGCGCATCTGTGTTATGCAGTCATCTATTTTCAGAAAACCGTCTGCCTGTTTTGCCCTGCCCCGGCAATCGCACCAGAGCGGACATTGTGAACAGTTTCGCTCGGTGCATTTTTCAATCGTTTCCCATATACACCATTTGAAAATCGGCGTGCCGGTTTGCCCCGCGGACGAAACCACTTTTTGCATCAAGCCATAAGGCTTGTGCATCGTGCTGATAATCTCCATCGATGCAAGTAGTCCGTTTGTGCTTTGTGTTGTGAATTTTGCCGCCGCAAAAACACCCTCATCGAAAAGCTCGACCTCATCGCAGCGCAGCTTATGAATATGCTGCCCGCGAACGCTCATCGGCGACTGTGTCAGCACCTCCACCGCAGAATTGTTTGAAAAACTGCACTTTTCCTTTCGGGCCGACCCTGCCGTAAATTCCTCGAAACCGCCGCTTAAAAAACCGAGCAGATATTCATACATCCTGCCCGCCTGTTCGCCTGAGCCGCCAAGTATTCTAACCTCGCAGTTTGGCTTAAAAATGCAGTCCAGCAGGGTGGCTATCGCCGCCAATTCGGTTTTACCGCCGCTGCGGTTCGCCCATACTACGCAGTCGCCGTTTGCTTTCCTGTCCGCCGTCCTGTCCGGCGTAGCGTAAGCAAAGTCGGAAAAATCAGCCGAAAAACTGTGCCACAAATAGTCCATCGGGCTGTTATGCTCCGGACAGATTTGCCTGTCGGGAATGTTTATGTCGAGAAAGGCCTTTATGTAATTTTTGAGGTCTTGCCTCGTTCCCGGCCTTGCCCGCATAAGCGACTGGTAAATCTGTTTCGCCTCCTCAATATTATTTTCGCATTTAAATCTCATTATCGCCTCCCCGCATAAACGACCCTAAAAGCCTTTGCCAAAAAAGGTTGCTGCAAATGGGTCTGCCGAATCAAAAAAAATGTTAAAAAAATCGAAAATATTTGTCCCCTTCGTTTGTCCCCTTCGAAAAAGCGGACTATACTATATATAGAGAATATAGAGACAAGTAAATAAAGCTGTGCCGGAAGCTAAAAAGGCTTCGCGAGGGTGGTGTAAAGCACAGCATAGTCGTAAAAGGGAGACTGGCCGATAAAAACCTTTAAAAAGAAAAAGGGCCAGGGTCTCCCTTTTTATACCCGTGTTTTATTTCACATTTCCCCATCTGCAACATTAATTGTTTTTCCCACTGTTCTCCGCCAACACTGCCAGCAGTTTGCCTGCTACTTCCGGCGACATCGAATTCTGCGGTTTGTCTTCTGCGTCCTCGTTTCCTGCGTTCACCGGTCGGCCGGCTTCTTTGCCCACGAGCATCGGCAGTGAAATAATATTCAAGCACGCCTTCCGCGCCGTCTCTTCCTTTTCCGACTCCGTAAGCTGCACCAACTTCGCCGCCGCCAGCGGCGCATACTTTGCAATGATAAGTTCGCTTTGCCGGTGTGCCGCTGCAATTCGCCTCGAAAACTCTGCCTCAAAGCGATTATCTGTCAGCCACCTGATATACACCCTTCTGCTTATCTTGTGTTTTGCCAGAATCGCTTCCTCATTGAGTTCGCCACCGAACAAATCATTTATCACCGCAAACTGCTTTTTACTTAATTGTTTTTTCCTCGCCATTTTTTAATCCCGAATCCGTAACTGAATTATTAAGAAAATATTGCGCAATCGCCGTCAGTGCCTCCGCATTTCTTACAACCTTTGTTTTTTCGTTTTGATTTTCCTCCGCAAGCAGCAATGCCTTCTCGACAATTCTCTTCTGCTCATCCGTCAGAAAAAACACCATCGGATTGGCAAAATATCCTCCCGCCGCTTTCACAGGCAGCTCAGGCATTTTCAGATTGGTAAGTCGTTCAATCTGTTTTGCGGTCTGCGGCAGCAATTTCGCAAGCTCATTTGCCTTCATCACGTTATTCAGCCGCTTCAGCAGCGCCATCTTTCTTTCCAGCTCATCCGACCCGCCTAACCGGTTAAGCGTAGCAAGCAAAATGTCCGTCTGCTCATCATCTACATCCCACACCACACAGTCAGCTTCCCTGTAGCTGAGTTGTGCCAGTGCCTTGCAGCGATGATGCCCGTTGATTATCTCAAAACAATCCGCCTCTTTCGAATGTGGCCGGACAACTATCGGCTCATATTTCCCCGTCCGTTTTATGTTCCGCACTAACCTCGCAAAATTCGCCTTGCTCATCCGGTTCGGATTGTCCGGATGCGCAATGAGCTTGTCCAACGCTACTGATATTATCGAATTTGCCATATCTTTCCCCCGTCTACTATACGCTACACGCTAACCGCTGCTTCAGGATTCATCCATATATAATACACCGGCCTTTCCGTCAGCTTGCTCAGCACAAATCTCGTTCTCTCCGCTCCTGCCGGCATATCTCGCCTTTTGCCGTAGCTTTGCAGAAATTCTCTTATCTGCCGCTCGATAAACCCTGCTTCTCTTTTTTCTAATCGCTCAATCCTCCGCTGCACTTTCTCAGGGTCGATGAGTTCTTTTTCTTCGACGCCTGCTGCGCCGAAAGCCTCGATAAGCTGCACACATCGCGCAGGCATTTTTGCCGTCCTGCCCGCCGTAGCCTCGGCGAAGGCGGGATAAGCCTTCATCCCCGCCTTTTCAAAAAACGGATTGACCATCCCCATCACCGCCATCGCCTCCACGATGGGGACATTCATTTTTGGCATCGTCTCTCTCGCTAATCTGCTCGCCAGCCCCAGCCCTCTGAATCGCGGCTCGATTACCACCCTGCTGATTCGCCGGATATTTCTGTTTATAAGCGATAGATTCGTCCTTCTGTCGAAACCTCTGAAAAAATCGCCCGTAGCAACGTTCCTCAATTCCGCCCCCGCTGTCGGCATCGTATATACAATCACGCCGACCGTCTTTGTCCCCATCCTCATTGCAAATATCGCAATATACGGCCCTAATTTGTTGTCCCGGTAGTGATAGCACGCCAACTGCTTATAATCTTCGTATCCCCCGGAAACAATACGAAGTTTTTTAATAATGCTGCACTCTCTCACAACCCTCGTCTCCCCCAGAAAAAGTATGACTACTCGGAAACCTATCGATTAATCAGATTAAAAAGTTTGTCAGCCAACTTTACATCCAGCGTTTTCAGGATTTTATATTCCTCCAATGCCGAACCCCTGTCGCCGGTTGCAAGACAGGCGGTGCCTAACATAGCGTGCGCCTCGGCGCAATCAGGTTTTATTCTTATCGCCTCCCTCAATGCCTTTTTCGCCTCTTCCCAGCGGCCAAGCCCCCCGTATGCAACGCCGAGACTATAGTGTGCTTCCGGGTCCTCCGACTCTATCCTTACCACCTGCTTGAAGGATTCTATCGCCTCCTGCCAGCGACCAAGTCTGCCGTAAGCATCTCCGAGATTATACTGCGCCTTAGCGTCATCAGAATTAATCTTTAGCGACTCCTTGTAAGCCCGTATTTCTTCTGAAGTTCGACCCAGCTTCCCGAAAAAAAAGCCGAGATTATTATACGCCTTCGCATAATCAGGCTTTATTTTTATGGCCTGCTCGCAGCACTTTACGGCTTCCTCATACCGGCCCTGTTTGCCGTATGTAACCCCAAGATTATAATGCGCCTCGGCATAGAGGGGCTTGATTCTTATCGCCTGCCTGTAGGCCTTTATCGCATCTTCGTATTGACCCAGCTTATCGTATGCACTCCCTACACCTTTATAAGCCCGTGAATTATCGGGGACAACTTTCAAAGCCGACTGCCAGATAGACACTCCGCTGCGGTAGTCTTCGTTTCGCCTAAATGTTACTAAACCCAGCACACAAATAACCGCCGTCGCAAAGATAAACCCCATTCTCTTCGCAGACAGCCGCTCCGACAAAACATATCCTGCTGATACTGCAAGGACAATCAAACCGGCCAGCGGCAGATACATTCGATGCTCGAAAATTAAATCTGCTATCGGAATAAAACTCGACGTAACCGATAACACCCCGAAAAACCACGCCGCCGGATACGACCACGCTCTGTTGCGAATAAGTCCCCATACCGTAACCGCCAGCATAACCAGAATTACTGCCATCGGCGGCAATACCCTCGCCCATTCCTTCACCATCAGCCAGTTATAATCAAGACACAATCCCTTGGGCCAGAAAACAAGCCGTAGATAATGAAGAATTACTATACCCTGGTTCATCACATAATCAAAAGGCCTGTAGCTGAATGAAAATCCCGCCGTTGCAGAACGAGGCCCGGACCATATCAATACCGCAAGAATCCCCCACGTCGCCGCCAGACCGATATACAAACCCCATCGCCGCCGCAGTGCCGCAATAAACGAACCTGCAAAAAATGTGCGGTCATACAACAGCACAAACACCGGCGCCGTCGCCATCACCTCTTTTGTCCCCATCCCCAGACCGCAGCTGACTATGGAAACAATCGGCCATAACACCGACCGCCGCAAATTCATCGCCCGAATCGCACAATACAGCGTCAGCAGATAAAATAACCCCATCAGTGATTCTGTCCGCTGAATAATGTATGTTACGCTCTCGGTCTGCAGGGGATGCGCCACCCAGATTGCCGCCGCCGACCACGCAAAAATCTCCGAATGTTGACCGAACCTCTTCCGCAGCCGCTCACACAACAGCGTCCTGCGTATAATCCCATAAAGGGTAAGCCCCGCCAGAATATGGATAAAAAGATTGAAAAGATGATAGCTCCACACCGAATATCCGCTGATGGCATAGTTCATCGCCAGAGACAAACTCGCTATTGGCCGACCTGCAACCGTCGCCTGCGGCGGTGCTGACATAGCCTTACTTAATGGCCACAGATGCAAAATATAAGGATTATCTACAATACTATAGTCGTCATCGAAAATGAATGGCCCGTTGAAACTATTTGAATACGCCGCCGCTCCGATTACAACCAGCAATACAGGCAATCCAATCTTCAAAACCAAATGTTTATCCCCCTTTTGTATACCTTCTATGGTATTTTGATATACCTTGCTCATAACATTATGTTATCGCCGGAACTTCTTCTACGCAAGAATACTCCCGGCCCTGTTGCCATCTTTGTAAACCACTTCCGTCGCTCCCGACAACTCCTTCACAATAAGCACGTCCGGCTCTAAATCCGTGAGAATATCTTCGTGTGCCGACGCCAGCACGAAAGTTACTCCTCTTTTTTTCGCAAACTTATGAATATTAAACGAAATCACCGCTGCGCTTATCCGGTCCAAATTCGAGCAGAACTCATCGGCAAAAATAAATCTCTTCCCCGCCGCAAGGGCCGTCGCCAGCCGAAATCGGTATTTCTGTCCCTCACTGAGCCTCGCCGGCTGATTCAAAACACAGAAAACATCATTCAGCCCCGCAGTGCTTAAGAACCGCAGGCCGGCCATAAAATCCCCTTCAATGCAGTCTATCAGCGTCTTGTCCCCCGGCAATTCCATCTCATCCAAATCCACTCTTTCCTCGGCAGGCACCGCCCTTTTAAGCTCCCTCAGCAAAACGCTTTTCCCGCACCCTGATGGCCCCGTAATGTAAACAATGTCCCCATCGTTAATTTCCAGTTGGCAGTTCTTAATAATTTCTCTCTCGGCGAATCTGTCCGCCGTCAGCCCGAACATCCTCATCACCGACGCAGCCTTTTCAGTAATTACAATCTTGCTACTGAAGCTTTTTGAAATACAGTATTTCATCGCCCCTGAATCCCCTCTTTCTCTTTTTCTATCCCGCCTGCCCTGAGCGAAGTCGAAGGGCCCGTCCCCGCACCTCATCTGCTCCGATTATCTCAACGAGCCTTTGTATTTTCTTAAGTGTCCGGCGGACGCTGTAGTAGGTCGAACATCTCTTGTGTGATATCCTTTTTATCGACAGCCCTGAGAGGAAATAATCCCTTGCGACCTCCATCTCGCTGTTGGTGAACTTGTCGCGGTTTCGCAGGCACATTATATATTCGCTGTCGATAAGTCTTTTTGCAACTTTATATATCCTTCTCGCTATGCTTGTTTCATTGACCCCCGCCAGCCGTGCCATTTGCCGGAAGCTGTTGCCGTTTTCTAAATACATCGTCATCAGCAGTCTGTCTTTGCCGCTAAGCATCTCAACTCTGCTCCGCAGCAAATCAATTCTGTCGCGGTAACCATTTTTGGCTTCCTTTCTCTCGTCCGAGATGTTCTGGTGGATTGCTTCCATATCTAATCCCCCTTACTTTTATTAAACAATTTATTCTCCCCGGGCCGATTCTGCTTAACACAAACCGCCCCGTTTTATGACCGACATCTTCCTGATGTTGGCTCAAATATTTTGTTTGCCGGACTGCCTATTATAAAACTCCTCCCTGCATTTTTTATCTCAGGCAAATTTTCTCTCTATTCATCAAAGCTTACACCTTTTGTTTACTTTTCATATAACAATGTGCGTATTTTAACAAATTATAAAACTTTGTCAAGAATTTTTGTGCTATTTTTTGTAAATTTCTTTGTAAATTAGATGATTATTTAACTTCCGGCCATTCTGAAAGTCCAATAAAATCGCCAAATTGGCCTTTCAAAATTAAAAAACCGGCAATCTCGTATTTTTCTTGACTTCTTACTTTTAAATTTGGTAGAATCACAACTTGACGTAATATTCTATTTTGAAGAAGAGGAGTGGTGAGAAGACTTTTGGGGGTTTTCCCTCAAAAACTTCTTCCACAAGTTTTTGTTGGGAAAGAGTATGGCTTTACATTTGAGGAAGTTGCCGTATGTCGCATATTCATTTCTATCTTTCTATTTTGCTCTTCGGAAAACGAACATAAAAAGCAAACGAAATCCTGAATAAAAACCAGGATTAAGATGGTCGTTTGCTCTTAATTTTTATCCACGGATGGGGAAGCTGAACAGAGTTTAGCTTTTTTCGGACACGGATGTGAAACCAAAAGTGCGCATTTGCGCAGTAGTAAGAGAAACTTTTTATCCGTTTCAAATTAAATATCGGAGGATAGTGTGATGAACCCGTCAACAACAATCACAAAAGTAAGAACTGGTATTCTTGTATTATTCACCCTGTTAGTCTTCGCAGGGACAACTCAGGCTGTTGATTACCGTACTGAGTTTGTGCAAATGGCCGGCTGGCTCGCCACCCAGCAGATAACCAGCGGCGGAGACCTGGGCGGAATACTGGAGGGCGAAAACAACACTACTGTCCAAACAGACAACACTGCTGAGGCTGTATGGGTATGGTCACGCTACGCTGAGATAACAGGAGATTATACAACCTATCTGATTAATTTAAACAGGGCCTGGACCTACTGCCACAACTTCCCATCCTGGCACGAAAACCAGGGCACTACCACTCGTGCCGATTATTACAAAACATACAACAGCGGCTGGGGTCTGCTTGGAGAAATGAAATACAGACAGGTCTATGGCGGCAGACCGGAATACGTCGACCATTCCTGGTATGGCGAGCAGTGCGCACAACACCTTGTGAATTATACACCCAGCACAAGTGCCACTACAGATGCTTTGTGTCTCGGACTTGCCGCTGGTGCTTTGTACCAATACGGCGTAGATGTCAACAGCACCACATACAAAGACAGAGCTGTTGTTCTCGGAGGCAACGTGCGGACCTGGCTTAACGGCAGCACCGCCAATTTTGCTGCACAAAGCTGGGCAGTCTCAGGCGGAATCGCCGTCTGGGGTGTTCTGAATTCATACTATCAGGTAAATTCGGGGGGAAGCACCTGGGCTGCAACCGCAAACACATATATGCCCAACGATGCAAATGACGCCACTTTGCCCGCATACGAGTACGGACACGATGCCTGGTTCGCCTGGGGACATTATGCTACCAGCCAATTTGGTGTCGCAGGGGCTTATACAAAATACCAGACTCTTGGCGATTTTCTTCTGTCCAGAGATAAGGATAATGATGGAGGCATACCTCAGGGCAAACCTCATTCCGATACCGCCGACTTTGCCTGGACAACTAATGCAATTCAGGCTGCTGTAAACTTAGGCCTGCTTGCGCCTCAACCTCTATACACCATCTCCGGCACAGTAACATACAACAGTTCACCGCTTGCAGGCGTAAAAATGAACGGCCTGCCCGGTAATCCCGTTACCAACAGCAGCGGCGTTTACACCGCAACAGTAGTCGATAGCTGGTCAGGCACAGTTAAACCAGACAAAATTGGTTATATATTCAGTCTGGAGTCACGTTCTTATACAGATGTATCATCCAATCAAACATCTCAGGATTACACCGCTTCCACAACAACACCCGAGACAACCGAATATGATAATGTCAGCTCAACCTCCAGCACCACTGCCGGTACGTCACTGAGCTGGTCACATACCGTCGGCAGCGGAAATAACCGGCTTTTAATAGTATCATCCGCCACCGAAGATGCTAATGCAGCCAGCTCATGGGAGGACGCAACGATAAAAAGCGTTACGTATGGCACCGCCAATCTGATGGCGGTAAAGAGTTCCAGCACAAGAAGGGCCAACTGTGACTCAGATTTATGGTATCTGCCGAATCCCCCAACAGGAACAGCTACTATTACAATCAACTATTTCGGAACAGTAACCGGCCGTGCGGGTGCAGCCATTTCGCTTAGAAACATAAGGCAACAGCCCCCAGAGGCGGCCATTACAAATGCGTCAGATTCGGCTACTACTCTTACCACCTATATTACTACTTTGACCAACGGTTCGTGGGTAACTGACGTCGCATGCCACGCTAATACCGGCACGTTTGCAACTACCACCTCTACAGAGAGATGGGAGACAGATACCGCCAATCATACCGCGGCAGGTGCCACAAAGGCAGTGGCAACGGCAGGTTCAACTGCTTTGGATTGGACCTTGACCGGCACTGCCAGCACTATGCTGCATTCATTAGCGGCATTTGCACCGTCTGAAACTACATCGCCGCAGCCTCCGGGAAAAGCCACTAATCCAAATCCAACTAACTCGGCAACGGATGTCAGCGTAACTAATGATTTAAGCTGGACAGCAGGCTCAGGCGCAACCTCGCACAATGTCTATTTTGGAACATCGAGTCCCGGCACATTACAGGGTAATCAGACCGGAACAACCTTCGACACGGGGACAATGAGCAATAATACAACTTATTACTGGCGTATAGATGGGATAAACGCCAACGGCACTACAACCGGCGACGTTTGGAGCTTTACTACCGCTCCGCCGCTGCCCGGCCAGGCCTCCAGTCCCAGCCCGGCTGATACGGCAACAGCCGTAAGTATAAATGCCGATTTAAGCTGGACCGCAGGCTCAGGCGCAACCTCGCACGATGTCTATTTCGGAACAAATTCTTCACCGGGTGCAGGCGAATTAAAAGGTAACCAAACCGGCACAACTTATGACCCGGGGACATTGAATCAAAACACAACTTACTATTGGCGCATTGATGAAAAGAACGGCGGCGGGACAACCGCCGGCGTCGTTTGGAGCTTCACAACTGAAGTGATTCTGCCCGGTCAGGCCTCAGGCCCAAGTCCCTCGCAGGGCGCAACCGGTGTGAGTACAACTGCCGACCTTGGCTGGACGGCAGGTTCAAACACGACCTCGCACAATGTCTATTTCGGCACCACAAGTCCCGGCACATCCCAGGGCAATCAGGCCGGCACAACTTTCGATACAGGGACAATGAGCAATAATACAACTTATTATTGGCGTATAGATGAACTCGGCCCGGGCGGCACAACTACCGGCACGGTCTGGAACTTCACCACCCAGACAGCCCCGCCGTTACTGCCGTGGAGCGACAACTTCGAGACTGGAAGCTTCACCGCAGGCGGCTGGACTACAGGAGGCAGTCCCGACGTTTATAACGGAGCAGGAAACGGCAGCACCTATGGTGCAAGAATACCGGGCAGCAGTTCGACAAACTATATTATAAAAAGCTTAAGCACCGTAGGCTATACTGCAATCCACGTTCTTTATGACCGAAGACTTACCAATTCATCCGCAACCCTCGTTGTAGACTGGTCGACAGACGGCAGCACTTGGACTACTCTTGAAACGACAACCAGTACATCCTGGGCGTCTCAGAACTGGACTTGTGCCTCCGGCGCCGACAACAACGCCGGTTTCCGTATCAGGTTCCGCACCACCTCCGGCGCAAGCAATAGATATGCATATATCGACAACGTGCAAATAACAGGCACCCTCATCGTTCTGCCCGGCCCAGCAAGCAATCCCAGCCCGACTCATGGTGCAACAGATGTCGGTATAACAACTGACTTAAGCTGGACGGCAGGTTCAGGTACCGCCTCGCACGATGTCTATTTCGGAACTTCAAGTCCCGGCACATTACAGGGCAATCAGGCCGGAACAACCTTCGATACAGGGACAATGAGCTATAGCACAACCTATTATTGGCGCATCGATGAGAGAAACGGGGCCGGCGTCACCACCGGCGACGTCTGGAGCTTTACTACCGCCCCTGCGCCGCCCGGCCAGGCGAGCAGTCCCAGCCCGGGTACTGGCGCAACAGATGTCAGCATAACCACTGACTTAAGCTGGTCGGCAGGTTCAAACGCCACCTCGCACAATGTCTATTTCGGAACAACAAGTCCCGGCACATCCCAGGGCAATCAGACAGGAACAACCTTCGATACAGGGACAATGAGCAATAATACAACTTATTACTGGCGCATCGATGAAGTTGGCGCCGGCGGTACAACAACCGGCACTGTCTGGAGCTTCACCACTATAGTTGCCGCACCCGGCCAGGCTGCTACTCCGAATCCGGCTAACCTTGCAACAAATGTCGGCATAACCAATGATTTAAGCTGGTCGGCAGGTTCAAACGCAACCTCGCACGATGTCTATTTTGGAACTTCAAGTCCCGGCACACCACAGGGTAACCAGACCGGTACAACTTTTGATACAGGGACAATGAGCAATAATACAACTTACTATTGGCGTATAGATGAGAAGAACGCAGCCGGCACAACAACCGGTCAGGTCTGGAGCTTCACCACTATAGTTGCCGCACCAGGTCAGGCAAGCAGTCCCAGCCCAGGTACTGGCGCAACAGACGTCAGCATAACCACTGACTTAAGCTGGTCGGCAGGTTCAAACACCACCTCGCACAATGTCTATTTTGGAACAACAAGTCCCGGCACTCTACAGGGCAATCAGACCGGAACAACCTTCGATACAGGGACAATGATCAATAATACAACTTATTACTGGCGTATAGATGAAGTTGGTGCAGGCGGCACAACCACAGGCACAGTCTGGAGCTTTACTACCATAGTTGCCGCACCCGGCCAGGCGAGCAGTCCCAGCCCGGGTACTGGCGCAACAGATGTCAGCATAACCAATGATTTAAGCTGGTCGGCGGGCTCAAACGCCACTTCACGCGATGTCTATTTCGGCACCACAAGTCCCGGCACACCACAGGGTAACCAGACCGGCACAACCTTCGACACAGGGACAATGAATTACGGCGCTACATATTACTGGCGTATAGATGAGAAAA
>Ga0315278_10002853_pt1 | contig 15429 bp, 10 predicted proteins | sample YL17G06_0_MG_FD_203880 | JGI IMG/M metagenome (GOLD analysis project Ga0315278, IMG submission 203880) | Sediment microbial communities from Yellowstone Lake, YNP, Wyoming, USA - YL17G06_0 | ecosystem: Environmental > Aquatic > Freshwater > Lake > Sediment | place: USA: Wyoming | collected... | reverse complement strand
GCGGCATCTGCTCGAGCAGTCGGAATCGTTGCGCAGCGCGCACGGCCTGCGCGCGCTGGTGCGCGATGTGCTCGAAGCCGACGCGGACGTCGAACGTGCCGTCGAGGCGGTGCTGGCGGAGCGCGCCGAAGCGCTCGTGGCGACGGGTCTCGACGGTGCGCTCGCGGCCGTCGACCGGCTGCGCAGCGCGAACGCGGGTCGCGCGGTGCTGGTGGTCGAGCGGCCCGATGAGCCGCTGCGCAGCGGTTTCGTACCGCTCGGCGAGCCGCTGCTCTCGCGCGTTCGTGTGCGACCCGGCTTCGAAGGCGTCGCGCGCGCATTGCTGGGCGACGTGAACCTGATCGGCGATCTCGCCGAGGTCGCGAAGGTCTACGGGGGCGCACGCACACCGGCGACCTTCGTGACGCCCGCTGGCGACGTGCTCGGTTCCGATGGCGTGCTGCGCGGCGGAAGCGGCGGTGGCACCGGCCTGCTCGCCCGCGCGCGCGAAGTGCGTGAGCTGGAGCACGAAGTCGAGACGCTCGGTCTGCATCTGGGGCTCGCGGTGACGGAACACGCCGAGAGCGAGACCGCATCAGCGCGCGCTGCCGACGAACTCGACAACCTGCGCAATCGCCATCACACGGCGGCGCTTGCGGTCGCGAACCACGAGAAGGATCTCGAGCGTGCGCGCGAGCGCGTGAAGGCGACCTTCGAAGCCCACGAAGGCCGCGTGTCCGAGCGCTCGGAGCTGGTCGCCGAATCCGAGACACTCGAAGTCGAGATCGGGGCGCTGGTCCAGCGCCTCGAAGCGCTGCGCGCGGCGCGCGCGAGCTGCCAGCGCGAACTCGACGCGCTCTCGCTGCGCATCGGCGAGGCATCGCGTGAGCTGGCCCGCAACGACGCGACGCTGACCGAACGTCGCGTCGCCCACGCAGCGCGCGCCGAGAAGCGCGACCGCCTTGCGGAAGTGCGCGCGCGCGCGGGCGCGGCGGCCGAGGAGTCGCAACAGTGGATCGCGCGGCGCGAGCGCGAGATCGAGGAGATCGAAGCGCGGCGCAGCGCATTGGCCGAGTCCAGCGCCGGCGCGCGCGAGCAATTGGCGGCGAAGCTCAGCGACGAAGAGCGGGCGCGACAGGCCGCGGACAGCGCGCGTGACGCGTACGAGCGCACCGCCGCCGCGGTTCGCGAGCGCGAGGAAGAGGGGCGCCATCTGCGCACCGAGTGCATGGCACGCCGAGAGCGGCTGCAGGCCGGTGAGCTGGAGATCCGCGAGCGCGAACTGCGCGTGCTGCAGCTCGACGACCGCGTGCGCGAGCGTTGGAAGGTCGAGATCGCCAGCTGGACGCCGCCGGCGGCGGGTGACGTGGTTGCGGTGTCGCAGTCGTTCGGCGAAGACGCGGAAGAGGGCGGCCAGCCTGGTGAAGCTGCAGAAGGCGAGAGCGAGGACGCCGAAGCGCTCGTGCTGCGCAGCTCCGATACGGAATGGCTGGAGCGCCCGCGCGAAGATCGCGAGCGCCACACCGCTGAGCTGCGCCGGCGTGTCGAGGGCTTCGGCGACGTGCACATGGGCGCGATCGAAGAACACGAAGAAATTGGCGAACGGGTGCGCTTCCTCGAAGAGCAGAAAACGGACCTCGAGAGCACCGTCGCGTCGCTGCGCGAGGCGATCACGCGCATCAACCGTGCCAGCCGCAAGCGCTTCAAGGAAACCTTCGACGCGGTGAACGAGCGCTTCCAGGTCAACTTCCCGCGCCTCTTCCAGGGCGGCAAGGCGAGCCTCTCGCTCACCGAAACCGACGACGTGCTCGAAGCCGGCGTCGAGATCATGGCGCAGCCGCCGGGCAAGAAACTCCAGAGCGTGATCCTGCTCTCGGGCGGCGAGAAGACGATGACGGCGCTCGCGCTGCTGGTGTCACTGTTTCAGGTGCACCCGTCGCCGTTCTTCCTACTCGACGAGGTGGACGCTGCGCTCGACGACGCGAACGTCGGTCGCTTCAACGAGATCGTCCGCGAGATGGCGGGCGACTCGCAGTTCCTGGTCATCACGCACAACAAATCGACGATCGAAATCGCCGACGTGCTCTACGGCGTCACGATGGAAGACCGCGGCGTCTCGAAGATCGTCTCCGTCCAACTCCGCGACGCCTGAACTCTCGTCCCACGCTGTCATGAGCGGAAGGCGCGGGTATGTTCTGCCCGCCATGACCGACATCGCCAATTTCTTCGCTCCGCTCTTCACTTGGATCGCCGCCAACCCGCTCGCGGGTGTCGGTGCGGCGCTCGTGTTTCCGTGGTTGATCGTCGCGCTGGTGATGTTGCTGCGGCGGGGCGCCGCGCCCACCGTATTGCCCGAAGCGGAGCGCGCGCCGGCGATCGAAGCGTCTGGGCCCGCGCCGGTTGCCGTTCCGAAGCCCGCGCCGCGCCTCGCGCCCGAGCGCGTTCCGGTGCGCGCCGTGCCCGCGCCGGTAGCCGCGCCAAAGCCGGCGCCGCTGCCTCCTCGACCCGCGCCGGTGATCGTCGCGCGGGCGCCTGCACCGGCGCCCGCGCCGAAGGCCGAGCCACCGAAGCCGAAGGTCCGTCTCTTCGATCGCTTGGCGCGCACGCGCTCCGCGTTCATGGGCCGACTCGGCGCGCTGGTCGGCGCGCGCAAGGTCGATGGCGACGTACTCGAAGAGCTGGAGGCACTGCTCTTCAGTGCCGACCTCGGCGTGAAGACGGCAGAGAGCCTGCTCGCTGCGGTGCGCACGCGTGCCAGCGGCGGCGACGCGAGCCAAGTGCGCGCGGTCCTGCGCGAAGCGATGCTCGAGAAGCTGCGACGCGTGGAGGCGCCGGCGAAGCTCGCGGACACGAAACCGCACGTGGTGCTGGTGCTCGGCGTGAACGGGTCGGGCAAGACCACGACGATCGGCAAGCTCGCGGCGCGCTACCACGCAGCCGGCCAGCGCGTGGTGATGGGCGCCGGCGACACGTTCCGTGCCGCTGCGGTCGAGCAGCTCGAAGTCTGGGGCCAGCGCGTCGGCTGCGAGGTCGTGAAGGGGCAGCCGGGCAGCGATCCCGCGGCGGTCGCGTTCGACACCGTGAAGGCGGCCCTTGCGCGTGGCTGCGACGTCGCGATCATCGACACCGCCGGGCGTCTGCAGACCAAGGCGCCGCTGATCGAGGAGTTGCGCAAGATCGTGCGCGTGATCGGGCGCGACGTGCCTGGCGCGCCGCACGAGGTGCTGCTGGTGCTCGACGCGAACACCGGCCAGAACGCGATCTCGCAGGCGCGCATCTTCACCGAAGCCGCGGGCGTCACGGGTCTCGTGCTGACCAAGCTCGACGGCACCGCGAAGGGCGGCGTGCTGGTGGGACTCGCGGACGAGTTCGGCATTCCAGTGCGCTACATCGGCGTCGGCGAGACGCTCGACGATCTGCGCGACTTCGACGCCGAGGAGTTCGTGGGTGCGCTCTTCGAGGCGGAAGGAGGCGCACCGTGAGCCGCTACGTGATGGCGCTCGACCAGGGCACCACCTCGTCGCGCGCGATCCTGTTCGATCGCGACGGTGCGGTGGTCGGCTCCGATCAGCACGAGTTCCCGCAGCATTTCCCGAAGCCCGGCTGGGTAGAACACGACCCGGCAGAAATCTGGGACAGCCAGCTGCGCGCGGCGCGCGGCGTGCTCGCAAGAACGAAGACGAGCGCCGCGGAGATTGCGGCGATCGGCATCACCAACCAGCGCGAGACCACGGTCGTCTGGGATCGTGCGACCGGCGAGCCGATCCACCGCGCGATCGTCTGGCAGTCGCGCCAGACCGCGCCGATCTGCGAGCGGCTGCGCGCGGATGGCCTCGAACCCGAAGTGCGCGCGCGCACCGGCCTTCGCGTCGACGCGTACTTCTCCGGCACCAAGGTGCGTTTCATCCTCGACGCCATCCCGGGCGCGCAGGCGCGCGCCGAGCGCGGCGAACTGGCGTTCGGGACGATCGACGCGTTTCTGCTGCACAAGCTGACGAAGGGCCGCGTGCACGCGACCGAGTATTCGAACGCGTCGCGTACGATGCTCTACGACATCCATGCGCTCGAGTGGAACGAGTTGCTGCTCGAAGCGTTGCGCGTGCCGCGCGCGATGCTGCCGGCGGTGCAGGAGTCGAGCGGGATCTTCGGCGAGGCCGACCCCGCGTGGTTCGGCCGCGCGATTCCGATCGCGGGCATCGCGGGCGATCAACAGGCCGCGCTCTTCGGGCAGGGCTGCTTCGAGGCCGGTCGCGCGAAGAACACCTACGGCACCGGCTGCTTCTTGCTGCTCCACACCGGCGTGAAGCCGCGCCGTTCGACGACCGGCCTGCTCACGACGATCGCATGGGGCGTCGGTGGCGCGGTCGAGTATGCGCTCGAGGGCAGCGTCTTCGTTGCCGGCGCCGCGGTGCAGTGGCTGCGCGACGGCCTGCACCTGATCAACGACGCGGCCGAGACCGAAGCGGCCGCGCGCAGCGTAGAAGACAGCGGCGGCGTCTACGTGGTGCCGGCGTTCGTCGGGCTCGGTGCGCCGTACTGGGACGAGCGCGCGCGCGGCACGATCGTCGGGCTCACGCGCGGCACCACGCGCGAGCATCTGATCCGCGCAACGCTGGAGTCGATCGCGTTCCAGACGCGGGATGTCGTCGAATGCATGGCGACCGACGCGGGTATCCCGCTCGCCGTATTGCGCGTCGACGGCGGCGCATGTCGCAACGACTTCCTGATGCAGATGCAGGCCGACGTGCTCGGTGTGCCGGTCGAACGGCCGGGCATGCTCGAAGTCACCGCGTTCGGTGCGGCGGCGCTGGCGGGTCTTGCGGTCGGATTCTGGCGCGATCGCAACGAATTGAAATCGGTGACGACGCAGGGCGCGACGCGCTTCGAGCCGGTCGCCGACGCCGCTCGCCGCGATGCGCTCTACGGGGGTTGGAAGCGCGCCGTCGAACGCTCGCGCAATTGGGAAACGAGTTGAGCAAGCCGCTCGTGATCGCGCATCGCGGCGCGTCCGCGCACCGGCCCGAGAACACGTTGACGGCCTTCGAGCTGGCGGTTGCGCTGCGCGCCGACATGATCGAGACCGATCTGCACCGCACGAGCGACGGTGCGATCGTGATCACGCACGACGAGGATCTCTGCGGCCTCGGCGGGGTCGGCGAGATCGCGGGGGCGACGCTCGCCGAGATCCGCGCGCTCGACGCGGGCGGCGGTGAGCGGGTCCCGACGCTCGACGAGATCCTCGACCGCTTTGGCCCGCAGATCCCGTTCAACCTCGAACTGAAGCGCGCAACCGAGACCGACTACGAGGGTCTCGAGGCCCAGGCGCTCGCGGCCGTGAGCGCGCGCGGGTTGCTCGCGCGCACGCTGTGGTCGTCGTTCTACGACTCGGTGCTCGGCCGGCTGCGCGTGCTCGCGCCGGACGCGCGCGTCGCGCTGCTGATCTCGGGCCGCTACCCGATCCGCATCCTCGAGCGGGCGCGCGAACTCGGGGCCGAGGCGATCAACCCGGAGGCGTCGATCGTCAGCGCGGCGCTGGTCGACGAAGCCCATGCGGCGGGCCTCGCGGTGTACGTGTTCACCGTCGACGACCTGACCGAGATGCAGCGGCTCCTCGCTCTCGGGGTCGACGGCCTCTTCACGAACCACCCGGACCGGATGCGGGGGCTGGTCGACTCCGGACCCGCCTGACCTGCCTTCTCGCGCTCCCGCGCCGAATCAAACGCAGGAATCTTGGCGTTCCGTCCTCCGGAATCCTTGCGAACACGGGACTCATCCACTAAAAATTAGGCTCAGAGGGTCCCCTACCTAATGAAATTCGACAAACCTAGCCCGCCCGATCTGATTCTGGATGCGACCGACGTCGGCATCCTCGATGCGCTGCAGCACAACTGCAAGCAGCCGCTAGCGGAGATCGGCAAGCAGGTCGGTCTGTCCGCGCCGTCCGTCGTCGAGCGCATCAAGAAGCTCGAGGATGGCGGCGTGATCCGCGGCTACGCGGCGCTGCTCGACGCGCGCGCGCTCGGTAAGGACGTCACCGCCTTCATCGGGGTCTCGATCAGCCATCCGAGCGCCTTCCAGGCCTTCGAGAAGGAAATCGAGAGCGAAGGGGACGTTCTCGAGTGTCATCACGTGACGGGCCAGCACACGCTGATGCTGAAGGTCCGTACCGAGAGCACCGAGACCCTCGAGCGGTTGATCGACATGATCCGCCGCATCGAGGGTGTGACCCGCAGCGAGACGATGGTCGTGTTGTCGACGCACTCGGAACGCACACGCGTCGCGCTCGACGTGGCGGATGCGCCGCTGCCGCGTCGCCGTCGCCCGCAGCGTCCGCGCCGGGAGGATTCGGAATGAGCGCCGAGCGAGAGGGAGTGCGCATGGAGCGACTGCTGGGACGTCCCGCCAAGCAGGGCCTCTACGATCCGACGCACGAGCACGACGCGTGCGGCGTCGGCTTCGTCGCGCAAATCGACGGCACGAAATCACACGCATTGGTGCACCAGGGCATCCAGGTGCTGGAACGCCTCGAACACCGCGGCGCCTGCGGTTGCGATCCGGAAACCGGCGATGGCGCTGGCATCCTGATCCAGCTCCCGGATCGCTTCCTGCGCAAGGAGGCGGCGCTCCTCGGCATCGAGCTGCCGTCGCTCGGCGCCTACGCGTCGGGCATGATCTTCCTGTCGCAGGATACCGAGACGGCCGCGTGGCAGCAGCAGAGCTTCGCGCGTGTGGTCACTGAAATGGGTCAGCGCTTGCTCGGCTGGCGCGACGTCCCGGTGCAGCGCCACCGCATCGGTCGCATCTCCGGCGCGGCGATGCCGGTGATCCGCCAGGTCTTCGTCGGCGCAGCAACGGGTCTCGATCAGGACGCCTTCGAACGCAAGCTCTACGTGATCCGCCGCGTCTTCGAAACGCATGTCAAGGCGCACGGTGGATTCTGCTACCTGCCGAGCCTGTCGAGCCGGACCTTCGTGTTCACCGGCATGCTGATGTCGACCCAGATCGAGCCGTTCTTTCCGGACCTGACCGATCCGGCCGTCGAGTCGGCGGTCGCGCTGGTCCACTCGCGCTACAGCACCAATACGTTTCCCACCTGGGATCTCGCCCAGCCGTTCCGTTACATGGCGCACAACGGCGAGATCAACACGCTGCGCGGCAATCGCAACTACATGCGCGCGCGCGAAGGCACGATGCGCTCGACGCTCTTCGGCGACGAGTTGGCCAAGCTCTATCCGATCATGCGCGACGGAGGCTCGGACTCGGCGCAGTTCGACAACGTGCTCGAGTTCCTGGTCCTGAACGGGCGCGAACTGCCCGAAGCCATCCTGATGATGATTCCCGAGGCGTGGGAGAACCACGCCGAAATGGATCCCGAGCGACGCGCCTACTACGAGTACCACTCGTTCCTGATGGAACCGTGGGACGGTCCTGCGTCGATCGCGTTCACCGACGGCCGCAAGATCGGCGCGGTGCTCGATCGCAACGGTTTGCGCCCGTCGCGCTGGACGCTCACCAGCGATGGCTTGCTCGTGATGGCGTCCGAAGTGGGAGTGCTAGACCTCGCGCCCGAGCGCGTTCTCCGCAAGGGACGGCTGCAGCCGGGCCGCATCTTCTTCGTGGACCTGGAACTCGGTCGCATCGTCGAGGACGAGGAGATCAAGGCCCGCTACGTCGCGAAGCGCCCGTATCGCCAATGGGTCGAGACGAACCGCGTGCTGCTCGACGAATTGCCGCACGCCGAAGTTGCGTCCGAACACCGGCCGAATCCCGAACTGCGGTTCTCGCTCCAGCAGGTGTTTGGCTACACCAGCGAGGATCTGAAGCTGCTGATCGCGCCGATGGCCGCCGAGGGCAAGTGGGCGATCGGGTCGATGGGCAATGACGAGGCGCTCGCATGCCTCTCGGACCGCCCGCGCATGCTCTACCACTACTTCAAGCAGCTGTTCGCGCAGGTCACCAATCCGGCGATGGACTCGATCAACGAGGGCACCGTGATGTCCCTCTACTCGACGCTCGGCGCCGAGAAGAACCTGCTCGCCGAGACGCCCGAGCACGCGCGCATGCTGCGCGCGAACCGGCCGATCCTCAGCAACGAGGAACTCGAGCGGATCCGCCAGATCGCGCTGCCCGGCTTTGCTGCGCGCACGCTGCCGACGCTGTTCAAGGTTGGCGACGCGGGCGAAGGGTTGCGTGGGGCGCTCGAGGCGCTGTGCCGCGAAGCGGCGCAGGCGGTGCGCGACGGCGTCAATCTGCTGGTGCTCTCGGACCGCGGCGTCACGCCCGAACTCGCGCCGATCCCGATGCTGCTCGCGACCGGCGCCGTGCACCACCACCTGGTACGCGAAGGACTGCGTACGCAGTGCGGTCTCGTCTGCGAAACGGCGGAGGCTCGCGACGTCGCGCATTTCGCGCTGCTGATCGGCTTCGGCGCGGGCGCAATCAACCCGTACCTGGCGTTCGAGACGATCGAAGAACTGCTGGAAGAGGGCAGCTACGTGCCGGCCGGCATCGACGTCGCGAAGGCGATCAAGAACTACCTGAAGGCCTGCGAAAAGGGCCTGCTGAAGACGATGGCGAAGATGGGGATCTCGACGCTGCAGAGCTACCGCGGCGCGCAGATCTTCGAAGCGGTGGGTCTCGATCGCGCGCTGGTCGCGCGGTACTTCACCGGCACGGCGTCGCGCGTATCGGGCGTCGGCTACGACGTGCTCGCGAAAGAAGTGGCGCTGCGCCATGAACGCGCCTTCCCGGGCGACGATTTCGTCTATCCCGAGCTCGACCCGGGCGGTCTCTATCAGTGGCGGCGTCGCGGCGAGCGCCACACCTTCAATCCCGAGACCGTCGCGAAGCTACAGCACGCCGTCCGCATCGAAGATCACGACCGCGCCTACGCGACCTTCAAGGAGTTCTCGAAGGCTGCGGACGACGACGCCGAGCGGCTCTGCACGCTGCGCGGGCTGTTCCGTTTCCAGTTCGCCGAGACGCCGATCCCGCTCACCGAGGTCGAGCCGGCCAGCGAGATCGTGAAGCGCTTCTGCACGGGTGCGATGTCGTACGGCTCGCTCTCGCTGAATGCGCACGAGACGATCGCGATCGCGATGAATCGCATCGGTGGCAAGAGCAACACCGGCGAGGGTGGCGAGGACTCGCGGCGCTTCCTGCCGGACGCGAACGGCGACTTGCGCCGCTCGGCCATCAAGCAGGTCGCGTCGGGCCGCTTCGGCGTGACGAGCTGGTACCTGGTGAACGCCGACGAGCTGCAGATCAAGGTCGCGCAGGGCGCCAAGCCGGGCGAAGGCGGTGAGCTGCCCGGTCACAAGGTCGACGCGGCGATCGCGAAGACGCGGCACGCGACGCAGGGCGTGGGCCTGATCTCACCGCCGCCGCATCACGACATCTACTCGATCGAGGATCTGGCGCAGCTGATCTACGACCTGAAGAACGCCAACCGGCGCGCCAAGGTCAGCGTGAAGCTGGTGGCGGAGACGGGCGTCGGCACGATCGCCGCGGGCGTCGCGAAGGGCAAGGCCGATGGCGTGCTGATCTCGGGCCACGACGGCGGCACCGGCGCATCGCCGCTGGCGTCGATCAAGTACGCCGGCCTCCCGTGGGAGCTCGGGCTCGCCGAGACGCAACAGACGCTGGTGTTGAACGACCTGCGCGGCCGCATTCGCGTGCAGACCGATGGTGGACTCAAGACTGGACGCGACGTGGCGATCGCCGCGTTGCTGGGCGCCGACGAATTCGGTTTCTCGACGGCGCCGCTCGTCGCGATGGGCTGCATCCTGATGCGCGTTTGTCACCTCAACACCTGCCCGGTCGGTATCGCCACGCAGAACCCGGAACTTCGCAAGCGCTTCGCCGGCCAGCCCGAGCACGTCGTGCAGTACCTCTTCTTCGTCGCCGAAGAAGTGCGCGAGCTGATGGCAAAGCTCGGATTCCGCAAACTCGACGACATGATAGGTCGCGTCGACCGGCTCGACTGGGATCGCGCCACCACGCACTGGAAGGCCAAGGGGCTCGACTTCACGCAGCTGCTCTTCAAGCCCGACGTGCCCCACGCGATCCGCCACTGCGAGTCGCAGCAGCAGGGTCTCGATCACGTCATCGATATGAAGCTGCTCGAGTTGGCGAAGCCCGCGCTCGAGAATGGCGAGAAGATCGAGCTGCAGCTGCCGATCCGCAACACCGATCGTACCGTCGGCACGATCCTCGGCTCGGAGCTGTCGCTGCGACATGGCGAAGAGGGCTTGCCCGAGGACAGCATCACGATTCACTTCACCGGATCAGCGGGGCAGAGCTTCGGCGCGTTCGTGCCGCGCGGGATGACGCTCTGGGTGCACGGCGAAACCAACGACTACTGCGGCAAGGGCTTGTCGGGCGGCAAGATCGTCGTGCGTGCGCCTGAGGGCGCGAGTTACGACCCGGCCGAGAACATCATCACCGGCAACGTCGCACTCTACGGCGCGACCGGTGGCGAGGCGTACTTCCAGGGCATCGCCGGAGAGCGCTTCTGCGTGCGCAACAGCGGGGCACAAGCGGTCGTGGAAGGCGTTGGCGACCACGGCTGCGAGTACATGACCGGTGGTCGTGTCGTTGTGCTCGGCCCGACCGGTCGCAACTTTGCCGCGGGCATGAGCGGCGGCTTCGCCTACGTGCTCGATCCGGACGGCTCCTTCCCCACGCGCGTCAATGCGGAGCGCGTCGATCTGGAACGCCTCAGCGCCGAGGATGAAGAGATCCTCCAGCGCCTGGTTCGACGCCATTACGAGTATACTCGCAGCGAGCGCGCCGACGAAGTGCTGCGCAAGTGGAACAGCTACGCGCCGAAGTTCGTGAAGGTGTTTCCGAAGGATCTGAAGCTCGCGCTCGATGCGCGCATCAACGCGGGGACCGGCAATGGCTAAGGTGACGGGATTCATCGAGTACGGCCGCGAGAACACCCCGTACCGCCCGCCCGCGGAGCGCGTGCGCGACTGGCGCGAGGTGCAGCTCGATCCGTCGCCCGAGGCGGTGAAGAAGCAGGCGGCGCGCTGCATGGATTGCGGCATTCCGTTCTGCAACAACGGCTGCCCGCTCGGCAACATCATCCCGGACTGGAACGACCTCGCCTACCGCGACAAGTGGCAGGACGCGCTTACGCGGCTGCACTCGACCAACAACTTCCCCGAGTTCACCGGGCTCGTGTGTCCGGCGCCGTGCGAGGCGGCCTGTGTGCTCGGCATCAACCAGGATCCGGTGACGATCAAGCAGGTGGAGTGGGAGATCATCCGCCGCGGCTGGGAAGAGGGCTTCGTCGTGCCGCTGCGACCCGAGCGACGCAGCGGTCGCTCGGTGGCGGTGGTGGGCTCCGGTCCCGCCGGTCTCGCGGCCGCGCAGCAGCTGAGTCGCGCGGGGCATAGCGTGACCGTATTCGAAAAGAGCGACCGGATCGGCGGCCTGCTCCGCTACGGCATCCCCGACTTCAAGCTCGAGAAATGGCTCATCGACCGCCGTCTCGATCAGATGCGCGAGGAAGGCGTCGTCTTCCAGACCGGCGTGCAGGTTGGCATCGACTTGTCGACAGCCGAGCTGCGTCGACACTTCGACGCGGTGCTGCTCTGCATGGGCTCTGAGCAGTCGCGCGACCTGCCCGTGCCGGGGCGGGACCTTTCGGGCGTCCATTTCGCGATGGACTTCCTCGCACAGAACAACAAGCGCGTGGCCGGCGATGCGATCGCGGACGAGGAGACGATCCTCGCTACCGGCAAGCACGTGATCGTGCTGGGCGGTGGCGACACCGGCTCCGACTGCGTCGGGACATCGCATCGCCAGGCGGCGAAGTCCGTGACGTCGATCGAGTTGCTCGAGCGACCGCCCGATCAGCGCGACCGCTCGACGCCGTGGCCGAATTGGCCGCTGATGTTCCGCTCTTCGAGTTCGCATGACGAGGGCGGGGCGCGCGACTTCGCGGTAATGACCAAGCGCCTGCTCGGAGAGAACGGACGCGTCACGAAGCTGCAGGCCGTGCGCCTGCGCCACCTGCCGCCCGATCCCAGCACGGGGCGGCGCGACTTCGAGGAGATCGCCGGCAGCGACTTCGAGATCCCGGCTGACCTCGTGCTGCTGGCGATGGGCTTCATCCATCCCGTGCAGACGGGCCTGGTGCAGGAACTCGGCGTGAGACTCGATGCGCGTGGGAACGTGGCGGCTGATACCAAGAGCTTCACGACGAGCGAGCCTGGCGTGTTCGCCGCTGGCGACTGCCGGCGCGGGCAGTCGCTCGTGGTTTGGGCGCTCTCCGAGGGCCGCGAGGCGGCGCGGGCGGTCGACGCGTCCCTCGCCGGGCGCTCGCGGCTTCAGTCTCGCGACGCGCATGTCTGAAGCAGAGAAACTGACTTGACGCATTTCCCGTCGTGTCTGTAGGATCGCCAAGACCCGAGCCAAGCTGGGAGAGCTGCGATTCCCACCGATCACCGCCCGTCCGAGTTCGCCGAAGCAGGCGACGCCGGTCAGGGACTGGACATCGAGCGCCTCGAGCGAGCGGTGCAGATCCTGGCCGAGCGCTACGCGGGCCTGCGCGACGAGGGCGCCAAGCTCGCCCGCGACGTCGCGGAGCGCGATCAGCGCATCGCCGAACTGGAAGGCGAGGCGCGGCGCCAGCATCAGCGGCGACGCGACGCAGCGCAGCGCATCGACGACCTCGTCGGCCAGATCGACCAGCTCGAGGGTCGACTCGCGGCGAGAACCGAGTAGCGCGATGGCGGCAAAGCGGTCGGTCTCGGTTCGAATCCTCGGACATGAGTACAGGATCCGTACCGATGCCGATCCGGCCGGGCTCGCGCGCGTCGCGGAGCTGGTCGACGAGACGATGGCCCGTCTGCGTGAGCGCACCGGTGTGATCGACAGCCTCGATCTCGCGATCATGGCTGCGCTCAACCTCGCGCGCGATCTCGTCGCCGAGCGCGCGCTGAGTCAGGGATCCGCCTCGCAAGACGAGCGCGTCCGCGCACTGAGCGAACGCGTCGAGGGTCTGTTGCGCGGCGCGGGACCGCCGCCCGGCTGAGTTCGCCGCCGCACTCGGACGCTGCCGGGCTCGACGCGGCGAAGCGTCGTCTCCGGGCCGCGATGAAAGCGCAGCGGCGCGCGCTTTCGCGCGACGATCGTGCCTCGGCAGGCGCAGCGGTCGCGCGGCTCGCGTGCGCAGTTCCGGAGTTCCAGCGGGCGAAGCGCGTCGCTGCCTACGTCGCGCTCGAGGACGAAATGCCGACGCGCGCGATCCTCGACGCGGTGTTGGCAAGCGGTCGCGTGTTGTTGCTGCCGCGTCTGGTAGCGGCGGCGCTGGAGTTCGCAGCGGTCGAAGACCTGACGGCGCTGCGACACGGTGGCTTCGGCGTCCTCGAGCCGCTCGCCTCGGCCGCGGCGCTCGAACTCGCCCCGAGCGATCTCGTCTTCGTTCCGGGTGTGGCGTTCGATCGATGCGGCGGACGGCTCGGGCGCGGCGGCGGTCACTACGACCGCGCGTTTCCTCCGGCGCTCGCTGCACCGGTCCTGATGGGGCTGGCCTTCGCGTTTCAACTCGTCGAAGTGGTCCCGATGGGGCCGTCCGATCGCCGCGTCGAAGGCGTCGTCAGCGAGGCAGGCATCGCCCGCTTCTCGCCTCCGCCCCGCGACCCGTCGCGCGATTCGGGCTAGCCTGCCGCGCCGATGGCGACGCCCTCGTTCCTCTCCGAGATCGCGTGGCGCGGGCTCCTTCACCAGCGCACAGCCGAACAGGCATTCGAGGATCACCTCGCGACGCCAGGTCGCGTCGGCTACTGCGGCTTCGACCCGACGGCTGACTCGCTCACGATCGGGAACCTCGTCCCGATCCAGCTTCTCGTGCACTGGCAACGAGCGGGACATTGCCCCGTGGTTCTGGTCGGTGGCGGGACCGGGATGATCGGCGACCCGTCTGGCAAGGATCGCGAACGCCCGTTGCTCACACGGGAGCAGGTCGACGCGAACGTCGCGGGGCAGCGTCGCATCTTCGATCGATTGCTCGACTTCGATCGCGCGTGTCCCAACGCTGCCCGACTCGTGAACAACGCAGATTGGCTGACGGGACTCGGATTCCTCGAGTTCCTGCGCGACATCGGAAAACACTTCTCTGTGAATACAATGGTGCAGAAGGAGTCGGTTCGCGAGCGCCTCCACAATCGCGATCAGGGCATCAGCTACACCGAGTTCTCCTACATGCTTCTCCAGGCGTACGACTTCTTGCATCTGCATCGCGCGGAGCAGTGCACGGTGCAGATGGCGGGCTCGGATCAGTACGGCAACATCGTCGCGGGCGTCGAATTGATCCATCGCAGTCTCGGCCACGCGACCGAGGCATTCGGCGTCACCGCGCCGCTCGTCACACACGCGGACGGTCGGAAGATCGGCAAGAGCGAAGGCGCTTCGATCTGGCTCACCGCAGAACGCACGAGCCCCTACGCGTTCTATCAATACTGGATCAACGTGCCGGACGGGGAGGTCGGATCCTTTCTGCGCTTCTTCTCGGTGTTGGGACGTGACGAGATCGAGGCAGTTGAGGAGGCGCAGCGCTCAGCGCCGCACCAGAGGTCGGCTCAGCGCAGTCTCGCCCGGCACATGACGGAGCGGCTGCATGGCGAGTCGGAACGACACCGAGTCGAGGCAGCGGCCGAAGCGCTCTTCGGACGCGGCGATGTGCGCGCGCTCGATGCGGCGACGCTGGCGGAAGTTGCGGCCGAGATTCCCCATTCGCAGCATGATTTCGGCGCGCTCACCGATTCCGGGGTTTCGCTGGTCGACTTGCTGCCCGAGACGACACTCGCCGGCTCGCGGCGCGAGGCGCGCGAGTTCCTCGGGTCGGGCGCCGTGTTCGTGAATGGTCAGCGTGCCGCCGGGGATCGCCGGTTGACGCACGATGACCTGCTCCCGGGAGCGTTCGTGCTGTTGCGACGCGGCAAGCGCCAGTGGCACGCGTCGCATTGGACCGCCGACCCGCGCTCTCCCCAGCCGCGCTGATCGTCCCGCAAGGCGGCAGATCTATTGACGACGAGGGACCCGCTTCGTATAGTGCCTCTCCCGCTTGGGACTTCCGGTCTCGAGCGCCTTCAGTTTCACGGTTTCCGAGCTTGAACGCAGGCCTGAAGCCAATGCCTCGCGAGTCCTAGACAGACTCTCCCGAGGTTTCGATTGGTCTTTGAAAACCGAATAGCGTGCGGTCCAGTGGACGTGGGGACGTTCGCTAGGACGGCAAGAGCATTATCCCCGTTGAGACCCGACGTGGTGACGGTTTAGCCCCGTCTCGCGTCGGTGGAATAGAACACGTGTGCCAGGTTTAATCGCCTGTCGCACGTGATACAGGTTCAAACTGGAGAGTTTGATCCTGGCTCAGAACGAACGCTGGCGGCGTGCCTAAGACATGCAAGTCGAGCGAGAAAGGGACTTCGGTCCTGAGTA
>Ga0315278_10002850_pt1 | contig 15442 bp, 17 predicted proteins | sample YL17G06_0_MG_FD_203880 | JGI IMG/M metagenome (GOLD analysis project Ga0315278, IMG submission 203880) | Sediment microbial communities from Yellowstone Lake, YNP, Wyoming, USA - YL17G06_0 | ecosystem: Environmental > Aquatic > Freshwater > Lake > Sediment | place: USA: Wyoming | collected... | reverse complement strand
CGCGAGCCGAGGTTGAGCGGGAGGTCCACCTTCGCAACGCTCCGGCTCGAATGACTCCTCGCGTTGCTTCGGCGGAACAGCCTTCGCCTGTCAGTTGGCTCGCCAGCCGTAGCTCAACCGAGGGAGGCGCGAGCCGAGGTTGAGCGGGAGGTCCACCTTCGCAACGCTCCGGCTCGAATGACTCCTCGCGTTGCTTCGGCGGAACAGCCTTCGCCTGTCAGTTGGCTCGCCAGCCGTAGCTCAACCGAGGGAGGTGCGAGCCGAGGTTGAGCGAAGGCTGGTGCCGGAGGAGGGAATCGAACCCACACGGGGGCTGAACCCCACGGGATTTTGAGAGCATGAGGCGAGATCTCTGAGATCGCGTGGATTCTGGCCAAAATCTTCGCAGTCCACGACTTGACGGCTGGTGGATGGAATACGGGGAGTGAGCCAGAATACGAGACGCGCGAAGTTGAGTGGGACAATTCCTGGGACAGTGGAGCCGGGAGACGCGAGGCACCGGTTCCATATCCGAATGATGCGGGCGCTCGCCCGGCACAAGGTCGGCACGGAACGCGATGATCCTGGCCTACACTGTGCCTTGGGAACCCGGGGCCCGCGCTGGTGGCATCCGGCCAGAGCCGGAGAATACCATACACGCTGCGCTGACGACTGATGGGGGCGCTGATGACCACAACCGACGTCCTACGGGCGCGGCGGGAGGAAATCCTGCTGATCGCAGCGCGCCACGGTGCGAAAGATGTTCGTGTGTTCGGATCGGCCGTCCGCGGTGAAGCGGGCGTCGACAGCGATGTCGACTTTCTCGTGTCGACGCGCGGCGAGACGAGTCCGTGGTTTCCTGCCGCGCTCGTAGCAGAACTCGAAGGCTTGCTCGATTCGCAATTTCGAGGTCATTGGCGAGGCGGCCAAGCGCGTCCCGACTGAGTATCGGGCCGAACATCCATCAATTTCGTGGCAGTTGATGGCGCGAGTTCTTCCTCGACTGCGGCGCCGGGGCGCTATAATTGGCGCGAAGGTCGCATATGGACACTGCCAGCCTGGCTGAGATCTCCGCTCGCCATCGCGTCCGCCTCGTATTGCAGCACGGTTCGACCGTGTCTGGACGCGTCCATGCGAAGAGCGATCTCGACATCGCCGTGCTGTTCGAGGACGATCACGAATCGCTGGCACGAGTGGCCGCGCTCAGTGTCGATGTCCAAGGTCTCTACCCTGGGCGGGAACTTGATGTCGCCGTCATGAACCACGCCGACCCGCTGTTCCTGAAGAAGATTGTCGAGCGATGTCAGTTGTTGTATGGCTCGCCCCGCGTGCTGGCCGAACTGCGCATGTATGCGTTCAGACGTTACCAGGATCACCGGCGTTTCCTGGCTGTCGAGCGATCCTATGTCAGGCGTTCTCTCCAAAGAATGGCGACGCGATGATCGACACTGAGTTGGTCACGAGGAAGATCCTGCTGATCACGAAAGACGTCGAGGCTCTGCAGGGGCTGGCGGACATGACGCCCGACGTGTTTCTCGAGTCCTCGATCAACGCGGTCCTCGCCGAACGATACGTCGAGCGAGCGGTGGGCAGAATGATCGACATCAACTACCACTTACTCACCGAATCGGGGCAGGCACCGCCGCCCGATTACTATCAATCATTCATCCAGCTATCGGCACTGGGCATCTACTCAAGCGAGTTCGGCCAGCGGGTCGCGTCGTGTGCCGGCCTCAGGAACCGCATCGCCCACGAGTACGACAACATCGATCCGCGAAAGCTGTTCGCTGCGGTGGGCCAGGCCGTGGTGGACGTGCCCGAGTATCTGCGCCACGTCGAGACTTGGCTATCCCGCTAGCGAATGCACGTGTTCAGGGGTTTCGGGACGGGACAGCCTCCGCCTGTCAACTGGCTCGCCAGCCGAAGCAGATGCAAGCTGAGGTTGAGCAGGAAGTGGGTGCCCCTCGACTTGCTTCCTGACGATCGTTCGCTCGGGACACCATTCGACTCGCGACGGGGCCTGCCATGAGCGAGCCTCGCGGCGTGACGAGGTCAGGCTGTGAGGCGAGTCGAGTGGCCTGCCACGAGCGAAGGAGCGTAGCGGCTGAGTCGAGTGGTTCCGGAGGAGGGAATCGAACCCACACGGGGGGTGAACCCCACGGGATTTTGAGCGCTTCCGGCGCGATCTCAGAAATTGTGGGGATTTCGGCCAAGATTCTCACAGTCAGTGACGTGGCGGTTGGTCGGCGAAATACGGGGAGTGCGTCAGAATACGAGGCGCGTGAAGTCGAGCGGGACAATGCGTGGGACAGTGGAGCAGGGCGACCCGACGTGTCAGTCTCACCAGAGCGTGCGGTCGGAGTCCCGCGCACCGTTCAACGGAGGCGTTCAACCTTGGTGTCCGATGCCGGGCGACGGACGCGCACCTTGTGCGGCGTCGCAGTGACCAGACAACCACGCCAGCTCTCGACGTCCTCGACCTCAAAAACCGTTGTGATTCTCTCGAACAACGCCGTCCGCCCCGGTTGCGGAAGCCTGACCAGCAGAAGACCGTGATGCGTGCCCGGTGCGTACTTCCGGATGTCAGAGAAGTCCAGATCCTGGGTAACGAGGAAGCGCCGGCCTGCTTGCGCCGTCTGCCATACAACCGCATCGTCTTTGCCGGCGATGCGTTCAGACGGCACGGTGTCGACGTCGTGCCCCAGTTCAGCAAGCACCGACACGAGTCGAATGGGTAGATTCTCGTCGAGCTTGATCCTCATCGCACGTGGGCTTCGGCGACGGGCAGATCCTCTTGCGCAGACGCCGCCGCGAAGGCGATGGCCGCACGGACGTCCTGGTCTGCGAGCGTGGGAAAGTCCTTCAGGATCTCGTCGACGGTCGCGCCCTCGGCCAGGCTCGCGAGGACGGTCCGGAGTGGCACCCTGGTACCTTTGACGACGGCTTCTCCTCCGGCGACATGGGGATTCCGCTCGATTCTGTCGTGGTAGTTGAGAGCCATTCTTTACCTCTGCCCTATTGTATCCTCAGCCGCTTGGCATGGCGCACGCCGACTGGTCCTTCTGGAATGTTGACACGTGGGGCAAGGCGACGTTGAGCGCGGGGACCGCCTTCGCCTGTCAACTGGCCTGCCCAGCCGAAGCAGATGCAGTACCAGCGGGAGCACAATCGGATCTGCCCGTGGGTCTTTCATCGACACGGCCAGCGCATCCTGAACTTCCGGGCGGCATGGGAGACCGCCGCGATTGCGGCCGGATGCCGGGGACGGATACCGCACGATCTCCGGCGCACCGCCGTCCGCAACCTCGTGCGGGCAGGCGTGCCGGAACGCGTCTCGATGATGCTCACTGGACACAAGACGCGCTCGGTGTTCGAGCGGTACAACATCGTGAGTGAGACGGATCTGCTCGACGCGGCTTGTCGGTTGGATGAATCCGTTGCGGCCGCCCGGTGAGGCGCCGGGCGAGCGGAATCGGTTTTCCTATTGCCCGACGGCTCGAGTACCGCCGGGGAGTCCTCACCGAGGCATGGGCTACACCGGCCCGGACTATTCGAACGGATATGGAGGCGGCGCCGGCCGGACTTAGCAACCGGATCAAAAAGCGGGAGTGGCTCGCGCTGAGTGACTGTATGAACAGAGAAACAGCGTTCCTTTCTGCCGCCGCCGTCAGTTCGCACCCGGTCGGGCCACGGGATTCCGCTCCTCGTCCACCACGTACCAAGTGAACGTCGCGGCGTCGATGCCCTTATTCAAACAGCCAAACTACGCGGAAGTCCATCTCGGCATAGGCGGCGTCAATCGTCTCGGCCACCGTCGTCGCGGTGGCCCTGGTTCGCGCATTCAGAATGTGAAGCGTTCACATCAGCGTGTACGCTTGCGCCCCGACACATTAATGAAGTCCCCGTCACGGCATCCTCGAAAACACAGCGGAACGAACCCGCCTACGAACATGCGCATGTTGCCCTTCAGCAGGCCATCGAGATTCAGGGTAACTTCGTCTATCTGTATGCGGAGGAGGCCGAAGTCGATCCCGGCGCCAATGACCCGCTCGGCACTGCCCTGGGATGGTGTCACCCCACTGGTGCGTGCGAATCCCACAAGAACATGTGCGAAGAACCGGATCGGGTAATCCCTCGGGGTCGTGAAGCGTGGCCCTACCGCGAACTGATAAGTCGGCACAGTCTCAATGGTGTGACGCCCGACAGAACCGGCGATGCCCACCCATCGCACTCCGTAATTGACGGTCGCCCCGAGGTCCCAACCAATCGGGCCGAAATGGTCCTTGTCGGATTCAACCCCGGTCGTCACCGGCAGATAATCAGTACGGTCATACGCAACCCCTCCTGCGATGACCTCAAGTCCGAGGAAGCGTTCGTGCCGTTCCTGCGCCGGGGGTACGGGCGTCGCTGGTTCCTGCGCCTGGACGGCGCTGACGGTCCTGCCTCCAGTTGGATTCGGTGGCGTGGCTTGCCCGAATGTGACCGAGGGAAGTGCCAGCACCAACACGAGCATCGGCAGCAACGTCCGCATCACGAGCTTCCACCGAGCAAGCGCGAACAGAGGTGAGTCTTGCCCGAAGCCGACAACGGCTCCCCGCAGACCTTGCAGCATCGTTGGCGCTGGGGTGTAAGCCATCGTGCGCAGTCTACACCTGCCATGCCCCCCAGACGACTCCGACGTTGTTGGAAGGAAGCTGAGGACGCGGGAGAGGGGGGAGGGGGTATGTCCGGGGCTGTGGAAGGGTCCACCACGGGTATCCCAGCGACTCGGTGTACGGGAGGGCTCCTCCCCGACAACTGAGCCACACCTCAAGCGCACACCCACACCGCACCCATGAAACGCCCACACCCATGCACAAGAGCTATCCATGCACCGGGCGAGTATTCGGGGGTTGGCGCTATTGCCGGTTGGCGCGCGATCCGCCGGGAGGCTCCACCTCCCTTTCGCAGGCTCAGGCTGCATTGTGAGAAACCGCGATCGGACCTGTGCAGTACGACAGTTGGCCTCGACGGCGGTAGCCCCAATTTAGCCCCAATGGGGCGGATCGGGGCGATCCCGTTCAAAGGCTCGTCCCTGTAAGTTGTTGATAGCTGGTGCCGGAGGAGGGAATCGAACCCACACTGGGTGTAAGCCCAACGGGATTTTGAGTTACTTCCAGGGGTTCAGAAACAGGCCTGAAAAGACGAAAACTCGGTAAAAGGGTAAGAAAGGCTGCAACTCAAGTACACCCAAGTACACTCACGTACACAGTTCGTTGCCACAAATATTGCCACAATCCGTTGGCCTGAAGCCTCGCCAGCCGAGACGTTTGCTGTGAGCGGGGAGCGGGGTCTGGGAGCTCCCGACTCCAGCCTGGCTGGCAGGGAACTTCGACCCTCGGTCGCTTCCTCTCTTTGGCGGCCTCCTCCGGATTCCCGATCGGATCCGCCTTCAGCACATCGACCGTCACGATGCCTGTTCGATAGGGAATCGCAGCTGCCACGCCACAAGGGACGGCACCGTATTGCTATGTGTATAACAGTGTGTTATAAAACTCGCATATCGTTCTCGTTTGTTAAGGGGAGGCAGCCATGATTCTCGCCAGTCTACTTGTCGCGGCCGTTGTCGGAGGCATTTCACCCAACGAACCTGGGGGCTTGCCGATGCTGCTAACCGCGCAAGCAAAGCAAGATCCGTCCGCCACGATCGAGAACATGACAGTTGTGGAGGGAATAGAAGCGACGAAGGAGGTCCACGCGTTGTTGGATAAGGTCCGCACGGCGTTGGGAGGCCGCGAGAAGTTGCGTAGTGTCAGTTCATTGTTGATAGAGGGCACCCGGAATGATTCGCCATTCACATACCGCATGCTACTTCCTGACCGGTTCCGCGACGACAGGGCAGGTCGGAGTTTCATCCTGGGAGGGTCGTCGGGTTACGCACAGATTCCCAGCGTGAGTGAAGACACCCTGACAATAGCCAGAAGAAGCACAATTAAGGCTTTCGCGGAGCAGTCCCTAGTACTCCTCCTCCGTGCACCCAGCGTGGTTCGAGTCAGAGCAACAGTGCGGTCGGGCGACGGCGCGGAATCGCCATTGACGTTAGTACTGTCGACTTCCGCCGGAGTCGCGTTTCTGTTGGAACTCGATCGCTCCAGTTTCGTGCCGAAGGCATACAGCTATGTGGCCAACCTTCAAGAGGGCGAGTGTTCAGAACCGCCTACAAACGTCTCGGCCACAAGGCGAGTCTCATTTGACGAGTATCGCGAAGTCGGTGGATTACGATTCCCGAGCAAGATGACGGACACGATCTATGTGCCCGATGGGAGGCGCTTCACGGCGGCCATGCAGTTCACGTCCATTCGTGTCAGCGCAGGCGTCCAGGGGACTGATTTTGAGAAGTAGAAGCGGGGAGACAATGCCCAATGCGACGCACGCCAGCCTTACCCGCCGCGAACGGCAGATCATGGACATCCTCTACCGGCGAGCGCGGGCCACGGCCGCCGAGGTGATGGGGGACCTTTCCGGCAATCCGAACTCCTCCACGGTGAGAACGCAACTCCGCGTGCTCGAAGAAAAGGGACACGTTCGCCACGAGGAAGTCGGGCTGCGCTACGTCTACCTGCCGTCGGTGTCGCGGCATGCGGCCCGAAAGACCGCCCTCACGCATCTAGTGGACACGTTCTTCGACGGCTCGGCCGCACAAGTCGTTGCAGCTTTGCTGGGAAATGAAGCGAGCAAGCTGTCCGACGAGGACCTGGCCCGGATTTCAGATCTGGTCACAAAGGCAAAAAAGGGAGGCTCTCGGTGATCAAGGCCTCCGTCATCGTCCTGATCGGCCTGCTCGCGACGGCTGTGCTGCGCCGGCAGTCCGCATCAATCCGACACTGGATTCTCGCGTGCACGCTGGCGTGCGCCGCCATCACGCCGGCGCTCGAATACATCGTGCCAAATTGGAGCGCGCCGGTCAGCCTTCCCTGGCTGACCGAACCGGCGTCCCAGTCATCACTGGTGTTTGGGGAGTCGGCCGCGCCGCCAGCATCCGCATCCCTGTTTGGCGAGCCTGCCAGGACGGCGGCTTCCCCGTCGTTTCGACAGTTGCCGCCGTTGACGGCGATCTGGGTGGCAGGCGTCGTCTTCAGCCTGGGTCTGCTGGCCGTGGGGTTTTGTCGTTTGGCCCGGATCGCATCGCGCGCCACCCCAATCTCCAGTGGCCCTTGGATTGATGCCATGAACCAGTTGGCCGGAGCCTCATCGCGGGCGCCCGTCCGCCTCTTGAAGAGCGAGCAGGCCACGCTGCTATTCACATGGGGCCTCCGCCGACCGACCATCATTTTGCCCGCCGGCGCCCCAGACTGGCCAACCGACCGCATCCGCGCCGTGCTTGGTCACGAACTCGCGCACGTACGCCGCCACGACTGGGCCGCTCAGATGGTGGCGGAAGTCGTGCGATGCGTGCAGTGGTTCAACCCGTTCGTGTGGCTCGCATGCCACCGCCTCCGTCAGACCAGTGAACAGGCGTGCGATGACGCCGTGCTCAACGCAGGGATGGACGCACCCGAATACGCCGCCCATCTGCTTGATGTCGCCCGGGTATTCCAGAAGGCGGGCCGCCGCTCATTGCTGCCGGTGATGACGATGATGCGGCCATCCAGTTTTGAGAAGAGGGTGCGGGTCATGTTGATTTCAGGCATCGATCGATCCCCCATCTCCCGGTTTGAGGGCCTCACCACGATGGCGTTGCTGGTGCTGTTGACCGTTCCCCTTGCGGGAATGACCGCGCGACCCGAGGCGGGGAGTCCGGCGTTCACGACTCTGAGCGGGGATTTTGCGATCGCCGGTCCGAGCCCCATCTCGTCCGCAGCGACGGACACTGCCGCCGCTCTGATGCCACCCGTGGCGCCCTCACCACAACCTGCGGCCACCCCGGCCAGACGCGAAACGGCATTCGCCCCCCAGGCTGGATCATCCGCTCCGTCGTCGATCGCCATCACCGTCCTCGATGCCACCGGCCGGACGATGCCGAACGTGATCGTGACAATCGTGAAACGTGCAATCGTGGTCACACCTTTGACCACACCCACCGGCGATGGCAGACTCGCTGTCACGTTCTCGCAGGAACCCGCGGAACAGAGAATCCAACTGAAGACCGGCTCGGACGGCCGCGCGGACGGTTCTGGCCTCACGGCATGGGACTACGAGGTCGAATGCGCCAAGCCGGGCTTCAAGCGGAACGTGACAACTGTGCCGCTGAAGCCGGGGCAACCAGCGACGCTGAAGGTCGTCATGCAGATCGGCTCGCTGGCGGAGATGGTTGTCATCGCCGCCCCGACGGCATCGGGCCAGACATCGGCTCCGACGCCCAAGCGGCTGGCTGAAGAATCGCCTCGACCGGACCCGTGCGACAGTTCGCCGTCCGGCGGGTGTGTGACGCCGCCGCGGAAGCTCGTCGATATGAAGCCGGCGTATCCGCCGGCGCTCGCCGCGAATGGCGTGTCCGCCACGGTGGTGATCAATGCCACTCTCGGCCTTGACGGCTTCCTGACAGACTTCCAGCCCGAGGTCGGTCCCGACACCGCCTTCGTGCAATCGGTGCTGGACGCGTTGCGTCAATGGCAGTTCTCGCCCGTCCGCCTGAATGGCTCTCCGCAGGAATGCCAGGTCACCGTGACGGCCAGATTCGTGGCTGGGCATCACTGATTCGTTGTCGACGTCCTTCGATGTCCGGTGTGGGGCTGAGACTTCGGCCGGCGTGTCTATGAGGGCGGCAGGCCTGATCTTGTTCCACGCCGGGCGGCGCCGCCTGCTATTTACCGACGTGCCGCACCGATCCGGGAACCGAATTCGTTAGCGCCGCCAACACCAAGTGAATGACCGGTAGCAGATCCGCCATGCGATTCGAGTTGGCGTAGATGACAACGACGCCAAATGAAAGCCCTTCCAGCCGCTGCTGAAACTGGAGGTTGCTGTCCATCGTGACGAACGCGTCGATTTGCCCAGCGGCGCGACGGAGCAGTTCACCGTTCTTCAGGCCCGACCACCCGAGCCCCTGGACGGTTACAACCTCGTGCTCGGGCAGAGCCTGCGCGAGATCGTGCGGGAGATTCTCGTCAAGCAGTACGCGCACGAGCAAGGACCGTGTCGCGCGCGAGTTCGATGGCGGCAATTGCCTGTTCGCGCTTTACCGAAGGAAACTGGCGGAGGAATTCATCGAGTGTGTCGCCGGCCTCAAGGTAGTCGAAGAGCGACTTGGCCGGAACCCGCGTGCCGACGAATACGGGCGTGCCGCCGAGGATGCCGGGGTCCGTGTGGACGACTTCCGGGATGGGTGTCATCACATCAATCGCTCGCTGGATAGAGTATAGCCCCATTGCTGCGCGGTATTGAGAAGTTGGTGCCGGAGGAGGGAGTCGAACCCACACGACCTTTGGGGTCAAAGGATTTTGAGTCCTTCGTGTCTGCCAGTTTCACCACTCCGGCCTTACTTGAATTCACCTCTTGCCACAAAAATCGCCACAAATTCCTGCGAACCCGTCAAGACACTCAGCAGATTCACGAGCTCCACTGGGTTTTGAGTCCCGCGCGTCTGCCAGTTTCGCCACTCCGGCACGTCAGGGATGGAGTCGCAGACCAAAAAAAAGTATAACACGGTGTCTCGGCACCCGATGCCGGTCGCGCCTGTGAACACGCGAACACAGGCCGCACGACGCGCGCGACGGTTATGAACTCGGGGATCAGAATCCCGCGACGGGACGCTGTCAAATTGAACATTGAATGTTCAATTTGGCCGACCAGACAAACGGCAGCCTCAGGGCTCGCGACCACCAGAACCCGCCGCGGACCACTGGTCTGTTTCAACCCCGAGCGACGCCAGCTCGAACTCAACCTCGGCGAACGGTTCAGCGCGAACCACGTCATCGCCGGCGCGTATGGCGACGATCGTCCATTGACCGGGCGCCTGGCCGAAATCACTTCCCAGCGGACTGTGCAGGAATTGGACAGTCCTGGCCCGCCGGGCCGTGATTGTGAGATTCGGCTCCCTCCAGAGACAGACATCCCGCTGCCGGCGCTCGAGGATAGATAACGCATTGAACGTCAACGGGTTGGCGGATCATGCCTCACGCCAGTCGGCCCCCTTTCGCGCCGCGGAGGCGCACCGGCCAGGTTGGTCGAAAGCAAACATAAGGCGAAAACAGGGCGTATTTCGCGGGTTTTCGGTTGTCGGAATGCCGAAACCGGCGTATAATCACTCTGTCGCAGGTGCTTCAGGCTCTCCGACCTACCCAGTTACTCCTAGGAAGTGAGGAAACCCAGTGACATTCCAGATCGGCGATAAGGTCATCTACCCGAATCATGGACTTGGTATTGTCGAACGGATCGAAGAAAAGACTATCTTGGGCACCACGTGCGGCTTCTATCATCTGCGGATTGCCGCCAACGCCACCACCGTGCTCGTTCCACTGGCGAATGTGGACGGCGTCGGGTTGCGGCGCGCAATCGACGATGACGAGGTCGGCCGGTTGTTCAAACTTCTCGGCGACGGGAAGATCGACGCCCAGCAGAACTGGAAAGGCCGCTTCAAGGACAACTCCGAGAAGATGCGCACGGGGTCCATCTACGATGTGGCCGACGTGCTCAAGAGCCTTTCGCTGCTCAGCAAGTCGAAGAGTCTCTCGTTCCGCGAAAAGCGCATGCTCGATCGCGCCCGGTTCCTCATCATCACGGAAGTCTCGGAAGTGATGCAGGAAGGGGCGACGGCGATTGAGAATCGCCTCGACTTCGCCCTCAACAAGTGCATCGTTGCCCGCGCCCGCAATCTCGAGAAGGCGAAAGCGGTCAAGGCGTCGGTCAAACCGTCGGTTAAACCGGTGGCCCGCGCCCGGGTGGCTTAGGCTCGCCGGTCGCACGGTTCCATTTCGTCAGGCAGGCCCGATCCGGTATCCCCGGGTCGGGCCTTTTCTCTTATGATGCAGATATGCGCCTGCACCGGGGGAGGGTCATGACCATTGATCGCGCGCCGCGGCCTCGTCTTCTCGGCAGCTTCGTTCGCCTGGCGACTGCCGCTGCCATCGTCAGCATCATGGCGGGGCTGGCAGTGGAGTGGCGGGTCGGCGCGGAAACCACCCGCCAGGCCACCGTACAAGGAGGAGGCCAGACAACCCGGCCACCGGCCGAACAGCAGCCACCCCAGGCTCAGCAACCCGGGCGCCCCGTATTCCGTACCGGCGCCAACGCGGTGCGCGTGGACGTGTTCGCGACCAGGAACGGGGTGCCGGTTGAGGACCTGACCGCCGACGATTTCGAGGTGCTCGAAGACAAGGTTCCGCAGAAGGTGGAGGCGTTCGAACACATCAAGATTCAGAGCAGCGGCGCGCCGGCGGCGCGAGTTGAGCCGCGGAATGTCCGCGAGTCCAACCAGATGGCGGCCGATCCGCGCGCCAGGTTGTTCGTGCTGTTTCTCGACACGTACCACGTTCACCAGACGGCCTCGCACAACGTGACGCGGCCGCTCATGAACCTGCTCAATCGCATGATGGGCGACGAGGACCTGATTGCCGTGATGGCGCCCGAGATGGCGGCCTCAGACATCATGTTCACGCGGCGCACGGACAAGATCGCGCAGATGCTCGCCAGCTTCCGATGGTGGGGCCAGCGGGGGCAGGAGAGCTTTTCCGACGATCCCACCGAACAGCAGTACATGAACTGCTACCCGCCGCGGACTGGCGAGGGTTCCGTCTCACCGATCGCGAAGGAGATGATCGAGCGCCGCCGCGAGAACAACACGCTGTCGGCGCTCCAGGATCTCGTCCGTCATCTTCATGGCATCCGGGAAGAGCGCAAGGCGATTCTGCTGGTCACCGAGGGATGGCGGCTGTTCCGCCCGGACCCGAGCATGATGTCGGCCAGCACCCGCCCCCAGACTATGGGCGTCGGGCCTGACGGGCGGCTTGGCGCGGTCGACCGGAACAGCTCGGCTGGCGCGATCCGCACGGTCTGCGATCAGGATCGGGTGATGCTTTCCGGCATCGACGATGAACGGCGTTTTCGCGACATCATGGACGAGGCCAACCGCGCCAACGCGAGCTTCTACCCGATCGAGCCGCGCGGCCTGCCGGTGTTTGACAGCGACATCGGCCCGAATCCGCCGCCCTCGTTGTTTGACGACTTCACGATGCTCCAGGTCCGGCACGACACGCTGCTCACCATTGCCGACAACACGGATGGCATCGCGGTGATCAACTCCAACGACATCGACAGCGGTCTCAAACGTGTTGTGTCCGATCTGTCGTCCTACTACCTGCTGGGCTACACGTCGACCAACTCGAAGCTCGACGGCAAGTTTCGCGCGATCAAGGTGCGCGTCAAGAGGCCCGGTGTGGAAGTGCGCGCCCGGCGGGGCTACAAGGCTTCAACCGAGGAGGAGGCCGCGGCGGAGACGAAGGCATCGGCTGCGCCAGCCGTCGACGAAGCCACAGCGGCCATCAGCAAGACCATTGCGACACTCGAAGGGTCGACGCGCGACGCGCCGCTGCGCGTGTCGGTGAGTCCCGGCTGGTGGGCGCCCGTTGGCGATCCCGCGAAGGCCAAACCCGCTGGTGCCGAACCCGCGCTGTGGATTCTGGGGGAGGTCGACACCCGACCGAAGACGGGCGAGGACTGGAGCCAGGGCGGCGAGGCCGACGTGGCGATCACGGGCAAGGACGGCTCGACGGTGGTTCGCTACAGCGTGCCGATTCCTGCCGGGTCTGGCAGGTTCCTCACGCGCTTTCCACGGACCCTCGACGACGTGTGGCTCGACCCCGGCAGTTACGCGGTGCGTGTGCGCGTGACGCCGACGACGGGAGGGCTGCCCATCACGGATACGGCGCGATTCGACGTCGCGTCGCCCTCCCGGTCGGATGCGCTGCTGCTGGGCCAGCCGATCTACTTCCGGCGGGGAACCCCCGCGAGCGCGCCCGAGAATCCCACCACCGACCGGCGCTTCCGGCGGACCGAGCGGATCGTCATTCAGATGTCCATGTCGCTTGCGCCCGACAAGGTGAGCGGCGAGCTCGTCGATCGCAGCGGCAAGACGATGGCGGTGCCAGTCACCACAACCGTGGTCGAAAGGGATGCGGTGCGCTGGGTACGATCGGAACTGACGCTGGCGCCGCTGGCGGCGGGCGATTACGTGATCCGGATTACGACCGAGCGCGGCCCGCAGAAGCTCCAGATGCTGGCGCCGTTCAGGATCATTCCCTGACGCGGATGGGCGGCCACAGGGGCCGCCCATCCGGCAAACATGTTCACGTGCAGGGGCCACCCCCGTGGTTGCTCGACGTCATTCGGGCGGGCACGGCGGCCCGACTGCCCGGTTCAGCGGTCGCCGGTGGTGAATGTGAGCGTCCACGGCTTGAGCGCCGCGCCGTCGGGCGTGCAGATGCCGTCGAGTAGATCGATCCTCACGCGGCGGTAGCGCTCGAGCGGCCTCGTGAAGCTGATCACGAGCACCTGGTCCTTGGGCATGTAGACCGCGCGCAGGTCCGGGTCGCGAACCGGCGCCGCGCCAGCCGCGCCGGTGCCGGCGTAGGACGCGCGCACCTTTCCCACGAACGATTCCGCGCTCATCACGCGCGAGAACTGCACGCGCACGACCGTCGTCAGCGACACGCCGGTGTCGTCTTCGATTGGCAGGCTGAAGGTCAACTCGGGTGGCGGCAACGCCGGCAGCGGCCGGGCGCGTTCAGCCGGTCCGGTCTCCGGCTCGCTCTCGCCTCGCTCGATGGCGTCGGCTTCCAGGTAGACGAGATCCTTCGGTTTCCGTACGACGCCGCTCACGCGCAGCCACCGGCCGACATCTTTCGGCGCAGCCGGATCAAGGTTGAAGTCGGGGCCCTGCGGTCTGCGCCCGACCACCCAGATAGACGAGGCGCCATTGCGCAGCACGAACTCCCACTTGTCGTGGCCCGGCGCGGCCGGTTCGTCGCCAACCAGATTTCGCCCTCTGAACTGGCCCACCACCATGACGGCCTGGTTCTGGAACCGATCGGGATCGAGCACGACGGCGTGGATGTTTGCCTGTCCAGACGGCGGGGCATAGATGGCGGCCCGCTCCGCACTCACCACGAGCAATTCGCCCGGCTTCGGCCATTCGCGGCGGACGCTGCCGATGTTCACGGCATCCAGGCCGAACCGGGCAAGGCGCGGGTCGCTGGCCGGCAGTCGACCCACATCGATGAAGGTTCCCCGGACCTGGATGCGCCTGCCGTCGCTGGCGTCCGTCAGGCGGAGCAGGCGAACACGAGCGTCGGCGGAGCTCTCGATCCAGGTATCGCCCCCGACGATCTTCACCGTACCCTGCACGATGACCGTCCGGTTGTGGAAGAACGCCGGGTAGAGCACGAGCGCGGCAATCTGCGTCGCGTCCACTTGTGTTGATGGCGTCTGCGCGATGGGCGCCGCTGGCGTGAGCAGGTAACCAACGAGGGACGCCGCGCACAGCGTGCGCAACGTCCCTCGAAATCGAAACGGAGCCGGTGGGGTTTCGATCACCGACATCTGATTGCGTAGGGGCCGACCCCTGTGTCGGCCCGCTCCTACATCACAGCCGTCGGCGGCGCAGGCTCGTCGGGCGTGCCGGCCTTCCGCAGCGGAATGAAGATCATATAGACCGCCAGCACGGCGAAGACCGGGATGGCCAGGAGTCCCGCGACACTGTCGAGGCCCGGGATGCCCGGGAATTCCTTGTTCGTGCTGAAGAAGACCACGGCGGCGATGATGAGCCCCATCACCGCTTCGCCCGCGATCAACCCGGATGCCGCCAGCACGCCCGCATTCTCGACGCGCGCCTTCTGCGCCGCGTTGTAGGCGCGCTTGGCCGCCATCTTGTCGACGATGCCGCGGAGCATGCCGCCGACGAAGATGGCGAACGTCGTCCCGAGCGGCAGGTACATCCCGACCGAGAAGAGCATCGGGCTGCGCACCTTGATCAGGATGAGCGAGATGCCCATGGCGATGCCGACAATCACCAGTGGCCACGGCATGTCGCCGCCGACGATGCCCTGGGAGAGCGCGGCCATCAGGCCCGCCTGCGGCGCGGCCAGCACGCGACCGCCGAGGCCGCCGCTCGCGAGTTCGGAGTTGTGCAGCACGTAGATGGGGAAGAACATCACGAGGCCGGCCACCGCGACGCCAATCATGTCGCCCAACTGCATCTTCCAGGGTGTGCCGCCCAGGATGTGCCCGACCTTGAGGTCCTGCAACATTTCGCCGGCCACGGCCGACGACACGCACACGACGGCCGCCACGGCCAGCACGGCCGCGATGCCTGCCTCGCCCTTCACGCCCACAATCACCATCGTCAACGCCGCGACAATGGTCGTGGCAAGCGTCAGGCCGGAGATCGGGTTGTTGGACGATCCGATCATGCCAACCAGATTGCCCGACACGGCCGCAAAGAAGAACCCGGTGATCAGCATGACGATCGCCGCGAAGATCGCGCCCGACA
>Ga0315278_10002848_pt1 | contig 15447 bp, 11 predicted proteins | sample YL17G06_0_MG_FD_203880 | JGI IMG/M metagenome (GOLD analysis project Ga0315278, IMG submission 203880) | Sediment microbial communities from Yellowstone Lake, YNP, Wyoming, USA - YL17G06_0 | ecosystem: Environmental > Aquatic > Freshwater > Lake > Sediment | place: USA: Wyoming | collected... | reverse complement strand
GGTTCTATTCATACATTTTACTCCGACTCAGAAAGTGAACTCCAACCCGGTACGGATGGTCCGGGGGGGCGAGAAGTTCTGAGGATCATGGTCGAACAGATGATCGTATTGGTTCAACTCTTCTTCGTCCAGCGCCAGACCCGTGCCCGAAACATTCAGGTCATCATCGGGCAGTCCGGTTCTGGTGTATACATCCAGCACGTTGCGACGATTGAACAGGTTGTCGACCTCAACAAAGAACGTGAGCTTGTCGCCGGGCCGACCCACGGTGAGATCTTTGTTGAATCGCACATCGACCGAGTAGGTGGCCGGCAAGCGGTTTTCGTTACGCTCGCCCAGCCTGTTGCCGTTGGCGTCAGTTCGGGTATAAGGCAGGCCGGACCTGAGGTATCCTACCATCGAAAGCCCCCAGGCACCTGGAAGTTTCATCCCCAGAAACCGACCGTTCCATTCTTCCGGAATTCGCAGGTCTAAAACCGTCGTAATCGTGTGACGCTGGTCAAAATCCAGAGGGAACTGGGACAGCGGAGGTAAAGTGTCAGTGCTTGACGTCAGGTAGGTATAGTACGCTTCGTTGGCAGTGGAACCGTTGCCCTTGGCAATCATGAAACCGTAGGAAATTGACCCGCTCAAGTATCCGCCCACCGGCAGTTTCTCCAGAGACAGATCGAAACCAGTTACGGTTCCATAGTCACCATTGACATACTTGGTAACCGGGTTGCCCGCTACCTGACCAGCTTCACGACTCGTCACCAGATCGTCAACATCCTTATAATACGCGGTCAGATCAAATCTCAGGTTCTCACCAACCATCTGATCTACCCCCAGTTCGTACGCGACCGTCTCTTCCGGTTCGAGATTGGGATTGCCAAGAATGGGCAAGCCGGAGGATCGATCGCCCTGCAGATTGGTGTAAAGGAACAAGTACTGAGGCACCTGGTAATAGATGCCGTAATTGAAGTGCATGGCGGAGCGATCGGAAATCGGGAATGACACGCCCAACCGGGGTGAGATTCGTGACTTTGAATCAGCTTGCCGGTAATGGGCTACTTGATCTTCCGGCGTGTAATTGAAGGAGATATCGGCGTTCCGGTAGTCGTAGCGCAAACCGAAGTTGATTACGTAGTCGCGATATTCCATCTTGTCTTCGATGAACATTGAGGCCTGCCTGGGTCGACTTGAATATCTCTCGCCGTACGGCTGAGGATTATAGAATTGTTTCTTGTCCCATTCGACATGGTAGCGGAGATACTCGAACCCGGCCTTGAACTGGTTATTCTTGTTCCATTGCGCGGTCAGTTTGCCAGTCAGGGAATTGTAGCGGGTCTGGCGGAAGGCGTAGGTCGGTTCGAAATCATCACCGACCGTATAACCGGTAACCTGCAATGGATCAGTCCAGTCCATATCGCTGCCATAGTTGTCATCGTCAATAGTGCCGTTATAGACTCCGCGCACGTCTTCCGAGTACCCCGGCCAGTTACTCCAGTGCACACCCTTCAGGTGACTGGGGCCGCTCTGGCGTTTCGTGGAATACTGATTGAACGTCAGAGACGCAATCACGCGCTCGTTGAGAGCGTAGTTGCTGGTCAGTCCGGCCAGGTAGACGCTCTGGTCCCAAACCGGAAGACCGTCGAGATTGAAATCGTAGGAGCGGTTGTTGACATCACGATGTGTATAAGTCGCACCGTCAGCTTCTTGAACCGTGACGTTAGTCTTCAGTTTCAGTCGGGACACCGGCTGCATGCTCAGCTTACAGATTCCGGTGTAGGTAGTTGACCAGTTGTGCGGCAGGTATCCCGGATCGCTCAGGTATTCACCGGAACTGAAGAAAGTGTACCGCCTGTCGTCCAACCCGGGGATGGGGCCTGAAAAGTCAGCGGCCAGAGCCCGGTTGCGAATGTTCTTCAGACTTCCCCACTTGCCGGTGGTTACATCGTACGGATGAGTGGCGCCCTGAAGTATCCGTAGTCCACCATGATACTCGGCGGTGCCTTCTTTCGTCACCGCATTCACAACACCTGAGAGGGCTTCGCCGTACTCGGCGGAAAAGCCGCCTGAAGTCAGAGACAGCTCAGCCAGGGCCGTGGGCACGATCCTCATACCGGCAACGGCGAAGAACGGGTCCTGAATCGAGAACCCGTCGTAGTAGTACGACAACTGTCCGGCGCGACCGCCGCGTACGTGGAGCTGGTTGTTTTCATCGGTCACCACACCGGGGTAATTGGTCATAATGGCTTGCACAGAGGTAATGTTGGGCAGGTTGCGGAGACGTTCCTCGGTGAAAATGACACGCGAGGCCGTCAGGTCCTTTTGAATCAGTGGCGCTTGAGCATAGACGACTACCTCGTTGGGCAGTTCAACCGTTGCCACACTGATCTCAAAATCCACGGGCGTGGTCAGATCGGCCAGGACACGTACCTTCTTCTTGGCCATGCGTTCAAACCCGACGTGGGTCACGACCAGATCGAACTCGCCGACCGGTACGTCAATGATGAAGTACTCGCCGTCGTCGTCGGCCTTGGTCGCCAGATTGGTCGCGGCCACCGTTACCGTTGCCCCAGCCACCGGTTCCCCGGTTTCAGCATTGACCACGACACCGGAGACCTTCCCGGTCACGTTCGCCTGTAGTTGACTCGAAGCCAACAGGATTGTGAACAGAAGCGGGGCTGCGGTCAGATACGTCAGCTGTTTCTGAAGGATCATAATGCCACCGTATACGTGAATTAGTAATCCAATTGAGATATCGGCGATTCGCAACGCGACATCCCGGCTTATCTTCAGGTTCTTTATGATTCTAAATCTTCACGATTATAGTATCGGAAGGTGGAGCCGCCGCTTTACGGGCGAGAGACACAAATTCTGATCCTCCCCCTTTGCTACGCCGACCAAATTCATCAAGTTTCGGAGTTCACGCCCGATAAAAGGGCTTATGACACTCGACTCCCGGCGGATTTGAAACTAAGAGCCCGCAACTGGCCTTCGGGAGCCGGTACTTACCGGGGGAGTAGAGGATAGAACTGCCGAGGACTGTCTTATACAGTGAAGAACGCCATTCGCAATATCATCAGCACGGGCCTGATGGCTGTACTGCTGGTGGTCTGCAGCCATACGGCTGCAGCCCAAACGGTAGTATTCCTGTCGACCGATACCCTCACTGCGTCCAAGCGCACGGTGACCGGTGCGCGGTTGGCTATCAAAGAAGTGCGTGATTCGGCGGTCTTCCACGACCTTCAACTTAGCCCTGACAGCCCCGATCTCAAGACGCAACTGGATCAGGTCCGGACATTGAGGCCGGATATCATCGTAACCGTCGGCAGCACCGCCACACAGCTCGCCCGTGATAATTTCCCTCAAACGCCGATTGTCTTTTCGGCGGTGAAGTACCCCGTGTTGTCGGGGTTTGTGGAGTCGATCGACCGACCGGGTGGACATATCACTGGCTCTTCCCTGGATATCCCAGTCGACATACAATTCCGTTATTTCAAGCAAATCATTCCAAGCTTGAAGCGTATCGGGGTTCTGTATACGTCCAACACAGCCAAGCTGATTCCGCCGGCGCGCGTGGTGGCTTTGCAGATGGGTCTGGAGCTGGTAGCCCTTGAAGTCACAGGTCCGCGTGACCTGCCGCGGGCACTCGATTCCCTGGCCGGCTACGCGCAAGGTCTGTGGTCAGTAGCTGACCCCAATCTTTTCGACCCGCAGTCAACAAAGTTCATTCTGCTCAACTCCCTGCGCCAGGGGCTGCCCTTCATGGGGTTCTCTCGATACGTAGTCGAATCCGGTGCTTTGTTTGCTCTTGATTTCGATTACAAGGCCATCGGACGACAGGCTGGACAGATTGCGGGGCAGATACTGAGAGGGGCCAAGCCCGGACAGGTGCCGGTCAGCGCCCCGGATATCATCTGGTTTCACTACAACGAAAACACCGCCAGGCATACCAAGATTGAGATTCCGTCCGAACTGGTGGCCATCGCTAAGGAGGTCTACCGATGATCCGGCGATGGTTGTCAGAACGGCTCAATCTGAGATTGAGATTTGTGCTGCCCATTTCAGCCATCGTGATAGTGTGCATGACTGTGGTAAGCGGCTACCTGATCAAAACGCAGGCCGACGGCTATCGGAGAGAACTACAGACCAACGGTGAAACGATTGTCAAGATTCTCGCGGTCAACGCCGAAGGCGGCGTACTGTTCGAATCGCCGTATGAACTGGACGCTCTTCTCGGCACGTTACACCGCTTTGCTTCCGTAGACTACTGCCTGATTCGCAATCTCGACGGAGAGGTGATTTCCAGCCTCGGGCAGAACCATCTAACGCCTGACGATCTGTCTCAATTCAGAGACTCGGTTTACTCGACTAACACGCTTGCATCCAAGCACTTCGTCGACGATCAGGGGCGCAAGGTGCTGACCATCATTGCCCCGATCACCAACGAGCGCAAGACGGTGCAGCGCGAGTCACTCGGATTGACGGCGGGGCTTGATCCCTCCCTGACGGCCTCGACAGTGTCAGAAACCATTGGGTGGATCGAGCTTGGAATGTCGGTGAGCAGCATTGATGAAGCGACCAGAGCGGCCACTGAGGCGGCTATTCTGCTCGCTTTTGTCGTGCTGCTGGTGACGATCCTCGTTGTAGCCTTCATTGTGAATGCCGTCGTCAAACCGATCACGTCGCTGGCCAGGGCCACCGACCAGATCAGCCGTGGAGATTTCAGCACCGTGGTACAGATCAGCCGTGGCGACGAAATTGGCCAGTTGGCCGAGATATTCAACCGGATGACCGGCTCGCTGAAGCAGTCCCGCGAAGAAATCGAGCAATATAACCGCACGCTCGAAGAGAAGATCATCGAGCGCACACAGCAGCTTGAAGACGCCCAGACTCAACTCATCCAGTCAGAGAAGATGAGCGCCATCGGTCAGTTAGCGGCCGGCGTCGCTCATGAGCTGAACAACCCGCTGGGCGGTATTCTTGGCTATGCTCAGTTCACGCTGGAGAAACTGCGCAAGAACACACCCGACAAAACGACGTCAAAGGAAATCGACAGCTACGTCAGGTACATCAGCGACATCGAGCTGCAGGCGCGGCGATGCAAGACGATCGTTCAGAACCTGCTGCGCTTCTCCCGTTCTTCGCGTACGGTGGAGTTTGACGAAGTTGACGTCAACCAGACACTCGAACAGACGCTGACTTTTGTCGAACATCAGCTGCGCATCAGCCAGATCGAATTGAAAGTCGAACTGACACCGAACCTGCCCCATGTTCAAGGCAACTCCGGACAGCTTCAGCAGGTGTTCACGAACCTGATTATCAACGCCATGCACGCTTCTGCCTCAGGCTCTACCATAACCATCGGTACGCGCTACTGCCCGGCCCTGGGCGAGTTTAGCGGCACGGTGGAAGTCGCTGTGGCCGATCACGGCCATGGTATCGCCAGCGAAAATCTGAAGAAGATCTTCGAGCCGTTCTTCACGACTAAAGAAGTCGGCAAGGGGACCGGACTCGGGCTGTCTGTAAGTTACGGCATCGTCAAGGAGCACGGCGGCGAAATAACGGTCGAGTCCGAAGTTGGCCGGGGCAGCACATTTACCATCACCATCCCCGTACAGAAACCGGAACTGTCAGCCGATAAGACCATGGAAGCGATAAGCGGACAAATGGTTTAGTATGCGCTGACAGCAATGGGAACTACCGGAAGTCAGTCAATTCTGATAGTCGACGACGAGGCTATCATTCGCGATTTTCTGTCGGAAGTCCTTGAGGACTACGACGTTGCGGTGGCCTGTGACGGCGATGAGGCGATTGCCAAGCTGAAGGAACGTTCCTTCGACCTGATAATCACCGACCTCCGTATGCCCAAAGTCCCCGGTCAGGAGGTTGTCAAGGCCGCCCGGGAACTTCGCCCCAACGCCAAAGTCGTCGTGATCTCGGGCTACTCCAGCCTGCATACGGTCTCTCAGTCAGTCAGTCATGGAGCCTGTGCTTATCTGTCGAAGCCGTTCAGCATCAAGGAATTGATGCAAGCGGTGACCACTGCTCTGGAGGATAACGGAGACAATCATGGCTAAGATTCTGATCGTTGATGACTCCGCCGTGATCCGAAACCTCCTCCTCGAGTACCTGGGTGAGCTTGGTCACCAGGTCGAGATCGCCGTGGATGGCGCGGAAGGATTGCGGATGGCCCGCGAAGGCAACTACGACATGTGCATCTGCGACCTTCACTTGCCCAGAAAGAACGGGTACCAGCTCCTTACGGAATTGGGACATGATCGAGGGCAGATGCAGTTTGTCTTCACTGATTCGCTTCCTGACGAGTTATACGAACAAGTTCAGAGCACCACAGGTTTCATCTGTCTGCGCAAGCCCTTTGAACTTGATCAGCTCCGAAAGGTGCTGGAGCAGACGCTTGACAAGACAAGAGTCCGATGACAGACACTGCACCAAAGACGTGTTGTATCCTTGCCGTGGATGACGAAGAGATCGTGCAGTCTCTCGTTCGGGACGCGCTCGAGGATGAGGGCCACCAGGTATTCACGGCTTCAAACGGTCACGACGCGCTGCAAATCCTGCAAACCAATCGAATTGACCTGCTCATCACCGATATCCGTATGCCCAACATAAGCGGCACCGAGCTGGCCGAGCAGGCACGGGCGCTGAATCCGGCTATCGGCATCATTTTCATGACCGGCTATGCTTCGCTCACATCCGCCAAGGATGCCATTAAACGCGGGGCTCTTGACTATATCATGAAACCGTTCGAGCTTGCCGAAATAAGACTGGCGGTTCGCAACGGGATCGAAAAACTCTCCAGCGCAGCGGTTTCTCACGAGCAATTGACTTCCCTTTCTGACTTCAGCAACATGCTGTTTGCTGCCGGGGATCGCAAGTCTCTGGTGACCTCGTCGCTGCGCTTTGCCATGATGAATCTGAAGTGTGAGCGCGGTTCCGTGCTCTATTATGACGGCAGCCGTGGTGAGTACGTGATGTTTACTGATTGGGCCGGCGAGTCCCGCGAAGATGTCATCGGTCGTGAACCGCTTCATCGCATGGCGAACGACGGCCTCCTGCTGAAGTTTCACGATCCGATTCTGGTAACCTCGCAGGATGATCATCCTGTTTATCGGGAGAACCCCGACCCGGCGCTTCGCCCCTTCCTGATACCGCCGTGGATGACCGAGCAGGATCAGGCGATTGTTGTGCCCGTCTCACGAGCCATTACATTTCACGGTTTAATGGCCTTTGCTTATAGCGAAGACACGGCGCGAATAAAGCAGAGTGACCTGAAGTTCTTGTCTATTACGGCCAGTCAGTTGGCGATCTCACTTGAGAATCTTCTCTTGCTGGAGGAAGCCCAGCGCGCGTACAGTCGGCTTAAAGAACTACAGGACGAGACAATTGAGTTGGAGAAAATGGCTACGCGCGGTGTGATGTCGGCAGAAATTGGTCATGAATTGAACAATTTTCTCGGCGTGGTGATCGGCAACGTCGAGATGCTTCAGCACCATCTGAACAACGGACATTTCGACAAGCTCACCAAGTATGTGGATACCGTAACCACTACGCTCGCGAAGATCAGGTCATTCACTGAGAACCTGATGGACCTGAGGTCAATATCCTCAAAAGAAGAGATAATCAGCATTGACCGCCTGCTCGGGGAAGTAGTGGAGTACCTGCGACCACAGAAGCGGTTTCGCGAGGTGCAAATACTCATGCCCCCGCAAATGGCATCGATCGGTTTCAAAGCCGATGTCATCCAGATTCAGCAGCTTCTGTACAACCTGTTTCATAATGCCGCCGATGCTACCATCAACTGTACGCGACGAGAGATCCGTGTGGGACTCAAACGCAGTCTCATCGCTGATTCCTTCGACCTTACGGTTGAGGATACCGGTGTTGGTTTTGATCCCGAATCGCTGGCCAAGGCTTTTCATCAGCAGTTCTCTACAAAGGAATCAGGCCACGGCTTCGGGCTGATGGTCTGCCGGCGCATCATCGACAAACACGGCGGCAAGCTGGATATCGAGTCCGCTCCCGGCAAAGGCACACGCCTGTCGATCACCTTCCCCGTCGCCAGCGAGACACCCGAGCCGGTCCCCGTTAGTTAGCCCGTACGGTTGTTATCTCCTCCGGAACTCCAAGTCGTTCAGAATTTCCGACTCCCGCGTTGTGTCAAAGGCTCGCCTTTGGCGCACAACGGGCATTTCTCCGGCTCCCAACTATCAGCGCTCACACTCGCCAGTGGAAGGAATGGGAAATCGAACCTGACCGTGCCGCCGGAGCGATCCAGCAACTCGCCGATTCCGACGATCTGTGCACCATACCCTTTCACCAGATCAATCACCTCGAAGATCGACCGCCCCGTAGTGAGAACGTCGTCGACAATCACGACCTTCTGTCCTGGCTCCAGCGAAAACCCTCGTTTGAAAACACGCCCCGATCCCCCTTCCCCCGGTTCCGCATAGATGGATTCTACCCCAAGATATCGGGCGACATCGTAGGCAATGATAATCCCGCCCGTCGTGGGTCCGACCACCGTCTGCGCACCAAACGGGGCCAGCTTTTCGGCCATCGTCTGGCAAAGGCGTGTAGCCACCGTCGGGTTCTTCAGGAGAGTAAACTTCTCGTAGTAGACGTCGGAATGACGGCCTGATGTAAGTTTGAAGTGACCGGTCAGAAGAGCACCGGATTCTTTGAACAATTGGAGGATCTGTTGTTGGTTCATGGTTTCTCCGTGCATATGGCCAGACCGATTGCGAAGCTCTTCTCGTGACTGATTGAGACCTGTAAGTCGACACGAGGCAATTGCGTACCTAAATGGTCAGGGAGCTTCAACTGCGGCCGGCCGGATGGATCGTTAATGATTTCGAGTTCAGACAGCGCCGGCCGAGTGATCAGGAACTTCCCCAGCGCCTTGACCACGGCTTCCTTGGCCGCGAACCTGCCGGCGAGAAACGCCGCCCGGTCATGCCGACGCAGATAGGTCTCCATCTCCTGCCGACCAAGAATGCGCCTGACCAGACGGTCGCCGTAACGACTCACAAGTCGCTCAAAACGGGCCACTTCGGCAATATCGATTCCAATTGATTCGACCATCGGCTGTCTTCCTGCGCGACAATTCAGGCGCGAACATAAGCAACGGTTCTTCGACTGGCAACGACGAAAATAGTCTTGCTTTTCATTTGTGCTCGGAGTTATATTGGCAGTGTAAGAAGGAGTTCTATGGAGAGAGCTGCCATTTGAAAACTTCTAACAATCCACATATGAAGGTCGTCTCTTCGACGCCGCGTGAACGCCGTGACCCGGCATGATGCCGATAGCGAAAACAGAATGCGCGAAGTGTCTGTAAAAACCCTTTACCGTAAGGTAGTGTGGAGGTTTTTCAAATATGTTGCTCTCTCCCTTAATTATGAAAACCACCCCATGAGGGTGGTTTTCCTTTTGCCCTGAGCCTTTCGAAACAGGAGAGAAAGATGCCAGCTGTGTTCGTTCGAATCGTTGTCGCTTGCCTTCTGGGAGTCACTGTCCTGATCGCAGGTCTTTCATGCTCCAAGACCGAAACCGCCCGTTTCCAGCCCCCGGAGTTTCTGCCCGATTCCACCGTAACCCAGATTCGTGAACTGGTTAACCAGGGGTACACCCAACTCGACAGTTCAAAATTGCAGGAGGCAGTGGCTTCGTTCGCTCAGGTCAGCCAACTTATTTCCAACGGTTTGGTGGGCGAGTACCACACGGCCTGCGCCTACGCGCTCACCGGCGACAAGGAACAGGCGTTTACGTACCTGACCCGGCTGGTTGACAGCGGCTACGACAACCCGGAACAACTCGACAACGATAGTGATTTTGAAACCCTGAAGAGCGACCCGCGTTTCGAACCGCTGCTCGCTCGAGCACTGGAAAACTTCTCAAAGTCGAGTGCCGCGTTGGCCGCTGGTATGCCGGAATATGCTGCACACCCGCAGCAGTTCGCCACCGAAGAAGAACTAACCGCCTGGGTTGACGACCAGAATCGCAAGTTTCGCGCGCAGTACCGCTTCTGGCGTTCCGGCGATGCGCTTCTTGCCCAGATTGATTTCGCGGCGCGTCGTCTGTCCTGTCTGCGTGAGTTCAAGAAGAGCGACACCGCCTTTGATTACGGTCTCGAACGCATTCGTGCGCTGGCTCGTCTGAAATCACCTTATGAGGCCAGCTGGGGCGTGGTGAGCGATCTGGTCGTGCGAGAAGTGGACACCTATTTGCAAAGCAACTCATCTCCGACCGGTCAGAGCGAAGCCCAATTCCAGGCCGGGTTTGCGCTCTCGCTTAAATACTCGGAGCAAAACGACCGGCGCATTGAGGGTTTTCGTCAAGCCGAGGATCGTTTGACCAGAGTATCCGAAGGCACCTTGTATCATGGAGCGGCGCTCGCGCTGATAGCCATCAATAAGCTCCGGTCTCCCGACGCTGACATTGGTGCCGTTGGCCAGGAGTTGAAGAGTGTGATCGAGCGGTTCCCCGGCGACGAGAAACTGTACCGCGTTGTGTCAACTCAGACTCAGAATGAGGCCGCCCGCTATCTATGGCCGCTTCAGCTTGAGAAACCGGATATCGACAACGCCAACGTCTCGCTGGCCGACTACACCGGCAAAGTGCTCCTGATCGACTTCTGGGCGACCTGGTGCCCCCCGTGCCGGGCGGAATTGCCGAATGTTTTGGAAGTGTACAAGGAGTATCATCCCAAGGGACTTGAGATCGTTTCAATTTCGCTGGACTATGCTGAGGAAGTGACACCAGAGGCTTATCGTCAGTGGATTGACTCCGCCGGCATGAACTGGCGGCACGTCTACGACGGTCAGGCGTGGGACACTGAGATCGTAAAACGCTTCTTTGTAGGTAGCATTCCGGCGCCGTTCCTGGTTGGCAAAGACGGTGCGCTGGTTGCCTGGGGTGATGACCTTCGTGGCGAGTATCTCGAAGTAAGCGTCAAGGGTGCACTGGGGATTTGAGGCTTTGACCGGTTGACCGCAGATGACCATGACAGTAATCTACGGTCGTAGACCCGCAGTGATCGGTCGTTTGGCAGGAGGCGATCTCCCCTGTTGGCATCCCTCGATCTGACTTGCCTTTAGACGATGAACGCGTTATCCTTGGCGCGGCATTCACATCTGCAGACGGTCAACCTGAAGACCGGCTTGGGGTGCTCTCGAAAATGAGAACCGCCGCGAGATTATCTGATGCCTGAACGAAAGAAAATCTACCTGATCAATCCGGCTAGTGGGAGCAACGTAGCGGGTTTATCGGAGTGTATTGACCTGCTGGGCTATGGCTACCTCTGTGCCAACCTCTCGCTGCCAACTCTTGCTGCCCTGGTCGACGAATCGCGTTTTGAAGTTACAATTTGCGACGAAAACGTTGATACCGTTGATCTCGACTTTCCATGTGATACCGTCGGCCTCACGATCTACCACTACCAGCGCGAACGCACCTACGAACTGGCTACCGAGTTCAGAAAGCGTGGTAGGTTTGTTATTGTCGGCGGGCCGTTCGCTACTCAGAATCTCCAACAGGGACATCCGTTGTTCGACGTTGTCTTTGTCGGTGAGGCGGAACATACCTGGTTGCAGTTTCTGGATGACTACCTTGCAGGCCGGTGTCGCAAGATATACGAAGAGTACACACATCCGGATATCACGTCACTCCCTCCACCACGGTTTGACCTCATGCGCAATGAGCGCTATCTTCTCGGCGCGATTCAGATAAGTCGAGGCTGTCCGTTCAGGTGTGATTTCTGCAGTTGCACGGTTCTTTACGGCCGCGAGATGCGCTACAAGACGGACGCGCAGGTGCTTGCCGAACTCAGTCAACTGCATCGGCTGGGTTATCGTGCCTTGTTCATCCTCGACGACAACCTCGCCGGAGATCGTCAGCGCGTGCGTGAAATCCTGCTTCTCATCCGCGACTGGAACAACTCACTTAAGGAGCCGGTCATGTTTTCGACCAGCGCCTCGGTGGATATCGCCGGACAGTCCGGTCTGGCGCCGCTGTTTGCCGACGCCCTGATAACGAACGTTTTCGTGGGACTGGAAACGCCCAACCTGCGCAGCCTCGAAGGCGCGCAGAAGTTCCAGAATCTCAAGAGCGATCCGCTCCGTGACGTGGAAATAATGCAGCGCGTAGGTATCGACGTGGCCGCCGGTATTATGGTCGGCTTTGATGATGACGATTTGACTATTTTCCGCCGCCAATTTGAGTTCCTGCAGGAGGCGTGTATTCCGGTCTGTTTCGCCGGAATGGTGCTGGCTCCCGACGGCACCCCGCTTAAGGAGCGGCTGATTCAGGAAGGGCGGTATCTGGGAAGCGAGTCGGTGCGCGATCACACGTTTGATACCAACGTGGCGCCAAAACTAATGACCGTCGAGCAACTCCGCCACGGATACTTCTGGCTGATGAGCCAGTTGTACGATGAGGAGAATTACGTTGTGCGAGTTCGCGGCATACTCGAACGATTTCCAAAGCCGCATCCCCTGATGAAACGATACAAACCTCGTGAGATTCGCAGGCCCCTTAAGCTACTCAGTGTGCTTTACCGACTGTTTGTGTACTACATGACTAATGGATCAAGACTGCGGATCATGGGCCTGCGTTTCATCCCTCTGTTGTTCGAGCGCTGGGATCACGTCGCCACTACAATCTACTGGATGATCGCTTTCAAACACTTCCGACAGATGTTGATCAAGCATGGTGTGTACAAACGGTTTCCGGAACCGGAAGTCATTATTCGAGGTGAGACGGTTGGGCCTGTCAGCTAAGATCAGGATGCTGGCGTATCACGCCGATGGCGCCCCAAGATGGCAACTCAGGGTGGCGCTGATGTTCTTTCTGATTTTCCTGCAACTCGGCAACTTCTATCTCGGATACAAGCTTTACGCCATGTTTCCACCCTCGGCGTATCTTGATCTGGAAACGTCGTGGGATCACACCATTCCGTACCTCAAGTGGACGTGGGCGATTTACTATTTCGGTTTCGCCTATATCGTTATCTGGGGGGGCGCCGGCATTTGGAGATTATCACGAGAAGCGCTCCACCGAACAGTTGCCGTCTACTCCTCCCTGGTAATGGTCGGAGCCATTCTTCATCTACTCATCCCCACCCAAGCGCCCTGGCCACTAGTCGAGGACCTGACTGCCGTGCAAAGAAGCTTCAAGGCCAGTTATCACATCGAACCACTTGCCTGTTTCCCTTCCATGCACGTGGCGTTGGCGGTGTTGCCGGCGTTTATAAGCCTCTACACGTTTCGTAGCGGAACCAACCGCCTTCTTTCCGCAATCCTCGCTTTTGTAGTCAGTGCGTCGATAGTAACCGCGAAGGAACACTGGTTTCTCGATGCTCTAAGCGGATTGGTCCTGGGGTTGATCGCTTGCTGGGCATGGCGCGTCTACGCCTATGAACCTGCGAGACCGGATCGACAGACCCAACTCGCTGAACAAGTATCTCACACCAGGGTGTAAACGTGCGCATGTTGTTTCTATTCAGCAGTTCGATACCAAACCGTCTGCACCAATTGGTCGAGCGCTATGCTTCATTAATTATCGCTTTGACGATTGGCCTCACCCTGCTGTTCGCGTTCTTCTTGCCTAAACTCCGTTTCGAGAATGCTCCCGGACAGCTTGATTTGCCGATCGATGATCCGATACGCACACAACTTGACGCTTTTGCCGAGCAGTTTAAGTCTGGTCCTGTGGTGATTGTCGGGATCGACTATGGTCGCGCTATAGACGCACGTGACCTTTCGGAATTGCGCGGACTGACCGGAGAACTAGAGGCGGTCGACGGTGTGCAGTCAGTGTACAGTATCATAAACGCTGTTGGCCTCACCTGGACACCAACTCTCGGCGCCTACACGCTGCGGCCGCAGAGGCTCCTCGGTCAATCAGACAGACAATCTGATCCGGCGCTCGAGGTCACCCTCCGCGAACTCGCCGAACACCCACTGTATCGCGATAATCTTATATCACGGGACGGTCGGTCGACTGCGCTCGTGTTAAGCATAGCCCCGGACCTGCAGCATGGACAACGCGGCATCAAACCACTGCGTGAGCTTCTGTCTGAGATTCACCGTCTGACCAGGCAGCATGTTGGCCAGACGCCCTTTCACGTCGCCGGGTCGGCGGCTATAGACGTCGCCCTGCAGGATGCCATGAAGCGCGATCTGAGGATCTTCGCACCGCTGAGTATAGTAGCGTTTCTCGTTATCCTTGCCTTGAGTTACCGTGCGGTCAGGCCGGTTTTGCTGGGAACGCTCGCATCCGGGCTTGCCCTGATCTGGTCTTTGGGAGTGCTGCCGCTCACCGGCACGCCGATGTCGCTCAGTCTTACTATGCTGGTGCCGCTGGTGTTATCGATGTCACTGGTTTACTCGGTGCATTTCTTGACCTGCTACACGAGACAGGCGAGCGATTGCGCCGATGGCCCCCAACGGGTACGCGCCTGCTATCGCCACCTGATTGTTCCCAGTCTGCTGTGCGGCGTGACCACCTGCGTGGGGTTCTTCTCACTGAGCACGAGTCCCTTGCCGGGCATACGCGATGTGGGCATCTTTGTCGGCATCGGCATAGTTGCGTGCGTCTGGATGGCCGATCTGTTTCTTCCGGCCATGCTCCTGCGCAGTCGTGTTAAACCGCACAAGATCCAGCCCGCAGATTCCGAGGATGTCATTGCGCGCGCGGTGGGGGCGCTGCGCAAGGTCGTCATGAAACACCCCGGACGATTGGTGTTGGCCGTTATTTTCCTCACGATCATTACCGGGATCGGTTTGTTCCGTTTCAAGGTCGAAACAAATCATCTCGCATATCTGAGGAATGACAAGGACATTACCGAGTCGTTTGCCTTTGTCGATAAGCATTTCGGAGGCATTCTTCCGCTCGAAATCCTTGTCACCGTACCGACAAGAGCTGCCGCCTTAGCTGTCAGAAATATGGCGGCTGCAGAGCAAGAGCTTCGCAACATTGATGGTCTCGGTTCCGTGATCTCAGCGGCGGATTTGATTCTCGAAGCCGAGCGCATGAAGCCGTCACAGACCTCACCGCTTGCCCCGCATATCGATCTCGCGCGCAACGTCCTGCCCAGCCGCATCTGGCAACTGCTGGACCGGCCATCGGTTGGGGGCGCTTATGTCGTCCGAGGCGATTCCGCGCTGACGCTGCGCATTGCCTGCCGCGCCCACGTGCAGGGTTCCGAGCGCCTGCACGCAGTTCTGAGCGACGTACAAGTAATTGTAGATAAACATCTTGGTGACTATCAGCCGGTCGTCACCGGCCTGGCACGGTATTTCGTTGGCGTCGAGCGTTACGTGATTCTTACTCAGATCTGGAGTTTCGCGATCGCACTCTTTGTTACGGTCCTGCTGCTTGCAATGATGAGCGACTCATGGCAGGCCGGTCTTGCCGTGGTCGTCGTAAACGTGATTCCGGTGG
>Ga0315278_10002847_pt1 | contig 15450 bp, 14 predicted proteins | sample YL17G06_0_MG_FD_203880 | JGI IMG/M metagenome (GOLD analysis project Ga0315278, IMG submission 203880) | Sediment microbial communities from Yellowstone Lake, YNP, Wyoming, USA - YL17G06_0 | ecosystem: Environmental > Aquatic > Freshwater > Lake > Sediment | place: USA: Wyoming | collected... | reverse complement strand
TATACGCTCCTTCAGCTGAAGGACGTCCTCCCTCTTCAAGAAGGTAGCTCCGGACTTCTGAACCGTAACGAGGTTTCCCCGGCGCACATGGCCCATGACGTTCATGTACGAACAGCCGAAGATCTCTGCCGCAGTCTTCATCGTCACCAGGCCCTCAGCCTCCAGGACGTCCTTGTCGATGAGCACTTCCGGCCGCACCGGCTTTCTCTCGACCGGCGGAGGTTCAGGCAGGTCCAGGTCAGTCTGGACGCGGTCCTTGATGGGTTGCTCGGCGATCTCTTCAGGCTTCGCTTCTTCCAACATCATCTTGCGCGACGTCACGAGATCGTACAGCTCCGCGTAGGTCAGCTCGCTGATGTTGTGCTTGATCCACTTCACGAGAGTGGTCTTCTTCGTCACCCCGATGCCCAAACGAGTGGCATAGGTCGCCAGGCAGAAATGATGCACATGGCAGGTGACTGTGCAGGGCCTCCCATCGACGCCACCGCAGGACTTGCAGGTGCCCCCTCCAGGAACCTTCGCCCGAACGCTGCAAATGTGGCTGTCCAGCTTGGGATCGGAAAAGCACTCTCGTCCGAGGACCTCGTCACCGAGACGCGCAGAGTAGTGGCGGTTGATCTCCAGAAGGAGATCCGAGTCCAGAACAATTTTCTGCCCAAGAACCACGGACTCCGCAGGCTGCTCTTTCTTCGCCTTCGCCTTCGGTTTTGCTTTCGCCTTCACCATGAGCGCCACCTTTCGTTACGCAGGAGCCTTCAAGAGGAACGTCACGTCCCTCCCGAACTCGTCTTGCAGGACGAGCAGCGAGTTGTTGATCCGGTCGATGAGAACCAGGTTACCTTCGTAGCTCTTGAGAGCCAGTAGTGCCTGGCTCTTGTTTACCCTGAAGGGCTCCAGGTCTGTCGGGCCCCTCGAAAGGGTCTCCACCAGTTCCGAGACCTCGCACCCGTCGTGAGTCCTCGCACTGATCTTGAACACTGGGTTGCCGGAAGTCGCTGAGAGACCGTCGATCTGCATCAGGAGCATCGACTCCTCGGTCCCGACCACAGCGGCTACCAAATCGAGTACCTCAGAGAGCCGTTTCTGGCTGAACGTGTAGATCCGCCCTTCGCGAGCGACCTGCTCCAGGCTGTTCGGCAGCAAACGGAAATCGTACACATAGGATGACGGGATCGCGTCGTGCAGGGTCGGCATGTAGAACTGCACCCCGCTGCTCAACACCGCACCGACCTTGGTCGGGGCCACCATGAACGTCGTAATCGATCCAAACGAAGACGACGACTTCGACCACTTCGAAATCGCAGAAATCGCGGAGCAGAACTCGTCCGAAACGACGATGCGAACATCCCCAAAAGCCTGCTTGTTGCAGGAGCACATCCGGTAGGAGTAGTTCCCGATCTTGACCACCCGGCACATCCCCGGAGCGGTGTTGTCGATCAGGATCCCCGGGGCCTGCTTGTTCGCACCGACAGCGCCCTCGCAGATCGACAGCGCCCTCGTCAGCTCTTCGACTTGGGGACCGGACACCGTGAGCATCTCAGGGAACTTGTAGTGCTTGGTGTACTGCACCGTCGGGAACTTCACTGAGATGTTGTCCTCGGAGATGATGAGCTGCTCCTTGGAGGGCTTGAACAGGATCTGGCTCCCCGCATACAGCTTCTTCCACAGAGACAAGAACTTCCCCGACTCAACCCCGAAACTGAAGGACTTCCCGCCGGTCGCGTTGAGGGACACGATGACGGAAGCGGTGACGGTCTGCGAGAACATGCTGAAAACCGAACCGTCGTAGGACAGGTAGACGTAGTCGTTCTTCGGGTTACACTTCTCCAGGGCTCGACAAAAGTCGGTCATCAAGTGGTAGTCGACAACAAAGCCGTTGTTCTGAACCGTGATCACAGCTCGCTCGCTTTCAGGTAGATGGGCTGCAACGACTCGTCCTGGATAAAAGAACGCTCCATACAGTGATAGGCTTGGAGGATCTCCACCTTGGCGGCACGAACACTATTCACGGTCATTCGGAGGCTCATCGCCAGGTAGGAGTCCTCCGCGAAGACCCCTTCCAAGAAAAGATCAAAGACCCGACGCGCCGGCTCAGAGAGCTGCGGAACAATCTCATGGTACATCTGAGCCGCCGAGAAGAGGCTCTCAGGATCGACAGAGAATCGTGCTTGCATGTCAACAAACTCATCAGTGGTCTCCAAAGAGACCACCTCGGTCGAAACATCCCGCTTGTGCATGAGAGACCCACGTAAAATGTCAACGCACTGCTGCTGGATCTTCTTGTAGAGGAAGCTGAAGAACTTGGCCCTCCGCACTTCAGTGGCCTCCGACCGCTCCACCTTCAGAGACTTCCGAATCTTGTTCAACTTCGGGGTCTCCAGGAGAAGAAGGCCCTCTTCCACCCCACGACATTGATACAAGGACTTGCGGTACTTGTAGACGGGAGCCCGGTAGAAATCACACGCGGCGGAGAACACGCAGAGCACCTCTCCAAGAATGTCCTCCTCTGAGGCTTTCGTTGCCTCAGCGACCTGGATCACCGCTTTGAAAACGAAAGGAGCCATCTTGCAGAAGGCCTGCGCCTGCTCGGAGTTGTCCCGCTTCAGAGCTTCGGTGATGACCCGAAGTCGTTTTCCCAGAGTGCTCTTCAAGACAACGTCTCCGTCAGCTCTTGGAACCGGTCGTACGCCAAGGACCCGGGGTCCTCCGTCTTGTCCAAATGGATCAGGTGGGCGTCGAGGCCGAAGGCCGCCAGCTCGTTCGCCACCTTCAAACCCAGATCGATCTCCTTGCCGTCCTTCACGAACCGCGCGTCCCCGTCCAGGCACACAACAGGCTGCAAGGAGTGGCAGATGCAGAGATCCCGTATTCTGTTGAGCTGGGACGCAGAGGCCTTGCTCGTGAAGAGCCCCACGGCCTGGGCCCCGAAGCTCGACAGCTTCCAGACGTCGCTCGCGCCCTCCACAATCCAGAGGTGCTTGCTGGTCGGCCCTACCAGCCACCCACCGTAGAGAATGGTCTGCGCTGCGGAGCCGCTCGGCATCTTCCACCGCTGCGGAGCCGAAGGAGCGAGGTACCGAACCTGGAAGGTGACGTAGGCCTCGTTGAGGTCGTAGACAGGTGCAACGATGGAGTCCGAGATGGTGATGCCGGCGCTCATCCCACCGACCCCGTACCAGAGGTGGTACCTGGACACAATATCAGGTCCAAGGCCACGGTCGACGAGGTACTTGATGGACCTGATCGGCTCGATCATCGGCGGCTGCGGGAAGTCGGAAACCCAGTACTTCTTCGTCTCGCCCTTCTTCTCGGCGAACAGCTCTTCGAGGTCTGGAGTCACGTTCGTGAGGCGGAGGTCCTTGTAGACCTGCGCCCACGACTCGATGTGCTCCATCAGCTTGTAGAAGTAGGCGAACGAACCGCGGATACCGCACTTGGGGGACCCGCACACGAAAACGCCGTCCTCCCGGATCGAGAAGGAAGGAGAATTGTCGTTATGGAACGGGCACCTAGTATGGATCTGTCCCGACGAATTGAACGCCATTCCAGGCAGTCGGGAAAGGATGTACTCTCTTGAATCCACTCCACACCTACAAGGTCACGTAGAAGTCACATATCGAAGGCTGAATCTATATCACAGACGCTCCTCATTTGTCAACGACGAAGGGGTTGATCTTGGCAGCGTGCTCCCACAGCCGGTGCAGCTCCCTGGAGATGGACATCCGCGCCAGATCTGCATCGAGAACGATCTCAGGGATCGTGATCGATCCGTCTCGCGCGAACTGCGGGCTCAGGATGATGATCCCCTCGTCGCGCTCGTCATCCGTCTGATCGATAGCTATACAAAGGTCCAGTGCCCTGGAGATGTCGATGCTCAGGCCGCGGTGCTCCAGGGAGAGACGGTCAGCCTTCACGCCGGCCATGTTCGCCTGGCTCGCCTCGAAGATGGCAACATTGAACTTCTCCGCGTGCCTCTTCAGGTCCCAGACGATCTGCTTCTGCTCACGCCGCTCCTCGCCCTTGAACCGGACGCTGGGAGCGATGATGTTCAAGTAGTCCCAGATCTCGACATCCGGAGACCACCCTTCTTGATCGCGGAAGCGCTCGACCTCGACCTCGACCTCAGCCACGGTGGTCTCCTCCGCGGTCGCCTTCACGATCTTCAGCCGGTTGCTCCAGGTCTTCATCCAGGAGAACGTGCGGTCGAGATTGTCCTTCTCCTCCTGGGTGAGCAGCAGGTTCGAGATGCGCTGGTAGTTCAACTCGCTGAACATCGCGTCGTACCTGCCCATCGTCATCTCCTCGGAGTTCTCGTAGGTGACGTGGAGCACGTTGAAGCCTTGGAGCAGGAGCGCGTAGCCCATGGCGTTCAAGAAGATCGACTTGTACCTCTTGAAAGGCGCGATGAAGTCGCACACCATCGGGGCCTTGATAACGAACTGCACGTCGAGACCGCGGATGCCTGTCATCAGTCGCGGGTTCAGATTAGGGTTGTCTCGCGATACCCTCCGACGGGACATGCGTTCAGGGTAGTTGTCAACGTAGTCGACGACTCTGAGCTTGCGGCCTTGGATGACATTTCTGGCCTCCAGAACGCCCTTCCCAAGGGCTTCCAGGAGGTAGTCCACCCGCGAGGTCTGCGAGAAGCCCTCGAAAGCTGCGCGCGACGTCGAGTTGATGATACAGAACGAAATGTAGGCCCTGAACTTCGCGGACGCATCCTCCAGAAATGTGAGCGGGCGCGTGTACAAATGCCACATCTGGGCACGGTACTTCACCAGCTCCTCGGGGTCTTTGACCGAGAGCATCTCCTGGTCGAGGAAGTCCCACACAAGAGGCTTCCACTTCCGTTCCTTCAGGAGCTTCACCAGCCACTTGTAGGATGGGATCTGGAAGTGCTCGGGCTCCACGACCGCCAGGACGTCAGGATCGACCAGGCCAGGCTTCTGAACCACGGCGGCGAGGAACTCGGCCTCGATGTTGACATCGATCTTCAAGTCGGCCACCCGCTCTGGTCGCCTTGCTGCAACCGGTAGTCCTCGCCGCCACCGACCTCGATCTGACGCAGGGAGCGTCCACCGATCACACCGTCAGGCCGGATCTCCAGCACGGAGTCGAGCACCCCCTCGTAGAAAGACGAGAGGCTGCTCGGCGAATAGTTCGAAGTGAAGATCGTCGGGAGCCTGTAGTCCTGCCGGAAGTGCATGATCCGGTGCATCATCGTGAGCGCGATGTCCTTCTTCCACTGCGCGCTCCGCGACTCCGTACCGAGGTCGTCGACCACCAGGATCGTCGACTTCCAGGTCTCGTCATCCCAGCCCCGGCGCTCCTTCTCGCACATCTCGTGCATGTTCTCGAAAGCGTAGGTACGGCTGGGGCTGTAGTTCTCGGTCTTCGACAGCTCCCACAGGAGCACGTACACGAGGTAGTGCGCCAGAGTCGTCTTCCCGCGGCCATTCTCCTTCGAGAACAGGTACAGACCGAGACCCCGAGACAACACCTCGAAGGGGTTGTTCACGAAGTAGGTCAGCTCGGTGGTACCCTGCTCGATGAGGGGCCACCGGTACTCCGGAGAACTCACGAGGTCCAGGGTCGACTCGTGGAAACCCCCGCGGGTCATCCGGTTGTACACCCGGAACTTGATGGCGCAGGTGCACAGGTCGTCACCGACATAGCCGGTGCCGGAGCACACAGGGCAGCTGCCCTGGATCCGCGCCTTCAATGGTGATCCGTCGCTCATTCTTCTGAGAGGTCCCTCAGCGAGATCGAGCACCCGACCGCGCCAGCTTCGAGCGCCCTCAACGATTTCCTCGACCAGCCCTCCAAGCGATCTTCCAGAGCCCGCAGCTCCTCGGGCATCATCCACGTCAGGTTCTTGCCCTCGGAAATCATCTGGAAGAGCTTCGCGATCTCCGGCTTGACTTCAGCGTGCAGAACCATCCCAACGTGGACCCGCCCGACCTCGTCGGAGTCGTCGTACAGAATCCCCTTGATCATCAGCCGGTCGTACACTGTCCAGCTGGCCGGAAACCGACGGTTGTTCTCCAGGGTGCACAGCTCCTCATCGATCTCCCGCATAGCCGCGAAGAACACGACCCTCTTCCAGTTACTCTGGCTGTCCTCCGGATTGATGTGCCCGCCGACGCCTATCGAGAACTTCTTGTTCAGCCGAGCCTCGTTCCCGCCCGAGCGCTCGTAGGTGAGGTAGCGCCCTTCAGAGGTGATCACCGTGTAGGGAATGACCTGCTTGTGCGTCGTGTCAGTCTCCGCCGAGGTGCGCGGTACGAAACAGGCCTTTCCCAGGGTAACCCAGAAGCAACGGATGCTGTTATCACACTGCGCGAACCCTGCGAACTCGGGCTTCGGAGGGAACTGCAACCCTTGAACAAAGGCCAAAGCCACTTCGGGAACGACCCAGACCTCTTCGCTCATGGCTTCCTCCAATGGATGTCTTTCAGCCCCGTGTACTTCGAGATGTTGGTCCCACCCTCGTTCCAGAGCCCCAGGTACAAGCCCCACTTCGAATACTCCTCCCAGGTGGGCTCCGCGGACAACAACCGAGGATCGTCCCACTGCTTCTGGAAGAACTGGAAGTTCGAGGGCACGCAGCAGATGTTCAGGTACTTGTTCTGGGCGTAGTGCCGGCGTCCGCGGCGCTGCGTGCCGTCCTCGCGGTAGTAGTACCCATCCGCGGTGATGCACACGATCTTCGAGGCATCGTCAGCATCCTCCGAGGAGGGTCTCCAGCCCTTCGGCAGGCAGTTGTCCTTGAACTGGCACCCCGTAGAGAGACCAAGGAACCTGCGAAGGTCCCTCCAAGGGTCCCGCTGCATGGCCTTGATGGACTCCAAGTCGGGATCGAAACCGTTGGTGTTCAGAATCATGGAGATCAGAACCGTCGCGCCAGGGTCCTTCCGGTTCAAGAACTCTGCGCAGCGAGTGTACTTCACCTGGAGCCACTCGGCGGGTTCCACCCCGAGGCCTTTCAGGGCTGAAACCTTGTCCAGTACGCGGTGGTAGAGCACCAGGTACTTGGTGGGCGAGCCCTTCGCGCCTCTGGGGACCTGATCGGTGGCTACGAAACCGTTCAAAGGCAACCCAAGGTCACGCTTCCCCTGGACCTGGAGGTTGACGAACTCCATCATGAAGGTGGCGACCGTGTCGAAGGCCTCTCTGGAGCCGGCGGCAGCCCGGAGCTTCCGAAACCAGCTCAGTCTGCTGTTCTGAAAGACCAGGAGGGTCGGACGCTCCCACAGCTCGTACGCCGTCGTCAAGAACAGCAAGGTGAGGTAGCTCTTCCAGTTGATGCCCTCCTCTTCCATCAAGTGGAAGAAGCTCCGGAAGCTCTCCTTGCGGAAGCGCAGGAGCCTGTAAGGATCCTGGTCGTGCCAAGGCCTCATGAGCCCTGTGTAGCCCCGGTACGTCCAGATCTGCCGCGAGAGGTCGATGAGTTCCGCGTAAAAAGGCTCCGGATCCAGCTGATTTTCACTATTGAAATAAATCGGCTTCAGGTGTTGGTCTTCCGGCTGGGGTATGGACCCCCCTGTCAACTCCGCCTTGACCATCTGGTTCAGAAAGTCGTTCATGCCACCTTCCCGAGATACCGCAGTATGTCAGATCTACCGAGACGGATCAACTTTTCATCCGAGACAGTCACGGCATCGACAAGGTTCTGTTTTCGTATGGAATTTTCCCGGATCAGCACATCTATCGAGTTGACCACATCCAAGAAAATGACCGTAGCAGGCTTGGACCGAATGAAATCCAAACGAGTTCTCTTTTCAGCGGCAACTCGACGATGAATTCGGTCCAGAGACTGCTTCAAATGAGTAAATGAGTGGGGTCTGTCCAAATAAATGGCGGTACGAGCCCTCGCCAGGAAGTCGACCCCGGTGCCGGCCTTCGCCGGGATGCAGACAGCCACCCGGGGGCGCTCGGAGTCTTCGAACTGCTGCTTGATGCGCGCGAGTGCAACGTTATCCACACCCCCGTATATCTTCACAGCTCCGTAAAGGTCGTTGTAGCGTTCGTACAGCAGGTCGACCGCGGGGCGGAACTCCGTCCAGAGCACGACCTTGGCCTCCGGATCGGCCAAGACCTCTTCCAGGAGGGTGTCGCACTCCGAGTACTTCGCCGAGTCACCCTTCTCATCCAGAATCGAGGGGTGGTTCATGAGCTGGCGGAGCCTGAGCATCCGATTAGAGCTGAACAGCTGTTCCATGTTGATCTGGCTGTCCTGTGGAAGGTCCCGAATGACCTCTCCGCAGAGTGCCTGATAGAGCTTGAGCTGCCGGCCTTCGAGCACAACATCGCGGATCATGAAGACGCGGTCCGGGAATCCAACCATGTCCTCCTTGGAACGCCGGATGGAGACCGCCTCCAGAAGCTCCTTCAGCTCGTCGAGGTTCTTGTAACCCACGACCTTGAGGTGCTTCCCCTTCTCCCCGTAGTTGATCTCCTGCTTCACGACGAAGTGGTCCTCGAAGCGCGTGATGTGCGGGATGTAGTCGTACGAGAGCACCTTCAGCGCCACATAGGCGTTCAGGGGGCTCTCGCTGATCGGGGTTCCAGTCATGATGATGGCCCGGGGCCGCTTTCCTGCTCGGTCCCGGGTGTCGTTCAAAAGCGATAGAACACATTGCGTTCTTTTCGTATCCAGATTCTTAAATTGGTGAAATTCGTCAACAATTATCATGTCCCACGTCATGCCCATGATGAGGTTCAGGATCATGCCCCCGACGCTGGAGTTCTTCGCCCCGATGATGTTCTCGGGGTGGGTCATCATGATGTCCCAAGGCGTATTCATGTTCGCCTTGATGAACTCCAGCGCCTGCTGCCGGCCACTCGGTACCGGAAGCCCCTTCAGGTGCGTATGCTCCTGGATCTCTTGAGCGAAGCCGATCTGGACCGTGTAGGGGCTGACGAGGAGGGTTCTCCGAATCGCGGATCCCAGAAATACAACGGATGCCAATGCTTCCATGGATTTTCCGATACCCATTTCGTCAAAGATCCCCACTCTTCGATTATTTGCAGCGTATGCAACAGCCGTGTACTGATCCTCGTAAGGAGGCGTCTTCAACTTGGGGGTCAAGATGGAGCGGACGTGCTCGTTGTTGACCCCCTTCTTGATCTGTTCGTTTCTCTCCCTCTGAGAGTGAATCCACGAGACGAACTGGAAGGCATCTTCGGTGACGTTCCTGCCCTCGACCAGCCCGCTGTAGTCCAGGGCGCGTCGGAGCCTCTGGAGGTCGTTGTAGGAGATCGACCAGGTGCAGTCGTCGATGGCCCTGGCGGACAGCAGGGACTGGATAATCAGGCACATGTTCGTGTACGCCGGATGGCGCATGTCCAGCTGCGCGCAGATCTTGCGGTCCTTGAGAAGGATCGTGATCAAAAGTCCTCCTGCTCCATGAAGTCTTCGAGTTCCGCGGCCCGCTTGTCCTGCTCCGACACGGACGCGATCTCCACGAGCCGGCCCTTCAGCAACGGGTACCCGCGGTGGCCGACCCCTGGCACCACGATCTCACGGACAGAGACGTTCTCCCGCACCGAGTACAGGGTGTCGAAGGTACGCTTCTCATCGGTGCCGACCTTCGCGATGGAGGTCTTGACGGAAAGTCGGATAGTATCCTCATTTCCGACATGACCCTGCCAGAGGTACCACAGCGACCCCTTCGCGGACTCCGCCTTGGAGGTGATGTAACGACCACCCTCCTTGAGAGTCGTCCAGGAGCACTCGACGTCGTTCACCCAGACCTGGACGAGCTGCCCGTCCCGGCTGCGGTTCGAGATCTTGCGGTACCCTATCTGGGCGATGATCTTCATCTTTTTGCGGCGCGGAGACTATCTGCTTTAGATGGCAGAGGAAGCGCTACCCTCCATGTGTTGTAGGCTACAAATCTGCAATCCTGTGGTTTTACATCTTGCGTCAGACGCTCTCCACTTTCTAGAGCGTGCAGACTGATATGACCGTTGCTTGTTCCGCCAATGTAAGACTTCCCGTACTTGGGATGTGTAATCACCGAACCACGCTTCAAACCCAAACTGCGCGTCCCGCCGTACAACCTTCGAAATCCGTCTTTGGCCGGTTGCATAGCGTGCAATTGCCGTCGGTGAAGTCGAATCGGAGAGATGCACAACATACTCATATTATCCGGCTTGATGTGTCCTCCGACATACCAGTTAGCAAGAACCCAGCTGTCCACGCAGTGCGCCTCAAAAACATCGGACATCTTCGACTTGGACTTTTTCAAGCCGGAAGTTGTGCGCATCTCCGCTGTCTCCCAACCTTGCTTCAAGTGCACATTTCCAAAGTGCTCCAGTTCCTCATAGAACCACTTCTTGCCAACCTCAAGTGGCGAGAAACTTCGATCCCAACGACGCTTCCCTGTGGAACATGCCTTGATATCCTCCACCACAAAATCAGTAATCGGAAATACCGTTATCAACTGGATGGTGATCCGCAACTTCCATTGCCACCGCGCCTTCGTGCTCGGTGTCAGACATCCACGAGCACGATTTTTTCTGTTCGCTCGACATGGCGTCTTTCTGGACCGCCGCACCCGGCGCATCATGCGCCGGGCCTCCAAGGCTTCCTTCACCCAAGTCACTGCGTCGGCTTGGATGTTCAGGAACGTATGTGCCGAGGACTTAATAGTGAAGCCTTCCTTCTTGGAACCTGGATCGATCCCGACCGCGATCTCCTGCCTCTCCCGAGAAGACGGTTCCCGGTTCAACCGAACACAGAAGATCCCGCGCCGGAAGAACGGTGTCGCCTCGCCCCGTTTTACCCACCGCCGTGCGCGGCTCGGCGTTGTCGGCATCAACGGCACCCCGTCCTTGCCCACCACTGGAATGAAGGTTTTTGTCGCTGTAAGCCGGGAACCCGTAACCCGTGTTTGCACCCCATCGAGACTAGCCGACCGAGAGGTTGGGGACTTGGGGAGCATCTCCAACGTCGTCTTCCCTGCCACGGGAAGTCGGCTCAGTTGCCTTCGAACGGCAGCATCTTTCGATCCTACCTTAGCCACTCTAGTCTCCCTCTTTCCCTTGTCCGTTTCGCATTGGCTTTGCTACTCCTTTCAAGCCGCCCGCTTTAGCGAACGGTAGTTGACCGTTTCGCATCAACCTCTTGCACGAGCTTCATCCACTCCTGGTCCTCGGAGTGCTCTGGCTCCGAGAGCTTCTCCTTCTTGGTCGGCGGCAGGTTGTACTCCATCCACCGCATCACGAGGTCCGGCACCGACTTGGAGATGGGCACCCCTGTGAGCGTGGTGATCCCCTTGGGAGAGAACTCACGGGCCTTGAACTTGTTGTAGAGCTTCACCGGGTGGACACCGAACTGGAGCAGCATCGAGATGGCGATGGCCCAGCAGTTCGCGAAGCCGTTCATCTCGTGACCGGACTTGCCCATCTCTATGAACACCTCACCGGGGGTGCCGTCGTCGTACACGCTCACGGTGAAGTAGCCCTCCACGTTGACGATCTCCCCGTCATCAGACTGGCTCGCCAGGCTGAACTTGCAGGTGCGGCTCTTCCGCTCGTCCGCCAAGTGGTAGCGAACCGGATTCGGCTTCCCCTGAGGGGAGGTGCCGTAGGGGGGCGGGCTGTAGTCTACAGGAACCGCCTCAGGTGGAGGCTCTTCCACTTTCACGTCAGAAGCTACCACCACCGCAGTAACAAGCTCCGCGGCGGGCTCCGCCTCCTTCTTCTCTGGAGGGGGCCAAAGTCTGACCTCATCACGGTTGGCAGGTTCCTCTTTGATGAGCATGGAACCGCTGTTCCAGATGTTGGTACCTTTGGGGGATTCTGAAGGTTCTGTCATCTTGTCGTCCTTTTCGCTAAGAAGTCGTGAACCACCGTGGCAGCGTACCCCACGTCTCGGTCGTTCTGGGTCGACCGACACGCGGCCGACGGGTGCAGGCTGATGGCGACGTAGGCCTCAACAGGCCCTATGAGACCTTCAGGATTTTCCAGGATCTCTCCGCAGTGCTTCGTGACCCTACTCCTGTACGGAGTTACAGCCATCATCGCCTCGTTGCCGAAGGCGATGATCAGCTTGGGCTTCAAGAGGTCGATTTCGGCTCTCAGGTACGGCAGGCACGCCTTGATCTCAGGGTAGGTCGGTGGACGGTCGTCCTGGGAGTAGCACTTGCAGGTGTTCGTGATCCAGCACTCCCGCCGGTCGATGCCGGCCTCCTCCAGGAACTGGTTCAAACGGCCTCCGGCAGGTGCCCCGGGGAAGAACGGCTGGCCGTACCGCCGCTCCTGAAGCCCGGGGTTCCTCCCGAGGATCATGATCTGCCGGTCGGACGAGCCCTCAGGGTAGGTCGGGCCCTCCGGATCGCAGTCCTGCCTCAAAGGGCACCGGTTGCACTGCGAGATCGCCAAGTCGACCTCTCCCAGAGAGGCCCAGGACCGATTCTGGCCGCTGTTCTGCTCCATGCACGCCACCATGCCCGTCAGGTCCGAAGAATAGGCTGGGAGCCGCCCTGCGTTCGTGAGGAACGTAGGCCCGATCCGCTCCGACAACACCTGCGACCGAAAAGCGTCCCTCGACAGCGGAACCGTGAGGCTTTCGACGAGGAGCTGGTGCTCTTCCTCCGAGAGGCACTCGGCAGCCTCTCGCAAGGTCGGCAGCTTCACGAGCCTGTACATCTCCGCGACGAATTCACCCTCAGGGAGGATCCGGGCGGTCGTCTTCCGCTTCTCCAAGAACTCCACATTCTCAGGGCTCAGGATCTCCCCGAGGCTGCCGAACTTCTTCAACAGCTTGGCCGCGGTCTTCTCTCCGACCTGCTTCACCCCGGGAAGGTTGTCGGAGGGGTCCCCGACGAGAGCCTTGAAGTCGGCGATCCTGTCCGGAGGCACGCCGAGGTCCTCCTCGACGACCCCCGGGGTGACGAGGAGCTGGCGCTGGTGATCCCAGACGCTGAGCTTGAAGTCGACGAGCTGCCACAAGTCCCGGTCCCCGGTCACGAGCACGATGTGCCAGTCTCCTGGGAGGCTCTTGAAGTGGTCCGCCAGCCAGGCGAGGGTGTCGTCCGCCTCGACGCCGGAAACCAGCACCTGGCGAACCCCAACCGAGGTCAAGTAGCGCTGCGCGAGGATCCCCTGCTCATTGAGGGCTTCGAGGTCCAGGTCGCTGTCCCTCTTCTGCTGGAGGCGGTGGGCCTTGTACTCCTCGTACAGCTCACTGCGCCACCGAGACTTTCCGCGGTCCCAGCAGACTATCATATCGTCGGGGGTGAACTGACCCAAGACCTCGAAGATGTAGGTCAGGATCTTGTTCGCGACCAGCTCCATGGGACTGGAATGGGCTGCACGCCAGAGGAAAGGATTTCCGTCGATGAGCAGGACTCTCGGCACGGAGACCTCGCTTTACAGCTTGCGAATCGACAGCTTCTTCTGAGGTTCACCCTCACACGCCGCGAGGAGCTTCAGCACGTCTTCCAGATTCGCAGCCTCGGGAGCATTCCCCGCAGCAACGGACTCCTTGAAGCGTGCCCACTTCACCTTGTCAATCTTCAAGGTCAGGAGGTCGTCGTTCCCGGACTCCTGGCACCACTCGATGAGGCCGGCCTCGTCCTGAAAGGGGGACTCGAAGTCGTCCGAAAGCTGAACCACGAAGCCCCCGGCCTCCAGGCAGCCCTCGGAACCGTACTTCTGGATGCAGTCCGCGAAGTGCTTCGTGTAGGCGGAGCTGTAGGACTCGAAATCTCTTTGGGCAAGACTGAAAGCCTCTTGCTTCTCAAGATAGCTGGAGGCCATGAGCTTGAACTCGGCCTTATCACGCCTCTTTTTCTGCTCAGCCTCTTCGACCCTCTTGCTCTCCTCCATCGCGAGTCGCTTCGCCTCTTCGGCTGCGAGCCGCTGGCGCTCCTGCTCTTCCTGCTCGGCACGCACCTTCTCCAGATCCTCGACGGGCTCGGACTGCGCAGCGGTGCCCGGGATCGGCGGAGGGCCGGCCGGTGGCACAGGAGCCACCGGGGGAGCGACCTTCAGGATGGTCACGGCACCGGAGAGCGCGTAGGCCTGCTGAACGGACCAGACCGAGGGGTCCCCTTCGGCACGGCAGAGGAGCATCACGTCTCCCGCGGACAAGGCCTTACTGAGAACCTCCACCACCAGGTGTGAGACCGCCACACTGGTCCACGCACCCGTGACGGCGTCTTGCCGCCACGTCGGCCCTTCGAGCTGCAAGAGAGAGCCCACCGGAAGGTCCGCCTGAGGTGCCGGAGGCGTCCCTGGAGGGGTAGCCGGGGGGACCGCCGCCACTTCCGACACCTGAGCAGCAGTTTCGGAAGCGGAAGCCTTCGACTTCCCCACCCGGGACGGCGGGGGCGTGGACTCGGGGACCTCCGGAGGCGGATCGGCCGCAGGAGGAGTCGAAGACTCGGCCACGGAAGCGTCCACAGGGCCGTCCGTGGGCTTCTTCTTCCCCGAGTGCTTCGCCGTCATGTGGGTTTTCAAGTATCGTGCACTTGTGAAATTGTCCTTCCCACAGATGCTGCACTTGAAGATTTCTGGATCCGGGCACCCCACGAGATCACCAGTGTTGGTTTCGTCCGACATCGAATCCTCCAGCGGCCAAATAGCCGAAAACGCACCGGAATTATCCGACGCGAGTTTTGGTGTAGTTGTTCTGCACCGCCTTAAAAAGCACGTACAAAGCGAACGACCAACCTTACGATCAGAGAAGGGGTGGTGTCAACAGGAAAGAGGTAGAAAGGATCGGTTAGCCGCAGTAGTCGTCGGCACCGGAGACGACGATGCACTCGTCGGGGCAGTTCTCCCAATCCCAATTATAGGAGCACTCTCCGGTATCAGGATCGCAGGTTCCCATGTTGTTGATGTACACGACCAAGACATACGCGCCATAACACTCGTCATCAGGACGTTCATCGCATACGACACCATCGCAGATGCTGTCCATGCAGTAGTCGTCCCCGGAGACTTCGACACAGTCGTACCCGCAAGCGACCGTCTCGTATTCGTACTCGCAGGCATTCTCGATGCACGACGAAGCCCCCGAATACTGGAAAAGGTTGCCCTCTTCGTCGCAGGTGTCCGGAGGCGGATCCGTGCACCCGTCGGCGCAGTCCGTATCGTACTCCTCGTCGGTATCCGTGTCGGTATCCGAGTCGGAGTCGGTGTCCGAATCGGAGTCCCCACCATCGGCACCCCCGTCCTCCTCGAAGAGGGGAGAACCGTCTTCTGCACAGCCGGCGAACAGAACCAGAGCCATGACCAACAGAACCGTCTTCATCTCGAACCTCCCGTGTGTTCAGCCAGGTCCCTCCTGGCAACCAGTAATGTAACCATGCCCGGAGAGCTGTCAAGAGGGAAAAATCACGATGCCGATGAGGCTTCTTCAGACTTGGACTCTCGTCTTTTAGAGCCCAACTGGGCTGCGGCGAGCTGCTGGATACCGGAGGCGACCATGTTGAC
>Ga0315278_10002845_pt1 | contig 15457 bp, 7 predicted proteins | sample YL17G06_0_MG_FD_203880 | JGI IMG/M metagenome (GOLD analysis project Ga0315278, IMG submission 203880) | Sediment microbial communities from Yellowstone Lake, YNP, Wyoming, USA - YL17G06_0 | ecosystem: Environmental > Aquatic > Freshwater > Lake > Sediment | place: USA: Wyoming | collected... | reverse complement strand
ACGCTCCGTTTGATGAGGCGGGGGCTGGAGACGGAGCTATGGACCGGATATTGAGGCACTCCCAACGGAAACGGGGAGAAACCGCTATGCCGGACCTAACGCCACCGCGCCAGTCCCCGACCCTACACGATCGCATCCAAGGCGCCTTGGCCAATCTGGGCCATCGCGTCTCCGACACCACCGTGGGCAACACTCTCAAGGCCCATGGCATCGAGCCTGCGCCAAGGCGGAAGCACCAGACCACATGGAAGACGTTCATCAAAGCCCATTGGGATGTGCTGGCAGCGATCGACTTTACGACGGTGGAAGTGTGGACACCGAGAGGGCTGGTGACCTACTACCTGCTGTTCGTGATGGAGGTGGCCAGTCGGCACGTTCACCTGGCCGGCTGCACACGCAATCCGAACGAAGCGTGGATGAAGCAGATGGCCCGGAATCTCACGGATCCCATGGCCGGATTCCTCAGAAACAAGCATTACCTGCTGATGGATCGGGACACCAAATACAGCGAGGCCTTTCGCCACCTGCTTGAGCAAGCCGGCGTTTGTTGTGTGCGGCTACCGCCGCGATCGCCGAATCTGACACCGCACATCGAGCGGTTCATGCGAACGATCAAGGATGAATGCCTGCACCGGATGATCTTCTTTGGCGAGCCATCGCTGCGGAAGGCCGCGCACGAATTCCTCGTTCATTACCACAGTGAGCGGAATCACCAGGGGATGGCCAATCGGATCCTGGTGCCGGGCAAAGAGGTCGGGCGAATGCAGGGCGGGATCCGCTGCCATCAGCGGCTTGGTGGGATGCTGCGATACTACTATCATGAAGCTGCGTGAACGAAGGGACGGGAGTGGGCTCGGAAGTCGCGCTGCCGTGGGCGCGCGCGGCGCGTAGAAGACCGAGGCATCGATCGGAATGCTTGCGTACGCGAGGAAAACACACCAAATCACAGCAACTGTTCAGTTCTCACCTCGCTGGAAATCTGCGATCAATACCGAAGCAGTGCCCAGTGCTCCGCAGTATTTACCGTCGGCCGAGTTCTTTGACTGTACGGGGTGGCTGAGGCATTATTACTATCGCGACACCGCATGATTCTGGGTGAAATCGGCCGAGGCTCGACAATTCGGACCACCTCCGCCAGTTGGCTTTGGACCGCGCCAACGGTCGCACATACTATTCGACCGCTTTCCATTTGAGGCACGCTCCGTCCTTGCGAGCGGGGCTCGGGCCGGTGGCGGAAACAGTTACCGGGGCGGGAGCATCCATTTTGGTGGCCAGATAGCGATGGTTGGTCAGGGACATCAGCATCATGTCGTCGCGCATGAGGTTGACCCATTGGAATGACTCGGCAACACCGGGCTTGGCCCCCGCGAGATCCTTCAGAACGACGCTGTTTTCGCCGGCGGAAGCGAACCTGCCGGTGCTGGCCTTGAGCGCTACACGGCCCAGGCCCAGATCGACGATTTGGAATCTGGCGTTCTGCGGAACGGTGCCATTCGCGTCGGCCACGACGTTGACCAGGGCGTTGTTCTGCGTGTCGGCAGACAGCAGGCTGCCGTCGGCGCCGCTGGTCAGCACGATGGTTCTGCCCATGGGAATCTCGCGTTCGATGCCCCGGGCCCGGGGTTCCTCGACTGTGTAGTTGTCGAAGTCAACGTAGCCGCCGGCCTGATCGGTCGTGTTGTAGTGGAACAACGCGGGGCGCACGCCCTGAAAGGTCGTCAACTGGAACGTCATCGTGAACGGATTGCCCAGGGGCGTGAACTCCTTGCCGTCGGGGCTCCAACTGAAAACGGCTTTGTCGGTGTCGAAGTTGCATGCGATGCGCAGCCACAGATGCGCGGGGGGATTTGCCGGTCCAGTGGTCACGGGATTGATCGTGCTGGCGGCGGGGGCGGCCGGGCGAGGGATGCCGCCTCGGCGTCCACCGCCAATGCCGGTGTTGTCGTGCATCCGCAACATCGTGCCCTCGGCGGACTTCAGCACGCCGATCCAGGCATAGGGAGAACTGAGTAGCGCAAAGCCGGCCGTGTCGCCATTGACCATGCCGGCGGTGTCCAGTTCGACAGTCATGATGGATTCGGGCCCGGGCGGCCGCTGGCAGAGGGAGTTGCGGGCGTTGTAGAAGTCCTGGGCGGGCAGCGAATGGAGCCGCAGCACGCCTGGCTTTTCCGCCAGGGACCATTTGGTGTCATCGGGCACGTGGTTCCACTGCCAGTGTGGATTGAGCTTGCCGCTGTCGAAGTTGTCGTCATGGATGAAGGCCGGCTTGGGAGCCTGGGTGAAGCCGGTGTTGGGCTTGACCCAGGTGTTTGGCGCTTTGCGGAAGTTGCCCGGCAGGCCGATGAGCGGGAAGCCGCCATCCCAGGTGATGGGGGCCAGGTTGACCATTCGGCCGGCACTGCCATGGTCCGACATGATGATGCTCCACCACTCGCCGGAGGGGGTGTTAACGATGCCGCCCTGGTGAATCCAAAGTCCGCGGTCGTTGGCCTGGGCGCGCGCGGGCGCGGCGCTGGTTACGCCGAGCGATTCACCCTGGACCATGCGAGTCACCTTCCACGGACCGTCGATCGAGTCGGCAACGGCGACCATCTGGTCCACGGGGCCGCCGGGAATGGCGGAAACGTCAACGTACTTTCCGTTGATCTTGTAGAGGTGGTGACCTTCGCCCATTCTCTCGGGCAGACTGCGCTTGGGGGCATCGGCGACGAAGGACTTGAGGTCCGGCGAGAGCTCTTCGATGGGATATGGAGCGCCAGCGCCGGAGATGATGTAGATCTTGCCGTCATCATCAAAGAGGACCGACAGGTCGTGCCGTGCGGGCAGTTGGTTGCGTTCCCAGGGACCCTTGATCGACTTGGAGCGAAAGACCTGGAGGCCGGCGCCGTTGACGTTGGTGAAGACATAGAACATGCCCTTGTGGCAGCGGATGCAGGGCGCCCAGATCCCCCGGCCGTAGATATTCCCGCGTTCAAGGCGGTAGGCCGGCCCGAGGTCGAGCTTCTCCGTGCAGTAGCCGGCGAGTTCCCAGTTCACCAGATCTTTGGAATGCATCAACTGAACGCAGGGGTTCATGTGCATCGTGGTGCCGGCGAGGTAATAGTCCTCGCCGACGCGGATGACGTCCGGGTCCTCGAACTCCTCATAGAAGAGAGGATTGGAGTAGGTGCCGTTGCCGTTGTCGGCGGTCCAGGATCGGGCCGCGGCGGCGGAAGCCGTAGAAGAACTCGGCGGCGCGGCAGCGAAAACGCCGACGGTCAGTATGAGCAGACTTCCATACCACAGAAGAAATCGAAAGTGACGCATGGCAATGCTCCTCACGCAGCCGAGATCATGGGGCCAGTCTAAAGAGCGAGAGTAGCGCGTTAAGTGATTCAGTCGCGCCGGCATCAAGCGTCCGGTGCACTGTCTGGCCGGCGTAAGCGACGTCGACAGACGCGCGAGCCCCTGTGTTCCGAATGTCTGCACGAGTGAGCTTGCCGTCGCGCCAGCGGATGTTCACCTCAAATCCGCCGCGGGCGCGCAGGCCGGTGACTTTGCCCGCAGGCCATTGCGGCGGCAAGGCAGGGAGCAGCTCGATGCGTGCCGCCTGTCCGGCGCGGGGAGCGGTTGATTGCAGCAGCATCTCGGCGATGCCGGCGGTGCCGCCGAAGTTGCCGTCGATCTGGAACGGTGGGTGGGCGTCGAAAAGGTTGTTGTAGACTCCGGAGCGATCGCGGGAGTTCGGTTCGGGCTTGGCGGGGGCCAGGAGATTCCGAACGATCTTGTATGCGTGCGGGCCATCATGCAGGCGGGCCCACAGATTCAATCGCCAACCCAGGCCCCAACCGGTGGCATCATCGCCCCGGATCTCCAGGGATTTCCTGACGCCAGCGGCCAAGGCCTTGTCGGCAAAGGCGATGTCCTCGCCCGGGAAAAAGCCGTATAGATGCGACACGTGACGATGATGCCGGTCGGGGGCCTGCATGTCCCAGTCTTCCAGCCATTCCTGAAGTTGGCCGGCCGCGCCAATCTGGTTCGGGGCAAGGCGAGCGCGAGTGGCGGCGACCTGCTTGCGGAAATCCTCGTCAACGCCCAGTGTCTCGGCGGCCTCGATGCAGTGGGCGAAGAGGTCGCGGAGAATCTGCATGTCCATCGTCGGCCCGGCACAGTTGGCCCCGCCGCGAGGGTGGGGATTCTCCGGCGAGAGGCTGGGGCTGGTGACCAGCCATTTGTGCTTCGGTTCTTCGACCAGTGTGTCAAGGAAGAACTCCGCAGCGCCTTTCATGGCCGGGTAGAGCCGCTGGAGAAACGCGCGGTCGCGTGAGAATGAATAGTGGTCGTAAAGCGTGTTGCACAGCCATGCCCCGCCTGTGGGCCACATGCCATACTGCGGACCGTCGATGGGCGCCGCGGCGCGCCAGAGGTCAGTATTGTGATGCGTGATCCAGCCGCGGGCGTTGTACATCGTCTTGGCGGTCCTGGCCCCGCTGACTGTGAGGTCTTCAACCATCGCCATCAGCGGCTCGACGCATTCGCCCAGGTTGGTGTTGTCGACGGGCCAGTAGTTCATCTCGGTGTTGATGTTGATGGTGTACTTGCTGCCCCAGGGCGGCGAAGTTGAATCATTCCAGAGGCCTTGAAGATTTGCCGGCTGCCCGCCCAGACGGGAAGAGGCGATCAGCAGGTAGCGGCCATACTGAAAATAGAGCGTGGCCAGCGATGGATCGTTGGAACTAGCGAAGTTGCGAATGCGCTGGTCGGTGGGGAGCTTGGCCTCGTCGGCCGCGCCCAGGTCGAGCGAAGCGCGCTCGAAGAGCCTCTGGTGGTCGGCCATGTGATCCTTGCGCAAGGCGTCATAGCTCTTGATCGCCGATTTGTCGATGATCGCGCCGGCAAGCTGATTGGGATCGCCTGAGACGTCGTTGAACTTCCTGTAGCTGGTGGCGGAAGCGATCAGGATGGCGGCGCTGTCCGCGCCGGTGAGGGAGTACTCGCCGGGGCTTGAGGTGGCGGGACCAACGCGCGTGGCCTCGCGCTTTGTGACTGTGAGCGAGCCACCGACGTGGATGATTCTGGCCCGAGTCTGGAATTTGAGCGCGCCCGCGATGCCCTGCGAGGCTCGATTCGCGCCATTCAGGACGAGCGTGTCGTCGGTGCCGCCGTTGTTAGCTTCGGTGAGGTTCTGCTCGGTGCGCATGGAGAGCTTGAAGCTGATCTGGCCGCGTTTGCTGGCGGTCAGGCGCAGGACCATGACGTTGTCTGGGGCGCTGGCGAAGAGCTCGCGCGTGAAGGTGGTGCCTTCGGAGGTGAACTGAACGGTGGCCGTGGCGGTCCGGAGGTTGAGCTCGCGCCGGTAATTCTCGGCATTGGCGACTGGCGGAAAGGTCAGCAGCAGATTGCCCACGGGCTGATACGGAAGCTGCCCCAGCGGCTTGGCCATCATCTTCCGCGAAATCAGTCGCTGCGCGTCGCCGTACTTGCCCTCCCAGATGAGCTGGCGCACCTCGGGTAGCGCGGCCAGCGCCTCAGGGTTGTCCGGCGTGTAGGGACCGCCTGCCCAGAGCGTGTTCTCATTGAGGCAGAGGACTTCGGCATCGATCCCACCGAACATCATGGCACCTTGCCTGCCGTTGCCCACGGGCAAGGCGCTGGTCCAAGCCGTGGCGGGCTCGCGATACCAGAGAGTTAACGGCTCGCCCGGCGGTGGCGCTTCGCCGGTAAGCTTGCCGGAGAACGCCGGAAATCTGCCTGGCGGGGCAGCGCCGAAACCGGCTTGGGTTGCGATCGCGGCAACAACCACGCATACGGCAAGCCGGGAAGCCCTCATGGGATGCGGCATACGACACTCCTGAATGACAATGCGCACGTCGAGGTCAGCGGAAGATCTGCTGCATGAAATAATACAGGTTGTTCCGCCAGTGCGTGGGGTCGTGGGCATTGGAGTCCACGTTCCACACGTGTGGGACATCCTTCTCCTTAAGATACGCGTGCACGCCCTGGCTGATGCCGATCAGCCCGTCCTTGTTGCCACACGAGAGCCAGAGCAACTTGAGCTTGGCCTTGGCGGCCGCAGGGTCGGGCATCAGTTCCGCAGGGCGCTTCGTGTTGGGCGCTGAAGAGAAGCCGCCGACCCAGGCGAAGGTGTCAAGGTGCGCCAGCCCGAAGTTCAGGGACTGCCCGCCGCCCATCGACAGCCCGGCCAGCGCCCGGTGCTCGCGGTCGGCTTCAACAGAGTAGCGCGACTCAATCGTCGGGATCACGTCCTTTAACAGGTCCTCCTCGAAGGCAGCGAACGCGGGAGCGGATCTCATGACATCTCCCGTCGCCCGGTCGTCCTTCTGCGCCCGGCCATTGGGCATGACGATGATGATGGGGACGGCTTTGCCATCCGCCAGCAGGTTGTCGAGGAGCAGATTGGGCGTGGCAAAGCGTTGCCACTCGGTCTCGTCGCCGCCGATGCCATGCAGGAGATAGAGCACCGGGTACTTCTTGTCCTTCGAGTAACCGGGCGGCGTGTAGACCTGCATTTTGCGGGTGGTCCCGACGGACTTCGAATCGTAGCTTATCATTTCCAGTTGGCCGTGCGGGATGCCTTCGCGTTTGGCGTTGATTCCGGCAGGAGGGTCGGGGAAGACCTGTTTGTCGTCGGGGCCGAGGGTAATGGGCCCGCCGAATCCGCCGCGCCCGCCAGCACGTCCCGCCGGCCGGGTGGTTTGCGCCGATGTATCCTGGCTCACGAAAGCCAGCACGCAGGCCACAGCGAACACGATGTGAACCACTTTCTTGGATGAATAGTCGCATTTCATGGGAGTCCTCCAGTACCCAACCCGCTCTACCGTCTGCTGTCTGTTCTTCAGATCGTCCAGGGCTCTCGCCGCGCGCGGTCCAGGAATCGGTTGGCGAAATCGTCGCCCACAAAGACCTCTTTCACCGGGTCCCACTTCAGCGGGCGGTTCAACTGGTACGCGATGTTGCCCAGGTGGCAGATCGACGCGGTCCGATGCCCGCGCTCGATGTCGCGGAAGGGCTTCTCGCGCGTGCGGACGCAGTGGATGAAATCGCCGTAGATGCCGCCGGTGCCCTTATAGCGCGGCACGGTGCGCGGTGCGACGGGCTGGCCGTCACAGATCACGCTGTCCGGCTTGTCCTGGCTGTGATACAGTTTAAAGCCATCGGCGAAGAGGCAGGTGAGATACTTGTGGTCCTTGTCGGGTGGGATCACTTCAACCGGGCCCTCTTCCATGCGGTTGACCGCGAACATCACCTCGCCGAACTTGTGGGCGCCCCAGTCGGTCATGCCGCCGCCGGAATAGTCGCGCCAGGAGCGCCAACTTGTGCCGTTGATAGCAAAGGAGCCGCTGACGCGGAAGGGGTGATACGGCGCCCAGGGCGCCGGCCCGAGCCACATGTCCCAGTCCAGCCCTGCAGGCACCGGCGCCTCGCCCAGATAGCACGGCTGCGAGGGGCCGCCGCAGTTGGCATACGCTTCCTTGGGCGTGCCCAGCTGGCCGGACCAGACCTGCCGCACCGTCTGGATGAAATCCTCCATCACGCGCTGGCTGCCTCCCGACACCACTCGCCCATATTGCCGGGCAGCCGTCACCATGGCCCGCCCTTCGCGAATGGTCAGCGATTCGGGCTTCTGGCAATAGACATCTTTGCCCGCCCGACACGCGGCGACGACGATCACGGCATGCCAGTGATCCGGGGTGGCGACGTGCACGGCATCGATGTCGGGGCGGGCCAGAAGTTCGCGGAAATCGCTATACGCCTTGCCGCTGCTGTCGCCATGCCGCTGATTGATCCGCCCAATGCAGCTCTCCCTCACCTGCTGTTTCACATCCACGACAGCGACGTATTGTACGTCGTCGCGCCCCAGGTAGACTCCCATGTCGCCGCCCCCCTGGTTTCCGATGCCGATCCCGCCCATGACGATGCGCTCGCTGGCGGCCGGCCGGCCGGAGCCCGCCAAGCCCAGGGCGGCGCCGGGAACCACCAGGGGAAATGCCAGAGCGGTCGAGGCTTTCAGCAGACCGCGGCGAGAGATATGGATTGTGCGATTGTTCATGATACTGATCTCCATCAACCTCACGCGGCATGGCCGCGTGCTTTCGAAGAAAACTTGGATCGTACACCGTGGCAGCCCATGCCTGGCCCTAATTGATCTTCTCCAATGCCGACTGGGCCCTCGCTCGCATGCGGGGGTCGGTCGCCTTTTCCTGCACGGTCTTCAATGCTTGCTTGGCGATCGCCGGTTCAGATCCGGCCAGCGCCTCGGCGATCTTCATATAGGCCGCGAACGCCTCGCGACGCAGTGCTGCGTCGTCCAGATACGGCTCGATCATCTTCAACGCATCGGCCCGGGGCACATCGCCCAGCCCGGCCAGCACCAGCCGCTTCTCATCGGGACGCTTGGCCAGTTCCATCGCCTGCCGATAGGCAGCCAGCTTCGCATCCGCCTGGCCGCCGCCGATTCCGGCCATGCGGATGTAGCCCCGCAGCGCCAGGATCTGATTGGCGCTGTCCTTGTCTTCCTTGGCGATGGTCAGCAGATCGCCCATCGGCGCGGCATCTCGCCACTCCGACAGCGCCCGCACGGCCATCTTGCGCACATCCGCGTCTCCCGCGAGCGAAGCCCTGATCGCCTGCAACGCCTGGTCGCCGCCCAGGGTGGAGAGAACGCCCAAGAGCGAAACCTTGGCCTTCGCATCGGCCTTGTCCAGCGCCTGCACAACGGTCTGGGTGCGGGTGGCCTTGTCGGCCTGGCGGAGCGCGATGCTGGAAACGGCCGCCGCCAAAGCGGCGCGATCAGCATCATCCTGCGCTGCGAGCAGTGCCGCGACCAGCTTGCCCACATCCTCCTGCGTGCCCAGCACGCCCAGCGCCTTCAGCGCAGCGCGGCGCACGCGGGCGTCGCTGTCGCCGATAGCCTGACGCACGACGGGCAGCGCATCCGCCTGCCCACGCTGCGCCAACACGTTCAGCACGCCTTCGCGGATCACAACGTCGCCGGCCCCGGCCTCTTTGACCAGGGCCTCGTTTACGCCGGGCGCCTGCAGATCCATCAGAACCCGCGCGACATCGGTCGCCGTTCGTCCCCCTTCTTTGAACCCCGCGGCCAGCAGCGGCACGCTGGCGGCATTACCCAGGCGTGCCAGCGCGTTGATTGCCGCCTCGCGAACGGCGGGATTTGCGTCAGTTGCCAGCTTGTTCACGGCCTCCGTGGTCCCGTCGGCATCGCCGCGAGCGGCCAGCGCCACCAGCAATGCAGGCTTGCGATCGGATGGCAGGGCACCCAGTTCCTGCACAAAAGCGCGCGTGGCCACGTTGCCGGGAATCTGCACGATCGCCGTGGCCGCAGCCCGCCACATCAGGTTGTCCTCGGAACGGAGCGTCTTGACCACCAGCGGGATCGCCCGCTCCTTCTGCAGGGCCGCCACCGCCGCAAACGCCGCCGCACGCACCGGCCGGGGATAGTCGCCATCCACCAGCGTTTGAAGCATCTTCTCAGCACGTGCCGAATCGCCGCTGATCAGGCTCTGGGCACAGCGCAGGTCCGCATTGGCCCAGGCATCCTTGAGCGCACCGGCGACCTTCGCCTTCTCCAAGACGTCGGCCGCCCCAGCGCCGCCGATACGCCCGATGGCGTTGAAGGCCGCGCGAGCCGTGGCTTCATCAGCCCCAACCAGAGCGCCCAGCGCATCCAGCGCCTGCGCGTCACCGCGATCGCCCAGCGTATTGATCAGGCCAATGCGCACGTTGCCCTGCGCCTGCCCCAGCGCCGTCCGTAGCGCGCTGTCCACCGCTGGATCATGCATGCCCTGGAAGACACTACGGGCGATATGCGAGAGCTTCTCATCGGTCAGCAGCCTGCTGACGGCTGGAACGCACCCGGCCGAACCGACCGTGCGAAGCATCTGGCAGACGAACTGCTTGGCCGCCATCGTCGCCTCCGGTGATTCTAGCACGGCCAGCAGCTTTGCCTCGATGGCAGGATACCCTTCTGGCCGGGCATCGCGGATTTCCTTTTCGATCGCGTTCAGCTCCGGCCCATTCGTGCCGAACCCGCGCCGAATGATGGCCTGATATGGATCGCCTCCGCCCGGCGCGGCCGTAGACGCGCCCTGGGCCAGCACAATCGAACATTGCACCACGAAAAGACCAAAGAACAACATCGTTATCCGAGTGGCAGTCATCGAAAGGTCCTCCAATTGGTCAAATGCCCTTCTTTTCGCCGCGATACGAGGAATCACCTGGTCTTCAGCTGCAACACCGTGATGGAATACGGCGGAAATTCGCGCGAAAACCTGGCGCCAAAGCCGCCCGCCCTCTCTGTACGCGGAACAAGCTTCTTGGGTTGCTCGAGAGAGTTCGTGTCATCCAGGCCGCCTGCGACCAAGGAGACGACCTCGCCTTCGGGGTCGATTCTCGCGCCGTCGAGCTGGATGTCAATGGGCCGCGCCGACCCGGAGGCATTCACGACCTTGAGGTAGATCGTTCCGTTCGTGCTGTTGCGCGTGGCGCTGGAGAATACTTCGCGGATCTGCCGAGCAGGCGGAGGATTGCTCCCGCGCATCGCCCGCGCCTGCCATTGGCGCGTCGGGATGTTCTGCGATTCCGTCGCGAGGAGTTCATCGCCGACCATGGTGCTGAACATCATCTGGGCATAATACGAGGGCGAACCATAACTCGTCAGCGCGTCGTAGCCGATCAGATCCGAGCTCCATTGCATCGAGCGACCGTTTCCGGTCAGTTGGCTCACATTGACAAGAAGCGGAGCATAGCAGGACAGCAGAACAATGTCCGAGTTGCGTTCCATGCAGGCCATCCACGCCGCATCACCGAGCGCTCCGGCCATGTTCGGCGTGGGCGAGCCAACGCGCGTGGCCCATTCGCCGCAGAAGATCTTTGACTTATCCGTCCGCGAGTACGTGTCGTACTTCAGCGACTGGGCCATCATTTCTTCCATGTTGCGGTAATAGTGCTCGTCCACCAGGTCCGGCGTGCGGCTTTTCACCCATAGGCTTTGGGGTTGTTCGTAGCCGTTTGAGGAAATGACCTTCAGGTGCGGGTACTTCTTTTTGATCGCGTCGTAGAACTGCGCGAACCGACCGTCGTAGGTGCCACTGCGGTCGGGGCCGCTACGATCGAACCAGTCTTCGTTGCCGACCTCCACATACGTCAGCTTGAAGGGCTTGGGATGCCCGTCCTTGGCGCGCTGCGCCCCCCATTTTGTGGTGTTAGCGTCCCCGATGAGATACTCGATTTCCTCAAGAGCCTCTTGAACGTACGGTTCGAGCTTCGGACCCGCTGGGATCACGCCACCCTGGCCGAGGCAGTAGCCGGCAAAGACGCCGAGCAGCGGTTCCATGTCAAGATCCTCGCACCACTCAGCGAATTCGAGCAGCCCCAAGCCGTCCGTGGACCAGTAACCCCAGGGGCTGGGATGGCCGGGCCGATGTTCGACCGGCCCGATGGTCTCCTTCCAGTTGAAACGCTGATTGAACGCGTTGCCCTCGAGATAATTCCCGCCGGGGAATCGGAGGAACTTGGGCTTCATGGCAGCCAGCATTTCCATGAGATCGACCCGGTTGCCGTTCTCTCGATTCCTGTAAGTGGGCGGGAAGAGCGAAACATTCTGCAGCCACAGCGTCCCCGGCGTCTTTGTCGTGAGTCTGAAGACGTTTTCCTTGGAGGCGGGAACGTTCTCAGTCTTCAGCTTGGCCTCGAACTTCTTCCATTCCGCGGTCAGGCCGGAGATTTCAGCAGCGGCGAACGTAGTCCTGCCATCGGCGCTTTCAATGCTGACTGTCACCGGGCCGGTGAAACCGGCGGCCGCCTTCGCGAAGAATGATACGCGGTAGATGGTCTCGGGATTGACGGGAATGCCCCAGTATCCGCCGTTGGCAACGCCCGCTGGAGACGCTGCGGAGGCGGATGATGCGTCGAGTTTGAGGCTGACGTTCAGGAATTCGTTCAGAGGGGTGCTCGCGTCGAGAACGATTGAGGCACCGCCGACGACAGTCCAGTACCTCGGCTTGGGGTCGGTCCTGAAGGTAACGGGAAGGTACTCCCCGACCACGTATGTGTCGGGGGTAACTCGTGGGACGACAGCATCCGCCTTGAAGGAGCGGTTGCGGATGAGTTCCCCGTAGATGCCGCCTTCATAGGCGAAATTGATCTCTTCGGTCATCAATCCATAGAGCATGGGGCTGACTTTGCCCGTAACTTTGCCTGCATCAATTCTCAGAACGGTGGGGCCAGTGGGCACGACGGCGGCGGGCGCTGTGACGGCGGGAGCGGAAGGCGCGACGACGGCAGGAGCGGGCACCGGCGCAGTCGCCTCGGCGCCGGATTGTGGGAGAATCTCAATCGCGCAGATCTGCGGGTTCTCGACTTTCGGCATGAACGTGACCCTGATCTTGCCGTCGGTGACTTCCACGGGAACCGTCTCGACATAGGCGCGGCAGAACCCGCCGGCCTTGACCCACGGGTCGAAGTCCTTGAACTCTCTGCCCTGGACGTTGAACGAGAATACGCGCTGCCCCGGCCCGGTGATCCCCTCAAAGGTCTCCGCGAAATGCAGCTTCACCGCGCACTTTCCATTGGGCACCGGCCAGCTAAAGGAGTCCATGCTGTAGCGTTCGGCCCGGTAGAGATCGGGGCTTTTCGTGTTGGCAATCTGGATGTCGGGCCTTTCGATCGTCTGGCCACCCTCGAAGCCCTGGTCGGCGAGCCACACGTTGCCTTCAGCATCTTTGACCGGTTCGGACCTTCCGGCCTTGATTCGGATCGTCTTTGCCGCAGGCGCGCTCTGCTCTCGCTTGGCCATGATCTCTTCTTTGGCGAATTCGCCGACCTCACGCGTGAACTTGATTTCGTTGCGGTCGGTCGAGAGCTTGCCGGTGTAGGTGATGCGAATCTCTTGGTCCTGGATGCTCAGCATCTCGACAAACGAAATCTCGTCGCCGTCCACCTTGCCTTCCTTGAGTTCCGCTTCGCGCTTCCGGTCGCCAGCTTCCGAGTTGGCTTTCCCGGTCAACTTCGCGCCGTCCTGCTTGAACGTGAAGGTGTATTTCTGGTGGCCGATCTGTGAGTCGAATTCGGTCTTCCAAGTGCCGGTGATATCGGCTGCGAGCGCCTTCGCCGCAGGCGCAGGCGTTGCCGAGCTCGCCTCGGCCGTCTTCTGTGTGAACACAGGCGCAAGGGGCTGGTCTTCGAACAGCAGTGGTGCGAATTCATGCAAGCTGCGCCGCCAGGTCTGCCACTCGTGACCCGTCTCCGGAGATTCGTAGTAGTAGCTGTTGACGCCCGCTTGCTTGAGGGCGTCGGCGTTGGTCTTGGCCGAGGCGGCGCCGCGTTCGCGTCCACCGAAGCTGAAGAACACGACTTTGACCTTCTGCTTGAAGGCGGTCATGTCGGTGATGTCGTTTGGGGCGATGCTGCCGCCGCTGAAGATGCCGATGTGGGAGAACTTGTCGAGGTTGGCCAGCGTGATTTGCCGGGTCTGCATACCGCCCATGGACAGGCCGGCCATGGCCCGGTGGGGTTGGTCGGGCATGGTGCGGAAGTCAGCATCGACGAAAGGAATCAGGTCGTCGATAAGAACCCGCTCGAATGCGCTGAAGTTGAAGCGGAATCCGCCGGGAGGGCCACCGCCGCCGGGAGCGGCGCCAGCAGCCGGGGCACCGCCCGCGGGGCGAGCAGGAGCCGCCGCGCCGGCAGGGGCTGCGCCAGCAGGAGTCGCCGCGGCGGGTCGGGCGGCAGGAGCCGGTCCGCGACCTGGGCCGAAAGCGCCCGGAACATAGCTGTTGGCCATCACAATGATGAAGGGCCTGGTTTTGCCGGCAGCGATCAGGTTGTCCATAATCAGGCCGGTGTAACCCTGGCTGCCCCAGCCGGTTTCATCTTCTCCGCCGCCGTGCTGCAGATACAACACCGGATACCGCTTGGACTGATCCTTCTCATAATCCGGGGGCGTGTAGACGAAGCAACGGAGATTGGCGTTGGCGCTCTTGGAATAGTAGAGGGCCTGTCGCAACTGGCCGTGAGGGACGTTCTTGAGGGCATAGAAATCCTGATCCTTGGCGGGGACTTCGAGGCCGCTGCCCCAACGGCTGCCGCCGTAAAAATACAAGCTGCCAGGATCCGGGACCCCGGCGCCATCGATCACGAGCTGGTAATAGTGGAAGCCTTCGTCCTGAGGCCGGGTGACGCCGACCCAGGCGCCGTCGTCACCCTTGGCCAGGGGGTACTTTGCACCACCCAGGAAGTCGAGCGTGACGTTCTGAGCCTGCGGCGCAACGACGCGAACACGAACGCGCCTTTCCGAGTTGACCTGGGGATACTGCTTGCCCGGCTGATTAAGCGACGACGGCTTGAAGTCCTCCACGGGCCGGGTCGTCTGAGCCGGAGCCGGAATACCCGTCAGCAGGGATAGCAGTAGAGCAAGACTTAGAACAGCGGCTTTCATGGCGATACCTCCTGTTAATCCTGAAATAGCAGCGGCGCAAACTGGTACAGGTCGCGCCGCCAGGTGAGCCACTCGTGAGCAGTCCCGGGCGACTCGTAATAGACATGTTTCACGCCGGATTTCTCCAGGGTCTCGTGCAGGTTTCTGATGTTGGGATTGCTGTCCCGTTCCACCGTGCCAGTGCCCAGGAAGAGTACTTTCACCTTCTGGTTGAAACTTGCCGGATCGCTGGTGATTCGATCAATGTCCGGCGGCAGCCCGGGGCTGAACCCACCAATCGACGTGAAGGTGTCGAGGTGGCTCAGCGTGATCTGGAGCGTCTGCCAGCCGCCCAGGGATGTGCCCGCCATGGCGCGGTGGTTACGGTCGGGAAGCGTGCGATAAGTCGCGTCGATCATCGGGATCAGCTCATTGATCATGACGCCTTCGAAGGCCCGTGCGAACGCGAAGCGATCGGCAGCAGCCGGTGCTGTCGTCGGTGGATTGCCTCTGCGCACGCCGAGTCCCGTCGCAATGCCCCCGTCTTCCATCACCACGATCATGGGTTTGGCTTTGCCGGCGGCCAGGAGATTGTCCAGGATGAAGTTCACCCGTCCCTGCCGCCACCATGCCCGCCGATCCTCGCCATAGCCGTGCTGCAGGTACAGCACGGGATAACGGGCGGTCGCGTTCTGGTCGTAATCCGGCGGCGTATAGATGAGGACCTTGCGCTGTTCGTGCGTGGATTTGGTCACGTAGGACCGGATGCGCACTTCGCCATGCGGCACGTTCTTCGCGTCGTAGAAGTCTTCCCCTTTCGAGGGCACCTCGATGCCGCTGACCATCCGGCCCATGCCAAAGTAACTCTCGCTGGCCGGGTCCGCCAGCGCCACGCCATCCACGACAAACGAGTAGTAGTGAAAACCCGGCGCCAGCGCCCTGGTGGTGATCGTCCACACGCCGTTGTCATCTTTGGCCATCGCGTGCCGATCCGAGAGGTCCAGGAGCACCTGCTGGGCATTG
>Ga0315278_10002844_pt1 | contig 15458 bp, 11 predicted proteins | sample YL17G06_0_MG_FD_203880 | JGI IMG/M metagenome (GOLD analysis project Ga0315278, IMG submission 203880) | Sediment microbial communities from Yellowstone Lake, YNP, Wyoming, USA - YL17G06_0 | ecosystem: Environmental > Aquatic > Freshwater > Lake > Sediment | place: USA: Wyoming | collected... | reverse complement strand
AATTCACGCACGTAGGCATCGCTGCAAAGGACAGCAACGATAATTTTGTTGTAATTGAAGCAATTTCAAAAGGCGTTCAGGTCACGCCCTTAAGGGATTTTCTCAACAAAAGTCTTGATACAGGGAATCGGCCGAAGGTCGCAGCCGGACGGTTAAAACAGCCCTTTCGCCGTCTGATACCGTCAGCAATTAAAGAAGCAATGGCTTTGAAGGGAAAACCCTACGACAAAGTCTTTGCAATCGGCAACGATGCCTACTACTGCTCAGAGCTTGTTTACGAGGCGTTCCTGCGGGCAAATGACGGCAAGCCTGTGTTTATACTGGAGCCGATGACTTTCAAAGAACCCGAAATAGGTAAGATTATACCGGCGTGGAGTGAATATTTCTCAAAGCTGGACGTAGATGTTCCTGAGGGGCAGCCGGGTATAAATCCGGGCGGAATTTCACGCTCGCCAGTTTTAGATATTGTTCACGTATATGGCGATGTAGACGGATTGGGGAAATAATACCGCAAAGCAAACAGCTATTCTTCTGCACCTGCAATTTCCACACGGCATCTGGGGATGGCTGCTAAAAATTCAGAGCCGTAAGACTTGTTGATTATCCTGCTGTCTAAAACCACGACAATGCCGGTATCGGTTTTGCTGCGGATGAGCCTGCCGAAACCCTGTTTGAATTTGATAATGGCAGAAGGCAGTTGATAATCATAAAAAGGATTTCCGCCCTGCTGTTTTATCTGTTCGAGTCTGCCCGCGAGCAGGGGTTTATCAGGCACAGCGAAGGGCAGTCGAACGATGATTACATTGCTCAGTGCATCGCCGGGGACGTCAACCCCCTGCCAGAAACTGTCTGTGCCGAAGAGGACGCTGCCGGTTTCGGCTTTGAAGTATTTCAAAAGCATAGTTCTGTCTAAACCGGCGCCCTGCTGCATAAGCTTAATGGCGTTTTCATCGAGCCAGTCGGCAATTTTGGAGGCGATGTCTTCGAGCATTTCATAACTGGTGAAAAGCACGAACGCGCTGCCGTTTGTTTTAAGCAGATATTTTTTGATTGCCTCCGCTGCCGTTTCGATAAAAGCCTCGTCATTCGGGTTAGGCAGGTCTTTTTCTATGTAAAGGGTAACTTGTTTTTGATAATCGAAGGGCGAGCCGAATTTGACCGCGTCGAAATCACTCAAGCCGATTCTGCCTGTTAGAAAATCGAAGCCGCTCTTTCCCTCCGCAGGCCCGCTGCTTAGCGTCGCGCTGGTTAGTATGACGGAATCGTATTTGTCGAACAAACACCTTTTTACATCGGCGCCCACGTTCAGGGCAGCGCTTTTAAGGCGCACAGTTTCTTTTCCGCCGCGATTCGTCGAGGCTGTTTCCGCCCAGTAGACATATTCAGCCTGTTTTTGCAGCAGAAAGCTATTCATCTCCTCCGCTAATTCTGCGCAATGATTGACGGCCCGTGTGATCTCGAATTTTTCATCTTCGTCTTGGCAACTCTTTGCGAGTCGAGACAATTCCAGCCCGAGGTTTTTCAGACCAGCCGAAAGATTGTCGTCAACGAAGTTTTTGTAACATCTGCCGTTGGTTTCATTTCTTGTTTTTTCATACCAGTTGCTGACCTGCCTGAAAAAGTCTGCCGCCCCTTTGGCAGTCTGCCTGACGAGGTCAATTGCTTTTTCCGCATTTGTGTAAGCAAGCAGTCCCTTGTGCGTTCGCGGATTGTAAAGGCCGTCGAGCAGGAATCTGACCCTGTGATTGCTTATGTCTATGCCGAAATGCTCCTCGGCAACGTGTTCGATATTGTGGGCTTCGTCGACAATTACATAGCGGTAGTCCGGCAGGATTGATACGCCCCCTTCTTTAAGAACGAGGTCGCTGAACATAAGTGCGTGATTTGCGACGATAATGTCGGCACTTTCGAGCCGCCGCCTCGCACGCCAGTAAAAGCAGTCACCGAAATGGGGACATCGGCGGCTGCGGCAGTTGCCATGCTCGCTTTTGACAGCGTCCCAGACCGCTGGTTTGGGCACAAAAGAAATATCGCTCAGCGTCCCGTCCTTTGTCTGCTCCGCCCAGTGTTTTATCGCCTCCAGAGACGAGGCGAAATCATCGAAAAAGCCTTTTTGCCGCCGCAGAGCAAATTCCAGCCGCCGCCTGCAAAGATAATTATTTCTCCCCTTCGCAATAACCGCGGTAAATCCGCGAGGCATACAGTCAAGTAGGAACGGTATGTCTTTATTGATTAACTGTTCCTGAAGGGTGATGGTGTATGTGCTTATCAGCACTTTACCTGCGCTGCGATAGACAAGGTCTATTGCAGGCACAAGATATGCGAAGCTTTTTCCTACGCCTGTGCCTGCCTCTGCGACTAAATGCCTGCTGCTTGTAAAGGCCTTCTGCACCGCACAAGCCATCTGCCCCTGCTGAGGACGAGGCTCGAAGCCCGGCAAAGCTGACGCAATCAGCCCGCCCTCTGCGAAAACCCGCTGAATATCCAATGGCACATCGGCTTGTATCATAGACCTATAGCATAAAAAATTAAGTCGAAAATTGAAAGTGCTTTATAAAAAAGCCAGTTACCCTTCGTAGCTTTTAGCGAAGAAGGAAGCAAAGAAGGGCCATTGTTGCGAGCGCACCCGTGGTGAGCGTGGTCGAACCAGCGTGGCAATCTCAACTAACCAATTCGCTAATTCTCTAATCCACTAATCCCTTTTTTACCTTGCCCAAACACCATTTTGCTGCTAATATCTCAAAGACATATATCCCTGACAGGGATAGCGCAACCTGGGAACAGGAAGGGATTAATGATACCTGATTATTCAGGAAACTTTTAGTCTTGTAGGGTGGGGTTTTTTATGGTGAGCGAAGTCGAACCATTACCCCACCAACTATCTCTGACTGGATAATCATTGTTGGGTGCAGAAAACCTGAATGCAATTAGGGAGTTGTTATGAAGAACAATTTAGCCATTTTTGAAGGATACAAAATACGCCGCCATTACGACGATAAAACCGAAACCTGGTTTTTTTCGGTGGTGGATATTGTCGCCGCACTGACAGACAGCGTTAATCCTCGTGATTATTGGTTTAAAATGAAAATTCGTGTGAAAAGTGAAGATGGGATTGAACTGTCGACAATTTGTCGACAGTTGAAAATGAAAGCACCTGATGGGAAAATGCGTTTAACAGACTGTGGCAACGTTGAAGGTCTCCTTCGAATTATTCAATCGATTCCGTCGCCTAAAGCAGAGCCTTTTAAACGGTGGCTTGCAAAAGTCGGTTACGAGAGAATGCAGGAAATGGCCGACCCTGAAAGGTCGCTCGATAGAGCGAGGGAAAACTGGCAAAAGCACGGCCGAAGCCAAAAATGGATACAGCAGAGAATGATGGGGCAGGAAACCCGCAATAAGCTCACCGACTACTGGAAAGACCACGACATCACAAAAGACGAAGAGTTTGCCATTCTCACCAATATCATTCATCAGGAGTGGGCAGATGTCTCCGTAAAAGAGCATAAGCTCCTCAAGGGCTTAAAAACGCAGAATTTGCGAGACCATATGAGCGAGGCCGAGCTAATCTTTACCGCCCTTGCGGAACTTTCAACCCGCCAGATTGCCGAAAGCACCGAAGCTACAGGATTGCCGGAAAACAAAAACGCCGGCAAAAAAGGCGGTGGTATTGCCAAAAAAGCACGCCTCGAACTCGAAGAAAAAACAGGCAAACGGGTTATTTCCGGGGAAAATTATTTACCGCCGAAATCCGGCAAACAATTGCGTGAGAAATAATATGAACAAACATCGGGAACTTCTTGTTTTTTGTAGGATGGGCTTTAGCCCATGCAGTAAGTGTCTTTCCCGTTTTATGCCGAATGTTTGGCATCCCGACTCTTCGGGATACAGACTGTATAAACATTGTTGGGCATTGAGAACATGAATAAGCATAGCTACGACATTATGGATGAAAAACAGTCGATTCGGTTGTCAATTAAAAGAGTCGCAGAACTTCTTGGCAAAACCCCAACAATGAAGGAGTATAAACAACATCGCAGAAAGGAGGAATTCAGCCTTGAACAGATTACATACAAATATGGAACTTGGTCTGAAGCTTTAAGAATGGCAAAACTTGAGCCTAACCCCTCCCAGCAACCACCACATCAGCCAAAGATTACCAAACAGGATCTGATTGAGGAATTTATAAGGGTCTCCAACGAAGTCGGAAAGATTCCAGGCACGCACCTTTTTAGGTCGAAAGCTAAATACTCTTGGAGGCCATATATGACCAATTGGGGATCATGGCGGAAGGCTGTATCCCAAATAACAGAACAGTATGCACGCCGCTTCAACTTTGATGTTGATTCTAAGCGAGCTAAAGACACGTCAAAAAGGCGAAAGAAGCTTGAGATTGATTTGCCACTGAAGTTCGTGCCCAGCAACGAAGATGAAACCGTGATATTGTTTGCCTTATTGGCCAATGAGCTTGGATTTGAGATACTGAGAGTTCAATCAGATTTTCCGGACGGTATTTTGCGGAAAGATGGAAAAGAGATATTAGTTGAATTTGAATTTCTCTCATCAAATTACCTTCAACACTGCCACCCTCTATCTTTTGATGGTATTTGCATTTGTTGGAGAAAAGACGTTGATATAGAAGGAATCGAAATCCTGTCACTTGAGGATTACGTTCGAGGAAAACACAACAATGCCATTCACACGGATGCTCGCTCCTCGCGCCGGTGATTTAGACGAATGTTCCGGTGAATTCCGAGACGACATCGGGCAATTAAAAATGAATTGTGCCTTATGCACTTGTGCCTTATGTCCCTGTGCCGCAGGCATCAGTCGACAACTTGTAGTGAGCGAAGTCGAATCCAGTCGAAGGAATCAAATTTCCGGTAGGGTCCTAATTTGAGATTCTATAAAAAAGATTATTTTTTAGTTTCAAATAAAGGAACTGGTTTCAAAGGTTTCACGCATCTTCTAATAAATTCACAAATAGTCATAACTATAAAATCTTTATCTTTCGGCTTACTTTCCGCGACCCATACAGCGAATTTATAAAACTGCCTTTTGCCGGCTTCAAGCCATTGATTGTTTTTGTATAAAAAAATAATCAGCGTGGTAATAGCAATTCTTTTATTTCCGTTTTGAAAAGGATGGTCTTTAATAAGTAAATAGAAAAGCATACCAGCTTTTGTTATCAGTGACGGATAAGGAACTTTACCAAAGAACTTTTGGAAGGGTGTTTCTAAACAACTTTCCAAAATATTCGGGAATCTTGTTGAAAAATCGGGTATTGGTTCATCGAATGTTAAGTGTTCTTGCGCTAATGTAAATGCAAGATGTTCTACCTCTACCACGCTTAGAGATTTAATTATTCTGCGCTTAGCCACTTAAGCACTATGCCGTATTCTTGAACTACCTTTTTAACGGCAGCATCAATCCAATCCAAATCTATTTCGTTAACAGGCTGTTGTAACTCTTTGACTGTCTTGGATGAGATTACATACCTTCTTCCAACTCGTATAGCTGGTATTTGGCCGTTTTTGACCTTTTTGTATACTGCTATACGACTTATACCCAATCTGCCAGCTAATTCAGGTATTGTTATTAGTGTATCCTGCATCCGACTGCGCCTCACTACGTTAACTATTTTATTATTAACTATTGTTAACCTATACAAAGGTTAACATATACTTCGTCAAAGTCAAGAGTAATGTTCACTATTTTTGAGATTTTTCGGGGAAAACTTTTCAAAATAGGACGCTACCAAATTTTTATACGCCTCTGGCGTATCGCATCAAACACGCAGGGTGCTTTGGCCCAAAACAAAATTTCTGCAAATTTTTTTCAAATTTTTTAACTCCTTATTCTATAATGACTTAATCATTATAGGGCTTGCCGCGGCGTAGCTAAAAGCGAAGCCGGGTCGACTCAAATGCACATCTCCGCTCTATTTATAGGGACACCTTGTTTTAACACCCTGTTTTTTTAAGTTAATAATGAATCCGAATACCCTTTGACAAGTCCATATTGCCTGCCCGTTGTTTAGGACGGCCTGCGGCGGGGCTGGATTAACCACGAACTACGAACAATCAACTACGAACTATTCTGCAAAACAAACCCAATTAGCTGGATACTCAAATGAAGGTAATGTTTTGTTTTACAAAGTATTATGAAAACGAACGACTTTGCATGCGCCGGGAAAACAAAGCCAAACAAAGCCAATTTATGGTGAGCGGACCTGTCCTGAGTAGCGTCGAAGGAGTCGAACCATTTCGGTTATTCGAATTTTTTACTGAAATCCGCAGCCCGATTACATTTAAGTCCTTGTTATGACAGTACTTAAGCAAAAACACTGGTGTCTTCTGATGCAATTTGGCGCACTATTCAACGCTATTTCGAGAGTGATTCGAGAGCTATTCGAGCTAATTCGAGAGCAATTCAAGACAATTGGCGCTATGTTCGAGACAAGCCGTAAAAAATTTCCACTTGCCCGCTAACACTATAGGCGTGTCTGTTATAGCGTTGTGATTTGCACGCCTTTTTCATATAATCTGTTCTGATGACTAACTTACTGGAACAGATAAATAGCCCCGATGACTTAAAGAAACTGCCCCCGGGTCAACTGCAGGTCCTGGCCGACGAGATTCACAGGCTGATTCTCCAGTCCGTCAGCAAAACCGGCGGCCATCTCGCCAGCAATCTCGGCATTGTTGAACTGACCTTGGCGCTGCATTACGTCTTCGATTTTAAAAATGATAAACTGCTCTGGGATGTCGGACATCAGTGCTACGCCCACAAAATCATCACCGGCAGAAAAGATTCTTTCGCAAACCTTCGTCAGGCCAATGGGCCAAGCGGATTTCCCAATCCGGAAGAAAGCGTTTACGACCAGTTCGCCGTCGGGCACGCAGGCACTTCAATTGCAACCGCCATCGGAATGGCGCTCGGACAGACCCAGACACAAAAAAAAGACAGAATCGTAGCTCTAATCGGCGACGCCAGTATCGTCAACGGCACATCCTTCGAAGCCCTCAATAACCTCGGCCTTGTCAAAAGACAACTGCTCATCGTCCTCAACGACAATTCTATGGCCATAGACCCAACGCAGGGGGCCGTCGCAAAATATTTCTCTAAAATCCGGCTCAGCCACACTTACGAAGACCTGAGGAAAACTACAAACAATATCCTCGAACATCTGCCCGTCATCGGCAAATCCGTTGAGGAAGCCATCGAAAAAGTTAAAAAGAGTATTCGTATGGTTATGCCCGGCAGCCAGATATTTGAAAGCCTCAACATCCCTTATTTCGGTCCGGTCGACGGCCACAACATCGAATCGCTTATACAATTGTTCAGGGCTATATCTGTTTTGGAGCATCCGGCCATCCTCCACGTCTACACCAAAAAAGGCAAAGGTTTTTCTCCCGCCGAGCAGGACCGTCCAAAATTTCACTCGACAGGCCCCTTCGAAATGAACGGCGACTCAATCGAACCAGGCACTGCTAAAACCGGCAAAACTTTTACAGAAGCCTTCGGTGAGTGTTTCGCAGAACTGGCTGAAAAAAATGACAAAATTATCGCCCTTACCTCCGCTATGTGCGACGGCACTGGACTCGGAAAATTCCGCCAAAAATTCCCCAACAGATTCTACGACATCGGCATCGCCGAAAACGCCGCCGTCGATATCGCCGCAGGACTCGCAAAATCAGGCCTCAAACCTTTTGTCTGCATTTACTCCACTTTTCTTCAGCGATGCTTCGACCAGATTTTCCAGGAAGTGGCTCTCCAGAATCTCCCCGTTGTATTCTGCATCGACAGGGCGGGACTTGTCGGCGCCGATGGCCCCACCCATCACGGCCTTATGGATATCGGCTTTCTGCGGATGATGCCCAATATGCTCCTGACCGCACCGGCTAATGAAATCGAAATGAAGTTGGCCCTCGAATTCGCTATAAACGAAAACAAACCCGTCTGTATAAGATACCCAAAAGACCTCGTTCCGCCGCAGTTATGCCCGGAGATTATCAACGCCTGTGCCGAACCATTTAAGGCCGGCAAAAGTATAATTATTAGAGAGACTCCAAATTCAGCCGTTGCAATCGTTGCTTACGGCAGCATACTGAACGAAGCAGTAAAAGCAGCGGACTTACTGGTAAATGAAGGAGTTGAAGTTGATATAATAAACGCTCGTTTCGCCGCCCCAATTGATGAAAAAATAATCTCTCTGCTTACAAAAGGCAAAAGTATTATCACCGTGGAAGACCATCATATTGCGTGCGGATTTGGCTCAGGCGTTCTTGAAGCGGCAGCCGCTGCTTTTCATAAAAGGATTCCAAAACAAATAATTACGCTCGGTGTGCCGGCAAAATTTATAAAACACGCTTCACGCAGCAGCCAGCTTATCGAGGTAGGTATAAACGCCGATAAAATAGCAGAAACAGTCAGAATAATTGCAAAAAAACGACAGAAATCGACGCCAAAATATCAAAAATATACATAAAAAATATGCGTTTTGAAAACGAATATCGGGATTCAGAAAGCAGGATAGTATCAGATGAAAAAAGATAATCTGCCGCGACTGGTCCTTTTCGGCGACCCCAAAAAAGGCCACGTCGCAAAAGTAATCGAAGAATTTATGGACTTTGTAAAAAACAAGGCGCAGATAGTTGCAAATTGTAACATCGACGCCTGTTCAACCGATGTCCTCAAGAAGGTCGATTTCGCGGTCGTCTTCGGCGGCGATGGAAGTATCATTTCCGCAGCCAGATATCTCAGTCAAAGCGGCGTGCCGGTAATAGGCGTTAATCTCGGAAAGCTCGGCTATCTCGTTGAATTCAGCATAGATGAAATCAAAAAACTCTTTGACCGCATAACCAGCAAAAATGCTCCCTTCGACAAAAGAATGATGCTTAACTGCAGCGTTATCAGCAACGGCAAAGAAAAATTCTCTTCGGCGGCCCTTAATGACATTTTCATTGCGGCAGGAGCGCCTTTTAAAATGGTCGAGCTGCAAATCCGCGTCGACGGTCAGCCGCTGGCAGGCTGCATAAGTGACGGTCTCGTTATCTCCACACCGACCGGCTCAACTGCATACAATCTGTCCGCAGGAGGCCCGATACTATCGGGCAGAATGGAAGCTATGGTCATCGCACCAATGTGCCCACATTCGTTGAGCTTTCGACCCATCGTCATCGGCGCTGACAGCGTCGTCGAAGTAATCGGCGTCCGCGTAAATAAAGGCACAACCGTTTCGGTCGATGGACAGCTCTCAGTTGGTCTGGCCGAAAACGACGTTGTAAAAGTCGAAAAATGTAAAGGATATTGCCTCATCGTCAGCAATCCGACAAGGACGCAATGGGACACGCTTGCTACAAAACTAAGCTGGGCGGAAAAACCTAAATATGAAAGAAACGATACGAAAACCAAAGATTAAAAAAATCTAAATTCCTGTTGTGCAAAAAATATGATTTCAAAATTCGTTAAAATATCGGCCATTGTGGCGAGCCTGTCGGCGGCAGTAGCGGCAATACAAAACCCCATCGGCTCGCCTACGGTGCCGCCGAGCAGCACCCGCAGCGGACTGGTTCGAAGTCAAAATCCCATCGACACCAGCGGCAACCAGCTTATTACCGGCAATATCGGCGGCGGCAGATACTTCCGCGGCATAGTCCCCTATCGCGCAACCACCGATTTCGGAGGCACTGTTGGCACATCTTCTCTCGACACATTTATCAGGGACTCCTCGGGCGCAGAAAGTTACGGGGGTTACACCGGCAAACCTATGCCTTATTATTCGCCGACACAATCCGTTACTATTATGACGCCGGGCGGCCGGGGCGAAATACTCAGTCCGTTATCAACCAAAATAGACGGGCGTGCCGAAACCCGCTTCGTTCCGCCTGTATCGCTAAAAGGGCAGCCTCCCCCGGAATACAATATCAATGTCCCCTATAATAATTATCGTCCTATGTCAACGCCGATACCGCAACTCGAAAAAATGTTTACAGATGAAATCGAAAAATACCCGCAGGGCAAAAATATACTTCCTTCTGAAAAAACAAATGAGCAGCAGCAAAAGCAGATGGAGCAGTTCCGCTATGACCTCAAACAGGTCTCCGACAAGGTAACCGACCTCAAACAAAGCCTGATAATACAGAATGTTCCGTTTAAGCCGCCTGCCGCCGAAAAAACCGGCGAGAATCTCCAGCCGTCTCAACCACAAACAATAGAAACCAGACAGCCCGACATTTATGAGCAGATGAAAAAAGAGGTCAATGAGCTGCAGAAAAAATTTGATTCCATTAAAAAAACTACCGCAGCAAGAGCCGCAAAAAAACCCATCACGGACGTCAACAGGCCCGCCAAAGAAACCGCCACTTCCAGACCTGCTGAACCTAATGAAACTGATACTTATCTCAAAGCCAAAGGCGTTCTGGGCGAACATAAAACCTTTGCCTCTTTTAGCGAGGATAGATTCAACCAGTATATGCGCAACGCAGAAAACTATATGAAAGAGGGCAAATACTATAAGGCAGCCGACCTCTATACGCTGGCCTCGATTCATAAATCAGACGACCCGCTTCCTTATGCAGGCAAAAGCCTTGCTCTCTTTGCCGCTGGCGAATATATGAGCAGCGCCCTCTTTCTTTCGAGGACACTTGAGCTTTTCCCCGGTTATGCACAATTTAAGGTTGACCTTGTGTCAATGGCGGGCAATAAAGATATGCTCGAAAGCAGAATCGCAGAAATCGAGCAATGGCTGCAAAAAAGCGAAGCACCTGAATTACAGTTTTTGTTAGGCTATATTTATTATCAGATAAACAGGCTTGAGCCTGCCAAGAAGAACATAGACGCCGCTTTTGAAAAGATGCCTCAGGCCCCTGCGGTAATTATTCTTAAAAAAGTAATTGACGAAACTAAATGAGAAAATTTTTTGGGTCTTGTCCCGCCATAGCGCCAATTATCTCGAATTGTCCCGAATCACTCTCGAATTGCCCTCGAAATATCGCTGAATGGTGCGCCAAATTGTTTGAATTGTGCTGAATTTCGAGGTCTGTTTTTCATAAGTTATTATTTAGCAATAAGTTAGGTTTTTTAATCATCCTCGGCAAGAATGGCGAGCATTTTTGAGGCCTTTTCATCGGATATCTGGGGGATATTTTTTTCATTCTGCTGTTGAGGATTTTGGGGGTTTTGCAGGTCGGCATCGGACAATTTGAGTGAGATGAGGTCGAGGCAGGCTTTTCTGGCGGTCTCATCCTTTTCGGAGACGATTAGCTGGACAAGCCGCTGGACGGCCAAGGGGAGGCAGTGAGCGATGAGGCATTTGCTTCGTCGGAGGGCCTCTTCGAAACGTGCATCAAGTTCGGCAGTGAAGGCGGGGTTGTTGAGCCATTTTTTGTAGAGCCATTTAGTAACGTGGTTTTTTGCAAGTGCATCGGCCTCTGTGAGGGCGTTTTCACATACATCTGTGATGACAGCGAGCTGCTTTTTGCCGAGACGGCGGTAATTACGTTTTGTTTTCATACAGAAGCTCCATTATGTTTTATCTCACTCAATATGGGACGGACAAGCGCATTTGATTCGACCCGGCTTCGCCTTCGGCTACGCCGCGGCAAGCCCTACAATGGGTAAGTTGTTATGGGATAAAGAGTAAGGGGGTTTGTCCCGATTTATCGGGATTGGGGATTTTTTGGATTAGACCCCTGCGTAAATGATTGACGGAGGAGAAAATCCTAAATCCTAATCTCTAAATCCTAAATGGTTCGACAGGCTCACCATCCTGAGCAAAGTCGAAAGACAAATCTAATATCTAAAATCCGAAATTCAAAACGCTGGGTCACGGATAAAAGCCCGCCACAAAAGAAGGCGGGTAAACTTCGCTACGAAAAGTCGGGCGATTTGGGGGATAAAAATGGCGAGATTTGTTTGTTGAAAAGATGTTGGTGTTTTGGCGTAAATGGGTATAATTTCATATCACACAGCGAATAAGGGATTTGCAATTTACTATTTGGGATTAAGATTATAAGATTTTTTGGGTTGGTGGGAATTGCGGGTTTGGTATTGTAATGATAATTAGACTGTTCCTGTTATTCCGAATTATTTTCCATTGTTCTGGTCTGTAATTAATACGTAATTATTGCCATCAAGGTAGATGATTTATTGACTTGAGCTTATGAACAACACTTATATCAAAGAAATGCTTTCGGCCCTTGAAGCAAATATTGAGTATTTGCGACAAGAGGGAAGTTCGCAGTTGAGAGTAAAGAATGGCCAATTAATCAATAGCGTTGGTGATGTTTACATTTATGAGTTTACATTGGAGTTTTTTCAAAACATAGAACCGGATACTGATGTTGAAGTGAGGGTAAGGAATGAAAGTGTCAACGGAAGAGTTGTTGCCATTAATGATAAAAGTATTAAAGTTGAGCTTGATAAAAATATTGGGGTAACAATACCAGAAGCTCGGCTCATTATTTCAAGCTATTATTTATTACAACTTCTCTACGAGAAGCTCAAAAAAATTGATAACGGAGAGCTACAGCTTACAGATTTGGCGGAAAAGGCTTTCAAGTTGAAATCTGCAAGTATTGCTTCGCAAGAATACCAAATACCGGATTCCGCTGTAACAAACTCAGCAAACTCGTCACAAGAAAGAGCAATAAAGTTAGCAATGGGGAGCGAAGTTTCTTTTATTTGGGGACCGCCGGGGACTGGCAAAACAGAAACAATTGCCAGAATAATTGAGGGTCTCCTGTTACAAAAATTAAGCATTCTTTTAATCGCCCACACAAATGTGGCGACCGATGGGGCGCTTTTAAATGTGGTAAAGCATCTTGAAAGCTCTGATGATTATCTCGATGGGAAGTTTTTGCGTGAAGGGGCTATACAAAAATCTGAGCTTAAAGAAAAAAAATATGAAATGGTTGTGCCCGCGATTGTTTTAGAAAAAAAGGGGCTACCGATCAAGAACGAGATTGAAAAACTCACAAATGACATCGATAAAATTTCCTTAATCAGTTCACAGTCCGAGGCGATTATAGGGAAATTTCGCAAAATAGAAGCAGCGAAGAAGGAAGAAGGAAATATTAAAGGTGATGTTTTCAAAAAAGAAAGTGCGATAGTTTCTGCGAAAACAACTCTGAGTAGCATAGAAAATCAGCTATCCGATGTTGAGGAAAAAATACAGAAATATCAATCGAAGGGAACGATAAGAAGATTCTTTTCAGGTTTGAACTTGGAAAAACTCACACGCGATAAGACCACCTTATTGATTCAAAAAGATAAAGAAGCACAAAAAATCAACACGTATGCTCAAGCAATAGAGGCTGCGAAAATAAAATTGCAAAAATTCTTTGATGAGAGGAAAAATCTTGAAGCACAGTTGCAAGGCGAAAACATAGATCGACACAAGAAGATCGTCGAGAAAACCAATAGCGAGTTGAAAAACCTCAAAGAACAGAGGGATTTGTTATTGAAGCAACTTGAGGAACTATCTAATACGCTTATTAAAGAAGCAAAGGTTATTGCTACAACACTTACAAAAAGTTATAGCTCACAAGTTATTTTGAATCGCGAGTATGATTGCATTGTTATAGACGAGGCTTCAATGGCTCCGCTACCAGCCCTTTGGTGTGCGGCAGGTTTAGCAAAACAAAAGGTTGTGGTAGTAGGAGATTTTTACCAATTACCACCTATCGCAAAACATAAAGTTTTAAGACGCAAAGGAAAAACAGAAGAAGAAATCAGAAAAGAAGAAGCTCTTGTAGAAAAATGGCTAAAAAGGGATATTTTTGAGGTTTGGAATATTCCTTCGGTGATTCTTTCTGGTATTACACCCGAATATTTGGAACAATTAAAAGTTCAGTATAGGATGCATCCAGATATTGCCGGTGTTGTTAATTCACTCGTTTATAGCCAAGGCGGAAAGCAATTTGAACTTGATTCGGCTGAAAATACACTCAGCAAAGGCAAAGAATTATTGCCACAACCACCTTTAGGAGGCTCACATATTGGAATATATGACACGAGTAAAATCGGGTCGCTGCCCAGCCGCACAGACAACGGCTCTTATTACAATCTTTATCAGGCATTTTTGGCAGTTTCACTGGCAAAGCAGGCTTTTGAAAACGGCTATAAAAGCATTGGCATAATCTCTCCCTTTAGATCACAAACAAATTTAATACAGAAAATTCTAAAAGACGAAAATCTTAATGGTAACATCAAAGCCGATACCGTCCATCGGTTTCAAGGTGGAGAAGAGCAGGTAATCATCTTCGATACTACAACCGCACAACCCACAAAACTGACTGACGATAAAAAATTGCTTAATGTTGCTTTTTCGCGAGCAGAAGAAAAGTTAATTGTGATTTCCGATGTCCAAACTATAAACAAAAAGCACAGCTTAACATCTTTGCTGCGAAAATATATTCAGTATTGCCACGAAAAAGAATACCCAGCTATCTCTTCAGAAGAATTGCTTCCAAAATATTCTGTAAGTGAAAAAACAGAAAAATGGTTAAAGCAGATTTTCAACACAACTACTCTTGCAGAAGAGTTTGAAAAATCTCAACCATTTAATGAAGCTGATTTTTATCAAAACTTCATAAAAGATTTGCTCAATGCAAAGCAGGAAGAGATTATTGATAGTCCGTACATCACAACGGAACGAGTTCGCACTTTTACCCCAATTTTTGAACACCTGATAAATAAAGGCATAAAAATTTTCATCCTGACCCGACAGCCCAAAGAGCACGACTCCTTAATGAGCTATCAGGCGAGGAATGAAATTAGAAACTTTGAGAATATGGGCATCACGGTTCTGCCATTTATCGGGCATGTTCACCGAAAACTTGCAATCATTGACCGAAGTATTTTGTGGGAGGGTAGTTTAAATATATTGTCGCAAAGAGATAGCATAGAACACATGCGCCGTTTTGAGGGCAAAGAGACTGCCCAACAAATGATGGCTTTTTTAAAGTTAGACAAAAATCTTGGGAAAATTGGAGAAAATAAACTGCAAAGATGCGAGTTTTGCCAAGAGCCGGGTGCATGGTATTGGACAGATAAAAGTATTTACGGAGGTTTGTGGACTTTCTGCTTGATCGGAGGCCATAAACTTGGGGTACAGCCAAAGAGTAAGGATGAAATAACTGAGATCAAGAAGCAGGTTAGGAAACTGCGTAAAGCAAAAAAAGAAACAACTAATGACGGCATTCCGATTTGCCCAGAGCATGATTTACCAATGATTAAACGCGAGGGTCCTTATGGCCAATTCTGGGGATGTCCGAAATATCCTGCTTGTAAGATTACTCATAAAATGAGTTAATTTATTGAAACTGAAAGTGACCTTACCCCCAAAAACTGTGCCAGTTGCAATTGGAGTAGCAGCATGATAAAACTTAGAAAGACAGGAGGTGCACAATGCGGGGTAAGAGATTTAAGGAAGAACAGATTATAGCGGTTCTGAA
>Ga0315278_10002843_pt1 | contig 15459 bp, 13 predicted proteins | sample YL17G06_0_MG_FD_203880 | JGI IMG/M metagenome (GOLD analysis project Ga0315278, IMG submission 203880) | Sediment microbial communities from Yellowstone Lake, YNP, Wyoming, USA - YL17G06_0 | ecosystem: Environmental > Aquatic > Freshwater > Lake > Sediment | place: USA: Wyoming | collected... | reverse complement strand
ATTCAGATTACATTTAGTCTTTCGATCTGGTCCAGCGTACTCGCGGCGCCAGGACCGCCGACAGCAGGTCGGGCTTGCCGTCGATGCGCTGCAGGTGCGGATAGCGCGGGCCATCGTAATACTCGACCGGGATCGTCCGGTAGTAGGCGTCGTTCTCGACCAGCAGTTCGATCGGCTTGCGGGTGTTCTGCGCAGCGGCGAGCGCCGCATCGAGCACCTCGAGCGAATACTTGCGCCCGTTGATCGCCTGGATCTTCATGCCGGGGCCGATTCCGGCGCGTCCGGCGGCGCGATCGTCGATCAGGTCCAGCACCGCGCCCTCTTCGCCGAGCATGAGCCCGATCGACCAGCGGCGATCCGCGTACTTGGCACGTTTCTGGGCCAGCTCGACCGCCTTGTTCTTTTCGGCCGTGTACGCGAGCTTCCAGCCGCTGCGCTCCAGCCCGCCGAGCAGCGCGGTCGTATCGGCCACATCGAGGTGGCGACGGATGAACCCGCGCCAGTCGCCCGGCGAGACTGCAGCGAGCGCGTCGTAGACATCCTGCTCGACGTATGGCTTCAACGCCGGCGCGCCGCTCTCGCCCCCGAAGAAGCGGCGGGCGAAATCGTCGAGCGACACCCGGCCCCGGCTCTGCGCGCGCAGCTGGGCATCGACATCGAGCCACAGGAAGACCGACGCCTCGTAGAAATCGGTGCCGCGACGGCTCGCCTGCCAGGTCACCGGCGCCCCATAGAGTTCCTGCGCGGCGATCGCCGTGTCGGCCAGTGGTCGCCAGCGTGCGCCCGGCTGCACGTCGAAGTCACCGGCGGTCGCGGCGATGGCCTCGCGATAATCCTCGACCGCCATCAGCCCGGCGCGCGTCGGCAGGACGTCGCCCCAGTACGTGGTCAGCCCTTCGTAAACCCACAGCAGCGACCCGTCCATCGGCTCCTGGAAGTCCGGGCTCAGCATGCCCTCGGCCCGGCGGTACTTCGCATTCCAGCTGTGCACGTACTCGTGGCCCAGCAACCCGGCCACGCTTGACCGGCGATCCTCTTCGAGGAGTGCGTTCTCCTCACGCCGGTCGTCGCTCGACTCGTGGTGTTCGAGGCCGAAGTGGGCCACGTGATCGGACAACGTCAGCAACCACGTGTAATGCCGGTACGGCCGCGAACCGAAAAGCGCCCCGGCCTCGGCAACGAGACGACCATACGATTTGGCGAAGTCATCGGGAATCGCGAGCGCGGCCGCGCTGTCGGCAGCCATCGCAATGCTGTGCCGGATGTCGGGGCGCGGCGCGGAACCGGGGATCTCGACGACCTTCGTGTAGCGGCCGACCTGCACGGGCGAATCGATGAGCCGGGCCAGGGAGGTTTCCTCGAACTGCACGGCGCCCTCCGCGCCCGACGTGAACGCCATGCTCGAAGTCACCGTCCACCCTGCGGGCGCGACGAGCGTTGCCACTGCGCTGGTCTTCTCCGCATCGACGCCCTTGGGCAACAGGATCACCTCGTTCCACGACAGCACCGCCAGCTGCTCGGTACTGGTCGGGCCTGCGCTGAACGCCCCGGCGTCCGTGGGCAGGGCCGTATCCATCGACAAAGTCACATGGTCCGAACCGGCCGGCACGTCGACGTGAAACGCATACATGTCGAACGGGTCCCGTGCCCAGGCCAGGCGCTGGCCGTTGGCCCGGATCTCGAGCCCGATCATCACGTCGAGCGGGCCGGTGGGGCCGTGCTCACCGGGCATCCACTTGGCAAACACGAGCGTCAGCGGGCCCGGCGTCGCGGCGATCGTCACGTCGGAATGGATTTTCTTGCGCGCCAGGTCGCGCGCGTCCAGCCGGACCGTCAGGTCCGCGGCTTGGGACGCCACGGGCGCCCACAGGATCGCCGTCGCAAGCGCCAGGTGGCAGGCCGCCCAGGTCGTTGAACGCATCGGTCAGTCCCCTTGATCGGGTGCGGCAGCGATGGTGCGCTGGCGCGGAAGAGGGCGATTTTACAGTGCAAGCCGGCCGGGGGTGCCCGAAACCAGCGCCACCGCTGCAATTCGTGATTTTCGTGACTCGGGACCCGGCCGCCACGTAACATGCCCGGCCTCCTCCCACCCCCTCCCCTGGAGCCCTCGACATGAAGTCCTTTCACACCGTCGCTGCATTGACCGCGCTACCCCTCGTTCTGCTCGGCGCGATGAACGTGCGTGCGGCCACCGCCACCCCGGCACCATCCACGATGGACGACGCGGCCAAGATGAACTACGCGCTGGGCTACCAGCTCGGGCGCGACCTCGTCTCGACCGAATTCCGCGCGGATGCCCTGGTCAAGGGTATCCAGGACAGCCGCAGCGGCTCGCCTGCGAAACTGAGCGATGCGGACATGGAGACGGCCCTGAACGCATTGCAGAAGAACATCAACGAGCAGCGCGCAAAGGCACAGGCCGAGGCTGCCAGGAAGGCGGCGGTAGCGGGTTCCGCCTACCTGTTGGAGAACGCGAAAAAGCCCGGTGTCACGACGACAGCGAACGGGCTGCAGTACAAGGTCCTGAGCCCCGGCACCGGCCGCAAGCCGACCGCCACCGACACAGTGACCGTGAACTATCGCGGCACGCTGGTGGACGGCACTGAGTTCGACAGTTCCTACAAGCGCGGCCAGCCGGCCAGCTTCCCGGTCACCGGTGTGATCCCGGGTTGGACCGAGGCGCTGCAGCTGATGACCGAAGGCGCCAAGTTCCAGCTCGCGATCCCGCCGGCCCTCGCCTATGGCGAGCGCGGTGCGCTGGCCAACCAGGTGCTGCTGTTCGACGTCGAGCTGATCAGCGTGCAGTCGGCCGCCCAGCCCAACCCGGCCGCCCCGCCCAAGTAAGCGCAGCGCGGCAGGCACCGATATGGCGACGATCCGGTCTAACGGCATCGAGCTCGATTACTCGGTACAGGGCGACCCGGCGGCAGTGCCCGTGCTGCTGATCATGGGGCTCGGCATGCCGGCCGCCATGTGGCCGGACGAATTGGTACAGGCCCTGGTTGCGCAGGGCCTGCGCGTCATCACCTTCGACAATCGCGACAGCGGTGGATCGACGCGCTTCGAAGGCGTCGCGGTACCCAACGTGATGCTCGCGATTGCCCGGGCGCTGATGCGACGCAAGGTCCGCTCGCCCTATGACCTCGACGACATGGCCGCCGACAGCATCGGCCTGCTCGATGCGCTCGGGATCGAGCGTGCGCACGTAGTGGGCGCGTCGATGGGCGGCATGATTGCCCAGGTGCTGGCGGCACGGCACCCGCGACGCGTGCTGAGCCTGACGTCGATCATGTCATCCACCGGCAACCCGCAGCGCAGGATCGCCTTCGGCAAGCGCCGAGCCTTGCGCGCCATCCTGAGGGCGCCGCCGCCGAGCGACGACATCCCGGCCACGGTAGCGCACCTCGAACGGGTGTTCGCGGCGATCGGCAGCACCGGGTTTCAGCAGGACGTCGGATTGCTGCGCCAGCACTTCGAGCGCGTGGCGCGCAGGGGCCTGTATCGCAACGGCACGGCCCGCCAATTGCTGGCAATCCTCGGGTCGGGCGACCGGCGCGAGATGCTGCGCGGGATTTCGGCGCCGACGTACGTGATCCATGGTGGCGACGACCCGCTGGTGCCGCTGGCGGCCGGAATCGATACCGCACGCAGCATTCCCGGTGCGCGCCTCGAAGTGATCATGGGCATGGGACACGACTTTCCGCCGGCGCTGCTGGGCGCGGTTGCGGTGAGGATCGCCGAGCACTGCCGGCGCGCCGGATCGGCGACCTAGCCGACTCAGCGGACTTTCAGCACCAGCTTGCCGATGTGCGCGCTGCTCTCCATCAAGCGATGGGCAGCGGCAGCATCGGCCAGCGGAAAGACCTGGTGAATCACGGGCCCGGCGCGGCCTGCATCGAGCGCCGGCCAGACCTTTTCATGCAACGCCCGCGCAATCGTGCCCTTCTCGGCCGTCGTGCGCGGCCGCATCGTCGAGCCGGTGATCGTCAGTCGGCGACGCATGACCTGGAACAGGTCCAGTTTCTCGACGTGGGTGCCGAGCTGCGTGGACACCTCGACGAGGCGGCCATCGATCGCCAGGCACTGCATGTTGCGCTCGAAATACGGCGCGCCGACGATGTCGAGCACGACGTCCACGCCATGCCCGGCGGTCAACTCGTTGATGCGCTCCGCGAAGTCGGTGGTCCGATAGTTGATCGCGGCTTCGACGCCCAGGCGCACGCACGCCGCCGCCTTTTCCTCGCTCCCCACCGTCACGAACACCTGCGCGCCGAACTCGCGCGCGAGCTGGATCGCCGTTACGCCGATGCCGCTCGTGCCGCCGTGCACGAGCACCGTCTCGCCGCGCGCGAGTCGGCCGTGCTGGAACAGGTTGGCCCAGACGGTGAAATACGTCTCGGGCAATGCCGCGGCACGAATCGCATCGAAGCCCTTGGGCCACGGCAGGCACTGTGCATCGGGCGCGACGCAATACTCTGCATAGCCGCCACCGTTGGTGAGCGCGCAAACTCGGTCGCCGATCCGAAACGCATGCACTTGCGCGCCCGTCGCCACGACGACTCCCGCCACTTCGAGGCCGAGGACCGGACTGGCGCCGGGCGGCGGCGGATAGAGTCCCTTGCGCTGCGCGATGTCGGGACGATTGACCCCGGCCGCATGAACTTCGATGAGCACTTCGTCTTCCCGCACGTGCGGCACAGCCATGCTCGCAATCTGCAGCACATCCGCTGCACCGGGCGTCGTCACGGCGACGTATTGCATCGTTTCTGGAATCACTCGCACACCCGCTGAGGTTCTTCGTTCACGACAGTGTAACGGGGATGCGGTACGCAGCGGGGCTCAGTCCGCGGCCGTACCGGAGCTGATCATCCCGAAGCGCGCCGGCACCAGCGCGTAGAAGACGGTGACTTTCTCGCGCAGCAGCAGTTCGAACAGCTGCTTTGCCTCGTCATCGGTGACGACGAACTCCACCTCCACCGCCTGCGAACCGGCGAGTTCGAAGAAGCGGCTCTCGTGCAGCACGTGATGACGGCCGAACCCTGCCATGGCCTTGAAGGCCGACCCGCCGCGGATCCCGAGTTGACTGGCTTGTTCGAGCAGCCACTCCCACAGCAGGCGACCGTGATGGCGGTCCCCTTCGTGGACATAGAAGCGGCAGAATTGACCCTGCATGGCGGTGTTCTCCCGAGTGGCTCAGCCCTTGATCAGGTTGACGGTGCCGATGCCGGCGAGCGTCATGACCACCGAGCCGCACAGGTGCGACGCCGCGGCGCCGAACGCCCACAGGCTGCGGCCCTGTTGCAGCAAGGTCACGATCTCCGCCGAGAATGTCGAAAAGGTGGTGAGCCCGCCGCAGAAGCCGGTGATCACCAGCAGGCGCCATTCCGGCGCGATCGCCGTGTAGGACGCGAAGAACGCGATCGCAATGCCGCTGATGTAGCAGCCGATCAGGTTCGCGGCCAGCGTGCCAGGCGGCACGGTGGGAAACAGATTGTTGAGCTGCGCGCCGAGCCACCAGCGCAGCAGCGCGCCGACGCTCGCACCAATGCAGATTGCCGCGACCGATTTCCACATGTTGATGCCCTCGCCCGGGCATCATACTTCGACTGGAGTGGCGCCTCCTGCTTTCAGAGGCGGAAATCCGTGGCGACCCCGAGAATGTAGACGCGGCTCGGCTCGAATTCCCCGGTCAACGGGCCGATGCCCGGCAATGGCAGCGGATGCGAATCCTGCACGACGCGCGCCTTGTGCTGGTTGACGACCGACAGCGCGATGCGCAACGTACAGGTCTCGCTCAGCCGCCGGTCGACTCCCACCGCAAGGCGCACTTGCTCCGCCGTCGGGAAATACGCCGGCACGGTTCCGCTGGCCGAAGGGTCACTGTCATACGCCACGCCCGCGGACACGCCCCAGCCGTTGCCAGCCTGGTGCCGCGCACCGAGCGCCGCACTCCAGGTATCGCGCAGCCCGTCCGGGAACAGCGGCGCATCCGGACCGGGGAACTTCATCTTCGCCCGGCCGAAGGCGGACCAGTCCTGCCAGCCCACGGTGGCGCCGAGCGTCGTCGCCGACGTGGCCTGATGCGTCGCACTCAACGTCAGTTGCTGCGGCAGCGTGAAGTCGAGTTTCACCTGCCCGGGCGCCGGCAGTATCGTCGCCAGCACCGGGTGCAAGTCGTGGCCCGTCAGGTCGATCCCGACTGAATGGCTCACAGGTGTGGTCCATGCCACGCCGAGCCGCGTGTCCGGCGACGGACTGAACAGCACGCCGACACTGCCTGCGGGCGCCCAGGAGTGACCGTGCAGGTCCAACCTGCCGTCAGGCAAACCGACCGGGGGACCGTAGTACGCCGCGCTGTTGCTGACGGCCAGCGCGGCATCGATATCCGCATACTGCGCGGCGACCGTCGCGCCGACCTGCACGCGATCGGTGAGTCGATACGCAACGGCCGGTGCAATGTTCATGGAGCGAAAGCCCTCCTTTTCGATCACGCGGCTGCCGACCCACTCGCTGCCGAAATCGAAGCTCAACCCAAGGTAGCTGTAGACACCGAATCCCAGCGTCAGGCGGTCGGCGCGATAGGCGGCGAACGCGCTGCCCAGCGGCACGACCCCGACCTTGTCGCTCGCATGTCCCGGCGTGTCGCCGTCGCCGGTGAAGCTGAGATCGAGGGCGAGCGGCAATGCGGCCACCGTAATCGTCGACTCGGCCAACGCGCCGATCGCCGCCGGATTGGCAGCGAGTGCTGCCGCATCCAGCGACAGGGCCCCGCGCCCCGCGCCCGCCATGCCCATGTCCGAGCCCCCGGCTTCGGTCAACCATGCGGCGGCGGCGAATGCGCGTCCAGTGAAAATAATCAAAACTGCAGCGACCACCAGCGGCGTGCGTGCGATTCCTGGGGGTCGTGGACGACGATTCATTGCGAGATGTCCTGCCAGAGGTATTGCGCGCCAGCTTAGGACGTGGTCGGCCGGTCAATTGCGCTCGACGACGCCTTCTTTTTCGTTTTCTTGCAGTACACTGGTTCACACCCATGGCCGGACAGCCCCACGCCCGAACCCTGATGCGCCGGATCATCGGCGCACCTGACGTCTCGCGGAGAGTCCCGGCGGAGCCGTCCCTGATCCTCGAACGGCACCGAGCCCTGTTCGAAGTCGCGAACGTCCCGCCGCTTCCGGCGCCGGTGCTGTTCGTCCACACGGGCGGCAAGCCAATCTCCTACCGCACCGCCCGGGTGGACGCCGACCATCAATCGCTGCCCGGACTCGTCACGCTGTTGCCTGCCGGAATCCGCGGGACAGTGGCGCTGCGTGGCGTCGGCGAAGGCACGCTCGTCTATTTCGAAAACGAGCGACGGATTCCCCGCTGGCTGCACGCTCCGGCATTGCGCGAGCCGCTGACGCTGGTCGACAACGTAATCGTCGCGCTCACGCAGCAACTGCTGGCTGGCCCGGCCCCGGGTGCGCCGCACGCCGGTCACGCCGCCGCCCTGGGCAATGCACTGCTGGCACAGTTACGGCACGTGCTGGGGCAGCCCGTGCACGCCGCGGCGCCGCGCGGTTCGCGCGGCGGCCTGCTGCTGGCCCATGTCTCGATCCAGCACATCCATCAGCATCTCGACAGCGCCCTGACCGTCGCGGCGCTGGCACGCCAGTGCGGACTCGGGGTCACGCATTTCTCGAACACGTTCCGGCGGGTCACCGGAGTCACGCCGCATCGCTACGTGCGCAAGGCGCGCATCGAGCGCGCCTGCGAACTGCTGAGGACGACGTCACTGACGATTCGCGAGGTGGCCGAGGCCGTCGGGTTCAGCGGGCAGAGTCACTTCTGCACCGCGTTTGCGCACGAGCAGGGCATCACGCCATCAGCGTATCGGCGCAGCTGCAACAGATAGGTCGGCCGCTCAGACCGCCATGCCCGCGAGGAATCCGTCGCGGACAGCGCCCGCGAGCGTGCCGGTACGACCGTCCGAACAGTCCCCGACTGCGTACCAGTCGATCCCGCGCGCCTCGATCGTGTCCTTGAACGTGGCGTTGGGACGGGTGCCCGCCGCAATGACGACCGTGTCGCAACCGATGAGCGTCGTGGCTCCATCGGGTGTCGTGATGCGCAGTCCGCCCGGCTCGATCGCGGCGACCCGATGTCCGGTCAGCACCCGCACACCCTGGCGCGCAATCTCCTTCTCGATGAACGGCAGGATCGTGCTCGACTCGCCCGTGGCGATCCGGTCCAGCTGCTCGACGATCGTGACCTCGACGCCGCGCGGCGCGAGGTACAGTGCCGTCTCGACGCCGATCGCTCCACCGCCGACGATGGCGACCCGATTGCCCACGGTGATCTCGCCCGCCAGCACCACCCATGCGCTGACGACGTGGGCGTCATCGCAACCCGGCAGCGATGGCATCGCCGGCGACCCGCCGGTGGCGACGATGACTGCGGCCGGGCGCACGTCGTCCAGCAGCGCTTCGAGGGCCGCACGGTTCCCCAGCCGCACTTTCACGCCGCGCGCGGCGACCTGGCGCTTCAGGTATTCCGTAAGGTGCTCGACCTCGTGCTTGAACGGCGGTGCCGCACAGAGCGGCAGTTGGCCACCGAGCGCTGCCCCCTGCTCCACCAGCGTGACCTCGTGACCGCGGCTCGCGGCGACGTGCGCCGCTTCCATCCCGGCCGGCCCGCCGCCGAGCACCAGGATGCGCCGGGCGCGAGTCACGCGCACGATCTCGCACGAATGCTCGTCGCCGACGCCCGGGTTGACCGTGCAGCGCAGCGGATGTTGCGTCATCAGGCTGCTCGCGCAGTGATTGCACATGATACACAGGCGCAGCTCGCCGAGCTGACCGCGCTGCACCTTGCGCGGCCACTCGGGATCGGCGATGAGTCCCCGCCCGATCCCCACCAGGTCGGCCTGGCCGGACTCGATCACGCGCGCGGCAAACTGCGGCTGCAGGATGCGGCCGACGGCCGTGACGGGCACCCGCGACACGCGCTTGATACCCGCGGCGAGATCGACGAAGCAGCCGAATGGCTGCGTGCCCATTGCCGGGATCGTCTCGCCGATTCCGCCGTGATTCGCGAGCGCGACGTGAAAGCCGCAGACGCCCGCCTCCTCGAGCCAGCCCGCCATGACCTGCGCCTCCGCGAGCGTCGGTCCGGCCTTGCCGCTCGGCGGGTCGGTACGGATGATCGCGAGCTTGTACTCGATCGGCAGCTCGGGCACCGCCGCGCGAATCGTCTTCACGACCTCGAGCACGAAGCGCGCGCGATTGGCGAGTGAACCGCCGTAAGCATCGGTACGCCGATTCAGCACGCCCGAGCTGAACATGCCCAGCAACCGGTCGCCGTGCAGCTGGATCATGTCGAACCCGGCGTCCTGCACGCGCAGCGCAGCCCGGCGGAAACGTTCGCGGATGCGATCGAGTTCGTCGAGGTCGAGGCGGTTGCAGTAATCGTCCATGTCGACGTGCAGCTGCTTCATCGCCGCCTCGCGACCTTCCGTGCGCATCAGCCGGCCGATTTCGGTGGTGTCGTACTCCTGGTGGAACAATTGCGCAGAGATGCACGCACCCTCGGCATGCACTTCGTCGACGAGGGTGCGCAGTCCCGGGATGAAGCCGTCGTCGTACAGGTACGGAGTCGGCGCGAAACTCGGCTGGATGGAGACATCGCCCAGCACGATGAGTCCAGCGCCACCGCGCGCGACCGTTCGATAGAACGTGCGCGACCGCGGCGTGATGACGCCCTTTTCCTCGTAGCCGGTCGTCACCGGCGGGAACACGATGCGGTTGCGCAGCGTGACCGATCCGAGACGAACCGGTTCGAAGAGGAGGCTCATGGGATCGACCGCGCTCAGGCCGGTTCGGCCACCTTGGGCAGGCCCGCGAGTGCGTTCGCGAGCTCGGTGTGGTCGTAGTCCCGATCCTCGAGCTTGCCGGAGAAATAGTCCATGTAGGCCTGCATGTCGAAGTGCCCGTGGCCGCTGAGATTGAAGAGGATTGCGCGCGACACGCCCTCCTCGCGGCACTTGATGGCTTCGTCGATGGCGGCCCGCACGGCGTGATTGGTCTCGGGCGCCGGCAGGATGCCCTCGGCCCGTGCGAACTGCACGCCCGCCGCGAAGACCTTGGTCTGGTGGTAGGCGACCGCTTCGATCAGGCCAAGTTCCTTGAGGTGACTCACCAGCGGAGACATGCCGTGGTAGCGCAGGCCGCCCGCATGGAAGCCCGGTGGCGTGAACGTCGAGCCGAGCGTGTGCATCTTGGTGAGCGGCGTCAGGTGCGCCGTGTCGCCGAAGTCGTAAGCGTAGGTGCCGCGCGTCAGGCTTGGGCAGGCCGCCGGCTCGACCGCGATCACGCGCAGCTTGCGGCCGCCACGCAATTGCGCGCCGATGAACGGGAACGCGATGCCGGCGAAGTTCGAACCGCCACCGGCGCAGCCGATCACGATGTCGGGATAGTCGTTCGCCATCTCGAACTGCTCGATCGCCTCCAGCCCGATGACGGTCTGGTGCAGCATCACGTGGTTCAACACGCTGCCGAGCGCGTACTTGGTGTCGTCACGCTGGACGGCAACCTCCACCGCCTCGGATATCGCGATGCCGAGGCTGCCAGGGTGGTTGGGATTTTTCGCGAGTATCGCGCGACCCGACGCGGTCTCGCTCGACGGTGACGCAACGCAGCGGGCGCCGTACGTCTCCATCAGCGCGCGACGGTATGGCTTCTGGTCGTACGAGACCCGCACCATGTAGATGTTGATCTCGAGACCATAGAGCGCGCCGGCAAAGGCCAGCGACGAACCCCACTGCCCTGCGCCGGTCTCGGTGATGAGGCGCTTAACCCCAGCCTGCTTGTTGTAGAACGCCTGCGCCACCGCCGTGTTCGGCTTGTGACTGCCGGCCGGCGAGACGCCTTCGTACTTGTAGTAGATGCGCGCCGGAGTCTGCAGCACTTGCTCCAGCCGCCGCGCCCGATACAGCGGCGCCGGACGCCACTGGCGATAGACCTCGCGGACCGGCTCGGGGATCGGCACTTCACGCTCCAGCGTGACTTCCTGCTGGATCAACTCCATCGGAAACAGCGGAGCCAGGTCGTCCGGTCCCACCGGCTGCAGGGTGCCGGGGTGCAGCACGGCCGGCATCGGCTTCGGCAGGTCGGCCTGGATGTTGTACCAGGCCTTCGGAATGCGGGTTTCGTCGAGGAGATACTTGACGGTGTCGCTCATGACTGTATCCAGGCTGAAGGGGTGCCCGACTCAGCGGTGATGGCCGTGGCCACCGGATATTAGCGCACGAACTACGGCAGGCAGTATCGGCATCGCCTCGGTAGTTTCCGAGTCTGCGAGCGAAACCAGCGGCTACGGCGCCGGAGCCTGCGCTCGAGGCTGCCGGCTCCCCGCATAGAGTTCGAACAGCAGCAGCTTGCACGGGATGCTGCCGTTCATCAGCGCGATGGAACGGCTCGGCTTCAGCCCGATCGCCTTGTAGGGGGAGGCGGCAGCAGCCAGTATCGCCGCGTTCCAGCCGCTGAACTTCTGCTTCAGCGTGTCGCCGACCTCCTCGTACAACTGCCGGATGTCGCCCTCATTGCCACCGATGCGTTCGCCGTACGGCAGGTTGGTCACGATCAGGCCGTGCTCGGCCGGGGGCACCGCATCCTGGAATCGCCCCGTGCCGAACGTCATGTATTTCTCGACACGCGCCTTGAGTGCGCTCCTCTGCGCCATCGCCACGTACTCCGCACGGATGTCGGAGGCGACGACCGGGGCCGGCGGTGCTTCGAGCTTTTCGGCACGGACGCGATCCTGCGTGGCGCGCCAGAGTTCGCGATCGAACGACTTCAACCATTCGAAGTAGAACTCGCCCTTCTTGCGGTGGATCCGCGGCGCCTTGTTGACCGCCATCATCGCGGCCTCGATCGCCAGCGTGCCGCTGCCGCACATCGGATCGAGGAACGGCTGCGTCCCGTCGTAACCCGCCAGCAGCAGGATCGCCGCGGCGAGCGTCTCCTTCAGCGGCGCCGGGTGCCCCGACTCGCGGTAGCCGCGCTTGTGCAGCGACTTGCCCGAGGTGTCGAGGCTGAGCATGCAACGACCCTGTGCCTGATGCGCGACCACCACGACCCTGGGCTCTTCAAGATCCACCGGCGGGGCGTGACCCTCGGCACGCTCGAAGACATAACGAATGCCCTCGCGCACCTGCGTGATGACCTGCTTTTGCGCAATGCCGCCGCTGTCGGCATCGGCGCCGAGGCTCTCCACCATGAAGCCGTGGCGACCGTCGAAGAGTTCGTTCCAGCGAATGCGCCGCGCCTGCGAATAGAGCATGGCCGGTGACTTCGCCGGCACCTCCTTGATGACGCGCAGGATGCGGCTCGCGGTCCGCAGCTTCAGGTGCAGTGCGTAGAAGAGTTCGTCGCTCGCGTCAAAAGACACCGCACGAAAGCCCGGTTCGAGGTCCTTCGCCACGAGGCGTTCGAGTTCGAGCACCAGCGCAGGCTGGGTCTCTTCAGGGCAGGTGGCGATCAGGCGCACACAGGGCTCCGAGCGCTTGGGAATGGGTTGTTTCCGGCATCGACAGTGTAATTGCATCGGGGGGGCCGGAGCCGGGCAAGCCCGGCATCGGGATAACTGGCTTTCCGATCAACAACTTGCGAACGGCAGAAAGCGCACCCTGGCCGCCCGCTCTGAGCTAGAATCCCGCCCCGCCGCACCGGCAATCCACCCCCGCCCCCTCCGCTGGCAGCGCTCGACGCGAGGCCCGGGCGGGCGCGTCCTGCAACGCCCGCAAGCCCATGCTCTCCACGACCAACCTCGCCATCCAGTTCGACGCCAAGCCGCTCTTCGAGCACGTCACGGTCAAGTTCGCCGACGGCAACCGCTATGGCCTGATCGGCGCCAACGGCTGCGGCAAGTCCACGCTGATGAAGATCCTCGGCGGGGAACTCGAGCAGAGCGCCGGCGACGTCGTGCTGCAGACCGGCATGCGCCTCGGCAAGCTGAACCAGAACCAGTTCGCGTACGAGGACGAGCGCGTGCTGGACGTCGTGATGCAGGGTCACGCCGAGATGTGGGCGGCGATGCAGGAACGCGACCGCATCTACGCCAACGCCGACGCGACCGACGCCGACTACATGCGGGCCGCGGAGCTCGAGGGCAAGTTCGCCGAGTACGGCGGCTATACCGCCGAGGCTCGTGCGGGCAGCATCCTGATCGATGCCGGCATCGACGAGTCAAGGCACAACGTGACGATGCGCGAGGTGCCGCCGGGGCTCAAGCTGCGCGTGCTGCTCGCGCAGGCCCTGTTCTCGCGGCCCGACGTGCTGCTGCTGGATGAGCCGACGAACAACCTCGACATCCACTCGATCGGCTGGCTCGAGCACGCGCTGAACGACTACGACGCGACGATGGTCATCATCAGCCACGACCGGCACTTCCTGAACCAGGTGTGCACGCACATCGCGGACCTCGATTACCGCCAGCTCAACGTCTATCCCGGCAACTACGACGACTTCATGCTGGCGTCCGTCCAGGCGCGCCAGCGCGTCGAGTCCTCGAACGCCAAGGCCAAGGCGCAGATCTCGGACCTGCAGGAGTTCGTGCGGCGCTTCTCCGCCAACGCGTCCAAGGCCCGGCAGGCCACCTCGCGCCGGCGGCAGATCGAGAAGATCAAGATCGAGGAGATCAAGCCGTCGTCGCGGCAGAACCCGTACATCCGGTTCGAGCAGGGCAAGAAGCTCTACCGCTCGGCGGTGACCGTGGAGGGGCTCAGCTTTCGCTATCCCGGCGCGGACGCCGACGTCTTCACGAACCTCAGCTTCACGATCGAGGCGGAACAACGCGTCGCCATCATCGGTCCCAACGGCATCGGCAAGACGACGCTGATGCGCTGCCTCGCGGGCGAGCTGACCCCCACCCGCGGACGCATCACCTGGGTCGAGAACGCGCAGCCCGGCTACATGCCGCAGGATCCGCAGGCCGAGTTCGATTCGAAGACCGACCTGTTCAGCTGGATGTCGGTGTGGACCGGCAAGGCCGACGACGACCAGATCGTGCGCGCGACGCTGGGCCGGCTGCTGTTCTCCGGCGACGATGTCAAGAAGTCGGTGAAGGTGCTCTCGGGCGGAGAGAAGGGCCGGATGATCTACGGCAAGCTGATGCTGACGAAGCCGAACGTGATGCTGTTGGACGAGCCGACCAACCACATGGACATGGAAACCATCGAGTCGCTGCAGATCGGGCTGGAGAAGTATCCCGGCACGCTCATCTTCGTCTCGCACGACCGGGAGTTCGTCGGCGGCCTGGCCACCCGGATGATCGAATTGAAGCCGGGCGGCACCATCAACGACTTCACCGGCACCTACGACGAGTATCTCGACATGCAGGGGCTGGAGTCGTAGCGCCGACCCGCGTCCGCGCCCGGAAAAGCCATGAAGACCCCCGCAGGTCTGCAACCCCTGATCGACGACGGCGTGATCGACGAGGTTCTCCGCTCGCTCAAGAGCGGCAAGGAGGCGACCGTCTACGTGGTACGTTCGGGCGCCGATACACGCTGCGCCAAGGTCTATCGGAACATGGCACAGCGCAGCTTCCAGAGGCGCTCGCAATACCAGGAAGGGCGCAAGGTCCGCGGCACCCGGCAGGCTCGCGCGATCAGCAAGAGCACGCAATTCGGCCGCAAGGAACAGGAAGCGGCCTGGAAAAATGCCGAGGTGGACGCGCTGTACCAGTTGGTTGCGGCCGGAGTTCGCGTACCCAGGCCCCACGGATATTTTGACGGCGTGCTGGTCATGGAACTGGTGACGGACGCGGCAGGGAACCCCGCCCCGCGACTCGGGGAGGTGGAACTCTCAGCCGAGACCGCGCGCGACTACCACGGCTTCCTGATCCGACAGGTCGTGCGCATGCTCTGCATCGGGCTCATCCACGGCGACCTGTCGGAGTTCAACGTGCTCGTTGATCCCGATGGCCCGGTGATCATCGACCTTCCGCAGGCCGTCAACGCGGCGGGCAACAATGCCGCACTGGCGATGCTCGAGCGGGACGTCAACAACCTGAGGATGACCCTCGGACGCTTTGCGCCGGAACTGCTTGCCACTGAATTTGCCCGGGAAATGTGGGCCCTGTTCGAAAAGGGCGAATTGCGACCCGAGAGCGTACTGACGGGCGTTTTTGCATCGGACGAGAGCGTGATCGACCCGGACGGTGTGATGCTCGTCATCGATGATGCGCGCGAAGAAGAGATGCAGCGGCGGCTCCGGGTGGAAAGCTGACGGCCGGCGACGCGCTGCGCCGTGATTACTTCGACTACGCATCGCGCCTGGCGTAGATTCGCCGGACCGCCCACGCCGTCGGTCCAGTCATGTCCATCAATGCCGAGACCGCTGTGCAACACACCCTGGTGCGCGGCATCACGCGGGTTCACCTGATCGGGCTCCTGATCAACTCAATCGTTGGCGCGGGCATTCT
>Ga0315278_10002840_pt1 | contig 15461 bp, 14 predicted proteins | sample YL17G06_0_MG_FD_203880 | JGI IMG/M metagenome (GOLD analysis project Ga0315278, IMG submission 203880) | Sediment microbial communities from Yellowstone Lake, YNP, Wyoming, USA - YL17G06_0 | ecosystem: Environmental > Aquatic > Freshwater > Lake > Sediment | place: USA: Wyoming | collected... | reverse complement strand
CCCACGCCATTTGAATTGAGCTTTCGCCAGCAGTTCTATACCGACTAGAACAGAGCGCTTCAGGGATAAAGGAGTTGCGTCACCCATTGACCATTCTCCTGGCTGTATTTCAATCGGTCATGCAAGCGAAACTTCCGGCCCTGCCAGAATTCCACGCTTTCTGGCTGCAGGCGAAACCCTGACCAGTGCGCCGGGCGCAATACTTCCCTACCCTCGAATTTGTGTTCGAACTCCACGGCCCTGCGCTCCAGCGTTTCCCGGCTGTCCAGCTTCTGGGACTGCAGCGAAGCCCACGCGCCGACCTGGCTACCGCGGTCACGGGTGGAGAAATACGCATCCGCTTCCGCGTCACTGACCGGACTGACCGGGCCTTCGAGTTGCACCTGGTTCTCGATGGTTTTCCATAGGAAAGTCGCCGCCGCCCTGGGGCAGGCCTGCAGTTGTTGGCCTTTTCGGCTGGTGGTATTGGTAAAAAACACAAACCCATCCAAGTCCAGGGCTTTGAGCAAGACCGTCCGCGAGGTGACCAGGCCTTCCCCGTCACTGGTCGCCAGTACCATGGCAGTGGGCTCAGGCTCCCCGACTGCGCGTGCTGCGTGCATTGCGTGGTTGAATCGGTCAATAATTTCCTGCGACAAAGGCAGGATGCCGGCTGATTTCACAGCATTACTGTTCATCCGTGAATTCTCCGCACCTCAGGCGTCCTTTTGGGCCCCGGCCTCCCGCTGACGACGCAACTTCGCCTGGGGCAGAGTGCGCAGCCAAATCAGCCAAACCACCAGCGCGTCCATGATGATCAATGCCTGCCAGAGGTACAGGTGAAACCATTCAAATGCCACCTGGTTCCACTGTCCCAGGTAAAACAGGCTGACTATTCGAATCAGGTTCAGGATCTGGATTGCGAAGAACCCTGCGACAAAGCCCATCAGCTTGTTCTTCATGGGCGCAGGAAAAGCAAAAATGGCCGCAAACAGGATGATCATGGCTTCCACGCCATTGCACCCACGCTCAATCCGGACTCCAAAACCACTAGCGGAGTCCTTTATTACATTTGCCTTGGCCACTACGCCATCATCAAAAAACTGGATCAGCCAAACACTGACATCGGCAACAAATGAAGTAAATGGCAGGATGACGTGCTTTTCCGCCGGCTGTAGAATCTCCAGCGTGAACAGGCCAACAAGTAGAACCGTGAATAATATGAAAAATCGAATCATCAGGAATGGAGACGCAGGAGTCAAAAAGGTTCCGCCATGGTACCCAATGTTCACATCGCATGCACGCTTGGGTTAGACCGGGACAATGACGCCGGGCAAGAAAAATATATACCTGGTGGGCCCCATGGGTTCCGGGAAGACCACTATCGGGAACCGCCTGGCGCGTAAACTGGACCTGGAGTTTTATGATTGCGACCATGAAATCGAAGCCCGCTGCGGCGCCAGGATCAACCTGATCTTCGAAATTGAAGGAGAAGTTGGCTTTCGCGCACGTGAAACCCGTATGCTGGAGGAACTGTCCGTGCGGGAAGGCGTATTGGTTGCCACCGGGGGCGGTGCTGTTTTGAGTGAAACCAACCGGGAGCTCTTGAAGAAAAGCGGCGTCGTGGTTTATCTGCGTACCTCCGTCAGGCAACAAATGGAGCGACTGCGCAGGGACCGCTCAAGGCCTTTACTACAAGACATGAACAAAGAACGCACACTGAGTGAAATGGCGGAAATCAGGAATCCCTTATACGAATCCGTAGCGGACCTCGTGTTTCCCGTGAAGAATCGCAACCTTGACAGCACCATTACCCAGATTTACCAAGTGATCTGCCAACACATGGGCCAGTATGCAAATCATCCAGCCTGACATGCAAACCATCCTGGTTAACCCTGCCAGGAGCAGCTACCCGGTCTACCTTGGGCACAACATTATTTCTGATCCTGAGGTGTGGAAGCGGCACCTTGGCCGGGGGAAAACACTGATCGTGAGCAACGAAGTTGTTGCTCCCTTGTATCTCCACCAGCTGCAAGCAGCCCTGCATGGGCGGGACGTCTCCGTGCACGTCATTGGGGATGGCGAGCACTGCAAGACCCGGGAAACCTGGTCCGGAATCATCGATTGCCTGGTTGCGATGCATGCGCGCCGTGATACAACCGCCATAGCACTCGGTGGCGGGGTGGTTGGCGACATCACGGGGTTTGCCGCAGCCAGTTACATGCGGGGGATTCACTTCGTGCAGGTACCCACCACCTTGTTGGCGCAGGTTGATGCCTCGATCGGCGGCAAAACGGGAATTAACCACCCGGCTGGCAAGAACCTGATTGGCGCTTTTCATCAACCGGACGCGGTCGTCATTGACACGGCCACGCTGAACACCCTGCCGGATCGCGAATTCAATGCCGGCATGGCTGAAGTCGTGAAGTACGGGGCCATCATGGATCCTGCCCTGTTTGACTGGTTGGAAATCAATAAGGGGGCCATCAAAGCCCGTGAGGCAGGCGCCTTGCACTATTTCATTCGCCGTTGCGTGGAAAACAAGGCCCAAATCGTTGCCGCGGATGAAAAGGAAGCGGGAATCAGGGCAATTCTCAATTTCGGCCACAGTTTTGGGCACGCGCTCGAGACATTAACGGGCTATCGCCAGTTTCTTCACGGAGAGGCAGTGGCGATTGGCATGACCATCGCCACCCGCCTGAGTGAATTACGCGGATTGTGCCCCACAGGCGTCGCGAATCGAATCGGCAAGCTATTGCAGGATTTTGGCCTCCCGGTTGAATTGCCAGAGTCGGTGAGCGGCGCAGCGATGATAGCGGCACTTGAGCTGGACAAAAAAGCAGTGGCCAGCGGCCCCAGGCTCATCTTGCTGGAAAGAACCGGAAAAGCGCTGGTTGATACTGAGTCAACCCATGAAGAAATGGCGGCCGCAATTGAACTGTGCCGCCCGCTTCGCCCGCACGCCTGAACACAGGACAACAGCGATGGAACTTACCAATGACCTGATCATCAAGGCCTTGCTCCGGGAGCAGGTGGATCGGACTCCCCTGTGGGTGATGCGCCAGGCCGGGCGTTACCTGCCGGAATATCTCAGGACCAGGGCCGAAGCGGGCAGCTTCCTGCAACTGTGCCAGACCCCGGAACTGGCCTGTGAGGTCACCCTGCAACCGCTGCGCCGGTTTAACCTGGACGCAGCTATCATCTTCTCTGACATCCTCACCATCCCTGACGTCATGGGCCTTGGGCTTTATTTCACCGAGGGCGAAGGTCCAAAGTTCAAGAAACCCCTGCAAACCGGGTCAGACATTCGCAATCTTCCGCGACCGGACGTCCATGAATCACTGGCCTATGTCATGGACGCAATCAAGCTGGTGCGGCATGAACTGGCCGGCCGCGTTCCATTGATCGGTTTCAGCGGGAGTCCCTGGACCCTGGCGACCTACATGGTCGAGGGAGGGCCGAGCAAGTCTTTCGGCAAGATCAAGAAACTGATCTACGACCAGCCTGCACTGGCACACCTGCTGCTTGAAAAGCTCGCCGACACGGTAACTGACTACCTCAACGCGCAGATCGAAAGCGGCGCCCAGGTGGTGCAGATTTTCGACACCTGGGGCGGAGTGCTGTCGGCCGATGCATTCAAGGAGTTTTCCGTACGCTACCTGGGGCGAATTGTCGCTGGTCTGAAGCGGGAACATGACGGCAGGCGCGTGCCGGTCATACTGTTTTGCAAAGGATGCAATGCGCACCTGGAAGCCCAGGCAGACACGGGTTGTGATGCCCTGGGCCTTGATTGGACCATGTCACTGGCCGAAGCTCGCTCCCGGGTCGGGCAGAGGGTTGCCTTGCAAGGCAACATGGACCCTGCAGTGCTGCTGGCGGCCCCCGCAGTGATTCGACACGAGGCCAGCCAGGTGCTGAGCAGCTTTGGCCACGGATCCGGGCACGTGTTCAACCTGGGCCACGGCATTACCCCCGATGTAGACCCGGACCACCTGCAAGCCCTGGTCAATACCGTCTGGGAGCTTAGCCCGTCCTTTCACTGACCCTTTCCCAGGGTTCAGTTTCCGGGGACACCGCTTTGCAGCTTCCGCTGTAAGGCCACGCGCAGCAACAAGGGCTCCAGGTTCGAACGTAAAATGGGTTGAGGCAGCTCTGTAACAGCAGCCCCTTGCATAGCGTCGAAAGTCGCCGGATCGGGCGCATACGCGGGAGAAAGCAACAGCAGGGTGCTCTGGCCCGAGGTGCCTTCCGCGTGGCCCTTAGTCACATGCAGTAACACCTGCTCACAAATAACGACGTCTGCACCGGCGGGAATCCGGCTGTCCCGAGGCTCAGCATTTAACGTTACCTGCACCCCAATTCGCAGCAACAGCTGCTCCAGTACCGCAGCCAGTGGCGGCTTCATTGCCAACAGGCATTTCAAGTCCTTCAGCAAGCCGGGTTGCAGGCAGCCGAAATCCTCAGTTCCCGGGTCGGCAAGGTCCGGGAGAGCCACCCGGAAGCAGGTTCTGCCATATCCCGTTGATTCATGCGTAATGCACCCTCCCAGCACGGCAGCCATACGGCTGGAGACATACAAACCCAGGCCGGAACCACCAAAACGGTCAGCAATGTCCCCACTCCCCTGCTCGCGAACGGAATAAATCCGGCGGGCATCCCGGTGCGCAATTCCGATGCCGGTGTCACTTATTTTCAGTTCCACATCCGCCCGCCCCGATGAATTGACCCGCGATTGCAAAACTTCCACAAGCACGTACCCCTGGTGGGTAAACTTGATGGCATTGGTCAAGAGGTTATCCAGCAACTGTCGCAGGCACACAATGTCCGCATGCCAGCACGCGGGCAAACGATGATCATAGTGCAGAAAAAGGCCGATACCCTTCCTGTGAGCAGCGGGCCAATGTGCGCGGATGACTTGCTCCATCAGGATAGTGCCACTCAGGACTTGCTTCCCGGCCTGGCCACCCGCAACGGTTCCAGGTCTATCGATGTCAAACCCCGCGCCAAACCGAGAGCCAAACCCCGAGCCAAATCCGGAGCCAATCCCGGAAATTAACCTGAGTAGTTGTTTAGCAGACTCTTGCATCGCACTGGCCAGTTGGAACTGTTCGCCCGTGAGTTCCGATTTTTGCAGAAGTTCGCACATACCCAGTATCCCGGTAACCGGTGTACGCAGTTCATGCCTGAGCAAGTCCAGGCCAAGGGTCTGTGCGCTTCCTGCAGCCGGCGCAGCAGAAAAAATATGGGTACGGCAGAAAAGCAGAGCCCGGGCTAAAAAGCGCAAAAGTGATCCGGGACCGAACGATTGAAAAGACCTGCCCTGCATTTGGGTTCCCCTTGTGCAGGCGCCAACCGGCATAAGACTTTGTTGCAAAGCCCCGGTCAGGCTGGCCACCGCACTGCCATTAAATAAGCCCTGTCATGTGTACTACAGGTGCAAAGGCGCGCGGCGGCCTCAATCGAAATGTACAAGCTCCGTCCGGTTTGTGCAACGCTGGCCCGTCGCCTGCGACCCGTTTCGACTCCGGCCACAGGTTCCATTACAGGCCGGGAAGTGAAGAATGGCTGCAATCAGTGCTTGACAGTTGGCAGCGCAGCCTTGAAAGTTTGACCAGGCAGAGGAGCATGTGACCGGATGTCAAACCCGCCAGCATCAAACCCGTCAGCAAAACCCGAAATTACTGCTTGGGGAGACTTTTCGACACCCGTGTTTTCGTCGCGTTATCCGCAGCCGGGTCTACTCAACACTGAGCTGAAGAAATTCGTCCTTGGGCAGGAGTCAGCAGGGGAGAAATACCGCAACCCGGAGTACATCCCCAGCAACCAGGTGAGGATATTCGAAAGCTCGTTCGATTTGTTCAAAGACCCGAACCGGGCCATACAGGAACTGAAAATGTTTTTCCTGCACGGCATCGTGCATGCGGTCACTGCAACCAACGGGTACTCAATCGAGGAGTGCGACCGTTTGAAAGTCATAACGGATGCCTGGTATCACGTCACGCGATTTGGCGGCTACATTTCCAGCCATACGCATCCCAATGCTTCCTGGTCGGCGGTCTACATGGTCGATCCGGGCGAGCAACCCGCTGATATGCCAAAAGGCGGAATGCTCAATTTCAAGGATCCCAGGACCAATGCCAACATGTACCGTGATCCGGGCAACGATAACTGGAAAAAACCCCACCATGTTGGCTCCATAAACTACGAAATGAGGCCGGGCGACCTGCTGGTGTTCCCTGCATTCGTGCAACATGAAGTGACCCCTTATTTTGGCAAGGCCCCGCGCATTACCGTAGCGGCGAACTGTAGTTTCAGGTGGACGGCCCAGACCTGAAATAACCGGATCTTTCCGGCTCAAGTCAGCAGATTTTCCGCTACATCAAGTGGTTCAACGGGGATGTTGCGCAACGTCGGCTGCATCCATGCCAGGGTTGATTCAATTTCGCGGCCATACCGCCTTGCTACCTGTTCGGCTTCTTCTTGGCGCTGCTGTGGCGCGTAACGCGTGCCGGCCTTGGCGTGCTGGAGAAACGCACCCTCTGTAACCGTCGTTTCCAATTCACTTACACCCAAACCAAGGCCAAGAAAATCATTAATGGCGGTCAAGGCTTGCAGCGGTTCGCGCAGAAAAAACTCCATGCTGAGCGGCAGCACCTGCTGCGCACCGAATTCCGCGCGGATCGTGTTGAACAGATAACGCTGGCAATGCCAGAACACAGCACTTTGCTGCAGCAAATCCAGTGATTCAAGAGAAGGTAGTTGCACACGCTGCAGGTAATTGCTGTCTTTCAACAGAGCCGCAAGGAAGCGCGGCAGCAGGCCACGGGCTTCATCAGTTTTCTTCAGGATGGAGACCAGTAAGTTGTATAAACTGCAGCTCAGCAGCACACACCTGCGTTGGGCAGGCTGCCCTGGTGCCGTTTGCAAGATTCCCGGAATCAACGCATTGGCAATATTGGAAGGCTTGATGATAACGGATTCTGCGGCGTAGCTGCGCTCAAGCAAGCCCAGAACGCGTTGGCGTAACAGCGCCGGGAGTGCGCCATCGGCCGAGGCCAACCCGCGGTTGTGGCTGGCAAGTCGGGAGAGCACCATGGGTTCACGCAACACCAGAGTTTTTGGCTGATGGTCAAGGCAGAAGCTTAGCAGTGTCGATGTGCAAAAAGCGCTGTGAAAAATGTACCCGGCAGGCTTGCTTTCGCACCCGGTTAAAACACCATCGACCTCGGCACCGGATGCGCTTACCAACCGTTCCGGCATAGGCTGGATGCGATGATCCAGGAATGAAGACTGTTGGTAGGTCTGGCGCGATACCTGCGCGAATTGGAAGATTTCTCCTGTTGAATCGAAACCAGCGAGCATCCAGTCCGGACTGGCCAGGTTCACTTTGCGCCCGGAATGACAGCCCGCCGTTTTTGATGAAGCTGGGTGATGATGGTGTATTTTGGCCCCGAAACGGGCGCAGCGCCACGATGAAAATAAGGCCATCCGACCGGGCAGATCATCAACCGGCCCTCGACCGGCCTGATGGCTCGCCCCATCCACTTGTAGTCCGTTTCACCCCCTTCTGCCACTGTATTGAGATACCACATGGCGGTCATTACCCGGGTATGTGAACTGCCAATATTGTCTGAATGCCAGTTGAACTGCTCCCCCGGGTTGTAGCGCGCCATGCGGAACCCTTCGTGGTGCACTTCCACCGTCTTGAACGCTTCACCCCATTTGTTCATGTATTGGCGCAAATAAAACATCAGGCTCTGATCAACGATGTTGATCACGTCCTCCCAACCTTGCCGGATGTCAGCAAAATCGATTTCCATCGTACCCTTGAATTCGGGCCGATAGTAGCCCTCACCCACTTTGCCCCTGGTCTTGCGCGGGTCATTCTCAAACCGTTGCACAACATCCTGGCAAAACCCGGGGCTGAGTGCCTTTTCGTAAATTCCAAATAGATCTTCCATCACTTTCTCTGCCCTGCAAATTGAGTAAATTAAATCGGTATCCGCTGGTTTCATTCTCTGGAACCCGGATTTCAGAACGAGGATGGCAGAGGTGTGCGCAAGCACGACCCAAGCACCCGGGCCTCCATCGTTTTCAGCGCCGCCGCGCCAGTACTGTGCAACACCAGCGGCGGTTGTATTGAATAAAGTTCCTTGAGAGTTCGATTGCGCCGCCGCTCATATAAAGGCCAACCGGATTTATCAGCTCCGTAAACTGCCCAAAGGCTTTTCCAGTCTTGATAACAGCCACGCACCGAAGTCAGGAATCGCTGCACTGACTCGGGCGTATTGTTTTCTGCAGTAGCGGCAATCAAGTCGGCCAACAAGTCCTCCGAAAGTGTCTCCATTTCGATCGGGTGCATCACGTCCAGCACATTGACACGTTCCACTTTCAGCTTGGGTGCAACGCCAGGATCAAACGCAACCAATCGCCTGGCCAGTTCATTTTCCCCGGTATTCAGTGACTCCTGAACCATGTTCCAGAACAGGGAGGAGCCGACGGTATCAGCCACCAGGTGCACCCTGAGCTGCGTTGTCGGGTTAACCACGCGGTGCATTTTCCAATTGTCAAAAACCCAGGCTTCCCCTGCGGCCATGTGAACTGCCTGGTCATGGCAATAAAACGCTACCTCCGGAAAAGTAATAACGGGTATGTGAATTCGCACGCGTGAGTACCAGTGATAGTTGATGTCACTGTGAATGGGAACTTCGCTGCCCCCGTCCAGCCCCATAAGCCTCGAGCGCCCAAACACCGTCTGGAAGCTCGCTAACACCTGGCACAGATACGGTGACTGCTTTAGCCACGGAGTCGTTGCCATGGGCCCGGCAAAAAGATCATTCGCTTCACCATCTACCGAAATCAGCGGGACGGCACGATTTCCCGCATAACCCGTCGGGTGCGCTTGCCAGGCACTTTCAGGCAATGCCCGAACTTCCTCCGCCATCCTGTCTACGTCAAAAGTCAGCGGAAGCTGGATAAATTCGCGTGGAAGTTTCATTCGGCTCGATGGCCTGACCGGCCACCCTTTGTTCCCTTAATTAATCCTCTGATCTCAGTATAAAACACTTCGTACAGTCATGCCGGGTATCCATCCCTTTCGGGTATACTTCCGAAACATCCAGATACTTTTCAGCTGCTCACTCCGCATTCACGGATAAAGGAAATATCAACTTTCATGCCTGGGGCGAATCTAGATGCACTCGAACAGGCCGCGCTCGATGGTGATGACCAGCAACGCATTGAGTTGGCCAACAGGTTGATTGAATATCCGGCTGATTCCGCCGAATGTCAGCGTGGGCTCAATATACTCAGGGCAGCCGCCGAAGGGTGCCATGGTGCAGCAGCGCAATGGTTGTTGGGAATCTACTATATTCAGACCACAGCGCTACCCGGCGCCCATGCCGAAGCTGCTCACTGGCTGGAACGCGCGGCAACTGCTGGAGTTGCCCCGGCAATTGATCGCTTGGCGAATCTGTATTTACGCGGTTTGGGCGTGCCGTATTCCCGTGCTAATGCCCTGAACCTGCTGCAAGGACTGGCTGATATTGGTTTCCAACGAGCCGCATGGGATGTGGGTTATCTGCTCAGCCAGGACAACGGGGATGCTGCCGCCGCGACGGCATTTGCCAGGGCCTGTGCCCTGGCTTATCCACCCGCCTACTACTCGCTGGGCCTGCGCTTTGCACTGGGAGCGGGCGTGACTCATGATGCTGGATTTGCCCGTGCTCTGCTGCTGCGCGCCAACGATGTTGGCTATCCTGATGCGCTGGCTGCTGCTGACGAACTGGCGCCACAAAACGAATGCAGTCTTTCTGCGCAGTCCTGGTATGAGCTACTGAAGCAGAATCATGCTGCTGCCAAGCCCACGCTGCAGCAACTCCTGCAAGACGGCCTTACCATCGATTTCTCGCTCAAGCCATTGATAGCCAAGGTGGAGTCTTATTTTGCCGCCCTGGGCCATCCTCAATTCTACCGCAACGCGGTTGGCCGTCTGGAGGTGAAAGCCGGGGGGGGTACGTCTGTTAAAACTGCAGCATTGCATTGGGAACAGTTGGCGCAGCGCCCGAGGGTAGCCGTGAGTCGAAACTTTGCGACCCGGGAGGAATGTGCTCATCTCATCTATATTGCCGCGGGTGCCCTGGCGCAGCCTGAGCAATACACTGGCAAGACACTCAGCGGGCTGACCGAGAATTCGCATTTCACAGGTCGCGGATGTCCGCTCGGAGCCCTGAGTTCGGATGCAGTCGTTCGCACCATTGAACAGCGCATAGCGCAGCATTCCGGGCACACGGTGGACACGATCGAACCTTGTTCCATCATTGCCTATGAACCAGGCGAGGAATACCACCCGCATGTAGACTTTTTCGGCTTCGAACAAATCGAACATAACCGCAAGGTGTTGAAGGATTTCAGCGGACAGCGCGTGGCGACATTTCTGCTGTGCCTGAAAGCACCCGATGCGGGCGGCGAAACCGTATATGACCATTGTGGGCTGTCCATCACCTACCAAACCGGGATGGCAACCCTGCACTTTAACGTCACTTCTACAGGCGCACCGGACGCACGATCACTGCATCATGGCCGCCCGGTAAAACTCGGCCAAAAATGGTTAATGCGCACAACCTTGCGCGAAAATTCGTTGTACAACGCCCGTGGGAATTCCCTGGTATCAATCGACATATCCGAGCCTGGTGGTGGTGAGCTCATAATGCGGCAGTGAGCAAAATCTTCGTTGTTCCGCTACACCTATTGGTCGGCGAGGCAAGGGTGCGATGTTTGCCCCAGCCCGCCCCGGCAGGACATCGCCGGTGATATGAGTGTGTGCCAGCCAACTGTCACGGTATTCCGGATCGAACTCCAGTTCCAGCCCGCTACATAGCTGCCGCAGTGTTCGATCACTGTCACGGGTAAAATCCTCAAACCGGATGAAACCGGTCTCTACCGCGGATTCCGCAAAGCGGCTGGCGCCGCGCAGGAAACGCGACGGCCCCAGGCGATCGCGATAGGCAGGTAGCTGTGCCAGGCTCAACCACTGGTCCAGGGGATGACGGACAGATGAGTATCGTACCAAAGTGAAGGATGATTGGAGCGATTCTGCAAGCAAGGAACGGTAGCTGGGTTGGGTGAAAGGCACGCCGGTGTAATCCAGGTGACTCCAGTCACGCAGCACCAGGGTTTTGCCCTGGTCACCACACCGTCGCCAGATCAGTTGAATGGCATCCGGGAAGTTCAGCTGGCCACCACGGGCAGACTCCAGCTCTGTACTATTGAGCAGGCCATACCAGGCATGGGCCTGGTGCAAAGGGTTGAACCTGTGCATACCCAGAGGGTGAATTTCACTGAGCAACACAATGCTTTGCATTGAAGCCAGGCATCGGCTGATGACAGTGCCGCCGGTGCGCGCCATGTGGTGGATAATACGCAGCTTTGGGCGTACCTTTGGGTGGATTTTCCTCTGGCTGGAATTCCCCTCAGAACGCATAGTTGAATTCCCTGATTTCATCGGCAAATACCTGGCCTATCAGCGCTTGTTGTGCCGCCGAATACCAGTTGCGATAGGGCTGCCGGTCTGTGCGATAAGCAGATTTGGCAAAAACGTCCAGACTCCCCTTCCAGGGTATGCCTTGTTGCTTGAATACCTCGCCCAGATCCCGGTCCAGCTGCTCGTAACGCAGAACACGGTCAACCAGGAGTGTCCGGTTATCCATGTCCGTGTACAAATCCCAGCTGCGGCAGAACCTGCCAGCTGAGAGATAGTCTGCAAAACGTAAACTACCTCCACTGCGGTGCCGCAGCATGCAGAAATCCGAAACGGTTTTGTCCCAGGGATTTCGCTCCACGCAAAACTTGAAGTAGCTGCTCCAGATTTCCGGCGGAACCACCTGGCGAACGCCCCAGGCAGAGAAATGGTTATAGAAACGGCCCTGGTTCCGGGCTTCATGCCCTGCAACCGGGGGTTTGATGGTCGTCAGGATATCTCCAGGCCCGCAATGGGGTGACAGGTAGACCTCGACGCTGGTTCCCGCCGTTTTCAGGGTCTTGATAAAAATAAAGCGGTACTTGTGGGAGATAATCATACGGCGGTACTGAAATAACCCTGAGGAGGCCGCGGTGTTTGAGCCGCGAACGTCGCCTTGGCGAGCCCACGGCGCGCGGTCGGAATCCAAAAAAAAGGCCCCGCTGTGCGGGGCCTTTGCTACTTACCTTGGCTCAACAACCAGGCTTCTGATGTTTAGAAGCTGTGCGTTAAACTGACGAACCATGAACGTCCGGCGGCGCGGAATGTGTTTTCGTCAGTGGTGGCGTTGAAGCCCTGATTGATAAACGGCAGTGGTTCATCCGTCAGATTGACAATACCCATAGATATCTCTGTACCCCAACCCGGAACGGTGTAGTTACCCACGAGGTCGAAATAATAGACATCATCGGTGGTGTTGATCCAGGCGGTCTCAATGGGTGGAAGACCGTAAACAGTATCTTCCGGAGCAAGAGAGACGATTTCCGAGTCATCCGGACAATAAACCCCGGTGTAGGCCTGGGTCGGGCTGCCGCACTCGGTAACACCGTCGATGAACTCGACGCTCAGGCTCACACCCCAATCACCCAGGGACCAGTCGGTATCGAACCGCCAGCGCCACTCTGGGAAAGCTTTGGTGCCGCCCAAACTGCGGTGTTCAAACAAACCCGCCACCTCACCTAGGTATGCTTGATCCACGCCATCGCCATCGGGATCCTTCAACACCAGCTCTTTGCGGCTAATGTTGTAGGATCCATACCACATGAAGTCCCACAAACCAATCTCGGTATCCCAGTTGTAGCCGACCTGCCAGTCAATTCCTTCGGCGGATTCAGGGCCCACTTTTTGCACCAGCGTCAGAACTGACTTCAAATCACCATAGTTTGACGTCTCTGGCCCGAACCGTTCGATGTTGTCACAGAACGCCGGTACGGCACCAGAGAAACAGCCTGCCAGGACCACGTTGGCAGATGGAGTATTGATCGAATCGTCGATTTGTATCTTCCACCAGTCAAGCGTCATGGTCAATCCAGAAGCAAACTCGGGTGACCAAGCCAAGCCCGCAGTAACGGTATCGCCTTCTTCCGGCGTAATGTTGATGTTACCGCCTATGCGGGAGGCTACCTGGGCATCGCCCTGAGTGTAACCCACAGGAACATTTTCGCATCCGGGGTTACCACCGTTATTGGAACACGGATCACTCGCGTTCGGGAAACTGTCGCCGACACCAGCAAACAGTTCGGAGATATTCGGTTCGCGATACACCGTGCCGGCGGTTGCGCGCAGCAGCAGACTGTTTACAGGCTTCCAGCGAAACGCTCCCTGCCAGGTGGTGGATGCATCGAACAGCGAGAAATCATCATAACGAGCACTGACCCCGATTTCGAGCAGTTCCGCGCCGGTCACGCCGGCAAGAATCGGAATGTTGAGTTCGCCGTAGAATGAGTCAACGTTATACGCACCATCAGTACCCTGGCCGGTATTACCGGTAACAATGCCGAGGGTCTTGCCAGAGTCCGGAATGAACACGTAATTCTCACTGCGGCGCTCAAAGCCGACAGCGACCCCGAGCGGGCCAGCCGGCAATTCGTATGCGTTACCCACCACATTGAAGTCGGTGATTTGCCGGGTGTTGGTGACAAGATCGTTCAGTGGAACGGCAAAGTAGTCCAGCATGTCCTGCGTTATTGGGTTGGTATCCGGGTTGGTGAACGCGTTGAGGGAAACGCAACCCGGAATCACGTTACCCGGCACACCGCAGACGATATTTCCATCTGCATCCATGAACGAGGGCCCCAGGGCGTTGGCCAGGTTTCCGCCGGCAAATTGACCATAGTCAGTAGATGAGTTACGAACCCTGCCATAGTTGTAGCTCAGATCCCAAGTCCAGGATTCACTAATTTCGCCTTCCAGACCGGCAACGATCTGCCACTGGTCGACATTCTGATCGAATACACGTCCGCCGGTTTCAATAAAACGCCGACGCCATTGCTTAATGTCCACCCCGAACGGGTTGTAATAATTGTCTTTGGAAATGGCAACGCCGGGTTCGATATCCCCATAACCCGGGTCAAAACGGCTGTCATAGGGCTGAGAAGCCAATATTTGCTGTGATCTGCGATTGGCGAATCTAGTTTCCAGTGTGGCCGTCACATTATCGAACAGCTCATAGTCCGCCTGGGAGAAGAAGCTGGAACGCTCGTACGGGGTCTGCATGTAGTTTACCGGCGCGAAGTCATAGGTGGCGTCGCCGCACGCATCAGGGCCGCTACGCGGTCCGTAATCCGAAACCGAAGCACCGCCCGTGGCAGAATTCTGGCAGACGGTCCAGGAGGTTGCACCAGGGATCGCGTTGCTCAGGTCGAAACGGCCGTACGGTATGCGGGACGAACCGAAAGTTGCCCACTCATTGATACCGTTGCCGTTGAGGTCTGTTCTGGAGTCACCGGAGAAGCCATACTCATGAAATCCCACCGGGTCATAAACGGTCACGGATGCCTTGAGATACTTCTGATCATAAGCGGCCAGGAAAACTTCCTCCTGCCGCACGTATTCCGCACCAACGACGAAGTTACCGCGGTCGGAGTTACCACCCGTGATAAAGCTGAGGCTGGAGTTCGGGCCTTTAAGGTCGAAGCTCTGGCCGTACTGGGCCTGGAATTCAGCGCCCTGGAAATCGCGGCGCGTGATGATGTTCACCACACCGGCCACGGCGTCGGCGCCGTAAATGGCCGAGGCGCCATCTTTCAGGATTTCAATGCGTTCCACCATTACAGTGGGAATGGTCGAGAAGTCATTGAACAGTGCAGGCAAGCGGTCGCCATTGATAAGTACGAGGGTTCTGTTGGTCCCCAATCCGCGGAGGTCTACGGCTACTCGACCGCTGCCACCGTTATTTTGCTGAGAGGAAGTTGGTGAACCAGACATCATCGGCAGGTCCTGGATTAATTCACCCAGGTCGGTTACGCCGGTACGTTTAATATCATCACGATCCAGCACGGTTACCGGGTTGGCGCCTTCAACGTCGAGGCGGACGAGGCGCGAACCGGTTACCTGGACACGCTCCAGGGTGCTACTTTCTTCGTCACTACTGTCCTGTGCGAAAACGGTTGACGAGGCGAGAGCGAAGCTCGCCATTGCGCCAGGAACCAGCGCGTACTGCAGTGCCTGGTACAAAGGATTACGGCTATTTGTCATGAAAACTCTCCAAAATTTATTTTGGTTTGGTTGTCTTTTAACCCAAGTCAACCCGGATTCGAGGTGGCATTGACTTAGGTCAACAGACACAGGTCAAGCAGATGCTATATCCGAGCTTGGCGGGATAGTATCACCAATCATAATGGATTGGAAAGTCTTTATTAACGGGGAATTAACACGCTTTTACGCATGAATCACGGCCTGGTTCATAGGAACTTGCGCCGCAGTAAAGCTATTGAGTACGAATAAAGCCGTACACAGTTGCAGG
>Ga0315278_10002838_pt1 | contig 15465 bp, 14 predicted proteins | sample YL17G06_0_MG_FD_203880 | JGI IMG/M metagenome (GOLD analysis project Ga0315278, IMG submission 203880) | Sediment microbial communities from Yellowstone Lake, YNP, Wyoming, USA - YL17G06_0 | ecosystem: Environmental > Aquatic > Freshwater > Lake > Sediment | place: USA: Wyoming | collected... | reverse complement strand
TTCGCGTCGCGCGCCCGATACACTTCGCCCATTCCGCCTTCGCCAAGCTTCTCCAGGACTTGATAGGAACCGAGCATCTCTCCGGGCTTCATCAAGTCCGCTCCTTGGCTTCGGCGAGACCTCGCCGAAGTTCGCGCACGCCTGCGCACCCGCGAACGGAGGCGGGCCCCCCGGCGCCAAGCGGACACAGGATCTCGTACGGGCCGAGGCGGGTGCCGGAAATCAGGGGCATAGGATGGGAACGCCGCACTGATTATACCGCGTGCCATCGAGAGGCGTTTCGCGGACCTCCGGGGAGGGACATTTCGCGGACTGCGCGTGGCGAGTCGCGGGGGTCCAGGGATGGCGCGGCCGGGGGCGCCGCAAGCGCCAACCCGTCAGCAGAAGCGTGGCCCATATTTATGGTAAGCTGTATTCCCATATGAAGACGACGGTTGACATCCCTGACGAGCTGCTCATCGCGGCGAAGAAGAGAGCGGCCGACGAGCGCCTCACGCTGAAGGTGCTGATCGAGCGCGGCCTGCGGCGGCAGCTCGCCAGGACGCCCGAGCGACGCTCCGGGGGCCGCGCCATCCGATGGGTCACGGTCAATGGCGGACTGCCTCCCGGCCTGGACCTTCGCGACCGCGCCCTGATGAGCGCATGGCTCCGGCGCAACCCATGATCGCGTTGGACACGAACCTGCTCGTCTACGCGCATCGGCGAGCCGCCCCTGAGCACAAGGCAGCGCAGCGGGCCATCGAGCGGGCGCGACAGAGCGGGCGGGGCTGGGGGCTGACCGATGCCAGCGTGGTGGAATTCCTGGCGGTGGCCACGCACCCGGCGGCGGCGGGCCGACCGTCGACGGCCGCTGAAGCCGGCTCCTTTCTCGATGCCCTGGTGGCGGCGGGCGCCCGGCTCTGGACGCCGGGGTCCGGGTTCGCATCCCGGCTGATCGGGCTCGCCGCCGACCTCGATGTCACCGGCCCGCGTGTCTTCGATCTTCAGATTGCGCTGGCCGCGATCGACAACGGCGCCACGGAACTCTGGACCCACGATGCCCACTTCGTCCGGGTGCCCGGACTCCCGGTGGTTCATCCGTTGCGCGTGGGGCGTCCGGGCCCTTGAGCCAAGTCCTGCGCCCGCGTTCACTGAAGCCCCGTGCCCACCGCGACGACGATCGCGACAGCCGCGATCAGGGACAGGATCAGGTAGATCGGGAGAATGAACCGCAGCCATCTCGACAGCGGCACCTCCGCCAGCGTGAGCATGGCCAGCATGGCCCCGGTGGTGGGCGTGACGATGCCCGCAGCCAGGGTGCTGTATTGATAGGTGAGGACGACCACCTGCCTGGATACGCGCACGAGGTCGGAGAGCGGCACCAGGATCGGCAGTGCCAGCATGGCCCTGCCGCTGTCACTCGGCACCGGCCCGCTCAGAAGCGCCTGTGACACGAACATCATTAGGGCTGTGCCGGCCGGCGGCATCGCGCGAAGCGGGCGAGATCTGCACCGCTTCGCCCGACCCGAGCCGAACCGCTGACGGCGCGTCAAGGCGCCGCAGCCCGACCTCGTAATCACGGCCTGCGCCGAGCGGCGAGACGACTTCGTACGGCCAGAGGTGCGTGCCGGGGATCAGGGGCATAGGATGGGAAACCTGAGCGATTATACGTCGAGGGGAGCTCCGTATGCGTACAGGCACAGCGCGATCTGGGCGGCAGGGCGGAACCCGCGCGGCCGGGACGGCCGATCAGGACCGCGGTGGCCACCGCATCAGGAATCGACGATAATCTGATTATGCCGACCGAGACCCAGCAGCGGGCCTGGATGGCCCAATGGAACGAGGCGCGCCACGCGCTCCGCGCACAACGCGCCGTCGAGATCCAGGCGCTGTCGAACGAGCGCGCGCTTGCCGCTGCCGACGCGCTGTTGTCGATCGGCCCCCTGGCTGCGCTGTCCGAAGGCCGCCGGACATCCTCGGGACTCGTGCGTCAGCAGGCCCTGTTTCGCCGCCAGGCCGCACCGTGAACCCGATCTTCGCCGCCGCGATCGACGTCGAACGGTTCTGCGACAGCCAGGGCTGGCGCTTCTGCTTCATCGGCGCGCTCGCGGTGATCCGCTGGGGCGAACCCCGCCTGACCCAGGATGTCGATCTCACTGTGCTGACCGGCTTCGGCGGTGAAGAGCGGTACATCGACGCCCTGCTTGACCGTTTTCGCGGCCGCCGGGACGATGCTCGTCAGTTCGCCGTGCAGTACCGCGTCGTATTGCTCGACGCAGGTGCCGTCCCGGTCGATGTCGCGCTTGGAGCGATGCCATTCGAAGAGCGGGCGGTCAGCCGCGCGACGGCGTGGTCCCTGTCCGACGAGCACACGATTCGCACCTGCTGCGCAGAAGACCTGATCGTGTTCAAGGCATTTGCCGGGCGCGATAAGGACTGGCTGGACGTCGAGGGCATCGTGGTCCGCCAGGGAAGGCAGTTGGATGCTGGACTGATTCTCGACGAACTGGCTCCACTGCTCGATTTGAAAGGCACGACCGAGGATCTTCAGCGGGTCGAACGCGTCCTGACCCGGGCGTAACTCGATCCTCCCGTCAACAGGCGATTCAGCGTCGCGACCTGCTGCCCCTCCCGTTCGAAGCAGGCAAGAGCCGCCGCGCCGCCGCGGCCGAACACGAGGTGACCCGACGTCACGTGCTTCGCCGAATAGACATCCTCGAGGACGATCCCCATCTGGGTGCCGGCGCCGCGGCCTGCCCCGAGCCGAGAGAGAATCTCGTACGGGCCGAGGCGGGTGCCTGGAGTGAGCGTCATTTCATGCCCTCCAGCACGAACAGCGTCGATTGCCGGCGGTAGATGTTGGCGGCCATGGTCCGGCCATCCGGGGTGATGAAGTGGTTGTTCAGCCACCGGCCACGGTCCCCGGGGGAATCGAAGCTGCCCCAGCGCTCCCGCTGCCCGGTGAAGACGTCCACCAGAAACACGGGCCTGGGCAGTGGCCCCTGGCGCACCACGTAGACCCGCCGGGAGGGCAACTCCTGGGTCCAGCCTGAGGTGAACTCCCCCTTTTCCAGACCCGGCAGGGGGCGGGGGGCCTTGGCGGGATCCTGCAGGTCGCAGAGCACGGGCGCATTCCCCGATTCCGCCACGAAGAACCGGCCGTCCGGGGACGGACGAATCCCGTCGGTGCCGGTGGCGACCCCTTCTGGCGTCAAGGGTCGCGGGGCCTCGCCCTGGAGGCCCAGGCGCCAGATCCGGGGCGGCCGCCCCTTCTCGTTGCCCACAGCCATGAGTCCCTTCCCGTCCACGGTCCACTGCACATAGATGAGACCCTCGAAGGAGGGGAGCGTGAACCGCCGGGTCTCGCCAGGGCCCGTCGGCATCAGCACGACGCCCGGCACCGAGCCTGCCTGGACCGCAGCCGCCCAGGCCCCGTTGGGCGACAGGACCGGGAACATCCCCCACCCCAGGAAGACGGGCAGGCTGCCATCCACCGACCGGAAGTAGCACGGGTAGCCTTGGTCCGTCCAGCGGGTTTCGTCGTGGAAGACGGTGCGGCCCCCGTCCGCGCTCAGGCCGATGAGCACGGAATCCATGTGCAGGGCGAGGTCCATGTCCCGGACCTCCGGGTTCCAGACCCTGATCTGAAAATGGTTCTGGCTCTCGGCCAGGAGCAGGCGGCCATCCAGTGCCGCATCCTGCAGATCCCACCTGCCCGGAAGCCCCAGGATCCGCCGCACGCGCCCGTGGAGGCTCACGGCGCGAATCTCGCTGGATTCGCCTGAATTCAAGGTCGCGAACAGGACCTCGCCGTTCCTCCAGGCGAGTCCGTGGAAAGAACCTCCTTCGGCCAGGACCTGCGTCTCGCCGCTCTGGAGATCCAGCAGGACGATCCGGGTGCGTCGCCAATCCGGTGATTCCCAGAAGGCCAGGTACCTGCCATCCGGCGAGAACCGCATGGCCCAGAGGAACGTCCCGTGGTCGATCCGGGAACGCCCGATGGGGCACTCCAGGCGGAACCGGCCCTTCAGATAGCGCACCACGGCCTTCTCGCCCGTGGATGAGATGTCCGCGTACACCACGTCCGGCAACGTCGCCTTCGGGGCGGTGCCCACGTCTGGCGCCAGGGCGAGTGTGCCCCGGAAGGCGTCCAGGAAGGGAAGGTCTCGCCGGGGGTCCGTCATCACGGCCAGCTCGCCCTGCCCGGAAAAGCCCAGCAGACGGCCCTGGCCAAGGCCCAACGCACGTTCCTCGCCTGTGTCCAGGCGCACAGACGAGATCCGGCCCTGGGCCTCGCCCTGCGCGGAATCGAACAGGACCTCGCGGCCGTCTGGGCTGAACCTCGCCCCGTAGATCTCGCCCGGCTGGAAGGTGATCTGGCGGAAGACACCGGGGGACTGACGTTCCCCTGCTCGATACAACGCCAGACCGGCGACACCGAGCAGCGTCGCGACGGCCACCGCACCGAGGCCGGCCAGCCATGGCCGCCAGCCCTTGTGCGTGACCGCGACCAATGACCCGCTCGCCACGGCGGATCCCGAGAATGCCTGGAGCGCGAACGCCAGGTCGTGGGCGTCGCGGAACCGTTCCGCCGGTTTCTTCTCCAGGCAGTGCTGGACGATGCGCTGCAGCGCGGGCGATGGGCTGGAGCCACTGGCCGCTATCACCAGACCCGGCGGATCCTCTTTCAGGATCGCGCTCATCGTGTCGGCCTGCGTCGCGCCCTGGAACGCGCGCCGCCCCGTCAGCATCTCGTACAGGACGACGCCGAACGCGAAGATGTCCGAGCGATGGTCCACCAGTTCGCCCCGCACCTGCTCGGGCGACATGTATCCCACGGTGCCCAGCACGGTACCCGGACTGGTGTGCAACATGGTCGGAGTGGACTCGCTCCCGCCCGCCGTCGCCGTCGCGCCCTTGACTGCGACGGCTTTCGCGAGGCCGAAGTCGAGGATCTTCGCCCGCCCCTCGTGGGTCACGAAGATGTTCTCTGGCTTCAGGTCGCGATGCACGATCCCCTTCTCGTGGGCGGTGGCCAGCCCTTCGGCGATCTGCGTGGCGAGCTCGGCGGCCTTGCGGGCGGGCAGCGCGCCGTGTACGAGCCGTGCGCGCAGCGTCTCGCCTTCGAGCAGTTCCATCACGGCGTACGCGGTCGCACCCTGCCGCCCGAAGTCGTGAATGGCGAGGATGTTCGGGTGCGAGAGTGCGGCGACAGCCTGCGCCTCGCGCTCGAAGCGCGCAAGAGCTGCGGGGTCGGCGGCCAGCGCGTCGGGCAGGATCTTGATCGCGACGTCGCGATTCAGCTTTGGATCGCGGGCGCGGTAGACCTCGCCCATTCCGCCGGCGCCGAGCGGGCCGAGGATCTCGTACGCGCCGAGGCGGGTGCCGCTGGCGAGCGTCACTTCAGACCCTCAACCAGGTACAGATCCGTCAGGTACCGACTCGCGGAGTAGACGATCGTCCGGCCGTCTGGCGTGAGGTGACAACGAACGCGCGTGGTGAGTCCCGCCGCGTCGCGCGGTACGATCTCCTTCCACGGCATGATCGCGCCGCTGGCGAGATCGACTCGGACAATCTCGGTGGCACCCGCGGTTGAGCCGGGACGGCTGACAAAGAGGCCTCGTCCATCTCCGGTCCATCCCACCGGAAAGTCCGCATCGCCAAGCGTCGGGAACGCTCGCGGCCCGCTCCCGTCAACCGCCAGCAACGTCGGCGGCCCTTCCGAGCCGGTGAACCACTTGCCGTCGGGTGAGATCAACAGCGACCCCCAATTGCGGATGCGTGGATCGAACCGACCGAGAGCCACGCCGAGACGAGTCGGCGCGCCGCCGGCCGCGTCCTGAATATATGCCGACAACGGCTGACCCTGCCGGTCCGCGACAAAGATCACCCGGCGGCCGTCCGGATGCCAACCCGCGCTCACATAGTCGAACCCGTCTACCGTCAGCGACCGAGGCTCCCCTGCGCCGGTTGGGAGGACCATGAGTTGGCGCGGCGCTGAATAGACAAGAGCCAGAGCCCTCGTGCCGTCGGGCGAGAACTGGAGCGCCTCACCCGATCCGAGCCGTACTGCCGACGACGCGTCGATCCGCCGCAGCCCGACTTCGTAATCGCGACCCGCGCCCGCGTCGTACCGCGAGAAGAGCACGCCGCGCCCGTCTGCTGTGATGCTTCTCGGTTCGGCCCATGACATCCAGGAAATATCCCGCTCGACCGCGTCTCCAGGTCCGACCCAGTAGGTTTGTGTGCGCGTCGTATCCACGGTCACTAATGCACGCCCATCCGGCGCGACGTCGAGAATCGTCAATTCCGACGGGACCGACCAGATCTCACGAGCCCTGCCGGTCCGGGTGACGCCGCGAAGCCGGGTGTCGTTGGCGTCTCCGCCGGTGAACCAGATTTCGTCGCCGGCAGCCGACCAGGCCAGCCCCTCTTCGCCACTCCACTCGGGAGTCAGCGTCTTCTTCTCACCGCCCGTCGTCACGAGCGCCACGGAGCCACGGTTGTCGTTGTAGACCGGATGATCGAGAAACGCGACAGCATCGCCGGAGGGCGACACCCGCGGATGGCTCACATAGCCTGTGGTTTCGTACAGGACGCGGCCAATCGGGTACTCGAGGCGATCTTTGCCGTCGACGCGTCTGACGATCGCGAGCGCGGTCCCGTCCGGCGACCAGTCCGCAGCGCTGACATGATCGAGCACCTCTTTGTATGAGTTGCCGACCGGCGGGGTGCGAGCCAGCATGCCCTCGCTGACCCAGACGTTGAACTGCCTCCCGACCGAAATCGCCATTTCACCGGACGCCGAAATGGCGAGCACGTCGCTCGCCGGCAACGGCAACGCAATCGACTCCGGACTGCCGAGGCGCGTCTGGAACATCTTGAGCGGCTCTCCATTCCACGCGGCGCCGTAGATGACGGTCTTGCCGTCCGGCGTGAACCGCGCGGTACGAATGGTGCCTCGATCGAAGGTCAGCCGCGTCAACCGCTGAGCCTTGCCGCCGGCTGCCCGGGTCCCCACCAGGTAGCCGGCTGCGAGAGCGACCCCGATGCAGCAGGTCGCGACAATCGCGACGAGCGCGAGTCGCCTGCGGCCGACGCGACTGGCTGGTTCCGCCCCCGAAACCGCGAGTGCAGGTCCTGCTCCCGATCCCGAGCCCGAGATCGCCTCGAGGGCAAACGCCACGTCGCGTGTCGACTGGAAGCGTTCGTCCGGATTCTTCTCGAGGCACCGCCGGACGATGCGATCGAGCGAGGGTGGCACGTGCGCCGTGGACGTCGCCGTCAACTCCGGGGGATCCTCTTTCAGCACGGCGCTCGCCGTGTCGGCCGGCGTCGCGCCCTGGAACGCGCGCCGCCCCGCCAGCATCTCGTACAGCACCGCACCGAACGCGAAGATGTCCGAGCGATGATCGACGTCCTGACCGCGCAGTTGCTCCGGCGCCATGTAGCCGACCGTCCCGAGTGCCATCCCTGGCCCGGTTTCCAGATTTCTCGTAGCGGCCACTGTCGCGTCCGCGGATGCGGCCGGGCGCTGCTTGGCGAGGCCGAAATCGAGAATCTTCACGTGCCCATCGCGCGTGACGAACACGTTTTCCGGTTTCAGATCGCGATGCGTGATCCCGCGGGCGTGCGCCGCCGCGAGCCCCGCCGCGATCTGCAGCGCGTATTCGACGGCCTTGCGGGGCGGCACCGCCGCGCCGCTCATCTGGTCGCGCAGCGTCTGCCCTTCGAGCAATTCCATCACCGCGTAGGGCGTGCCCCGCTCAACGCCGAAATCATGGATGGCCAGAATGTTCGGATGGGAGAGCGCGGCCACCGCCTGCGCCTCACGCTCAAAGCGTGCAAGGGCCACTGCGTCGGCGGCCAGCGCCTCAGGCAGGATCTTGAGCGCGACGTCGCGGTTCAGCTTCGCGTCGCGCGCCCGATACACTTCGCCCATACCGCCTGCCCCGAGCGGGGAGAGGATCTCGTAGGCGCCGAGCCTGGTTCCGACGACGAGGCTCATTTCTTCAGACCTGCATCCCAGTTGAGGACAATGGAGAACGGCTGCGTCTCCGCCTTCTTGATCTGCGTGTTGATCAGGAATCGCTGTCCGTTCTGAGCGACATCGTAGAAGGCCCGCTCCGACTGCGCGAGGATCTCTCGGGGATTGGCCGGAAAGAGCTCGACCGGCGCGCCAGCGTCAAAACTCGCCCCGATCTTCACCGGCACCGCCATGAGCCTGCGATCCGAAGACAGGTAGAACAGCTCTCTGCCGTCACGTCTCCACCGGGGCTGTTCTCCGCCGCCAGCCGACACCAGCCACTTGCCCCGGGCCTCCGGGAAGGAGGTCACGTAGATCTCCCAGTTGCCGCTCTCATTGGAGGAATACGCGACCAGCCCTCCGTCGGGAGAGAACTGACCATTCTTGATGGTCGCCGGGCCTCGCAGGAACAGGCTGCTCTTGAGCTCCGGGAAGGTCAGAAACCGCAACTCCTGCCCTTGCAGGTAGAGCACGTACTTGCCGTCGCGCGACCAGTCGGTCGGAAAAGTATCGGTGTCACTGGGCGTGACGAGCTTCTCGTCCTGGGCACCGTCGGCGTTCTTCACGTACAACTTGAACACCTGCTGACGACTGGAGATGAACATCAGGCGGGTGCCGTCCGGGCTCCAGACGGGCATCGCGTCGATGGCCGGGTCGAACGTCAGTCGTTTCGCGCTGTGGCGCAGCAGGTCGTACGTCCAGACGTCGGTGTCCTGGCTCCCATTGTCGGTCTTGTCTACCGCAACCGAATTCTCATCCGGAGCCAGCGCGACGTTGCTGAACACGTCAGCCGTCCCCACCTCGCCCACTTCACTGCCCTTCCGGTCGAACCAGAGCAGTCGCGAGAGGGAGGCCTCGCTGCCCTTCTGCGCGAGCAACCAGCCGCTATCGGACACCGCAAACACCAGTCGGTTGATCCGCGGCAGATACTGGATGTCGTTCAGGACCGCCGCCGGCTCCCCGGTCAATTCGAAGGTCTTCAGATCGAACCGCTGAGCGAGCAGCGTCCTGTCCCGGTCATAGAACAGGTAGCCCGCAGCGTAGGCGGCATTCAGGGACGTCTTGACGACGAATCGCTTCTCGTTCGAGTCCAACAGGCCCATGAAGACGGCATCAACGTCGCTGCCCCCTCTGACATTGGCCGCCAGATACAGGTAGTGTCGCCCGTCAGGCAGGAACATGGGCCAGCGATGGGTGTTTTCCCCGCGACTCTCATCCGGTGTGCTGATCTGCGTCTTCGTCCCGCCCTTAGCCGCGATGCGATACATCCCGCTGAGCAGTTCTCCGCTCGGCGTGAAGACGATCACGCCGTCGTTGTTCCACGTGCCGCCGCGGCCCGAAGGGGCGTCGCACAGGATCAGCACGGGGCCACCGGCGGCTTCCACCTTCTTCAGCTTTCCATCGGCGAAGAACGCGAGAAACCTCCCGTCAGGCGACCAGAAGGGGAAGCTGGCACCCTCCGTGCCGGCGACGCTCCTGGCGTCCGGCGCTCCGACTTCGTAGAGCCAGATCACATTCTTGCGGGCGGATTCCCGGTACCCGACCACCGCAACCGTGTGTCCGTTCGGAGCCACTGCAATGTCCTGGGCTGCGAATGCCAATGGCGCCGAAAAGTACATGGTCGGCGCGGCAGGCGTCGGGATGCGCCACCAGATCACGCCGACCGCCGCGCTGACGATGAGCGCGCCGTAAATCAACCAGGCAAGGCGCCCGCTGAGGATCCTGAATCCCGCGGCGTCGGCCGGAGCCACCGCGGCTCCCGAGCCCGAACTCGAGCCCGAGATCGCCTCGAGTGCGAACGCCAGGTCGCGCGCCGAGTGGAAGCGCTCGTCGGGGTTCTTCTCCAGGCACCGCCGGACGATGCGATCGAGCGATGGCGGCACCTGCGCGGCCGCCGTCGCCGTCAACTCCGGGGGATCCTCTTTCAGCACGGCGCTCGCCGTGTCGGCCGGCGTCGCGCCCTGGAACGCGCGCCGCCCCGCCAGCATCTCGTACAGCACCGCCCCGAACGCGAAGATGTCCGAGCGATGATCGACGTCCTGACCGCGCAGTTGCTCCGGCGCCATGTAGCCGACGGTCCCCAGCACCGTCCCCTGCCCAGTCTCGACGTGTCGCGTGGCTGCGGCGGTCGCATCCGCCGGCGCCACCGGGCGCTGCTTGGCGAGGCCGAAGTCCAGGATCTTTACGTGGCCGTCGCGGGTGACGAACACGTTCTCCGGCTTGAGGTCGCGATGCGTGATTCCGCGCGCGTGCGCCGCTGCGAGGCCCGCCGCGATCTGCAGCGCGTATTCGACCGCCTTGCGGGGCGGCACCGCCGCGCCGCCCATCTGGTCGCGAAGCGTCAGCCCGTCGAGCAACTCCATCACCGCGTAGGGCGTGCCCCGCTCAACACCGAAATCGTGGATGGCCAGGATGTTCGGATGCGAGAGCGCCGCGACGGCCTGCGCCTCGCGCTCGAATCGCGCGAGAGCCACAGCGTCGGCGGCCAGCGCCTCGGGCAGGATCTTGATCGCGACGTCGCGATTCAGCTTCGTGTCCCGCGCCCGATACACTTCGCCCATCCCACCTGCCCCGAGCGGGGCGAGGATCTCGTACGGACCGAGCCTGGTTCCTGGGGCGAGGCTCATGGACGACTCCAGACTGATGTCGAGGGGCCTGCCTGCCCTGAGCGCAGTCGAAGGGCCCCGATCGGCGAGAGGATCTCGTACGGACCGAGGCGAGTGCCCGCTGACAGCATCACTTCACCCCAGTCACGACAAACAGCGTCGAGAGGTCGAACGAATACTCATAGACGTGCGCCCGCCCGTCGTCGACCCACTGATCTACAACTACTGAATAGAGGCCCGCCCGGTCCGGCGGCGCGAGTTCTCGCACCAGTGTTCGAGCGCCTGTCGCGATGTCAATCCGCTCGATGCGGGCGGGCACGGTGATGCCGGCCTGCACGAAGACCGAACGCCCGTCGCGGCTCCAGGCCTTCGCGACGTCTGTGGTCGTCACTCCCCGAGCAGGTCGGGAGGCGCTTCCGCCGATCACGAAGATCTCCTTCGCGCCCGACGTCTTCTGAAGCAGTAACGTTTCTCCATCCGGCGCAATCAACGCTCCTTCGACATCGTCAGGCGTGACCGGCGCCGGCGATCCGCCATTCATGGGCTGTTGATAACACCGCGGCGGCCGGCGCGGTTCGTTGCCGCAGAGCAACATCCGCGTTCCGTCAGGAAACCACTGGCCCCAGGTGTAGTGTTCAAGTGGACCGCGCTCAACCGGAACGGGCACGCCCGGGCCGGTCGGATACCGCACGAGTCGTCCGGTGGACGCCACCAGAGCCAGCGCCCACTTCGCGTCCGGTGAGAGCGCCCACGGGTCTCCTTCGCCAAGCCGGACGGCGGGCGATCCATCCGTCTTTCGAAGGGCCACCGCATAGTTCGGGCCAGCGCTCTGGCTGCGATCGCTGTACAGCAGCAACTGGCCGTCGCGCGACAGCATGCCGCCCTGGCCCTGATTGACGCCCGCGAACTCGCGTTCCGTCACGGCGCCAGGCAGGATCGTCCGCATGCCCGAGCGCCAGTCGTGGCGGGCGGCAAGCACATGACCATCGGCGGCGACATCCTGCACAACCAGCGCACCCGCACTCGGGAGGGCCAGCCGCACTTTCGGCGGGCCCTCAATGTTGACGAGGTAAGGCTGAAGCGCCGTGTCGCCCCGATCCGATGCCGAGAACCACACGGACTGGCCATCTGCAGACCACGCCAGGCCGTACTCTGCCCGGAATTCTGGCGTCAGCGTGGTGACGTGCCCCGCCAGGTCCGCGACCTTGATCGGTCCGCGGTCATCAAATCGAATCTGATGCTCGGAAAACGCGAGATGGACGCCGTCGCGCGACATGCGAAGGTCACTCAGGTAGCCGACTGGTGGCGCGTACAGCACGTGGCCGATAGGGTATTCCAGTTGGTCGTGGCCGCCGACGTCTCGGATGATGGCCAACTGCGAACCGTCCGGTGACCAGTCTGCTTCCCTCACATGTTCGAGCAGAGGCCTCGGCGCGGCGTCCATCGTCATTGTCGCAAGGGTGCCCGAGTAACCTGGGAAGTAGGGTGTCGGATCGGTGAGCACGGCCAGTTCGCCCCTCGAGGACACGGCCAGCAGATGTGTGTGGGTCGGGCCCATGGGCTGCGCCGCGACAACGCCGGGGCGAATGACAAACAAGCCCGGAATGTTTCCCGTCAGCGCCGCGCTGAAGAAGATCGTCTCGCCGTCAGGCCCGAAGCGCGCGTTGCCGACCCACCCCGAGTCCCATGTCTTCGCTTCGAACGAGATCGGAGGAGGCGTGCCCAGAAGGCGGCCGCCGATGAGGATGCCAGCTGACAGCAAGGCTGGAGCACCCACGGCGAACGCGAGCCTGCGGGGCCACCGCCGGATCGGCACGACTGGGGCGAGTGCCATTGACGCGGCGCCGGATCCCGATCCCGACATCGCCTCAAGCGCGAACGCCACGTCGCGCGCCGACTGGAAGCGCTCGTCCGGATTCTTCTCCAGACAGCGCCGGACGATGCGATCGAGCGATGGCGGCACATGCGAGGTGGCCGTCGCCGTCAGCTCCGGCGGATCCTCTTTCAGCACGGCGCTCGCCGTGTCGGCGGGCGTCGCGCCCTGGAACGCGCGCCGCCCCGCCAGCATCTCGTACAGCACCGCCCCGAACGCGAAGATATCCGAGCGATGATCGACGTCCTGACCGCGGAGCTGCTCCGGCGCCATGTACCCGACGGTCCCCAGCACCGTCCCCTGCCCAGTCTCGACGTGTCGCGTGGCTGCGGCGGTCGCATCCGCCGGCGCCACCGGGCGCTGCTTGGCGAGGCCGAAGTCCAGGATCTTTACGTGGCCGTCGCGGGTGACGAACACGTTCTCCGGCTTGAGGTCGCGATGCGTGATTCCGCGCGCGTGCGCCGCTGCGAGGCCCGCCGCGATCTGCAGCGCGTATTCGACCGCCTTGCGGGGCGGCACCGCCGCGCCGCCCATCTGGTCGCGAAGCGTCAGCCCGTCGAGCAACTCCATCACCGCGTAGGGCGTGCCCCGCTCAACACCGAAATCGTGGATAGCCAGGATGTTCGGATGCGAGAGCGCCGCGACGGCCTGCGCCTCGCGCTCGAATCGCGCGAGAGCCACAGCGTCGGCGGCCAGCGCCTCGGGCAGGATCTTGATCGCGACGTCGCGATTCAATTTCGGATCCCGCGCTCGATACACTTCTCCCATTCCGCCCGCGCCGAGCGGGGCCTGGATCTCGTACGGGCCGAGGCGCGTGCCGGGGATCAGGGGCATAGGATGAGAAGCTTGGGAGAAGTATACGTCGGCAGCACCGCCTGTGCATCAGATCAGCGCCGATCACCACCCATCAGCTGCCAGATCAGCTGCCGCAGAATGGCAACGGGTCCGGGATCGGTTACAATCCGCCCTCGGCAAGGTCGCGTCGTCTCGATTCCCGTGTGCCCGAGTTCTCAGGGATGTTCTTCGATCTTGTGGGGGTTTCATCCATGCGTCGAAGCGCGCCTTTCCTTTGCCTGTCGCTCGTGCTGATGCTCTGTTTCACGGCGGCCTCTGCCCAGGAAAAGAGCCCGTCGAAACCGAGAGCGCGCGACCTCGGTGTCCCTTTTGACGGGACTCCCGGCCCGCTCAACGCCGTCACCGACGTGCCCGGCGTCACCGTGGGCCACACGACCCTGATTTCCCGCGACGGCAAGCTCGTCGTCGGCAAAGGTCCCGTCCGCACCGGCGTCACCGCAGTCCTTCCTCGCGGCACGACCTCGATGATGGACGCCGTTTTCGCCGGCTGGTTCTCGCAGAACGGCAACGGCGAAATGACCGGCACCACGTGGATCGAAGAGTCCGGCTTCCTCGAAGGGCCCGTGATGATCACCAACACGCACAGCGTTGGCGTCGTGCGCGACGCGGTGATTCAGTGGCGCGTCACGCATGGCCAGCCCGACGCGAGCGGCTACTGGTGGTCGCTTCCGGTCGTGGCCGAAACCTGGGATGGCTGGCTGAACGACATCAACGGCTTCCACGTGAAGCCCGATCACGCGTTCCACTCGATCGATTCCGCGCATTCAGGACCGGTCGAGGAGGGGAATATGGGCGGCGGCACCGGAATGGTCTGCAATGGGTACAAGGGAGGCATCGGCACGTCTTCCCGCGTGCTTCCTGCCAAGGACGGCGGCTACGTGGTCGGCGTGCTCGTCCAGTGCAACTACGGCTCGCGGCAGAATCTTCGCGTCGCGGGAATCCCGGTGGGTCGCGAGATTGCCTGAGAGGATCCGTACGCCTATCAGCCTTCGTCGATTTCGGAGCAAGGCTCCATCATCGTCGTGGTGGGCACCAATGCTCCGCTTCTTCCCACCCAGCTCAAGCGGGTTGCCCGCCGCGCCACGCTGGGCCTCGGCCGCAATGGCAGCATATCCGGCAACGGTTCCGGCGACATCTTTATCGCCTTTTCCACCGCGAACTCCGGTGCGTTCTCCTCGACCAAACCGGTGGACGTGAAGATGGTTCCCAACGATTCCCTCGACCCGGTCTTCGCCGCCACCGTCGAGGCCACTGAGGAAGCCATCATCAACGCCATGATCGCCGCCGAGTCGATGACCGGCATCGACAATCACAAGGTCACTGCCCTGCCGCACGACCAGCTCAAGGCCGTTCTCGGGAAGTACAATCGCCTCAACAAGAGGGAGCCGGACTGAGCCCGCAATCTTTGGGCCTCACCGCCCGTGAGCTCTGACTCAACCCCTCGAACAGGTCCAGGTCCGTCAGGAACCGACGCACGGATGGCCGCTTGCATGTGCATGCACATGCATGTAGTATCTGGACGGAGGCCATGGCCCATGCGCACAACCATCGAGCTGAAGAACGAATCCAGAGCCAGGCTCCTGGAAGTCGCGGCCACGCGCGGCGAAAAGGGGTTCTCGCGACTCATCAATGAGGCCGTCGACCTGTATCTCAAGACCGCCGCGGCGGATCGAGAACGGCGGCGTGCGGCCTTGTCGCTGCGGGGCCGTCTGGGCAATGACGAGGCGCGAGCGTTGCGCGCGGCGACGGCGGCGCTGCGGGAGTCCTGGCGATGAGCATCATCGCCGACACCGATGTGCTGATCGACTTCCTCAACGGACGCGAACCGTCTGCGTCCCGGGTTGCCCTGGAACTCGAGCATGGGACGCTTGCGACCACAGCCGTCTCGCGATTCGAGTTGCTGGCCGGCGCCGCCAGCGCCCGACAGCAGAAACTCCTGCAGGCGCTCCTGGACGCCGTGCCGGCTCTGGTCCTGGACGCCGACGCGGCGGACCGCGCCGCCCAAGTGCGTCGGGCCCTCGAGAAACAGGGGACGCCCATCGGCATGGGCGACAGCCTGATCGCCGGCATCGTCCTCGCGAATCACGGGGTGCTGCTGACGCGAAACACGAAGCACTTCGAGCGCG
>Ga0315278_10002835_pt1 | contig 15471 bp, 13 predicted proteins | sample YL17G06_0_MG_FD_203880 | JGI IMG/M metagenome (GOLD analysis project Ga0315278, IMG submission 203880) | Sediment microbial communities from Yellowstone Lake, YNP, Wyoming, USA - YL17G06_0 | ecosystem: Environmental > Aquatic > Freshwater > Lake > Sediment | place: USA: Wyoming | collected... | reverse complement strand
TCAATATAACGTTCCACGGGCGTCATCCGCGCCCATTCCTCTTCCTCAGTTAAATGATGCGAGTTCGTAATGATTGGACTCCGCATGATTTTATGTCTGTATCTTATATCTTCGAAGAGTCACGATCGTCAAGAAAAATGAAATGAATATCAAAATATCATCAAAAACCGAACCTCCGGAGGGGAGGTTCGGCTTGAATGAATCTGGAATTATAAATCGTGAGATTACCGTTTTGAGAACTGGAAGCGTTTGCGTGCCTTTTTCTGGCCGTATTTTTTCCGCTCGCTCATGCGGGGATCTCTGGTCAGAAATCCCGCCTTTTTCAGAACCATGCGAAAGGCAGGATTGACTTCCAAAAGGGCGCGGGCAATCCCATGCCGGATGGCTCCAGCCTGGCCCAGGGTGCCCCCGCCGGCCACGCGCACCAGGATGTCATATTTGGTCAGGGTGTGGGTTTCCTTGAGAGGGGACTTGATGATGTTTTCAACCCCGGGATGTTCCACAAAATATTTATTGAGCGGAAGGTCGTTGATAGTGAATTTTCCCTTTCCAGGTCGGAGATAGACCCTGGCAACGGATGTTTTTCTTCGGCCTGTTCCGCAATATTGTTCTATGGGTTTGATGGCGGTTGTCATGGATTAATCCTCCCTTGGTTGACTTGTTTGAAATTTCAGCGGGCTGGGATTTTGAACCTGATGGGGGTGCTCAGGTCCGGCATAGATTCGAAGGCGTTTCATGGTGGCATGTCCCAGCCTGTTCTTGGGAATCATTCCCCAGACCGCGCGCCGGATTACTTCCTCCGGTTTTGTATCCATGAGCTGCTGGGCGGTTCTTGTTCGAAGTCCCCCCGGGTGATTGGTATGCCAATAATAAGTCTTTTCCAAAAGCTTCTTCCCTGTGAACTTCACCTTGCCGGCATTGATAACAATCACATGGGTTCGGGGCGACAGGTGGGGCGCAAACATAGGCAGGTGTTTGCCGCGCAGGATTCTCGCTATTCCGCTTGCCATACGTCCCAGAATCTGATCCTTCGCGTCCACCACATACCATGTCTCTTTGAAATCATCTTTTTTGGGTGAAAAGGTGCGCATTTGCGAAAAATTCTCCTTTACATTGTTTATAACGCAAAAAGAGCGAAAGATTATTTACAAAAGCATTTTCTTGTGTCAAGTATGAATCTTGACAAATGATGCGAAAAAGTGATATTTTTTAAAACAGGGCCTTTTCGGTATTCTATCCCTCTTGGCCCGATCTATAACTCTATTTAAATCAGTGATAAATAATCATTTCTTGTCCGCCTGGGCGCCCGAATTCTTTTTCCCCAGGAGCGAAATGTTTTCTGTCAGAAGAAAAAGACCACCCATCAGCAGCACCACCACAATAATTGTGATCTGGGCAGATGTCTTGGATAAGATGTAAGCCATGACCCCCAGGTACGCGGAAATATAGTACAATAAAAGTACAGCCCGGCGCTGGGAAAGACCTAAATCCAGAAGCCGGTGATGAAGATGTCTTTTGTCCGCCCGGAAGGGATGCTGACCGCTCAGAAGCCGCCGGAAAAAGGCATGCGTAGTGTCAAATACTGGCATGCCTACTGCCAGGAACGGAATAAGAAGCGTTAGAACTGCAGGCGCTTTCGTACTGGTGGTCAAGGTAAGGCATGCAAGAAGAAATCCCAGGGTCAAACTCCCCGCATCCCCCATGAAAAGGCGCGCAGGATGAAAATTATGCGGAAGGAACCCCAGACAGATGCCTGCAACAATAAGAGCCATAAAGATTTCAAACGGCTGACCTTTTTCCAGGGTGATGATAAGGATTGTCATGGCGGAGATGGCTGTGACTCCCGATGCCAGTCCATCCAGTCCGTCTATCAGATTGATCGCATTCATCATGATCCAGAACCAGAAAATGGTTATGAAAAGCCCCACCCATCCCAGATTCACAGGCCCGACTCCAGGAACGCTCAAACGCTCGATCCTGAATCCATAGTAATACATCAGAATCGCAATAATCGCCTGGCATGTGAATTTCAAAAAGGCGCCGGATCCTCGAAGATCATCCCACAGCCCCAAAAGAAGAGTCAGAAGACCGCCGATAATGAGTCCTGTCACTTCCTTTCTAAAGACAAAGGCGGGGGGATACATATAATTCAAAAGAACAAATCCCGTCACCAGGGCAAGATACAGACCCACCCCCCCTCCATAAGGCACCGCCTTTTTATGCAGTTTCCGCTCATCGGGAACATCGAGAAATTGCAGTCTTCCCGCCAGAATCCGCACAGGATAATTGAGAAGAAAACAGGCGGCGAAAGATACGAGAAAGCTCGAAATATAATATATCATGGCGTTTTATTTATGATACAAGTATGTTGGGATCAATTCATAAATTCCCGGTCATCGTCAATAAAAGATTCAATCTGACAGGATCAATCGAACCAGATTCTCCGTGGTTGTGCGAAGGTTTTTCAGCGCCTCTTTCATGGCCGTCTCGAGCGGCATCCCTTCCGGATTGATCGAAATGGCGGCAGTCAGGCCCTGTTTATAAAGGGATTCCATGTCCTTCCCCAATTGCCCCGCCAGCGCCACAACAGGCACACCGGCTTTTTTCGCCTCCCGGACGATGCCGGAGATGGTTTTGCCATGAAGGGTTTGAGAGTCGAGCGATCCTTCCCCTGTGAAAACCAGGTCTGCTTCCTTGAGTTTTTCCCTGAATCCCACGGTTTCCATGACCACATCAATTCCCTTCTTCATCTTTGCCCCGAGAAAGGCTGTCATGCCGCCGCCCATGCCTCCGGCAGCTCCGGCTCCGGGAACGTCAAAGAGATCGAGACCCAGATGTTTCTTTACCAGGAGTTCCAGGCTGCAAAGCCCTTGTTCCAGTTCCTCCACCTGCGCCGGTGTGGCTCCTTTTTGAGGGGAATAGATGCGGGCTGCACCGCGCGGACCTGTGAAGGGATTATCCACATCCCAGGCAACGATCAATTCTATCCCTGAAATACGCTCATCTCTGCCTGTGAGATCAAAGCCATGGACTTTATGGAGATCCCCGCCGGTCATTCCCAAAGGAAGCGGATCCCCATTCTCGTCCAGAAACCGGCATCCCAGGGCCTGCGCCGCTCCGATCCCGCCATCTGTGGTGGCGGAGCCTCCTATCCCCACGATGATTTTCGATACATGGTGATCCATGGCCGCTTTGATGAGTTCCCCTGTGCCATAGCTTGTTGTCCGTGTGGGATCCCGTTCCTCCGGCTCAAGGAGAGTCAGCCCCGAGGCGGATGCCATTTCAATCACTGCGCATCCATTGGAAGCCGGAATCCCGATTTCAGCAGTGATCGGCCGCATCAGGGGATCATGAACACGAACGGAGATCCTCTTCCCTCCGCAGGCATGGAGGATGGCGTCGAGACATCCTGTGCCGCCGTCGGACATTGGCAGGGAAATGATCTGCACCTTTCCGCTTGCAGCGTGAATTCCTGCTGCCATGGCTTCACACGCCTCTTGCGCGGAACAGCTCCCTTTGAAAGAATCAGGCGCAACCAGGATTACAGGTTCTTTATCATGGCAACTTCGCCGCAGTCCGGGAATTTGATGCAATTGATGCAATCGGTCCATACCTTGTGGGGAAGTGTATTTTTATCCACTATTTGAAATCCGAATTTTTTGAAGAAATCAGGTTTATAAGTCAGGAGAAACACCCTGGGAAGACCGATTTTCCGCGCCTCTTTCAGGCACAGGTGTATCATTTTTTTCCCGATTCCCTGTCCCTGATGATTCGGGGACACAGCCACGGAGCGAATTTCCGCCAGATCCTCCCACATGATATGCAGGGCGCAGCAGGCAATGACCTCGCCACCCGCTGCGCACACCCAGAAATCTCTCAGGCTTTCATAGAGCTGGTTCAGGGTGCGCGGCAGCATCTCGTTTTTTTTCGCCAGATCATTGATCATTTTCTGTATGGGCTTGATGTCCGCAATCACCGCCTTCCGAAGGATCATGTTGCTTTTTTCCCCCATATTGCACTCCTCATACTCAATGTGGAAATGATATTTAAAATCGACTTTTGATATTGATCTTAAAAGGCGGTTTGATCACGCCTTGTTCCGTAATGAACGCAGTCACATAATGGTGAGGTGTGACATCAAACGCGGGATTAAAAACCTCCACGCCTTTTCCGGGAGCCAGCCGTATGGGACCGATCCGTGTAATCTCTTCCGCCGGTCTTTGTTCGATGGGAATCTCCCGTCCGCTTTTCAATCTGATGTCAAAGGAGGAGAGGGGAGCAGCCACATAAAAGGGAATTTTATGGGCATGGGCAAGAACACCCAGGCTGTAAGTGCCGATCTTGTTGGCAAAATCCCCGGACGCGGTGATCCGATCCGCTCCGACAAGCACCAGGTCTATTTTCCCCAGCGCCATCAGATATCCGGCCATATTGTCGCAGATAATGGTGACAGGGATATTATTCTGCGCCAGCTCCCAGCTGGTAAGACGCGCGCCCTGGAACAGGGGGCGTGTTTCATCCGCATACACGGAGATTCTTTTGCCCTTTTCCACAGCGCGGTATATAATCCCCAGGGCGGTGCCATAACCCGATGTGGCAAGTCCTCCGGCATTGCAATGGGTGAGAATGCTCGCCCCATCAGGCACGAGCTCCTGGCCGGCATCCCCGAGCGCCTGGCCTGCGAGCAGGTCATCGGCCAGCATCCGGTGGGCTTCTTCGAGCAGCCGGTTCTTGAGAAGACGGATGGGAAGGGATTGATTCTCCTTCGCCACGCGCCCCATCCGATCCAGGGCCCAGAAGAGGTTGATGGCTGTGGGGCGGGAGGTTTGCAGGTATTGGACGGTGCGGTCGAAATCTTTTTTGAATGAGGGGTAGTCCGGGGCTTTACTCCTTCGGATCCCGAGGTAGAGTCCATAAGCGGCTGCAATACCGATAGCCGGCGCACCGCGAATTTGGAGCAGCCGGATGGCCCTCCACATCTCCCCGTGTGTTCGGATTTTGAGATATTTCAATTTATCCGGTAAGAGGGTCTGATCAATGATGCGGCAGGCGCCCTGTTTCCAGGCAATAGTGTTTACAGGCATTTATGTTTCTTCTTCTCCTTGGTCTCAGCCTTGAAATTCTTGAGCAGGTCCTTGCATTCCGGCGTCTTCAGCCCCAGGAGCGCATGAGTGAGCGTTTCCACCTCATCCCTCTGGGGTTGCTCAAATCCATTGACATGATACAGTCCTGCGGTAAACACCGTTTGGAGTTCGAGAAAGTAAAGGAGCGCGCCGATATTCATCGCATTGATTTCTCCCAGGCTTAATTTGACGCTTGGTCTTTCATGCCTGGCAAGAGTGAATTCCGCGGCAACAAGCTCATGATTAAGGAGTACGGCCAGATCCTGTTCCGTGAGATGATTCAGCGCCTCGATAGTCGGGAACACACGCGGAATCGGGCATTCCTTCTCGAATTTCTTGAGCTCAAGGAAGGTGAAAATTTTATCATTGGGACCCTGGAGGAAGAGATGCATCAGGGAATGCTGGGCTGCTGATCCCAGAGCCGTGATCGGAGTCTGGCCTGAATGATTCCCCCTGGCATTCGTTTTTTTCGCAAGGCTTTCCGCGCATAGATGGCAGTACCATTCTCCCACAGCCCCCAGAGCGCTGGAGTAAGGCATCATGACGGAAATGTTTTTCCCCTTTTTGGTCTGGGCAAGGTAATGAATTGCGCCGCTGAGATACGCCGGATTCTCCATCAGTTCGGGTTTGGAGCATTGTTTGTCCATCGCAATGGCGCCGGAAAGCAGGTCTTTGATATTGATATTGGCAACGGCAGCCGGCAGCAGTCCCACTGGACTGAACACGGAGAACCGCTCATTCACATTTTCCGGGATCGACAGGGTTTTCAGCTTGTCCGCCACTGCCACCTCCCGGATCAGCCCCTTCTCCGATCCTGTGGTGATAATAAAATGTTTGGACAGCGCTCCTTTGCTGAAACGACGCTGCACAACATTATACACATGCATGAATATGGACATGGTATCCATGGTATCCCCGGATTTGCTGATGATATTGAAGGCTGTACTCCGCAGATCCAGGGAGTCCAAAAGTCCTTTCACCTCATCCGGATCCGGATTATTGAGGAAGAAGATCCGGGGAATATGCTTTCGGGCCGCTCCGGAGAGGAAGTTATGATGGGAAGTCGTGAGCGCCTGGCACAGGCAGCGAGGTCCCAGATGGGCGCCCCCTGTCCCGATCACTACAAAGTTTTCAAAGCTCCGGCGAATCTCATTCGCTATCGCCATGATGGCCTGCACCAGAAGAGTGTCATACGGAAGATCGAATATACCGGTCAATTTTTCCGTCCTCTGCCGCTGGATCTCCTGATGCGCTTCCGCCGCGTGTTTATCCAGCTCTTTGAGTTCCTTTTCCTGAATGCCATGTTTGTCTCCCACCATGCAGCTCATGGCATTATTATAATCGAATGAGATCTTCATGCTCCCCATATAATTTCCTCCATCGCTTCCCGTTAATCATGCTCTCAGTAGAATGGAAAAATTCTATCTGCCGCAGGTTTTACGGATGCTCATTTCCTTATAACATCAAAAAACCCCGTGCATGTAAAGAAATTTCATAAAAAATTTTTAAATTCTCGTTGGGGGAGGGAGGAAGAGATTAAAAAACGCATTTGGAAAAGATTTACTCCGCTTTGCCCCACAGGGCCAGCTCGGCCAGGCGCACAGTGTTATTGTTCGGAAACGCATTCGGCTTTTCGATATCGATTTTCAGATACCGGATCCTGATACCGGGGGAGAAGGGAATATACTGGTGGGAAAGGCCTTGCGAATTATCCACATCACAGACCTTCCGCAGGGAGCTTTTGCTGCTTTCATCGCCATACAGGGATAAACCGCGGATGTTGTAATGAGGGGAAAAACCGAGCTGGGAGGCATGAAAAAATTCCAGCCCTCTCATTTCATAAGGCTTGAGCAGATCTATCAACATCCCATGCTTGTGAAAGGCGTCCTCGGTATTATGCTCCCAGTAATTATCCAGGGTGGGTGAGGGAGAGTAGGACCCGTCATTGAGACTGGAAACGGGATTGAGGGATTCTCCGCCACATGCAATAATCGTATTGGGGAATCTTGTGAGGATATTCACGGTTTCTCCGGGAGAAGGCGGACGTTCGCTGATACACAACGCGCACAGAACAGGCGCCTCCAGACCTGAGGATGTTGAATTGACCCGCCCCTCAGGCAGCACCAGGGCGGCTGTTTCTCCATCCGGAAGACACACGGCTTCCCTTACGCCGTTCTTCGATAGAAATTCCGCAAACTCGGCAAGAGAGAGTCCCTGCCGCGAAAATCCTTTTTGATCCACTGCATACACTTCCAGATATCTGCCCGGGGGATCCAGGCTCAAGGCAAGCCTGGCCCGCAGCTCCGTATAATGACTCAAGGGGGGCGCCCCCTTTTTCCTGGAAAATTCCTGCACAGCCAGTTCGTCATACCTGCCTTCATGAAGAAAATACGGTCCTCCGCAGAATACTCCCTGGAGTGTTCCCGGGGATGGTTCTCCGGGAATAACCACATGAACCTGTTCGCGGTATTGGAACATCCCGTCCTTTTGTCCCGTTTCTCCACGTGTCTCGATAATAAGAACCTCCCGGGCAGACAGATCGACTGGCCGGGGACCTTCTATCACTTTCCTGACCCAGTATAGGGAGGGATCGGATGAATTGGACGTCTGTTCCAGAAGATAACACCTTCCCACATTCCATTTCTCCATCTCCTCCTTCGGGATGGGATCAAAGGGTTTTGAATAAAGATACAGGCCTGGATTTTGTGCGGGTTGATTCAGCCCTGAGAGGGGAATAACCTCTCCGTTTTCCCGTTTGATATAAAGAGGATCAGAGGACGATCCACCGTCCCTCCTGAAAAAAAGATGATTCAGGGAATGCAGCTCGATCTCAGGAACATCCTGCTCCAGGGTATAAATGGAGCCGGAGAAACCGAGACTTCCCACAGGCTGGCAACGCCCCTCTTCCGATCGCTGAAACAGGCATGCCGGCACAACCACATGGGCATTCCTTCTTTTCATAATGTCGCTCGGATATTCTGTTTGATGCGGAAAATTCTCCGCGGGGATCATCTCGACTGACAGATCTTTTCCCAGAAGATCCACGCGCACGCGATGGATCTGCTGGTGAAATCCGGATCTTTGTTCAATATAATACTGATAGATGATGGATGAAGAAACGGGTTGTCCGGAAATCCAGGGCGGGGATTCCTCAGCTAAGCAGTAACGGGGGATAAAAAAGATGGATCCAAGAGCCGCGATGATCCACAAAATCTCATGCAGTCTTTTCAATCTCATTCATGTGTGTCCTTTTTTCAGGGTATCTTTAAGATACAGCCCTGTATAGGATTTCTCGTATTGTGACACGCTTTCAGGCGTGCCGGTCACAATCAACTCGCCGCCGGCATCCCCACCCTCGGGTCCCAAATCAATGATCCAGTCCGCGCATTTGATCACATCCAGATTATGCTCGATCACAATCACAGTGCTGCCCCCCTCCACCAGCTTGTTCAGAACTTTCAGGAGCTTCTTGATATCGTCGAAGTGCAGACCCGTGGTAGGCTCGTCCAGTATGTACAGGGTCCGTTCCGTACTTCTCTTGGAGAGTTCCCTGGACAGCTTGACCCTCTGGGCTTCTCCCCCGGAGATCGTGGTTGCGCTTTGTCCCAGGGTAATGTAGGAAAGCCCGACGTCATCCAGGGTTTCCAGTTTGCCTTTCACCAGGGGGATGTTCTGGAAGAATTCCAGGGCTTCGCGCACGGTCATGTTCAGGACATCGTCAATGTTTTTCCCCTTGAACATGATCTCGAGCGTTTCCCTGTTGAACCTCCTCCCCCGGCACGATTCGCATTCCACAAACACATCCGGGAGGAAATGCATCTCGATGCGGATCACTCCCGCGCCCTGGCAGGCTTCGCACCTGCCTCCCTTCACATTGAAAGAAAAGCGACCCGGTTTGTACCCTCGAACACGGGCTTCGGGCAGTTGGGCGTAGAGATCCCTGATCGGATCGAAAACCTTGGTATAGGTGGCTGGATTGGATCGTGGAGTCCTGCCGATGGGCGACTGGTTCACATGAATCACCCGGTCCAGATACTTTAATCCCTCAATCGTCTTGTGTTTCCCAGGTTGAATGTTCCGTTTATAAAATTTCTTCGAGAGAGCCTGGTACAGGATGTCCAGGAGAAGCGTTGATTTCCCGGAACCGGATACACCGGTGATGCAGATAAACAGTCCCAACGGCAACTCCACGTCAATACCCTTGAGGTTATGTTCTCTCGCGCCTCGAATCCAAAGGGAATAGTTGAGTGTCGGTTTGCGTCTTCGCCCCGGTAAGGGAATGGATTCCTTTCCGGAAAGGTACAGACCGGTCATTGACTCGGGGCATTCCATCATGTGCCTGGGCGGGCCTGCGCACACCACATATCCGCCATGCTTGCCCGCTCCGGGCCCCAGGTCGATCACATAATCCGCGGAAAGGATCGTGTCCTCGTCGTGCTCCACCACGATCACCGTATTGCCGATATCCCGGAGCTTCATCAGGGTTTGGATAAGGCGGCGGTTGTCCCTGTGGTGCAGGCCGATCGAGGGTTCGTCCAGAATATATATCACACCCGTGAGCTGGGAACCGATTTGCGTGGCAAGCCGGATGCGCTGCCCTTCACCGCCGGAGAGAGTGGCTGCGGTCCGGTCCAGGGTCAGATAGTCCAGCCCCACGTTCATGAGAAAATTCAATCGCTCCCGGAGCTCCTTGAGGATCTGCTGCCCGATCTCTTTTTGTTTGGGCGTGAGGGGGAGATGCTCCAGAAAGGACAGGGATTCTTTCACAGTGGAGCGCGTAAACTCGGAGATGTTACGCTTGTTGATCCGCACGGCAAGGGCTTCGGGTTTCAGGCGGGCGCCTTTGCACGCCTGGCAGGGTCGATCGGAAAAGTACGTTGAAATCCAGTCCCTGATGTAATCGGAAGATGTCTCATGAAAGCGCCGCCGGAGATGCGGGATCACGCCTTCAAAGGGCAGATGGTCATGGTAGCGATATCCCTTCTCGCTTTTAAAGCTCACCGATACCCCCTCGCCGCCGGTTCCATACAGAATGATCTTCTGGAGAGAACGGGGGATTTTGTACCAGGGCATATCCAGATCGATTTTATAATGATCCGCCACAGATTTCAGCCAGGTGAACATCCAGGAATCCTCGTTTTGAGGCCAGGGGTGAAGCGCGCCTTCGGAAAGGGACATGGTGCGATCCGGCGCCACGAGATCCTCGTCAATCTCCTGCAGGTGTCCCAGGCCCTTGCATTCAGGACACGCGCCATAAGGGCTGTTGAAGGAAAAAAGGCGCGGGGCGATTTCCTCGATGCTCACCCCGCACTCGATGCATGCAAAATTTTCACTGAAGAGAAATTCCTTCTCTCTTGGGGCAGACTTGGCTTCTTTGGGATAGGAGACAATCTCTACGGCCATGATCCCTTCAGCCTTCTTCAGCGCCAGTTCCACCGAATCCGTGATCCGGTTTTTGGCATCCTGCTCCACTGTGATGCGATCAATGACAATGGAGATATGATGCTTCTGATGCTTTTTGAGCCGGGGCAGTCCCTCGGAAAATTCGTAAAGCGAACCATCGATCTTCACCCGGGTGAACCCGTCGCGCTCCGCCTTCTTCAAAAGATCGTCATATTCCCCTTTCCTCCCGCGGACCACAGGCGCCAGGAGCATGAGCCGGGTCCCCTGGGGCAGTAGAAGCACCTGATCCACGATCTGCTGCACGGTTTGACGCGCAATCTGTTTCCCGCATTTGGGGCAATGCGGCGTGCCGATATTCGCATAAAGAAGGCGGAGGTAATCGTAGATCTCCGTCACTGTGGCAACTGTGGACCTCGGATTCTTGGAAACCGATTTCTGTTCTATGGCAATGGCGGGAGACAGCCCTTCGATATGCTCCACATGAGGCTTGGGCATCTGCTCCAGGAATTGCCTCGCATACGCGGATAAGCTCTCAACGTATCGCCTTTGTCCCTCCGCATAAATGGTGTCAAAGGCAAGGGACGATTTCCCCGACCCGGAAAGGCCTGTGATGATCGTCAGTGAGTTTCGCGGGATTTCCACATTGATGTTTTTCAGATTATGCTCAGCTGCGCCGTATATGAGAATGTTTTTTGATGTCATATTCTCCTGCCCCAAAATAATACAATAACTTTACTATGACCCAGCGTGACACCGTCAAGTTTGAAAGGTAAAAATCCCCTCCCCCTTCTTGTTCGTAATCGTAAACACGGAAATTTTTCTATTGTCTTATATCGCGCCTTTCATTTATATCACTTGGTATATGTTGCAGAAGGAATATGATCCCATGAAGAATTTAATAAATTCGATATTCATCTTTGTTTTATTGATCGCCGGATGTGCCGGAACGAAGAAGAATGTTTCGGTTGTGCCGAACGCGCAGAAAAAATCTCCTTCCAGCGCAACCTCTGCTTCCGGATTGGAAGTGGAATTTGACGCAAAGGCAAAAGGGAATGAAGTCCTTGTGAGAATTAAAAACAATACCCCTGCCCCCATCAGGGTAAGCCCTTACTTTTTTGCCTTGATTATAGATAACCAGAAGCCGGAAATCCGGTATAATCCCTCAAGCGCCTTGAGCAAGTTTCCCGTAATAAAACTTTTGAGTGGAAACGAGGTTTCGGGAATTTTCCTTTTTAAGAATTATAAAAACCTGGCTGGGCAGAAATTCGTTTTCAATTCCCCGGATCACAAACCCCTCATGACTATTATCAAGGGAGTCACGCCGGAGGAATAGTCAGCGCGTATTGTCGAATCCTATCAGGGACATGCTCTTTGATACAGGTTTTCAATATCATTTCTGAGGCGGAGTGGGTCGTGCGGCCGCTCGTCCGCCCTCGTCCCCCTTTTGGCGGGACAAAGGCGGGCGGGAGGAAAGTCCGGACACCACAGGGCAGGATGCTTCCTAACAGGAAGGCGGGGCGACCCGACGGAAAGCGCAACAGAAAACATACCGCCGATGATCCTCCGAAGTCGCACCGGAGTCACGCCCATGGCGTGACAAAGGCGGACGGAGGAGGACACAGGCAAGGGTGAAATGGTGCGGTAAGAGCGCACCGGCGCGGTGGCGACATCGCGGCCTGGCAAACCCCATCCGGTGCAAGACCAAATAGGGGAGAAGAGCCGGCCCGGCTCGTTTCCCGCTTCAGCCCCGCTTAGAGGGGCGGGGCGGGAGAGACTCCCGGGTAGGTCGCTTGAGCCCGGGGGCAACCCCGGGACTTAGATGAATGGCCACAACGCCGGCTTATGCCGGCGGCACAGAACTCGGCTTATAGACCCACTCCGCTTTTTTTTATTTTTTTATTTGCATTCCCCATCTCCCAAATCCAGTATCCAATACCTGATATTATCCATAATCCGAAAAACAAATCTTACGGGAGGAACAGGAATATGCCCAGGCTGAAAATCGCTTTTGTGGGTGTGGGTTTCATGGGTCAGGTGGCGCATCTCAGGAATTATGCCACCCTCAAGGAGTGCAGCGTTGCCGCCATTGCGGAGATCAGGCCCAAACTCGCTCGGCTTATCAGCGAACGCTACGGCATTCCCAAAGTCTATGGGGACTTTAAGGAGATGCTGGAAAAGGAAAAACCGGATGCGGTTGTCGCAAGCCAGCCTTTTACCCGCCATGCCATCCTCCTTCCCGAAATCTATCCCCGGGTCCGATATGTGTTCACGGAAAAACCCATTGCCGTGTCTGTGGACGCGGGGGAGAAACTCGCGAGGGCTGCAGAATCCGCCGGCTGCATCCATACAGTGGGGTATCACAAACGCTCCGATCCTGCCACCATGTTCGTGAAGACAAAAATTGAGGAATGGAAGAAATCCGGAGAAATGGGATCTCTTCAATATGTCCGCATCACCATGCCGCCCGGTGATTGGATCGCCTCAGGCGGGATCGGGTTTATGGATACAGACGATCCCAGACCTCCCCTGGAAGAGGAACCACAGATCCCGGATATGGATAAAAGGACAGCGGAGGAATACGTCGGTTTTGTCAATTACTACATCCACCAGGTGAACCTGATGCGCCATCTCCTCGGAGAGAACTATAAAATCAAATATGCGGAGCAGCGCGGCAGGATATTGGTTATAGAGAGCGCATCCGGCGTTACCGGCATCATCGAAATGAGCCCATACAACACCTCCCTCGAATGGGAAGAATCCGCTCTTATCGCGTTTGATAAGGGATATATCCTTCTCCGCCTCCCCCCGCCCCTGGCGCACAATCGGGCAGGCGTTGTGGAACTTTACACAGACCAGGGAGGAGGCACAGTCCCCATACGCCAGATCCCCAGCCTTCCCTCAACCGATGCCATGCGCCAGCAGGCGATCAATTTCCTCAAAGTGGCGCGCGGCGAGATGTCCCCGCCCTGCGATGCGCTCGAAGCGGTCGAAGATCTGAAAATCGCCCGCGATTATATCCGGTTAAAATATCAAAAGTAAAGGAGACCAGCCATGCCAGTGCAGTTTAAAAAAGTTTTCATCTCCGAGGAACGCTTTGAGTCTGCAGGAGCGTTCGACGTTAATAACGACGGCATCCTCGATATCGTGTCAGGCGCGTACTGGTACCAGGGACCGGATTATAGAAAGAATAAACACCCCATCTGCGATGTGGCTGCGTTCGGCGAATATTATGACGATTTCTCCACCATCCCCATGGATATCAACGGCGACGGGTATCTTGACTTTGTCACAGGCGGATGGTTCGGCGAAACCCTTGTGTGGCGCGAAAATCCGAAAGGCGCGCCCGATAAACAGTGGCAGACGCATGTCATCGCCAAAATCGGAAATATTGAAACCACCCGCGCCTGGGATGTGGACGGCGATGGAATAATCGAAATCCTCCCCAACACCCCCGGCCATCCCTTGAAGGTTTTTAAACTCATCACCGATAAAAAGGGCAGGGGAATAGGGAAGTTCTCTGAACATGTTATCTTTAACCGCGGCCTGGGACATGGATTCGGATTTGGCGATATAAACGCCGATGGCAGGGGAGAGATCATTGTTCCCTGTGGATGGCTCGAAGCCCCGAAGTCCCGCCCGAACGCGGGACCCTTGTCCGGCGAATGGACTTTGCATGAGGAATTCAATCTGGGTGGAGCCAGCTGCCCCATTATCGTGGCGGATGTGAACAGGGACGGACTCCCTGATCTGATAGTAGGCCAGGCGCACGGGTACGGCCTCGACTGGTGGGAACAGCGCATCGTCAAGGGAAAACGCTCATGGATCAAACATTCCATCGATCCCTTTAACAGCCAGTATCATGACATGCTGTGGGTGGATATTGACAATGACGGCGAATGCGAACTCGTGACAGGAAAAAGATACCGCGCCCATTGCGGCCATGATCCGGGGGAATTCGATCCTGTCGGTCTTTACTACTTCAAATGGAACGGCGAGTCGTTTTCAAAGCAGGTGATAGATTATGGAGCTGCGGGCGGGGGCAAGGGCTGCGGCATCCATTTTGCCATTGCCGATCTTCGCGGCACAGGCCGGCTTGACATCATCGCCCCCGGCAAAGACGGTCTTTGCGTGTTCTTCAACGAAGGATAAACTGCAACCAAATTTTCGATGCTGGATATTAGATATATGTCACAAATCTTCAGGCTAAATGAGCAACCGGTATAATCTCCGTCCTTTCAGGAGACTTCTTCCCGGATGCAATTTCTTCAACTCTTTTCAATATGGTTGAATGATAATACCTGTAACCGCATCTTTCACATATACCAATAGGAACATCCTCAAGAATGACAAACCCGGATTTGTGTTTAAAAGATTCTCTATCCACTATGCATTCTTTAACTGTGCCCTCACAGTATTCGCATTTATAACCATACATATTATTTACGCCTCCCAATGGGGTGTCATATTATAATTACCATAGATCTTTCCATATTCAGATTTGATATCTATCTATATCCTACACCAATCTGAAATGGAATCAAATTTTATTTTATATTTTGCTCTTCGCCGGCTGCCGTCTGCATTACGCCATCCGATTTGTGCATCAGCCGAAAGCCAACCCTCTTTTAAGGCTCTATCCAAATCTGCCCCATTCTTAATAAAGATCATCTCATATTGTCTTGCTTCAGATGAAAATGGACAAACGGCCTTCGAGAGATAGATAGTAACCTTTTTATCCAACAACTTTGTTATGGCAAATCTTCCACGGCCAAAATCTTCACATAAAACATGTACAATATCTTTCTTTTTCATGGAACTATTGAGAAGTTGGGAGTATCTGGCTGAAATTGCCTCTTTATCGCTCTTTGCCCAAGGTTTTCCCTGGGATCTTGGGGTCAAACTTATCGATGAAGCCCACTTATATGGGCGGGCATATCAGGATGTG
>Ga0315278_10002833_pt1 | contig 15475 bp, 11 predicted proteins | sample YL17G06_0_MG_FD_203880 | JGI IMG/M metagenome (GOLD analysis project Ga0315278, IMG submission 203880) | Sediment microbial communities from Yellowstone Lake, YNP, Wyoming, USA - YL17G06_0 | ecosystem: Environmental > Aquatic > Freshwater > Lake > Sediment | place: USA: Wyoming | collected... | reverse complement strand
CCGTGCGGGACCCTCAGCTCGAGCACCATGATCGTGATGATGATGGCGATGACGCCGTCGCTGAAGGCCTCCATGCGTCCCTTGGTCATCGGCAGATCCTCCGCGCGTGATTCTATCCGGGGGCCCCAGAGAGAAAGTGGGCCGGGCGGCCGCCTCACGGCCCCGGAAGCTAGCCTGGCGGCGGGCCGCCTCGACCCGAGTCGCTTCCGGCGGACCAGCGCAGATAGTGCTCCTCGATCACCTGCCCGTTGCGCATCGCGGAGCGCGTGGCCTCCGGAATCGTGCTCGCGAGACGCCGTCGCACGTCCGGCCCACGTGCCACAAGCCTGCGGTACGCGTCCTGTAGGCTGTGCGGCCTCAGTGAATCGATCGGCACCATCCACTCCCCCAGGCCGAGCTGCTCCATGAGGCCAGACGTCTTCGGCTGGCAAGCGATGGCGAGCACCGGAACACCCATGGACAGGGCGAATATGCTCGAGTGCATCCGTGTGCCCACGAAGTACGTCATCTGGCCGCACAGCCCCTTGATCTCCCCCGGCCGGAGCTCGGCTTCGAGCACCTGGGCGCCGCCCGGGTGCCGCAGGCGGCCCACGATGCGCCGGGCCACGGCACGATCGTCGTCGTCGGCCAGGGTGTGGGTCACCTGAGGAACGAAGACGACATCGGCCTTCTCCTCGGTGATCAGCCAGTCGACGAAGGCGGCGAGGACCCCCTCGTACCGGAGCTGATCCGATTCCCGCCTGAACCAGTGACGCACGGTAAAGCCCACACGCACCGCGCCCACGGCGCGCGGTTCGACGTCGGGAGGCGTCTCGGCCTCGATCAGGAACGCCGCGTCCGTCGTCAGCACGATCGGCACTCCCAGGCCCCAGCCCTCGAGCAACGCGAGCGAGCGACACTCGCGCACCTGGATCAACTGGACGCAGCGGAGCGCGCGCCGGACGAGCCACGCCTGCGGGCGACTCGAGAATGGTCCGATGGATTGCGAGTAGAGCACCACCGGCCGTCCCACCAGGCGTCCGAGCAGGAAGCTGAGCACAGTCGCGAGCAACACGCCGTTCCCTTTGAAGGAAGACGTCGTGTAGAGGTATCCACCGCCTGCCGCGACGATCAGATCCGCGTCTCTGTAGGCTCGCAGGACGCGCCGCAACTCCGCGGGCAGCCAGAGGTCGGCCCTCGCGACGCGATGCGCGAGCACCCAGGCGAGGCAAGCGGGGAGGACGACGAGCGCCAGGAACAGCTCGGGCAGCGGGGGCGCTCGAACGACGCGAGCGCACAGCGGGCGCAGCGAGGGGATGACGGGGACAGGGAGGTGTTCGCCGTCAAATCCGGGATCGGACGAGGAGATGACGATCTCGGCATCGCGGAAAGTGGGGCGCGCCCGCAGGTCGCGCAGCATGCCGAGGACGATCGCGGCGTCGCCGCGATTGCGCGCGCTGTAGAAGTTCGTGATGAGGAGCCTCGTCATCCGGCGAGTCCGCGCCACCGCCCGCGCATCCCTCAGTCCGCCACCGCGGGAGCGGACGCCCGCTTTGCCGCGCCCAGCAGCCCGGCCACCAGCTCGGGCTGGCGCAGCCGCATCAGCGCTGCGTAGGCCAGAAGGCCGGGCGTCGCCACCGCGGCGAGCCACCACAAGGTCGGCTCCGGGTGCAGCCACGCCCGAAGGCTCACGAGCGCGAGCGCCAGTACGGCAGCCCCCTCCAGGGGCACACGAAGAGCACGCAAGATCTCGTCCCAGCCCAGGCCCAGCAGCCGTCGCACGACGGCGATGTTCACTGCCGCAACGACGCCGAAGACGCCGATCTGAACCACACAGACGGCTTCGAGGCCGTCGCGCGCGGCGACGTAGACGGCGGGTGTGGCCAGGGTCAGCTGTAGCAACGAGAGCCTCAAGAGCAGATCGACCCTGCCGGTCGCCACGTACACCGGCCGCGCATAGGTCAGTGGCAGGATGAAGACCGCGGGCCCGAGCAGTCTGACGAGGGGGACCGCCGGGGCCCACTGGTTGCCGAAGATCCCGATGACGAGAAGGTCGGGGAGTGCGACGAGACACGCCGCCAGGGGGGCCGTGGCGGCCGAGAGCGCGCGCAGGGCCGCAAGATACCAGGACGCCATCCTTCGAAGGTCCCGTTGCACGAGACACATGGCGGGGACGGCAACCTGCTGGCCGACCGCCACCGTCAGGCTCCGGACCGGCATCACCGCCATGCGCACGGCCAGGTCGAGGTATCCGAGACCCGCGACACCCTGACCGCGCCCGACCAGGGCGCGTGTCACCGCTTCGACAGCGCCCTCGATTACCGCGGAGCCCGAGACGTTGGCCCCGAACCCGATCAGTTGCCGCGCGACCCTGGGCGCGGGGCGTCCTGTCGGTCGCCACGTACTCAGACGCCACCACACGATCGCCGAGACCGCGCTCCCGCCCAGGGTGCCCCAGACGAGCGACCACACCCCGAATCCCCCGGCGGCGAGGACGATCGAGAGAGAAGATCCCACCGCGGCCTCCATGAGGGCCACCTGGGTGACGGGCCGGAGCGACAGCTCCCGCATCGCGAGGGTCCGTTGGACGATGGAGGCCGATTCGAAGGCGATCTTGAACACCATGGCTCGCATCACTGGCGTGACCAGGGGACTGCCGACGAACGCCGCGAACTGCGGCGCCGCGATCCATGTCGCCGAACATATGACCCCGGCGGACGTGATGCTCAGATAGAAGAAGGTGCTCGCTGCCTGGTGGACCCCGCTGCGCAACCGGATCAGGGCCGTCGGCATGCCCAGCTCCTTGAGGGCGCTCAGCGCGTCGATGGTGACGGAGACTACGGCGAAGACGCCGAAGTCCCCGGGGACGAGCAGGCGGGCAAGGAGGATGGCGGCGCCCAGCCGAAACGCCCTTTGCAGGAGCGCACCGAGGCTCACCCACTTGGCCCCGACGAGGGCCAGCGTGGAGGGCGGAAGGGGCGGCCCGAGCTCTCTCACTCCCGCACCGCACGGCGACCGGCGGCGCCGAGACACCGCTCGTACAGTCCCAGCAGCTGCGACCGATGCGCTTGCGGCGAGAACCGGCGGTCGGACTCGACCCGCGCTGCGCTGCCGAGCCGCGCCTCGAGCGCGGAGTCGCCCAGGATGCGCGTCACCTGCGCGGCCAGATGCCCGCTCTCCCCCCGTTCGAAGAGCAGCCCGGTCTCTCCGTCGCGGATGATCTCGGGGATGCCGCCCACGCGGCTGGCCACGATCGCGGCACCGGCGGCCATCGCCTCGAGCACGCCCATCGGGCAGTTCTCGAGCCACAGGCTCGGGAACACGGTGCAGCGGGCCGTCGCGTGGCGACCATGGAGAAGCTCGTGGCTGAGCATACCCGTGAACACCGTTGCATCCACTAATCCCAGCCGCAGCGCCAGCCGCTCGAGGGATGCCCGCGCGGGCCCGTCGCCCACGATGATCAGGCGCACCTCCGGGAAGCGGCTCCGGACCGCCGGGAACGCCCGGAGCAGGCAGTCGACGCCCTTTTCGGGGCTGAGACGTCCGACGAACAGCACGTCCCTTCGCATCGCGCCGGGTCGCGGCGGCGGCCCCGGCGGTGCGTAGACGAAGTTGGGGATGTGTACGATCCTCTCGGGCGCGACCGCGAGCTCTCGGCGCAGCCAAGCCGCGAGAGCCTCGGAAGGGGCCACGAACACGTCGACCAGCCGGCGCAGCAGGGCTCGGTGGAGCAGGATCTTCAGCCAGCGGAGCCCGTGGTAGGGCAGGTGGCGGCGCCCCCGTTTCCCCGAGTGACAATCCAGCACCAGGCAGGCGGCGCCCAGGCCCCGGGCACACGGTCGTCCGGCAGGATCGATCATCCACTTGCGCGGACAGATGTAGTTGAAGTCGTGGACCGTCATCACGACGGGCGTCCCCCGCTCGGCCGCGGCGCGCAGTGGCAACGGCGACAGCCGCATCGAGACGCTGTGCGCGTGGACGATGTCGACCGGCTGCTGCGCCAGGGCCTGGCGCAGCTGTCGCAGGTGGCGGGGGCTCAACCACCGCGAGAACGGTGCACCGCCGCCGTCGCCGGGACTGAACACGCGGATGTCGTGGCCCTCCTGACGCAGCAGCTCCGTCGTGTTGCGAATGGCGCTCTGAATGCCGCCCGCGTGCTCGAAGTCGTCCGTGAGCTGGAGGATGCGCATGCTAGGACCGAGTGGAGGCGGCGGCCCGGATGGCGCCGACCAGCGAGACGACGCGCTTCAACGAGAGGATGCCTGCGCCGAGCGGGAGCTGCGCGATACCGATGCCGAGCTCCCGCCGGTATCGCACGAGCCGGTACCAGTCCAGCAACGTCCGGCCCAGGGTGAGGACCGCCACGCCGGCGACACCGGCCAGGACGAGGCGCGCAAAGGGCAGGCTGGGATCGCGATGTCGCGTGCTCACCAGACCTGCGCCGTAGCTGAGCGACCGCGCGAAGAAGTGGCGCGCGTCGACGCGCGGGTGGTGGGAGACCTGGACCTCGGGATCGTATTGAAGCCTGACCCCGCGCTTTCGGAGCGCGCTGCAGAAGACGACGTCACCACCCACGCGAAGACCGGGGTCGAAGCGCGTGTCGGCGAGCCACTCGCGGCGCACGCCCATGTTGCAGGTGGGGATGTTGCTCACTTCCTTGCGCGCAAGTCCCTGGAACTCCCCGAAGTCGGACACTCCCACCATACGCTGCCAGAGGCCGCCCGGGTGGACAATGCGCCCGCCCACGATGGGCCGGTTCTCGTCCACGAGCGCCCGCTCCAGGCTCGCCAGCCAATGCGGCGCCGCCGTGCAGTCCGAGTCGATGAAGGCGACGATCTCGCCCCGGGCGGCGTCAATCCCGTGATTCCTCGAGTTGTCCGCGCCCGTGTGCGCCTTCTCGACGATCCGCACGGAGGGAAACTGCGCCCGGACGCTGGGCACGGTGGCGTCGGTGCTGCCGTCGTCGACGACGATCACCTCGACCCCCGCCCGCGCCGGCGCCTGGGCGAACACGGACTCGAGACATCTGAGAAGCGGCTCCCGGTCGTCGTGGGTGACGATGATGACGCTGATCGTGGAGGCGGTGGCGCAGGTCGCAGGTCCGCGCGGCCAGCCCGCGCGGTCTGGTTCGTCCGTTTCGGTCGTCGGCCGCGATCCCAGGGTGGCCCCTCTGCGCTACTGGTAGGGACGCAGGTGATCGACAATCGCGCCCGCCGGGTCGCCGACCATCGGCTCGCGAGGAGACGCGAGCGTCTCCAGGTGGTCAACGAACTCGCCGACCGCCGTCCGGTTCAGCCCCGAAAGGCGCACGCTCGCGCCCAGCCCGTCCCGACGCTCGGTGGCCGACCGCATCAACAGACAGGGCTTGCCGAGGCTGGCGCACTCTTCTTGCACGCTCCCTCCGTCGGTCACCACGAAATCCGCGCCTTGCAGTAACTGGACGAACTCATTGTGCGGGAGCAGGGGAAGGAGGCGGATTCGTTCGCGGCCCTGCAGCCGCGAGAGGAGCCCGAGCCTGGCGAGCCTCGCTTCGGTCGGCGGGTGGAGCACGAAGACCAGCGGGCGGCGCTCTGAAAGCTCCAGGAGAAGGCTCACGATCGTCCCCAGCCGCCCGGGACGGTGGAGGTTCTCGACCCGATGAATCGTCGCTAGGCCATACGCCTCGAACGGCCGGCGGCGTACGGGTGCGCCTTGCAGGCTGAAGGCCAGCGCCTGCACGGCCGTGTTGCCGCCCACCTGGACACACCGCTCGCCCAGCCCCATCCGCGTGAGGTTCGCGGCCGCCCACTCCGAAGAGGCAAACAGGACGTCCGACCAGCGCATGACCAGTACCCGGATCAGCTCCTCGGGGAACGGGTTCAGATAGTCGTAGGAGCGCAGACCCGCCTCGACGTGGCCGACGCGAAGACCCGCCCGTCGCGCGAGCATCGCGGCCAGCAGCGTCGTGGGCGTGTCGCCGTGGACCAGGCAGATCCCGCCCTCACCCCGAAACAGCGAGCGCTTGAGGTGTGCCGGGCGAAGGAGGCCGTAGCCGAGGGCCTTCGCCATCCAGGCCCCAGCCGCGCCGAGGGTGGCAATGTCGTCACCGACACGGAGCGTTGCATCTGGCTCGCGCACCCGCAGCTCCCCGCGCAGCGTGCGCGAGAACGCGGCGTGCTGGCCCGAGTCGATCAGGTTGTAGGGGACGCTCTCGGCGTCGAGCTGCCGGAGGATTGGCGCGGTCTTGATGTACTGGGCCTTCGTGCCGATGAAGACGTGGATCATGGGTGCGAAGCCCGCGAGCGTTCCATCCGATCAACGCGCGCCGGCATGACCATCCCGTTCCGTTCGACTGCGCGCGGCCCGCGGGGGCGCGAACGAGAGAATGGACCGCAGCTGCCGCTCGGCGCCCGCCTCGCTCGCGGGCTCCAGGCGGAGCAGCTCGGCGCATCCACTCTCGACGCTCTCCATGGTCCCCCCGGCACGGTTCTCGATCTGGCGCAGGCGATGCTGGACGTCCTCGAGCAGCCTGCGGTTGACTGCGACGATGTCCGCGATCAGCCCTCCGAGGAGCGCCTGGACACCCAGGCCGACGCTGAAGGCGGACAGGAACAGCAGCCACCTTGCCGCATCGCCGTGGCTCTGCGCGAAGGCGGATTGCGAGACGACCAGGGTGGCGGCGCCCGCGAGCAGCAGACACGCCCCTATCAACGCGAAGAAGCGGAACGGTCGATAGACCACGAACATCCGCACGATCGTGAGTGTCGAGCGCACGACGTAGTGGGGGGCACTCCTCACGAGCCTCGAGCGGCGCAGGGGAGCGTTCACCCGCACGGGGACCGACACGACACGGAGGCCCTTCTGGCCCGCCTGTATCAACATCTCCAGGGTGTACGTATACGGATCGAAGACGTTGATGCGGGTTGCGGCGTCGCGGCTCAGCGCGCGGAATCCGCTCGGAGCGTCCGCGACGGAGGTGTTGCTGGCCCAGCGCACGGTCCAACTGCCGAGCTTCTGCAGGGCCCGGCGGGTCCGCGAGAGGTGGGACATCGCGTCGATGGGCCGCGCCCCCACGACCACGTCGGCCGTTCGCTCGAGGATCGGGCGAACCAGCCCAGGGATGTCGTCGGCGCAGTACTGGTTGTCGGCGTCCGTGCTGACGATGACGTCGGCTCCGCTCGCGAGGCACGCTTCGAGGCCGATCCTGAACGCCCTGGCCAGTCCGAGGTGCCGGCGCAGGCGAACGACGTAGTCGACGCCGGCGGAGCGAGCGATCTCGACCGTGCGATCCTCGCTGCCGTCGTCCACGATCAGCCACTCGACGCTGGAGAAGCCCTCGACGCGGCGAGGCAGCGCCCGCAAGGTGACGGGCAGCGCCTGCTCTTCGTTGTAGCAGGGGACCTGGATGACCAGTCTCATTGGATTGCCTTCGCCTCTTTCCTGGCCTAGCTGGAGCGCCGACCGGAGCCCTTGCCGGCCGCATGGCCCTCCGCCGAAGGCCCTGGCGGGGGCCGGCGCCGCTCATCGCACGCATCCGTCGTCGCCCAGGCCTGGGAGTCAGGCCTGCCGATGCTCAAGGCGAAGACGCGCACGCCGAGTGGCCGGGCGTCGGACGAGATCTGAAGCGCGTGCATGTTGAACGTGTTCGCCCTCAGGGTCACGATCCGATTGGCCGCCACCGGCTCCGGCGGCAGGCACAGGCGCAGGCACTGCCGGCCTTGGTGCCCGTACCGGATTCCTTCAACGCGGATGCCGTCGACTTCGACTTCGACCTGTGCCGGTGGCGCGGACGGTGGTCGCCAGGTATCGAGCAGAAGCCAGGCTTCCGCGACGGGAGGCAGGGACAGGCGCGCGACGGGCCCCGTCCAACGATAAGGCCTCTCCCCCGCTTCAGTGTCCTCTGCCTCCGCGGCGTGGAAGCCCTCCATCACGACCGCGGCATCTTGATCGACGTCTCCGATCCGGATCTCGCGCCATGGGGGCGCACGCGCCACGGGCTGGAGCTCGTAGACGCGACAGTTCAGTCGTCCGACCCTCACCCGCGGCGGGAACCGTTCCTTGCGCGTGAACGGCAGCTGGACGTACTCCACCGACCCGGTCGCACGAAGACTCAGCCCGAAACTGCGGAGCAGGCTTCCTGCTCGCGTGTCGTCCTGCGCCAGCAGGAGCACGAGCCTGCGCCCCTTCGCCATTTGCCGGCCGAGGTAGCCCGCGACGACAGCTTCGCTCCGCGGCTCGGACCCGTCGGCCAGGGGCAGAAGCAGCGTCTCGCGTCGCAGGATGTACTGGAAGGCCGTCTGCAGGTGCAGCCCCGCATCCTGATCGGACACGAGGACCAGGGCGCGCTCCGGAATCGTCCGCGCCAGCTCCCGCAGCTGCTCCCGCACGGGGACCGCCACTCCCGGCAGGACGACGCGCGCGGACTGAGCGTGCAATGTCGCGGCGATCCCGACGAAGACGGCTGCCTGCGTGAGGGCGCCGAGGCGCTGCCGGTCTCTCCATAGCCAGTCGGCGAGCGCTCGCCAGCCGAGCAGCGAGAGCAGCAGGAACAGCGGGAAGACCATCGGAACGAAACGCCGGGCAGCCCAGGGCTGGGTCCGCGTCACCATTGGGTTCACGAGGTAGCAGAATGCCGGGCCCAGGAGCAGGGCCAGGCCGAGTCGCGGCCCGGGCTCTGCGGCCGAGCGCAGCCACCGCAGCGAGCCGAAGACCAGGCCGGCGGCGAGAACGGCGAGCCCGCCGGGCGTCGCATACCAGGCCATCCATTCGACGTGCCTGGCCACGGCAACCCAGTGCCACTGGGAGCCGAAATGCACGAGAATCGCAGCAGCCGGCAGGGCGCAGAGTGCTCTCACAATCTGGAATAGCCGCAGGCGCTCGGCCGCACCGCGCCCGCTGCGATGTGACGCCGCCACAATCGTGACCGCGATCGAGAGCACCACGACCCGGCCCCAGGGCTCCGTGGCCAGACCGGGCACGGCCCGGGCCAATCGCCCGCCGAGCAACGCCATCGCGGGCAAGTGCATGTAGGAATCGTTCGAGAACTGATGGTGGAGGGCGAGCGAAGAGCACGCCACGATCCACGCCATCGAGACGAACCAGGCGTTCGCGGCCAGGCCCCCGCGCCGGCAGCCGAACGCCGCGAGAGTCAGGCCGATCCACAGGAAGGGAATGCTGTCGACCCTGGACAGGCACAGCGCTCCCCACAGCACTCCCGCCGCCGCGGCGTCTTGCAGCCGGACCGGTGCTCCGCGGCCCAGCCGGACCACCAGAAAGGCGAGACCCGCCAGGAAGAGCGCCTGGGCCAGGAGCTCCGAGGACGGGAACCGGACGAAGAACGCCTGCGGCAGGAAGCACAGTTGTGCGAGACACAACGCCAGACCCAGCGGCTTTCCGCCCAGGCGACTGCCGAGCAGGAAGGACGAGCACAAGCTGAGGACGGGGAACAAGCTCCATACCCGCAGGTCACCGTCTCGACCCGTCGTCTTCAGCCCGAAGGCGAGCCATGCCGGCAGCAGGTGATAGAAGGAGAAGCTCACCCGCCCGGCCACGGGATCCAGCAGCGGGATCCCGCCGGGCAGCCGACCCTCGGCTGTCTGCTCGAACAGCACGGTCCGTTCGTCCGACGTCATCTCCGTGACGAGCGCATCGTGGTGCTGCAGGTGCCCGCCCGCCGCGAGCTGGTGGGCGGCGGCCAGGTAGACGGAGCCGTCCGACCCGGCGAGCGTCAGATCGTAGGCTGGCAGAAGCCACCCGAATCCCAGCGCGAGCAGGGCGAGCAACAGCCCGACAGCCAGGTCGCGGCCGATCAGCGGGAACGCGAGTGCCGTCGGCGCTCGCAGATACATGGCGAGCGCCAGCCCGATCGGGACGGCCACGCCGATCCCCAGTCCCCAGCTCGTGAAGCAGTCGAAGTAGACGAGGCCGAACAAGCCCAGGGAGACGAGCCCGAAACCGAGCAGGAACCGCAGCACCGCCGCCTCGAGTCCAGAGGCGAGCGCCACATCGTCGCTCTCGAGCGAAGCAGACCTCCGGCCCCTGGGCAGAAGGTGCGCACCCACGTGCCCGACGAAGGCGACGAACAGACCCATGGCAAGGAGAGCGAGCGACCCTGTCACCGGTCCACCGAGCCGACGCCCATCACGGGCCAGGCGTCGTCAAGCCCCCGGAATGCCCTTCGAGCCGCGGGCCGCTCTCGCTTTGGAGAGCGAGGCCGAGCGTCACGGCGCGCTGAGGAAGCGGGGTGACCATCGTCTCGCGACACTACTCTCCCGGGCGAGAGACAGTCAAGCGAGCGTCTGTGCGCACGTCCTCCCCGGCTAGATCGAGCGCCTTTCGCTGTCGAGGTGGGCCATGAGCGGCGTGGGATAGCGGTCCCCCGCGGCGGCGCCCTTGGGCACGGCGTCCTCGATCCGCGCGAGGTCGGGCGCGGTGAGGCGCACACCGAGGGCGCCGAGCGACTCGGCCAGCCGGTCGCGCCGGCGCGCGCCGACGAGAGGCACGATGTCCTCGCCCCGCGACAGGGCCCAGGCGGTGGCAAGGGCGGCGACGGTCGTCTCCTTCTCACGGGCGAGCGTGCGCAGCGCCTCGACGAGGGCGAGGTTCGCCTCGAGGTTCGCGCCCCCGAACCGGGGCAGGTAGCCGCGGATGTCGCCCGGTGCCACGGCCCGCTCCTTCGACCAGTGCCCGCTTAGCAGCCCCCGCGAGAGCACGCCGTACGCGGTGATCGCGATCCCGAGCTCGCGGGTGGTGGGCAGAATCTCGTCCTCGATCCCGCGCGATACGAGCGAGTACTCGATCTGAAGGTCGCAGATCGGATGCACGGCGTGGGCCCGGCGGATCGTGGCGGCGCCGGCCTCGGAGAGTCCCACGTGACGCACGTGGCCCGCCTTCACCATCTCCGCGATCGCGCCCACGGTCTCCTCGATCGGGACCGCCGGGTCCACGCGGGTGAGACGGTAGACGTCGACGTGGTCCGTGCCCAGCCGCTGCAGCGTGTAGGCGAGGAAGTTCTTGACCGCGGCCGGGCGGCCGTCGGCGCCGGTCCAGCGCCCCTCAACATCGCGCAGGGCCCCGAACTTCACGCTCAGGACGAAGGCGTCGCGGGGGCGGCCTGCGAGCGCCTCGCGCAGGAGCAGCTCGTTGTGGCCCATCCCGTAGAAGTCGCCGGTGTCGAGGAGCGTGACGCCGGCGTCGAGGGCGGCGTGGATCGTGGCCAGGCTCTCCGCCCGGTCGGCGGGGCCGTAGAGGTCCGACATTCCCATGCAGCCGAGGCCGAGGGCCGACACCCTGGGGCCGACCTTGCCGAGCGCGCGCGTGTCCATGCCTTCCCTCCGGAGGACCAGGACGACAGTCTACCCGCGGTCCCTCGACGTTCGCATGACGTCAGCCCGGCCAGAGGGGCCGCCCGGCCAGGGCCTGGCGACGGACGGCGGCCATCGTCAGCGCGCCGAGGGCGGCGAGCCCGAAGACCACGGCGGTCTGCTGCGACCCGCTCAGCCGGCCGACGTGCAGGAGCGCCCACGCCGCGAGGGGAAGGACCTGAAGAGCGTGAAGGCCAACGGCGTGGGCCACGCGGAGGTCGCCGCCCTGCGTGCTCCAGTTCACGATCGGCAGGCCGGGTCCCCCATCGGGTATGCCCACCGCGTGCGCGCCGCGCCTCACCATCATCGGACCCACGCCGCTGCCGAAGAGGAAGAGCACCAGGCCCAGGCGCACCGCCCATGCGTATGGCCGGGGCAGGCCCGTGGGCACGGTGAGGTAGAGAACCAGCAGCGCGGTCGCGAGGAGCGTGCTGAGGAGGATCATCGTGCCCATCAGGCCGAAGACCGCCGAGTCGAAGGCCGTCCGCTCGTTGAAGTGGAGCAGGCCGCCGGGGCCAAGAACTTCCTCCTCCGGGTGAAGGACGTGAAGGCGGTACTGGACCAGCTGGGCCGCTGGCACGAGAGCTCCGGCCACGCGCTCGCGGGCCGGCTCGATCTCCGCCGCGTCGGCATGTCCGGGCACTCCTTCGGGGCGGTCACGACGCTGGCGGTGAGCGGCCAGCGGGCCCCGCGGGGTTTCTCGCTCACCGATCCGCGGATCCAGGCGGCGATCGCGATGAGCCCCAGGCGTCCGCGGCGCGGCGGCGACGCGGCCGAGGCCTTCGGCGGCGTCGCGATCCCGTGGCTCCTGATGACGGGCACGAAGGACGTCGCCCCGATCGGCGGGGCCGACCTCGAATCCCGCCTCGCCGTCTGCTCCGCCCTGCCCCCCGGCGGGAAACACGAGCTCGTGCTCGAAGGCGCCGAGCACTCCGCATTCACCAATCGGGCGCTGCCCGGCGATTCCTCGCCTCGGAACCCCAACCACCACCGCGTGATCCTCGCGTTGAGCACCGCCTTCTGGGACGCCTGGCTGCGAGGGGACGAGGCCGCGCGCCGCTGGCTCGACGGCGACGGCCCGCGCTCCCTCCTCGAGAAGGGCGATCGCTGGCAGAGGAAGTAGGGCTTGCGCCTACGCGCGGCTCGTCGGCCGTCGTGATCGCAGGGCGATTCCCCAGAGCGTGGCTCCCGAGGACACGCCGCACGCCGCGAAGAGGACCGTCCAGGCAAGAGCCGTCCCCGCGCCGCGCGTGGCGCGGAACCCCTCGACGGCCGTGACGAAGGCGAAATAGAGCCACAGCGGCAGCAGGGCCACGGCGGCTCCGATGGCCAGGGAATGGCCGAGACCCAGGAGTCCGCGGCGTCGGGCCACGACGTACGCGGGAATCCCCAGAACCACGGTCGCCAAGTACGCGATGGGGAGCGCAAACACGGTGATGGTTAACAGGCTGGTCAGCACGAAGCGGGGCGGAGCGCCGCGGAAGCCCCCGAGACCGAGCAGGTGCGCGATCACCAGCAGGATCGCCGTGGCCGGGACGGTGGCGAGAGGTGCGATGACGAACGCCCGCGCGGTGGATCCCGCGGCCGGGCCCTGGTCATCGCTCCTGGGCGTCACGCGGGTATCCTAGCGCGGTGATGAGCCTGGCCGTACTGATCCCGGCCGCCCTGGCCCTGGCCGTCTACGCGGGTCTCGCCCTTTCCGAAGCCGCACGACTCTCCGCCGGTGACACCCGGACCCTGATCGCGACGGGAGCCCTGATCGGTCTCTTCGCCGTCGGTCTCGCGCTGAGACGGCTCTGGGCGTATGCGTTCGGCCTCCTGTTCCTGGGCCTTTCGGCCCTGGGTTACGGGGCTGCCGCCGCCTTCACCGCGTATTCCGCGTTCAGCGGCGGCGGCGCGAGTGGGTGGGAGGGGGTGCGAACCCTCGTCATCGGGGCTGTGGCCGCCGCCTTCGCCTTGGCGTGTCTCGTCGCCTTGGGCCTCGCGCTTTCTCTTCTGGCCGTGTGCCGGAAGATGGCCGGCGGGCGCTCGCTGGGCGCGTGGATGGTGTCGATGGCCGTGGCCTCTGCGGGCGTTGGCTTCATCGCGTGGACGGTGGCTCACGACTACGTCTACCGGAGGATGCCGGCCCGGAGCGATTGCCTGGCGGGAAGAGGAGGTCAATGCTACAACGTCGCGAACGACAGGGGGCGTCTCTCCGCGGTCGAACGCAGGGAGTTCGCCCGGCGCGGCTGCGAGCTCTGGAACGAGGGAGCCTGCCGGCAGCTCGCGGAGCTCATGACCCCGGCTCTTGGCGCGGAGAGCCCGGAGGCGCGAGCCCTTTCCGCACGATGTCTCTTGGGAAAGCCGGATCGGTGCCTCGAGCTCGGGAAACACCTCCTGAGCATCGGTGACGGCGTCAACGGGGCGCGGTATCTGGAGAAGGCCTGCGAGGTGGACGTCCAGCGTTGCGTGAGTGCAGCCAGGGCCGCGCGGGAGGGCGGCCAAGCGGTCCTGTCGCGTCGGCTCCTCGAACGGGGATGCGACGTCGAGGATCCACGCAGCTGCACCGGCCTTCTCCGTGAAGCGGGGCCGGGGCTCGGGCCTGACGATCGACTTCGACTCGAGATGAAGACGTGTCTGATTGGGGACGTGAACGACTGCAGATCCCTCATGCGGAGGGATCTGCGTTCGGTCTGTCCCATCATCTGCGAGGGTAATACCGTGCTCCGATTTCAGAGTTGCCGCTCGTGTGCCTCGGAGGCGGAGAAACAGGGCGAACCGGCCCTGGCCCGGCAGTGGCGGGCCGCGAGCTGCGAAACGGGAGATCGCTGGTCCTGCGGGGAGCTGGACCGCAGGCGGGCGAGTCCGAAGGGCGCCGCGCTCCAGACAACCTCCTGGTCCTCGGTGGTCTACGCCGGCCGGGCGGCCGGCGCGGCGTCGATTCGGGCCAACGCCGCCCTCATCAAGCCCACGGACAAGCCGCGTCTGTTCTCGCTCCTCGGTGTCTGGCGTTACGACGTGCCGTCCCGGGCATGGCGACGGCTGGTGACCTCGAAGCGCCAGATACAAGCCGAAATCCCACCGCAACGCCAGCTCAGCTCGCAGGACTCCGACCAGGTGCTCTATGCGTTGCCGCGCGAGATCGGGCTCTACTGGGTCGAGTGGCAGGAAGACGACCATCAATCGGGCGCGCTCGCATTCTCCGGCCCGGTTCTCTGTAACGACGTGATGATCGGCGAAGCGCCGAAGGGCATGATCGCGACCTGCGTGCCGCTTGCCGACAGCGCCACGGCGATGTTCGTGCCCGACCCCAAGGTCGCGACGGGCATCGCCATCGCTTCTCTCGTCGCGACGACGGACGGCAGCGACTACGGCAGCCGCGCGGCGCGAGGCATCCCTGTCTCCGCCCTCCCGGAGGCGCTGCTCGCGCATCTCGAGAAGCGGGGCGCCCGGCTGCTGGAACGCGCTTCGGACGACGGAACCGGGCGCACGATCTGGGTCCTCGCCGAGGCACCGGCCGGGGCCCGATGCGAGGTGTTCACGACCTTCGTTCGCTTTCCACCCGGGGTGGATGCGGCCGCGGCCAGGAGGTACCTGCTGGGGGTCAGCCTGCCGTCCGTCCTGAACGAGCGAGAGCGCCTGGCGATGTTCCATCCTGCGGCGCGAGGGACGACGTCAAACCCGGCGGACTGTGAGCGGTGGGGCGCGGAGAGGGCGCGCATCGTCACGATGCTGGTCGAGGCGTTCGAGTCCTACGTGCCTGCTCCCTGACCGTCACTCCCACTCCGGGAACGTGCCCTCGGCCCGGAGCGCCTCGAAGCGCGCCTTGAGCCCGGCCAGGAACGCCTCCTTCTCGGCCGCCTCCTCGAGCGCCTCCCCGACGAACACGTCGCAGAAGAACGGCACGGGCAGGAAGGCGCCCTTCGGCAACGCCTTGCCGAGGCCGTGGAGGAACACTGGCACGATCGGCACACCGGGATGCCGCCGCGACAGGTGGAAGATGCCGCTCCGGATCTCCTTGAAGCGCTCCGGCTCGCCACGGGTGCCCTCCGGGAAGAAGATCACGATGCTCCCCGCATCGATCGCGGCCGAGACGGGGGCGAGCGGATCCTCTCCCGCCGCTCGACCGCCCCGTGTCACCGCGATGATCCCGATCAGGTTCCGCGAGAACC
>Ga0315278_10002832_pt1 | contig 15477 bp, 23 predicted proteins | sample YL17G06_0_MG_FD_203880 | JGI IMG/M metagenome (GOLD analysis project Ga0315278, IMG submission 203880) | Sediment microbial communities from Yellowstone Lake, YNP, Wyoming, USA - YL17G06_0 | ecosystem: Environmental > Aquatic > Freshwater > Lake > Sediment | place: USA: Wyoming | collected... | reverse complement strand
CTCGGCGATCCACGGTTCCTCCCAGTCGGCTGAGTCGTAGACCACAGCGCAGTGGTTGACGTCGCTGCTGGTCAGCCACTGGATGCAGCGATTGACGAAGCCGGGATCCCGCTCAAAGACGATTTTGATGTTACGCATCTTTTACCTTTCGCGCCCGCAGCAACGCGTCCCACTTGGTGTGCGAGCTCTGTTCATCGATTTCGGCCAGGTATCTAGCTTCTTCGAGCGACAACGTCTTGGCGATCACAGCGGAGGCCGCGCGGCAGAGAAAGTCATTGCACCTGTACGGCCGTGCTTCCCGCGTCAAGTTGCAGTCTGATACGCCCCGGTTCGGGCACTTTCCGTCAGGTGACGTGGCGTTGGGGAGAACCTGTTGCCAGAAGCGGCAGCACTTCCCGCAGCTGATAGGGCACGCGTTGTAGGCTTGCGTTGGCACTACACCTCCCCAATCAAGGAATGATGCTCCGGAAGCGGACACTTCTCAGGGATATCCGCTGGCGGCACATTCCTGCTCAAGTAGTACACATCTTTTTGATTGATTATCGTATCAAGAACCCAGCTAGTCTTACCTTCTTGGAACAAAAGCAATTTGCAGATTATCACCCCACCCCGAAACAACGTGCAGTTCGGGCACTCGGCGCAGGTATTGATAACATAGGGAAGTTCACGCATGACTCACTCCGCAACCCGCGTACCATAGAATGTTCCCACGGCGTAGGATCCCGCATAAGGAATGTCGTTCTCCAGCCACACCCGGATCTCCATCTTCAGCGAACTCAAGAGATCGGTCGATGCCCGCAGGGTGTAGTCAAACCGAAAGATGCTGGTCTCCTCGGTGAGCGACCGCCAAGCGTCGCCAGCTCCGGTGAACACCGGGATAAGCGGGTAGGCTTTCTCAGCATCAGTAATGAAGTCCCGCATGGTCTTGTACTTCTCCATGCCGGACAAAGGCATCATCCCGTAACCCACGTCACCCCAAAGCTGGAAGATCAGGGTGTCGGCCAGGCCGATGTTCTTCGCAAACTGAACCTCGACGTACCCCACTCGCATCTTCATCCCCTCGGGGGGCTGAACCTTGCAAAGCGAAGTCCGTATTTTCGAGTAGGTCAGGAGAACCACTTCGGTCCCAGCGAGAGGGTTCTTGAACGTCACCGCCCCGGTTACATAGTTCACCAGGTAGTCCCCGTCGGTCGTGCCCGGGGAGTGCTCGACTTTGAGGACCGCGTCGACGGTCACGACTGTCCCGTAGGTCTCGACCGCGTTGTCTTCGCCGAAGACCTTCCCGTGCTTCAGGTCAGACACGTAGCAGGGAGCGGTCAGCGTGTAGGTCTGGTGGTCCCCAGAATCTAGTAGGACCTCGTCTTCGACACGCAGGCTATCCTGGTACCAGGTGGTCTTGTCGCAGAAGTTCGGGGTGTAGACATCGCAGCGTCGCCCCTCGGGGATGTCGGCTTGTATCCGGGGGCGATGGTCATCCGTGGTAGGCGCTTCGTTCGCCGTGTTGCGCTTGTAAAGCGTCTCGAACTCCAGAGCGTCCCCGGTCCCCTTGTTGATGCTGCACGCCCGATACACACGGGCGTCGAACAGGATGATACTGTACGCTAAACCTTCATCCACCCAAGCGAAGGGCAGGGTGGCATAAGTCCCATTGAGCCACTTGCTGAACTCGGCCCATCCATCGTTGGTGTAGTCGATAACCACGCCGTCGTTGATCTTGAAGGTTGCCATTTAGGTCTCCACCAACTGGATCAGGGCTTCGATGATCCGCTGCTTGGAAACGATTCCACCCTGATACTCAAAACCCAAAACGGTTCCCGGAGGGAACGACACCGCACCCGCGCCATAGTTGGTTTCCGTCGGGATCGTCGCGGACAGGTCATCATGGAAAGCAAGCTGGACAAACCCAAGCAGCTTGATCGCTCCCGCACCACCAGAAGGCGACACCGAGACATTCTGAACCGACAGGATACCAACGTCCCCACTTTGCAGGGGCAGGATAAACCGGGCGCCAACGATGGTACTCTTCGGGATGGCAAAGGTGCTGGTTCTTGACCCCACACCCACCTCGTTCGTGTAGGTCACGGTCACGGTCACGTTGTTCGCTGAACCAAGCTGCGTGGTCACCTCCGCTTCCGTCGTACCCGCAAAACCGGGGGCCGTATAGGCGTCGCCAGAAGTGAAAACATTGGTCACGAACTGGAGGCTACCTAACTCGGTCTCCGCGGTGATCCGGGAAAAGCCCGCCTCGTTCATCCAAGACGTAAAGCGAATCAGCCACCCGTTGTACCCAGTCGGGACGGTATAGGTCATAATCCGCTTGAAGCTGTTGGCAACTATGGCCCCATCGCTCTGGTTGTAGTAGGGGTTCACCATCTGCGGCAACGCAGAAGTGGGGGCCACCACAACAACCTTGATAGATCCGTTATCGTCCAGCGCGAAGTAGCGAACATTGCCCTCATGGTCCACGCCGCCCATCACCGCTGGAAGAACGGTCGCAGTCTCACCGACTGCCTGCGCGATCTGTTCGGTCGGAAGAACGATGGGAACCGACGCGGCTTCCGCTTTGCGCCCGACGGTGGGGGCCGTGCTGCCGAGCCACTGTTGGATGTTGGCGTTCACCATGTCCACGATCTTTTTGATGCCATCGGTGGACTTGATCAACGCCAAGGTGTCTTCGGTCGCCGGGTTTATCTGCGCTCCGTCCGAGGCACGAACGATCTTGGTTTGGGTCTGGAGGCGGTAAACAGCACCATCAAGGACAACACCGATTGCGTTTCCAGACGCATCGTACAGGACAGCGGGCCACGCCCCACTCCCAGCGGCTTTCGTGCCTTGTGCGACTTTCCCAATCTCATTTGACCCAGCAGGAATCGAGGACGCTAGGTCGACGTCACCGATGTTGTTCGTACCCGCGGGAAGCGCGTCAACGATCTTCTTGATGCCGTCGGTGCTCTTGATGAGGGCCAAGGTCTCTTCAGTCGCCGGGTTGATCTGGGCACCATCCGAGGCACGAACGATTTTGGTCTGCGTCTGCAGCCGGTAAACGGCGCCGTCCAGCACCACGCCCACGGCGTTCCCGCTGGCATCGTACAACACCTCGGGCCAGGCATTGCCGCCGGCGCCTTTGGTGCCCTGTGCAACCTTTCCAATCTCGTTCGACCCTGTGGGAATTGCAGACGCCAGATCGACGTCGCCGATGTTGTTCGTTCCGGCCGGAAGTGCGTCAACGATTTTCTTGATGCCATCGGTGCTCTTGATGGCTGTCAGCGTCGAATCGATGGTGGTCAGCTTCCCGCTTTCCTTCGCGGGGTCGGTCGGGATGTTGTCGGTCTTGTTCTTGATGTTGGTGAGCGTCGTCTCCATGTTACTGAGCGACGTGTTCCCCGTGTCCTGCTTGGCGTCTGTTGCCGCGCCCGTGGGCAGGGGCAACGACTCTGCCGATATAGGTTGGGCCGTGTCGCCGGTCGGGTCCGTCCGCAGCGGGCTGTCTGCGGTGCCCACCTGATTCCCATCCGTATCGATCAGTAGCGCGGCTGGGCTTTCATTCCCCATTAGGGCACCGTGATTGTTCGGGTGCGGTGAGTCTCGAACGCGCCCGAGTAAGAGATGGCATCCGACACCGTGGCCGCCAACGCCCCAGCCGCATCATAGACCTTCCACACGATCGTGGTTGGGTTTGAGCTGGTCCAGGTGATCAGCTTCTCCACGATCTTTTTCAACTTCGCACTCGACTCCCACCAAACAATGGCGGTCGGGAACACCGTCCCAGTGGTCTCTCGATAGGCACCCGTGGCAAAACCTTCGGCGGGGCCAGTGTCAATGAAGTGGATCAACTGCCGCAGGGTTTTGTGGGCATCCTCAGTAAGCCCCCCAGTACCTGCAAGCAGCTCGGTCAAGGTGTACGGCCCGCCCGCGACTTTGTCCTGAAAGATCATGTCGTCGGAAACGTCACGGCCGACGAAGACGTCCTCGTCGTCCGAGATGTCACTCTGGATGGTCAGGCCGTGGGTATCGACGTAATCTTCGTTGGGGTCAGCCGAGGTGGGACCCCAGTCGGTCTCGACGCCGCCGGTTTCCGGGTCTTCTAATTTTAGCGGCTGTATTCTGTCACGCATCGCTCAACGCCTCATCGGGTACCGATTTGTAGGTTTCGCGACGCACTACTTTGTACACTGTTACTTTTGTGACACCAAACAATCTCGCCAATTCCGGCACCGAATACGACGCTAGAGATCGTGCCTTTCGGATGAACCGTACTTCGTCATCGCTTAGAACTTCGCCTTGGTTCCCGTGCTGCGTGGGGAGGGCGCCATTTTCGGTATCATCCTGAATTGCCCCACATGTGCGGCGAGAGATAATGTTGTAAACAGTCGCACACGACACCTCGAACATCTGCGCCAGTTCTCGTGCGGAGTGTTCTGCTGTCGCGAACGCCTTACGAAGATACCGAATCTCCTCTGGTATCAATGCGGCGTTGCCCCCTCGCGCTCTGCCTTTGTCAGACATGTCCGACATGTTGTCCGCGTGCTCCCCCAAAAAGAGATGCACGGGATTCACGCATGCGGGATTATCGCACTTGTGTAAAACGTTCTTACCTGCGGGAATAGAACCGTAGTGGATTTCCCACGACAAACGATGTGCCAGTATTTTCCTGTCGGCTTGGGCATCGTACAACATGCCGTACGACACCCCCACGACAGCCTGCGCCCAATTCCAGCAAGTTTCGGTCTTGACCACATGGCCCCAAAACCGTTCTTTTGCAGGGACTGGTGTGGGACCCGTATGCGATCCGTTACGGGCCCGCGACTCCAAAATCTTGTTGACGTGTTCCCGTGAAAGCACAGCACCGTGGTGCCAATGCTTCTCACCCTGGTACGTCCGGCTTACTTCGTAAATACCCATTCGCCGCAGTTGGGAGAGCACCCGTGGACGAGTCGTTCCCAGTTTCTCGGCAATGGTCCGCGGCGACTGACCCTCCGTCAAATACAGCCGCTTGAGCTCTTCAGAATCAACGTCGCACGTCTTCTTCAACCTGATGGCTTCGCCCCGTGAACGCACCGGTATCCCCGCCCTGCGTAACTGGGCTCGAATAAAGGCGGGGCGCTGGCCTACTTCGTTCCCGATGTCCACGGTGTTCTTCTGCTCCTCAACATACCGCTTGTACAGAAACTCTTTAGTCAGTTCGGGCATAACGGCCTCCTTGACGGGTTATGGCAGTTAGCCTATACTTTCTGCCATAACCCGTCAAGGTAATTCAACCGCTATTCCAAGCCTAGACTTTTTTGCCCACGTATTGCTTCTGGATAAGCATATCCTTCGCCGCGCAGGTGAAGCCCACCTGCATGACGTGCTTCCCGCTGCCCGGGACGCTGCTGGTCAGACCGCCGCCGTTGGCGACGTACCACCGGATGCCGATGGTCTGGGTGGACGCGAACACGTCCTTGGCCACGCCGTCCGTGGTCACTTCGCAGGGGTCGTCGTGGTCAGCAGGCAACCGCGCGATGCCCACGCAGAACGCCTTGGCGTCCACGGCCGCGTCGCACTTCATGACGTCGCCAGCCGAGTCGAAGTACACGGGGTCGCCGAGGGCGATGTTCTCGCCCGCGTTGAAGGTGTACTCCAACCGCTCGGCTTCGCCCGCGCCGGGGTGGCTGTGCAACGTGGTGCTGCTGCCGTCGACCAGCTCAGTCAGGTTGTCGGCGGTGACCAGGGGGTCAACCGCGGTGTCGTCGATGGTGAACGAGGCCGGGAGACCGAGGACCTTGATACCGTCGCTCGTCAGCCCGAGGGTGTTGTCAGCGTCGGTGTTGTCCAGCAAGATCCCCAGACCGAAGGGGGTGGTCTGGTAGCGCTGCAAGCCACCATCGGCCTGCACGGCGACCCGCAGCTTGCCACTCGCGCTGTCGGCGCTGAACTCCAGGCCCGAGATCCGATCGGCGGTGGTGTAGCCAGGACCCTGCGCGTCGGCACCGCCGTCCAGCTCGACCTCGATGCTGTTCACGGTTCGCTTCAAGCCCTTGTCGTAGGTCAGACCGGGAGCGCCGCTGAACTGCGAGAACTTGATCGGGGTCGTGTCCACGGTGATCGTTCCCGTGGTCACCATCGTCCAGCCGGTGTTGGTGGCCGCCGTGCCGTAGCTCACGAACACGTACAGGCCCGCGACCAACTCGCCAGCGATGCCCTGATCGGCGTCAAGCGACCGATGCAGGATGAGTGGCGCACCAGCGGTTGCTAGTTGCGAGACGTAGTACACGCCGTTGTTCTTGTCCACGGTGCCGTCGGTACCGCCCTCCATCGAGACGAGGACGCGCTGACCAGTCGAGGTCAGGAGGTACCCGTCGATGGTGTTCCAGGCCACGCCGTTGGTCGGCGAGGTGTAGATGTGATTGGGATGCGCGCCCGACGGCGCGAAGCTCTCGCCACTGACGCTGTCGTTGGCGATACCGACTTCAGCATCCCACTCGGAATCGGCCGCGGTGATCACGACATCGGAATCGTCGCCCCAGGTCGGGCTCTTGATGTCGATCTGGCCAGCCGCGCCTGCGTAGGCGATGGTGCTGCCGTACAGGGTGTTGATGGCCGTGATGGTCGCCGCTCGGTCGGTCGGGGTAGAAGCCAGGATGATCGGGGTCGCGGTGCCACCGTCGATCTGAACGGTGAACCGCTTGCCGGGGACCAGAGTACCGCCCCAGGTACCGCCCGCGCCGACCGAGATGGCCTTCGTGCCCAGCTTGTGGTCGGTCTTCACGATGACACCCTCGTGCGGGTCGAGGCCCGACGCGATGGCATCCACGTACGCCTTGTTGACGCCGTCGTCCGGGTTCACCGGGGTTGCGACGTTCAGGATGGTGTTGTGGTCGATGTCGATGTCCCCGATGAACTTCGTGCCGGGGAGCTGGAGGACGTCCGTCGGGGACTCAGTGGTCGGGTCCATTTCGGCAGGGTAGCCGTCTGCATGGATCTTCAACAGGTAGAGACTCGCCATGACTTGCGCTCCTTTTTCGCGGCCTGTGGCCGCTGGGTTTTTCTACTGGGCCGGCGCCGGAGTAGTCGGCTCCGCGCCGTCCTGTTTCTTCGACTGATCAACGATCTTGTTGAGCATCCCGTTATCGGGGTTGAAGGTGTAGTCCCTCAACTGAATCCCATAGACCGCCTCGATTTCCTTCTGGATGGCCAAGTACGCAGCGTTAGCCGTTCCCAGCTCCTGCTGAAGTTGTGCAAGCGTCGCCGCCTTCCGCAGCTGCAGTTCCTTGATCTGGTTATCGAACGAAATGCGGTACGACGTGTTCTGCGCTTGGAGCTTCTCAATCACCATCTGGAAATAGGCCATCTTCAAAACGTGCACGGGGTCGTGGATTCCGCCGTCGAGCTCGGCCGGCGGAAACACCGAAGGAGACGGGGGCAACGTTGGCTCAAAAGTTTCGGAGAGGTCTTCCTCGACCGGAACTCGTCCTGCTAGGTCCTGCTCCGTTTGCGCAGGGGCCTTCTCCGGGTACGCCTTGATCTTCTTCCTCCGTGCCATGCCAATCCTCCTAGACACCTACCCGCCGGTAAACGTTATTGGTCGGCCGAATGTACGCCTTCTTGTCCGAGAGGGCTACGGCCACTGCCTGAATGAACATGTCGCGCCCGACTGGCGCAGGCGGGTTGTCTGCTATTCGCGAATCCGCTCCCAGAAAGTACAAGCTGCCCGCTGCGAGACCGGAAAATATCTCCGGGGTTTCCCCCATCCACTGCACCAGACACGTCGTCGGGGTCGGCTTTGAAATAACAACGCCGACGGCGGGCAACTTGGTGTAGCTCGACGGGTCAGCTTTCCTCACCTGGTCGCGGTTTGAAACCTGTGTTCCTGAAACGCGCACGAAGTCTCCAATTGCTTCAGCCGACGTGCAGTCGGCTACCCGGACATCTGCTGCTCGAAAACCGAAGCGTGCGGTCAGCGCCATCTACTTCTCCGTCACATGCTGATGCGCCAGATTGTAAATCACCGACTCGAGCTGATGCACGTTGTAGCCCTGTTCCTCGGCGTAATCGTGAACCTGGGCATCTTCAGGGGAGGTCCCCAGAGATTTCAGCCACCCGCGCGTCCTGCCCGCATCAACCGGAGTGAACGGGCCCTTCTCTTCATCTGACTTCTTCTCCATCGCCTTGAGCTTCGTGTAGTAGTCCTTGTCCTCTTTCAGATGCGCCCACGCCGTTTTTGCTGTCGCCTCGAGGTCGAAGTTCAAGACGTTCGTCTCGGGGTCTTCGCTGTGCTCGTATTCTACCAGAATACCCTGACGAAGTGCGTCGGGTGTGAAGTCGACTTTGTCCCAAGCAACGCCGATCTTCTCGCCAACGCTTCGAACTTTCTCGTCGGGCAGCTCGGTAGCAGTCAGCGCTTGCGCTGCTGCACGCTTACTGAAGCCCGCCTCGGTAAAAGCTAAAAAAAGCCCAAGGCGCCGGTGGTTAGTCTGCTTGGACATCGATCTTCATCTCCGGAACCTTGTCGAGTTTCAGCGTGGACTTCAGCCCGGTCGTTGTCTCCGACGCCGGAGCGGGCTCGGGCTTGGGTGCCGGCTTCGGAGGGGCAGCAACGACAGGTAGTGCATTCACCGCCGTCTTGTAGCAGCAGGTCTGCAGCACACCTTCCATGCTTCCTGCGCTGCCCTGCAGCTTCGCCAGAGCTTCCTGCGTAGCGATGAGCCGCTTGTCCAGGCCCTTCACCGCATCGATGGTCTTGTTGAGCTCCACGGTGAGTTTCTCGGCCTGCGAAGCGATCATCACTTGAACCTGTTCGGTCGAGGGCTTGTTGCTGAACATGTCGACAACGGCTGGAATAACCGTCGTCAGCAGTGCGCCCAGTGCCGTAATCAGCGCCGTGTAGAGCGTCACCCGGTTGCCGCGTGAAAAAGAAGGCTTCCGCGATATAGAGACCTGACATCCTTGATCTTTTTCAATGTCGTTGGGATCTGCCATCGCTAACCCTCCGATTTGTCTTTGCTTTGGTAATTCTAGTCTAAAATCGTTTAGACAACAAGGACGAAATGGCCGCGCTGTAAGTATCCGAGTTCAAGGTCAAAATAGGTCGTATGCGAAAAAACGTTTACTCCGACTTGACTTGTGGAAATGGCCTTGCGCGGGTGCCCGGAATCGCCTAAGATTACAGCACGATGAAGCTGACCATTCAACCCCCACCCAGCCCCAACCGCGACAAGTACCCATTCGTGGGTACCGTGACATACAAGGGCCTGACGATTGACCTGGAGAACCTGGCGGGGTCCGTCCGCGAGGGCACAGGGCCAACTGGCCAGAAGTGGAAGACGACGTTCTCAGGGGCCCACTACGGCGAGATCCGAGGTTCCAATGGCGTCGATGGCGACCCGCTCGACGTTTACCTGAAAGAAGACCCCGAAGACACGGACCTCGTCTACGTCGTCCACCAGAACCACCCTGGCAACCATCCCTCAAAGCCCGGCAAGTGGGACGAGGATAAAGTCGTCCTGGGAGCGCGGTCCATCGAGGAGGCGGAAGACCTCTATCTGCGCCACTACACCCGAAAGGACTTCCTGCGCTCGATCACCGTCATGGACTTCAAGAAGTTCAAGAAGTACATCTTCGGCGAGAACAAGAAGGAGAAGGTTGCGATGGTCACACGAGAGCGTGCGTATACACTGGGCATGCAGCTGGCCCTGAATAAAGCCGGGTTCAAGAAGACCGCGGCACCGTTCGTGTGGCCAGCCTGGCTAAAGAAACTAGCCCCGCTGGGCCTTGGCACTGGGTTGCTGGGGCTGGGAACACTGGGCGTCTACGAATCCATGATGCGCGGCCTGAACGCCGGGCAGGAGGAACAACAGCAATGAACACGAAGCAGGCATATGATCTGGGTATCCGTCTTGCCCTGTCCGAGCACGGGCTCGAGAAGCTGGCTGTGGGCGCGCCAGCACCGCAGCTAGGCGTCGCAGGCGCGGGGGTTGGCGGTGGTTTCGGCGGTCTTGGAGGGCCGTTGAACTCGTCCGCGTCAATGGGGCAGTCTATGAACACCCCGATTCAACCGCCCGTACAGCAGCCTATCCGCATTCCTGCGGGTCCGACCGTAGCAACGCAACAGCGTGTGAACACGAACATGAATGCAGACTGGAATAAGCAGTTTTCTCCCGGTTCCCCCAAAGCACCGCCTATGAAGGTTCCGGGCACGCAGGCAAGTGCGGTAGCGGCTTCGACACCAAAGTGATGACCCGCAACGACGCCTACAGGCTGGGCTACCGCCTGGCACTCGAGAAGCACGCACGCTGGTTGATCCAGCACAAGAACATCACGCCTGCCCCGCTCGCGAAGCCTGTCGGCACAGGCAACGACTCGCCTGCACCGGCCCCCGAAGAGGTCCGCCAAGACCTGACGATCCCTCGAAGTATGGATTAGTTTACCGAGTAAAACGCTAATAGCCGTAGTTCGCTGGGCCGTACTGCTGATCGCCAAACGCTTGTTGCGGCAGTGGGAAGAGTCCGTTGTAGCCCTGCCCGTAAGCAGGCGGAGGCGGCGCCGGAGGTTTGTTACCTCCGCCCAGCATGCTAGCTGCGATGCCACCACCAGCAGATAGCGCCATCGGCTTCCACGCGCCCTTCAGTGCCGCCATGCTGTGCTGGTTACGGTACATCTCGAGCGCCCGCTGCTTCATGTCCTTGATAGATTCGACCGGTGGCTTGACCCGCCGTGCCCCACGAACGACGGGTTCGGGCTTCGGCATGGTGTACTCTTTCTTGAAGGTAGCTTTCATTGCCCGTTCGGGAGTCAACGCACCCCTGATGGCCTTCCTACCCCTGCGCCGAAGAACCTTGAGCAGGAAATCCTTCTGTCCCTTCGCCGCAGCCGCCCGCGCCGCCAGCATCGCTCCCCCGCCGAAGCCACCTGCGGCTCCCAGCCCCGCGCCCAGGAGGGCCTTGCTAGGGTCGCCGCCACTGAGCGCGTAGCCTGCAGCGCCGCCTGCAAGACCCGTCATCGCCGGGCTGGCCCACCAGGGAGCGGCGGTCTTCACGATGCCCAGATCCTGCAAAGCTTTGGTTGCACCCGAATTGAAAGCTGATTCGTTCATGCGGTTCTCCTGCAAGCTACGTAAATAATAGCCCAAACGAGGACTTGCTCCAAGCTAAAAAAGACGGCACGCGCCGTCTTTTTTTAGTTGTAGTAGTACTTCATCACTTCTTGCATGATCGCATCGGTATTCAAGTGTGCTAGCAGATGACGCCGCCGCGCCTCGTCGGAGGTCAGAAGAAGCTGTGCCTCCTGCCGGTCGCGTGGAGTCGGTTCGTCCAATTGCGGTTCCTCGGGGTCAGCGAGCTGTTCGAGGAGTTGGTCAAGTTTTGGTTTCTTCTTCGTCATTTTCACCGCCCTGAGTGCAGGTAAATGTAGTACATCAGGTATCCATTTTCAACCGTTCAGCTTCTTTTGCTTTCAGCGCTTCATCAAGACGGTCGTTTACGATCTTACGCGCCACCCCTGACATTATGGCCAAGCCAGAGAAAAGCAACGCGGTGCTATGCTCGTCGTGCGTCACCGCCCAGATGCTCGCAACGACCGAGCTGAGCGTTATGGCGAGCATCGTTAGTGAGCCCAGCGAATAGACCGCGATTCGTTGAATTGTTTTCATCGCACTCCAATACTGGCACGCCCAACGAAACTCTCGGCACAGGAGAAGTGACGAAGCGCCCAAAGAGTCGAAACTCCCCAGCAACGCTCTTGTGAGAGCGGGGACCCGAATTCCCGACGTGCCAATGCTTTCGGGCTACTTGGACAGCTTGTCAATTGCGGCTTCGCGGATGGCGCGCAAGAAGTCGAAGGGGAAACCGGCTGCCGCGGCGTGTCCGCCGCCCTTGGGATCGTGTCTCTGCGCGATGGCGCTAACGTCGAGTTCACCGCCTTCCCGCGCACGCAGGGACATGCCGCCGCCAAACGGCGCGCCGAACGCGACGTAGTCGAGCTCCGGATACAGGTTCAAGAGCTTGTCGGCGATCTCGTTTCCGTACTCCGACAGCAGCAGAAACGTGAAGCGGTGCCCAACCGGGTCATAGCGGAACTTCGAAGAGTTCGTCGACAGCAGAACGCTGTCGATGAGCCGGTCACGCTGTGCTTGCAGAAAGCCGAGAATCGCGCGGCCAATCTCGGAGAAATCGTAGTCCGGACGCTCTGCGAACCGCTTGACGAATTCCTGGTCGCCCATGAACTTCGTTAGCATGTTCAGGCCCTCGCCGCGCCGCCGATGCGGCGACCCCAGCTGCCAACGGTCATACGCGTCGACCGCGTACGAAAACGAGCACAGCTCTTCCAGTGTCCTTGACTGGGGCACCCTGTTCGCGTGCATGAAGTGCGTCAGCGTAAGCATCGTCCCACAGCTGCTCGTTGCATGTTGCACCCATGGGAAGTGCTTCGGCAGATCCTGCGTCGTCTTGTGGTGGTCCAGAACGAGCAACTCGTGGAAGCGGTCGCGATGTTTCTCGAGGCGCGCGCACACCGCTTCGCTGGGCGCGATGTCCGTGATCAGCAACGACGGCTTGACATCCTTGTCGAGGACATCGATGATCGCATCGACTGCATCATCCACCGGAAGCTTCGAACCCGCGTACCCGACGACCTGCAATCGGTACCCCGCCTGTGGATTCAGATTCTGCGCGACGACCGAACACCCGAACCCGTCGAGATCGTGGTGGGTCAGGTGGTAGTAGGTCATCGCCCCACCGCACGCACGCGCTTGGCCTCGCGATCGAACTCCGTCGATGACCGGCGTAGCAGGTACAGCGTCTCGTGCTTGGCGTCGACCGGCATGTTGTTGGTCGTGCAGCTCTCGACGTAGGCCAGCGCATCGATGAGGCGCTCACGGAAGCGGTCCAGCTCGCTCAGCGCGCGCTTCATGGCTCGGAGGGGGTCGGCGATGTGGATCTTGTTCTCGGTCTTCTTGGTCTCCATCGGAGTCTCCTTCACAGGTTCGGGTGCAGGCTGCGCCGCCGGAGTCTCCCACGACGCCTCCGGGCGGGTATCCTGTTTGTCCTTCTTGAATAGCGCCATACTGCCTCCTAAAAAAGGCCAGCCGGGTGTGATTACCCGGCCAGCCAACCGTCGTGGCATTCTGCTTTCGTACAACACGAAAACAGAAACGTCAAGAACTAGGTTAGTGCGGCCTTTAGAACCTTGATCGCTCGAAGCAACGCCTCCCCGTCGATGACCTGCGTGGACTTCATGACAATCAGGCCCTCAAGCGCTTCGATGAGCTCTGCGCGGTTAGTGTTCGGCAGCTCCGCAACCGGTGCAAACTCCATGCTCGCAAGCTGCATACGCTTCCCCGGCTTCTTGCGGTTGTGGTGATTCCCCCGCTGCGGGGACTGCAGCCATCTCTTCTTGAACCTCTGCAATTCGCCAAGAGTGAATACGCATTTACCATCGCGTTTTTTGCATTTGATCCGCCCGCCGTAGACAGCAGACGTGATGGTGTGTTTCGAGATCCCGATCACCTGCGACGCGGCTTCCGCGCCGATGAATTCTTGGTCTTTGGCCATTTACCACCTCTTCTTGTCCGCAGAGGTGGTCAAGACCGCGTCGAGTTCTTTGCCGAGTCCCGGCGTTGTCGCGCAGCGCCGATACAGCGTCGCGCCTGCAAAGAACGACTGCCCGTCATCCGAGACAGAGGGGATCAGCAGGTGCGGAACGCCGGAGAAGTTGGCAACGACGCGCATTCTGGTCTGCGCATCGTTTACGAACAGAACGCCCTCGCCGTCACGCACGTTGTACTTCTTGAGGTAGTGCTGCAAGTCTACGTCTCGAATCCTGATTCTCCGCAAGTCGCCGAAATTGATCTGTCCCTTGAGGCGTATGAAAGTTGCATTGCCCATTCTCGCTCCTCCATTTTTAGATTTGAATTGGAATAAAAAAGGCACCTCCGAAGAGGTGCCCCGACGGGCCGTGGCGGGGGGAAACCACGGTTGACCGTCTTACCAATACTTATACCAGATATTCTGGTCTTTTATGCCGGATGTTCATTGGTCAATGGTTCCGAGGGTCGACAGTCATTGCAGGGGTAAGAAATCGAGATCTGCACAGGATACTGAACGAGGGGGCAGTGCTGCGGCGCCAATATGGCGTGCTTGAGCGGGTACGTCCGCATCTCCTCGTGCGTGTCGAAAAACAAGCGCGTGCAGCTAGGGCAGCGAAAGATAAAGACCGTTATACCAGACGTCGTCACCATCCGCGAAAAGTCTTTCTGGTGCTTACTGAGCAGCCAGCTCGAGAACTGCGGCGCAGTCCAGCCAACGTAGCGGCACATGGCCGAGATCCGGCAGCCACTACAGGGGCTAATCATCCTGCTCTCGTTTCGCGTCCTCGATCTCACCACGAGCTAGCTTGCGACGCCGATGGCTACTCCAAGACTCGCTCTGTTTGCCTTCTTTGGGGTACCCATTCACCTTCCAGAATTTACACATAAGACAGCCGGCCCGCTGGTTCTTGGGACGTTTTCGTTTGTGGTGCACGCCGGTGCCCTCCTAGTATCCGCGCTGGACGGCCTGCCGAATCAATTCTAACAGCGTACGCGTTGTCGCGGTCGTTCCTTCGGCTTCTTCAATGCAACGCCCAGTGTTCTGCACGACTTTGTGAAGCGCGTCCGTGAATCTGTTCTCCAGTACGCTAATCAACGCATGCGCTGCCCACTGAAAAATCGGGTCCGGCGCGCTGGCCATGAGATGCAGCTCCTGAGCTTTCCGGGTTCGGTGCTGCCACCAGAGTTGTGCGTCGTACTCGTCGGTGCGCGCGGTCATGCCTATGGCGCCTAACGTTTGACGAATCTGCACGCGTTGCACGTCCGCGAACTCGATACCTTTGGCGCGACGTGCGGCTTCGATTGCAAGCGCGAGAACAACCGCGCGTTCGGTCAAGACGCCTGGACGCAGCAGGAGCCACAGTCGCTCCGCCGGCTGCAGCATCTTGTCCTCGAACGCGCACTTGCGTAGGTGCGGCACGTAAACTGTGTCCGGGTTCTCGGTCGGCATATGGACAAGCGTCCAAAGCAGCGCACTTCGTTTCTTGTCGCTCAACTTGCTGTGCCCGACAGCGCGGCTGATCGCTTCGGCCACACACCCACGAACGCGCGTAACTCCGCTAATCCGCGCGTAACGTTCACATGCCGGCCACCCTGCAGAAATGACAAACCGAGCTTGAAGCCAGCTTTCCCGGCTGCTCGGCGGAACGGCTTCGTACCCCGCACGCAAGATGTCCCCGTACACCTCTTTGGGAATCCGGTGCTCGAAGACCTCACGGGGCTTCCACTTCTTAGCCACTGTTCTTCTTCTCCTGTTCTTGGGCCTCAACACTTAGGATCGAGTACCCCGCGATGTCACGCCAGGGGTTCTCGCCGAGTGCGTCGCGGTCTGTTGCGATGCGGAACATCTTGTCGATGACCCGCGTGATGGCAAGCAGGTCCCGATACTTCTCCGGCTGAACACCGTCCGGAAAAAG
>Ga0315278_10002831_pt1 | contig 15477 bp, 15 predicted proteins | sample YL17G06_0_MG_FD_203880 | JGI IMG/M metagenome (GOLD analysis project Ga0315278, IMG submission 203880) | Sediment microbial communities from Yellowstone Lake, YNP, Wyoming, USA - YL17G06_0 | ecosystem: Environmental > Aquatic > Freshwater > Lake > Sediment | place: USA: Wyoming | collected... | reverse complement strand
GATCAGAGAATTCGTGCCATTTCCATTGCGGGAGGCTGGCCTGCAGCGGCGCCCGGTCCAGGTCGCCGCAGTCCAGCGTTTCAACATCCAGGAACACGCCTGTCATCAGGGTGCGATCGGGTGGACCTGGTACCGTTTGTTCAGGCATAGAGGAGCATCAGCTTACTGAAACCCCGTTGTTTTGGCCAGTTTGGCCAACAGTTTGGCCGGACAGCGAGAATGTTCACAACCGTGCGGCAAGAGCTGGTCTGGAATCAGTGTGCATCCTATACTCACACACAGCCATGGAATATCGCCGCCTCGGAAAATCAGGACTCAAGCTCAGCGCATTTTCTTTGGGCTCATGGGTGACTTTTGCGCGGCAGGTCGATGCTGCTGCCGCACGCGACATGATGGCGCTGGCCTACGAACACGGCGTCAATTTTTTCGACAACGCTGAAGTATATGAAAAGGGCCAGTCCGAAGTGCTGATGGGAGAGGCGCTGCGGCTCCTGGCTTGGCCGCGCGACACATTTTGCGTCTCCAGTAAAGTGTACTGGGGTGGTGACAAACCGACGCAAAAAGGCCTGAGCCGCAAACATGTCGTTGAGGCATGCCACGCGGCGCTCAAGCGCCTGCAGGTGGATTATCTTGATCTTTATTTCTGCCACCGGCCCGATATCGAGACACCGATAGAGGAAACGGTCCGGGCGATGCATGACCTCATCACCCAGGGCAAGGTGTTGTACTGGGGCACATCAGAATGGAACGCCCAACAGATCACTGAAGCCTATGCAGTCGCGCGCGCATGTTGCCTGACTCCGCCGACCATGGAACAGGCCATGTATCACCTGTTCCATCGGGAAAAGTTTGAAAAGGAATTGCTGCCATTGTTCGAGCACCATGGACTTGGAAGCACCACGTTCTGCCCGCTGGCCATGGGCATCCTGACCGGTAAATACAGCACAGGCATTCCTGATGGCAGCCGTTTCAGCCTTGCGGGGTATGAGTGGTTACGCAGCAAGCTCGACAGCACGGAAGGGCAGTTGCAAATCGAAAAAACCCGCCGTCTGCAAGAACTCGCAGCAGAAGCGGGCCTGCCGGTGCACCACCTCGCCCTGTTGTGGTGCCTGCAGAACCCACACGTATCCAGCGTGATCCTGGGAGCGTCCCGCATCGATCAGCTGCAGGACAACCTGGGAGCCTTGCAGCATGCAGACAAGATGACACCGGGTTTGCTGAAAAAAATCGAAGCCATCGTAGACAACCGGCCGGTTCCGTTCAGTCACTTTTGAATTAGCAACAATCCGGAAAACCAGCAGGGAGTGCAGAATGGCGACGGCAGTGACGTCAGCAAAGCTCCAGACCGATACTCTTGATGTAGACAGATCCGCTACCGGTGAAAAAGTGGCCAGCCGGCTGGGACAGGTTTCCTGGGCGCTGTATGAGTGCGCGCGCTCACCCTATCTTTCCCTGGTGACCATTTATGTTTTTGCCCCCTATTTCACCAATACCGTCATTGGTGATCCCATCCGTGGCCAGGGCATGTGGAGTTTCGCCAACACCATCGCCGGATTGCTGGTCGCGATCCTCGCACCGCTGACCGGCGCGATGTCTGATCGCCTGGGGCGCCGCAAGCCCTGGATTATCGGCATCATGGCCCTGTCCGTCCCCAGTTGCATCGCCCTGTGGTGGGCCATGCCGGGCGCCCAGGGTGGCTTACCCGTCGGCTTGATCCTCGCTTTCATCGTCATCCTGGCGATGGGTTTCTCCTGCGGTGAAGTATTTCACAACTCCATGCTGCCCTCGATAGTAAGTCCACGGCGGCTTGGCAGCCTTTCCGGACTCGGATTGGCGGTTGGCAATGCCGGATCGCTGGTCGCACTGACGGCCGTATTGCTGACCATCGCTTTGCCCGCTTCGAAAGTGATCAACTGGAGCTTTTTGCCGGCACAGCCTCTATTCGGACTGGATCCCGCACTGCATGAGCACGAGCGCATTGCAGGGGTGATTGCCGGCCTGTGGTTGTTGGTCTTCCATCTGCCGCTTTTGCTTTGGACGCCGGACCGGCCATCGACCGGGGTGACGATAAAGCGGGCGGTGAGTGAAGGACTAAAACAGCTATGGCACACCGTCCAGCGTGCCCGGCAACTATCCAATGTTGGCACCTACCTGTTGGCGCGCATGCTCTATACCGATGGACTGGTGGCCATTATTTCCTATGCCGGTATTTACGTATCCGGGCAATTCAAGTGGGATGTCGCTACCTTGATGCTGTTTGGACTGGCGCTGACGCCGGCCGGTATTGCAGGAGGCCTGCTCGGCGGCTGGATCGATGACAAGATTGGCTCCAGGAGGGCCATACAAATTGCTGTCGGCGGCGCCATTCTGTCGATGCTGGGTGCAATTTCCATCACGCCCAGCCAAATCTTTTTTGTTTTTCCCTATGATGCAGCCACAGCTCAGCCTATCTGGTCCTTTCCCTATTTCCAAACCTTGCCAGAATTCCTGTACCTGGTTATTTTCATTATCCTCGTCGTATTTATTGGCGCCATATTTTCCAACAGCCGGGCGATGATGGCGCGTATCTCACCGGTGTCGTCGATGACGCAGTTCTTTGGACTGTATGCCGTGTCCGGCTGGGCTACTGCCTTTATCGGCCATGGCCTGGTCGCCTTCTTCACCAGCACATTCAACAGTCAACGCGCCGGCTTTGCTTCGCCGCTGATACTTCTGAGCCTTGGCTTGCTGATAGTTTTCCGGGTGCGCGAAGAACGTGCGCCAGACGTGGTGTGAAGCAGCAAACAGAAGTGGTCTGCTAAATCCGGGCACCAGGTTCCCGCCAGAAATCTTCGCTATCCTCGAAACTACTTTAATGTGCGTTCCCGCAGGAACGCCTCATTAATTCAAGAATTCAGTTGTTCAAGCCGCTTTTGGCGGCCGCACCAAACAGTCAGTTGGAATGCCAAACATGGTATGCAATCGCCAAATCATGGGTAGCGTAAGGCGACGCTTGCCATTTAATACTTCATACACACGATTGGAGCGACCAATCGCTGGCTCCAGATCTTTGGGGCTCAAACCAGCCTGCTCCATGCGAAATTTAATCGCTGCTATGGGATCGGGTAGATCAATCGGGAAGTGCTTTGTTTCATAGGCCTCGATCAGGGTAATAAGCACATCGAAACGATCTCCGGCCAAGGTATTCGGCAATGGCGGGTCATCAAATGATGCCGAAACAGCCGCGAGTGCGGCCTGGTAATCGTCGTCATTCCGGATGGGTTGGATGTTCATGAGCCTATCTCCACCGTGTCAGCATTTACCGCAGCATATTGTTTATGGGTACCGACAAACTTGATATAAATCGCACCAAACCGGTAAGCAACAGCGGCAATGAGCCGGTAGTCATTACCTTTGATATTGAAAACGACCCGTCGGCTTTTAAGAATACTGGCATTGGCATAACGGGCTTTAATATCGGAGGGCGTTTGCCACCTAGCGGCCCTTGCCTCATCAAGCCACGCTTTCAACGGAACCTCTGCTGCGGGATGGATTTCCCAAAAATCGCGCAGGTTTCTAATAGCGGTCACGCGCATGAATGACTTTAGTCCCAAAATGGGACTAAAGTCAAGGCAGGGTCGCAACGCAAAGTGACGTGAACGTGCCTCAAAATGAGGCATGGCGGTGTCCGTTGAACCAGGGGCAGTCCAAAAGCAATCAATTAATTCCAGCCCTGCAACCGAGAGTCGTCACGCTGACCCCAAATTATTCCAAGCTGCGCGAAAATCTCGCTATCCTCGAATCTACTTTAATGTGCGTTCCCGCAGGAACGCCCCACTATCAACATGCGGTACCATGACATGGTACTACTTTCCATTCAGGGGCTATTGGCAGCATTCGGAAATGGTTTGAGAATTACGAGGTGAAGCCATGAATATCATGGAAGTCGACGGGTACAAGGCGAAAATTGAATACGATCCAGAACTCGACCAGTTTCGGGGCGAGATTCTTGGGCTCAATGGAAGCGCCGATTTTTATGGCAAATCTCCCACAGTGCTGCGGAAGGAATTCAGGAATTCTCTGAAGGTGTTTCTGGAGGTTTGTAAGGAGAAACATATTAGCCCAACCAGAGAATTCTCTGGAAAATTCAACCTTAGAATTCCGCCAGGGCTTCACAGTGAGATTGCGGCACGCGCCTCCGCAGAGGCCAAAAGCATCAATCAGTGGGTCTCGGAGGTTCTCAAGTCTTCGGTGCGGGAATAAAACTGCAGATTTCTGCGGCCCAAAAAAGAGCCGGATACAATTCTGAACTGGGTCTTTCCTTAAATTTCCAGGAAATTCTAGCTACCTCTCCAAATTTCCCGCCGTTCTTCCATGCATCTTTTTATCTTGGCTGGTTCCGTGGCTGCATGAATTGGAAATGGAAATACTTCAAAGCCAAAACTCAATTCCATGTTCCTGCTCGAACCGAAAGCGCGCAAGGACGTATTGAGCGCACTGGCCAATTGGCCTAGCTCCAGTCCTGCGTAATAGCTTTCTGGCGCCAACACTGCGAGCCGCACTTTGGTAGCGCTTAACACTGGCTGCAGATTGGCGTCATAGCCGAGGTCTTTCTGCCATTGCTTCGACCAGAGCAACAATAGCCCATACCGGACGCATTCGACTGCCGCATACAATGGCGTATCGCTACCCGCCTTCAACTCCACCAAGGAATAGGAGGTGGAGCTTTTGCGTTCCACGAGATCAACGCTGGAGCGCTGGTCGGCGCGGGGACCCATCACACCCGAAGCAGTTGGCATCTGGTTTGACCAGTTTTCACCCATGGCCCTGACGATGGCGCGCTCCAGGGTGACTTCCGGGCTGGGATTATGTGGCGCGGTCTCAAGATGTCTCTTCCAGCGCCAATTTTGCTTAGATGGTGATGATCGGCCGGCGTCTTTCGCTTTCAGCCAGTCGAAATCAAGCCGATGGAGAACTTCGTTAAGGAAATTATCTGTGCCAGTGATGGGCGTCTGTCGCTGACTCAATGCCAGGACAGCTGCCCGGTGCTTGAAGTACGGTGGCCTGCCTTTGCGTTCTGGTTTCAACCACTTGTTGACCTCGTCATTCATGGGCTCAATGATACCCATTGATGCCTACCGCTGGAGGTAATCTGGTTTACCCACCGACCAACCCAGGTAGAGTCCCACGCCGTCAAACTCACCTGCTTTGGCAACGCTGTTTGGTTCGGCCCTGATTCCATAGAGAGACGCAAAGGTCGCGTAATCGGCAAAACTTTCCAGCGACTTGCTGAAAGAATGGACCAGCATCAGCGCATGTTGCGCGCCGAACCGTCGGGCCTCGATAAGTGCCGATGCTGTTCGATGCAACAATTGATAACCAATACACCCGACATCATTGCGCTCGAGGCGTAGAAGACTGCAAAGATAATTCAGGCGCTCCAGTTCCCCGGGGGTAGGCTCCTTGAAACGCTCATCAACCGGCTTGTCAAAGGGCTCAGAGACCTTGCCTTCAACTGCGATTGTCACCAGGCCTTCCATACCACGCGCAAGAACAAAAACATCATTCTGCGATGGCCGGTGCCCTCCGGGCAGTGGCACTTCGTATTCTGGAAATCCCAGAAGGAACTCCAGATCGGTGAAGGGTGATAATCCGGAGCCCTCCAGCATGGATCGAACTTCGGTAGGGAAGCCTCTCGCTTCAGTCCAGCTATATGCGATTGACTTGGCAGAGAAACCCGTTTTCCAGTGATAAGGTTTGGCAAGCAGCTTTTGCCATTCTTCAGGGCGATCGGCAGGCGTGAAAAACTTAGGCATGGTTCCCAGTGTAGCGGAAAGTGGATGATGTTTAGTGCGCTCATGCGCGAATCGAGTCGTCGAACATCCAATCAATTAGCAGTCCGTTGTAGAGTCGGGGCCGGATAAGATTTCGATAGGCAAGGTGAGCCTCAGAGACGTAATCAAGCACTGAAGTGACTATGCTGACCTTCCAACCCTGAACCACACCTGGACCATCCCGCAAACCCCAGCTACAGCTTTTTGAGATGCTGCTGAATCCAGGGCAGCAGGTGGTCGTAATCGCACTGGTTCTGCTCAAGCGAGCGGATGATGAACACGTATCCGGCATCTGTTCCCACTTCGAGTTTCCAGCCATTGAGGCGCAGAAAGATATCGCAGCAAAAAAAGGCCATGCGTTTGTTGCCGTCCACGAAGGGATGATTGATGATCAGGGATTCAAACAACGCCGCCGCCATCTGCGCCAGGTCGTCGTAGTAGCCGGTTTGTGGGCGAAACAGCGCGCTTTCCAACAGGCCCTTGTCGCGCAGTCCCGGCGCTCCGCCAAACTTGTCGATCAAGCGTTGGTGAATTTCGCTGGCTTCATCGAGCGACAGGAACTGCATGACCGCATTGGGGGCCTCACTCGGCAAGTCGGTGTCCCAGTTCCTCGTTCTCTTTTATGGAATCTTCCAGATGAGACAGCACAGCCGGGCGCAGCCGGCGTTTGCGCACATAATCGGCAACAGCTTCGGACAACAGCCCGGCAATGCTCTGCTGTGACTCGGAGGCAATCGCCTGCAGGGCCTCCCATTCGTGTTGTTCGACTTTGGAACTGATCTTGATCTTGGCCATTAAATGAGGTTAGCAGGACATGTCATGACACGTCAAGCAACCGGACAGAACTACTCCACCGTAACCGACTTGGCCAAATTGCGCGGCTGATCCACGTCCGTGCCGCGCAATACCGCCACGTGGTAGGCCAGTAACTGCAGCGGCAGGGTAAGTACCACTGGCGCGACCAGTGGGCCGCCGGTGTCGAGTTCGATGATTTCGCCGTGCCGTGGCTTGAGGCTTGCGCCCGCCTGCGCATCGGCAATGACCAGCATTTCCCCGCCCCGGGCGCGCACTTCCTCAATGTTGCTGATGAGTTTTTGCAGCAGGTGGTTGTTGGGCGCTACCGCAATGACTGGCATGTCGCGATCAACCAGCGCCAATGGACCGTGTTTGAGCTCCCCGGCAGGATAGGCTTCTGCATGGATATAGGAAATTTCCTTGAGCTTGAGCGCGCCTTCCATGGCAATCGGGTAGTGGCTACCCCGGCCGAGGAACAGGGCGTGTTGCTTGTCCACGAATTTTTCCGCCAGTTGCTTGATGCGTTCATCCAGCGCCAGCGCCTGGTTGAGTTTTTCGGGCAGGCCGTGCAATTCGGTCACCCAACCCGCGATGGCCTCCGCGCTGCCGCCGTTCAGCTGGGCCAGGGTTAAAACCAGCAATTGCAGCGCCACCAGTTGGGTGGTGAAGGCCTTAGTGGAAGCCACGCCGATTTCCAGTCCGGCCCGGGTCATCAAGACATAATCGGCAGCGCGGACGATGGAACTTTCAGGCACATTGCAAATGGCCAGGGTCGCGAGATAGCCCGATTCTTTAGCGTGCCGCAAGGCCGCCAGGGAGTCTGCTGTTTCACCTGATTGTGATACGACCACAAATAAAGCATCCGCGGGAATGACCGGGCTACGGTAGCGGTATTCACTGGCCACCTCGACCATGCACGGAATCCCAGCCAGTTGTTCCAGTTGATAGCGGGCAACAAGTCCGGCGTGGTAGCTGGTCCCGCACGCCACGATGTGTACATTACGAACGCGGCTTAGCATGGCGTCCGCCCCCACCCCGAAGATGTTGGGCAGCACATGATCCACGCCGATCCGGCCTTCCAGGGTTTCCGCCACGACCTGCGGTTGCTCGAATATCTCTTTTTGCATGTAGTGGCGGTAGTCGCCCCGCTGCACTGCATCCGCGCTCACATCGGCTTCCTTGACTGGCCGCTCCACGGGTCTGTCATCGCGGTCACGGATCTGATACCCCGCAGTATCGAAGCGCACCACGTCGCCTTCTTCCAGGTACACAAAGCGGTTGGTTACCGGCAGCAAGGGATGGATATCCGAGGCGAGGAAGTTTTCATTAAAGCCTAAACCCAGCACCATGGGACTGCCAACGCGGGCGCCGACCACCACGCCTGGCTCAGCGGAACTTAACACTGCGATGGCAAACGCGCCGCGCAAGCGCTTCGCGGCTTTGCGCACGGCGGTAAACAGATCATTCCCTTCACTCATCAAGCGGTTGACGAGGTGGGCCATCACTTCGGTATCAGTCTCAGAGGTGAATACATAGCCCTGGCCCTGCAGTTCGACGCGCAGTTCTTCATGATTCTCAATGATGCCGTTGTGAATCAGGGCGATATCATCGCGGGACATCAAGGGGTGGGCGTTGACCGTATTGGGCACACCGTGTGTAGCCCAACGCGTGTGAGCAATTCCGCATTCACCCTGCAGCGGGGTTTCCCGCAGCAAGGTTTCCAGTTCTTTGACTTTGCCATAGGTACGCAGGCGCTTCAGCCCGGCCCCATTTTGCATGGCAATACCGGCAGAGTCGTAGCCACGGTATTCCAGCGTGCGCAATCCGGACACCAGGATGTCCACCACATCACGATGTGCGCTGGCCGCTACGATGCCGCACATGGCGACTGCTCGTTCTTGTCCCGTTGCTGCAGGTTCACGCTTTATCCTCTTTGCGCGGGCGTTTCCAGCCTGGCAACGTGGTCTGCCGCACCCTGCTGAGTGTGAGTGCATCGGCCGGAGCATCCTGGCTGATGGTCGAACCCGCACCGATGGTGGCACCACGGCCGATGGTGACCGGTGCTATCAGTTGCGTGTCCGAACCAATGAACACATCGTCCTCGATGCGGGTCGGGTGCTTGTTGGCCCCATCGTAATTGCAGGTAATCGTACCCGCACCGATATTGACCCGGTCGCCGACCTCAGCATCACCCAGGTAACTGAGGTGATTCGCCTTGCTGTTCTCCCCCATGCGGCTGTTTTTGACTTCGACAAAATTGCCGATGCGGGATCCCTGCGATAATTCCGTCCCCGGCCGCAGGCGGGCAAACGGGCCGATCTCGCAGGCGCCGGTAGTGCGTACACCTTCCAGCACGCTGTAAGCATGCACGATGGTCCCCGCCGCCAGTTGGCAGTCTTTCAGCAGGCAACCTGGCCCCAGGGATACCCGGTCACCCAGTTCAACGGTACCTTCCAGCACGACATTGATGTCTATGCACACGTCCTGCCCGGCCTGGACATGTCCGCGCACGTCGATGCGTGCCGGATCGATGATCTGCACGCCATCTTCCATCAGCTGGACGGCGGCGCGCTGCCGGTAGCGTTGTTCCAGCGCCGCCATCTGGCGCCGGTCATTGGCGCCCTGCAAGTCCAGTGGATCCGGGGCCAGCACTCCGTGTATTTCCTTGCCCTCGCTGTGGGCCATGGCGAAAATGTCGGTCAGGTAATATTCCTGTTTGCTGTTGTCGCAACCAAGCTGCTCCAGCCACCTGCGTAGTTCCAGGGCCTCGGACAGGATAATGCCGGTGTTGACCTCCCTGATTCCCCACTGCGCCGGGGTAGCATCCCTATCCTCGACAATGCCGGCAATGCGCCCGATCCGGTCCCGCTCAATACGGCCATAACCGCGCGGCTTGGCCAGTTCCATGGTCAATACCGTCAGGGGCACCGGGCGTCCCGCGGTCAGTTCGCGCAGCACGGATGCCGGAATCAGGGGGTGATCCCCGAGCAGGACCATCACACGGGCATCATCGGGGATCGAAGGCATGGCCTGGGCAACTGCATGGCCGGTACCGCGCCGTTCGTGCTGGATAACCCAGTTGACCTGAAACTCGCTACAGGCCAGGCGAACCTGGTCGGAGCCACTGCCGATCACCACGTGGATGGCGGCCGGATCAATGCTGCTGGCAGTCTCAAGCAGGTGCACCAGCATGGGCCTGCCCCCTATGCGGTGCAGAACCTTGGGCAGCGTGGATTTCATCCGCGTGCCTTCGCCGGCAGCAAGAATCACGATGTGAAGCGGTTTGTGCATGTCCTGGGGTAATCTTCTCTCGACGCGGAATCCGGTCCGACCGGATGCGACAGTATAGCCGGATACCTTTTATGGCACTATTTGTAGCGGAAAGTTGCGGACGGGCGGGTGTGAAGGGCAGTGGTGATGAGTTTTGTCAAAGCGCAGAAAATGACCGGGCGGCCGGAGTTGGCCGCAAACTGGCGGCGGGCGCTGATCTGCCTGGCGCTGCTGATCTGCCTGGCGCTGCGGCAATTTACCCCACTCGAGGCAAATCAGCTGCCGGCAACCACACCTGCTTCCACGACCCTGAATAACGGCCAGTTGTTGCTGCAGGGCGTGCCGGAGATCCCCGACAGCTTAGCCGCCCGCGTGCAGCAGTACCAAAATGTCCGTTCAGCCGTATTTCTCGACTGGACTGAAGACGGCAGTGGCATCTACATACGCACCCGCTTCGGACTCCTCGACCAGATTCACCGGGTGGACTTTCCCGGCGGCGACCGGCAGCAACTGACTTTTTTTGAAGAGCCGATCGGGGAAGTGGTTCGACAGGAAAAGGGCCGCACCCTGGCCCTGACCATGGACAAGGGCGGCAGCGAGTTCAGCCAGGTGTTCCTGCTGGACCCCGGCTCGGGCGTGGCCAGGCTGGTTTCCGACGGGTCTTCGCGCAACACCCATCTCACGTGGGACAGGACAGGGACGCGGCTGGCTTACCTTTCGACCCGGCGCAACGGGCGCAGCAATGATATCTGGCTCATGGACATAGCCGGGAGTGAATCCGCCCGCCTGGTTCTGGAGTCTCCCGATGACAGTTTATGGGTGCCGGTTGATTTCACCGACGACGGCAAGTTCATGCTGGTGCAGCAAGCTATCTCAGCGGGCGATTCACGCGTTTACCTGCTCGATATCACTACCGGGGAGCGCCGGCTTCTGGCGGGCAGTGCGGACTTTCCTTCGGCCAATCGCGCGGTGGTGCTGGATCATAAGAACGAAGGTTTTTACCTGATCAGCAATGCCCGCGGCCTCGGAGCGGAGCTGGCATGGCAGTCCTTGTTGCCGGGCAGCGCAGCACAATTCATATCCAGCGCCATACCATGGGACGTTGGCGAATTTGCGCTCTCCGCGGATGGCCGTCGTGGCGCATTTACCACCAACGAAGATGGTTTCAGCCGGCTCTACCTCCTCAATACACGCAGCAACCGGTATTCCCTGGTCAGCAATATGCCCGCCGGAGTGATCAGCCGCCTGAGCTTCAACCAGGACAATCACAGGCTGGCGATGACGATGAGCACAGCGCAGACACCCAGCGACGTATTCGTCATGGTGCTGGGAAAGTCGCCCGAAGCTGCCAAATCCCTGCAGCGCTGGACCAGCAGCGAGGTAGGCGGGCTGGATACCAGCAAGTTCATTGTGCCTGAACTGGTCCGCTACCCCACGTTTGATCAAGACCAGGGCGCGCAACGCCAGGTCCCGGCATTTGTCTACCGGCCTGCCGGCGAGGGTCCATTTCCCGTGATCATCGACATTCATGGCGGGCCCGAAAGCCAGTACCGCCCAGCTTTTTCCAGCACGATTCAAATGTGGGTGGCAGAGCTTGGAGCCGCCGTTATTGCGCCCAACGTGCGTGGTTCACTGGGCTATGGCATGGATTACCTGGCACTGGATGATGGCTACCGGCGCGAGGATGCGGTAAAAGACATTGGAGCGCTGTTGGACTGGATTGCCACAAAGCCGGAGTTCGACGCGCAACGGGTTGTCGTGTACGGCGCCAGTTACGGCGGTTACATGGCGCTGGCTGTAGCCGCACACTATGGCAAGCACCTGAAAGCAGCCGTCGATGTCGTTGGCATCAGCAACTTTGTCACGTTCCTGGAAAGCACGCAGGACTATCGCCGTGAACTGCGCCGGGTTGAATACGGCGATGAACGCGACCCGGAGATGAGGGCCTTCCTGCAAAGCATCAGCCCGCTCAGCCAGGTGGACACGATCACGCTGCCACTACTGGTGGTGCAGGGGCAGAACGACCCGCGGGTATCGGTTACCGAAGCCGAACAAATCGTCGCGGCCATGCGCCAGCGGGGGAACCCGGTGTGGTACATCAACGCCCTGAATGAGGGCCATGGCTATGACCGCAAGGAAAACCGTGATATCTACGAACAAGCTGCAATGCTGTTCCTGCAGCGCTACCTGATTGAGTGAGTAATGGAACAATTGCACAAACTCTGGGATTTCACCCTGTTCAGCTTCGGCGATGGTGTAGCGATTACCTTCGGTCGGGCGGTAACGGTAGCCGTGACTATGTCGCTGGCTTTGGCGCTGGCAAAATACCTGTCGCGGCTGCTGGCGCGACAAATGCGTCGCGGGAACGTTGATCCCAATGCCATTCAGACCATCGTGCGCCTGTTTTACTGGGTGTTCATCATCCTCTCGGCTATCACTGCTTTAGCCATGCTGGAAATCCCCGTAGCCCAGCTCGCGTTCATCAGCGGCGGCCTGGCTATTGGCGTGGGATTTGGCGCCCAGAGCATTATCAACAATCTCATCAGCAGCTGGATCCTGATGTCGGAGAAACCGGTTCGTATCGGCGATTTTGTCGAAATCGACCAGCACATGGGTGTGGTCGAGCGCATTGGTAACCGCTCGACCCGCATCCGGCGCGTGGATGGTGTGCACGTGCTGGTGCCCAACAGCCAGATGCTGGAACGGGTAGTGGTCAACTGGACCCTGATAGACCACCGCTTCCGCGCGTCAGTCCGGGTGGGCGTGGCTTATGGTTCTCCGGTTGAGCGCGTGAGTGAATTGATCCATGAGGCCGCTATGGCCGAGCGGGAAGTGCTGGCTGAACCGAAGCCGGTAGTGATTTTCGAGGATTTCGGCGAAAGCGCGATGATTTTCGACCTGTATTTCTGGTGTGACATCCGTTCCGGCGGAGAACTGCGCGCGGTTCGCAGCAATGTTCGATTCGGCATCGAGCGCTTGTTCCGGGAAAACGGCATTGTCATCGCCTTCCCGCAACGGAATATCCATCTGGATACCTCCCGGCCTCTGGACATCCGCCTGCAGGCGCGGGAGAGGATCGCGGGGGATGTCTAGGGACTAGAACATCGAAGAATCGTCGATGTCTTCCATCTCTGTAGCGGTTCTCGTGGGGATGAAATCACCGGTCACCATCTGGTCATAGGCCAGTCCCGGGCCGACCATGGGGTAAACCCCGGCGTCCGGGTCAATGATGACTTCGAGAAATGCCGGGCCGGGAAATGCCAGCCACTCACGAATCATGTGTTGCATGTCATTCTTGTTATCCAGGCGGCGGGCAAATTCATACCCGTCGGCCTCGGCGGCCTTGACGAAGTCCTTCTTGCGCAGTGACTTGTCGCTGGCCGACAGCCTGCCTTTGTAGTACAGCTTCTGCCACTGTTTCACCATGCCGTCGCCAAAGTTGTTCAGCACCAGCACTTTCACCGGTAGCTCATAGGTGGTGACCGTTTCAAGCTCACCGAGGTTCATGCGAATGCTGGCATCACCATCGACATCGATAACCAGCAAGCCGGGTTGGGCAAACTGTGCCCCGATGGCAGCAGGTAACCCGAAGCCCATCGTGCCCATGCTGCCGGAGGTCAGCCACAAGCGCGGATGACGGAAATCAAAATACTGTGCAGCCCACATCTGGTGCTGCCCGACTCCCGTGGAAATGATGGCCTGCCCGGCGGTGATCTCGTTGATCGCCTCGATCACCGCATAGGGCTGGATCAACTCGCAGTCCTTGTCGTAATTGAGTGCGTAGGTGGCTTTCAAGGCAGCAACTTCCTTGTGCCAGGCAGAGAAATCAGGCGCAATGCGCTCGCGTTGACCGTATGCGGTGATAGTGCGCAGGTCTTCTTTCATGACTCCCACCTGGAACCAGTCAACGGATTTCACCTTGCCGATTTCTGAGGGATCGATGTCAAACTGGGCAATGTGCCGTGCGCGCGGGGCAAACTTGGCCGGAACCCCTGCCACGCGGTCATCAAACCGGGCACCCACTGCAATGAGGAAATCACAATCTTCCACTGCGTAGTTGGCACTGGCCGTGCCGTGCATACCCAGCATGTGCAATGCAAGTGCCTCAGTTGTATCGAATGCACCAATGCCCATCAATGTGGTGGTGACCGGAATTCGGAACTGGTGAGCAAATTCCCGCAAGGCTTCCGCAGCGTTGCCATTGATGACGCCGCCACCGGCATAAATCAGGGGCCTCTTGCTGGCCTGCAACATGTCAAAAAATGCCTTGCAGCTTTCCTCGCCAAGGCGCTGTTCCGCCACCGCCTGCATACGCTTGCGATAGCCTCTTACGGGCAGGAGGCCTCCACCCTGGAACATGCCGGTCCAGTTCTGCACGTCCTTGGGCAAGTCGACCACCACCGGCCCGGGCCGGCCACCGCGCGCAATCTCGAATGCTGTGCGCATGGTGGACTCAAGCTTGGCCGGGTCGGTCACGAGAAACGTGTGCTTGGCCACAGGTCCGAGGCAACTCGACACCGGCGCCTCCTGGAACGCATCAGTGCCAATGGCATGGGTAGGCACCTGGCCGCAAATCACCACGATGGGCGTGGAATCGGCCATGCAGTCACGCACCGGGGTCACGGTATTGGTCGCACCAGGCCCGGAAGTTACCAGCACCACGCCGACTTTGCCGCTGGCGCGGGCATAGCCCGATGCCATGAAGCCTGCACCCTGCTCGTTGGCCGGCACGATCAGGGGCATAGGCTCGACGCCATCCCTGCCCTTGTGCGTGGTGTTGTAACGAAACACCGCGTCATAGGTTGGAAGAATGGCCCCGCCACTGTAACCAAAAATAATACTCACGCCCTCATCCGCAAGGACCTGGACTATCATGTCGGCTCCACTCATTTGAGTGCCCGCCAGGGGGTGGCTTGCCACTTCAGCCGTTTGCCTGCTTGGATCCATAAACCCTTGTTACCCGTGCGCCAGAAGCGAGTGGGTTCAGTGTCGGGTAATCAAAACCGCATTGCAATACCCCTGAATCTGCGCCAACATTCAGAGTTCGTCTTTATCCCGCTGCGTAAACGTGCTCAAATAAATCGTGCGACACATCATTTCAATACTGCTACAGAACGAAGCCGGCGCGCTGTCGCGGGTCGCTACCCTGTTTTCTTCCCGCGGATACAACATCGAATCCCTCAGCGTTGCCCCGACCGAGCACATTGAATTGTCCCGGCTGACCCTGGTCACCACCGGGTCCGACAAGGTCATCGAGCAGATCAACAAGCAACTGGAAAAGCTGGTGGACGTGGTCAAGATTGCCGACATGACCAAGAACCCGCACATAGAGCGGGAGCTGTTGTTGATGAAGCTGAAAGTCTCCCCCGGGGCGGAACAGCAATTAGCGGACCTCATTGCTTCCAGCGGCGCACGTGCGCTGGATGACAGCCCCGATACCTACACCCTGGAACTGACCGGGGCCAACGAACACATGGACCGCTTCATTGAACGCGTCAGCGCCTGCGCAGAAATCCTGGCCGTGGTGCGCAGCGGCGCCATGGCGATAGCGCGTGGTCCCAAAGTGCTCAAGGCCGGCTGAACTCCGGTGAACTAAAAG
>Ga0315278_10002828_pt1 | contig 15493 bp, 14 predicted proteins | sample YL17G06_0_MG_FD_203880 | JGI IMG/M metagenome (GOLD analysis project Ga0315278, IMG submission 203880) | Sediment microbial communities from Yellowstone Lake, YNP, Wyoming, USA - YL17G06_0 | ecosystem: Environmental > Aquatic > Freshwater > Lake > Sediment | place: USA: Wyoming | collected... | reverse complement strand
GAACGCCAGGAGGTAGAGGACCGGCTCGATGATGGCGGGAAGCGCCTCGATCGGAAGCGTCACGAGGAATACGTCGGCGTTGCGGCGCCAGACCTTCGTCGCCCGCCAGGAGATGTTTCGGAGGAGTTCGTTCATGACGTTCGCCTCACTCGCGGAGCGCGCGGCCGGTGCGCTTCAGGAAGACGTCCTCCAGCGTGGCTCGCCGGATCTGGCGCTCCTGCCGGGGAAAGCGCTCCTCGAAGAGCCGCTCCGCTGCCTCCGCGTCATCGGGGTAGAGGAATAGGCGGTCCCCGATCTCCTCCACGCGGCCCGGAAGCGCGCGCGCGGCCGCCGTCACCTCGGGCGTGTGGTTCCAGGCTTCGATGACGGTGCTTCCCACCTCCCGCGCGATGACCTCCGCCGGCGAGCCCTCGAGGAGGATCTTCCCGTTGTCGACGAGGATCACGCGGTCGCAGAGCTGGGAGGCCTCCTCCATGTAGTGCGTCGTGAGGAGCACGGTGACGCCCGTCGCCTTGAGCGCGCGGATGCGGGTCCAGATGGCGTGGCGCGCCTGAGGATCGAGCCCGGTCGTCGGCTCGTCCAATATGAGGACCCGCGGCTGGTTCATGAGGGCGCGCGCGAGAACGAGGCGACGCTTCAGCCCCCCCGAGAGCGAGTCGACGCGCGATTTCGCCCGGTCGGAGAGCGAGACGGCCTCCAGGAGCTCGAGCGCGCGCGTCCTCGCCACGTCGGAGGGAATGTCGAAGTAGCGCGCGTAGACGAGGAGATTCTTCAGGACGTCGAAATCGGGATCGAGGTTGTCCTCCTGGGGACAGATCCCGAGCATCGCCTTCACCTCGCGCGGCCTCGACCGGACGTCGATGCCGAAGACCTCCGCGCTCCCCGCCGTCGGCGGGAGGAAGCAGGAGATCATCCGGACCGTGGTCGTCTTGCCGGCGCCGTTCGGGCCGAGGAACCCGACGGACTCCCCGGCGCGCACTTCGAAGGAAACGCCGCGGACCGCCTCCGTCTCGCCGTACTTCTTCACGAGATCGCGCGCGACGATCGCGACCGGGTGGGGCGCCATGCCTTGTCGCATCATGTCCCCGAATCTACCACGCGGGGCCGTGGCGCGGCGCCCGCGACCGCAGGCCCGCGCTACCCCGCGACGAGGAGGCTCGTCGCGTACATCAGGAGGAAGCCCGCGATGAATCCGGCCGCCGCGCGCCCGTGCCCCAGCGCGTCGAGCGCCGACCCGCCCTTCGCCTGCGCGCGGGCGAGGATGCGGACGACCTGGAAGATGGCGCCGGCTCCGATTCCGAGGAAGAGGAGGGAGAGGGGCGTGGAGTAGGTGAAGGCCCCGGCCCACGTGCCGAGGATCGTCGGCCCGCCGCCGATCAGGCCCAGGAGCGCCAGCTGCCGGAGCGACGCGCGCCCCTCGACCAGGGGCGAGAGAATGGCGAGTCCCTCCGTCGTGTTGTGGACCGTGAATCCGATGATGAGAAAGGAGCCGAGCGCGACCTCGCCCAGCGTGTAGGCGGCGCCGATGGCGAGCCCCTCGCCCAGATTGTGAAGGCCGATTCCGATCGCGATCAGGAGGGCGAGGCTCATTCCCGTCGCGCTCCCCTCGCCGCGCGAAAGGGCACGTCCGGCGGCCGTAATGCCGAGGAAGGCCGCGGCGGCGCCGAGCGCCGTGAGGAGAACGCCGTTCACGAAGGAGGGGGCGCGCCCCGCGATCTCCAACGCTTCCTTCAGCGTGTCGATGCCGAGGAAGACGAGGAGCCCCATCGTGAGGGCGAGCCAGAACTCGACCCACGCCCGCGGCGCGGCGCGAAGCGCGGGGAGCCAGAGGAGTCCGAGGAAGACGGGGACCACGCCGACGTAGACGCCGAGGAGCGCGAAGGCCGTGAGGAGCCGCCCGCTAGGTGAGGGGGCCGGCATGGCGATGTCCACCGTCGTCTCGTGCCGGAGCCCGTTCCCGCTCAGCACCGTCACGGCGTAGGGCTCGCCCTCGATCCAGTCGTAGGGGAGGGAGATCGTGGCGGCGCCGAAGCGGCCGAGGGAGCGATCGGGTGCGATGGAGAAATCCCAGATGGCGTCGTTTATCAGGATTTGGGCGACGTGGAAGGTCTCGGGCCCCTCGTTGCGAACGTGGAGGACGATCTCCTGTGGCCTGAACTCGATCCGCTCGAACGCGAGCTTCTCGATCGGGGCGGGCGTGAGGGCGAGAAGGCGGCTCCCCCCATTCGCGAACCAGACGACCATCGTCGCCACCAGCGCGACGGGGAGGAGGGCGGCGAAGATCGCCTTCCAGCCGCTCGCGTTCAGGGCTTCACCTCGAATTGTCCCAGCCAGCCGAGCTCGGCGAACTCGCTCTGGTGCGCGTGGAAGAGGTAGCGGCCGGGGAACGAGTACTTGAACTCGAGAATCGCGCGCTCCGCCTGCCCGAGCGTGACGACGTCGGTATAAGCGCTGGGGGTGGTGCTCGTCCCCGTGGGATAGACGTGGAAGAACGTCGCGTGCGTGTGCATGGAGTTCACGAGATCGAACTCCGTGATGTTGACGAGGTAGACGCGTTGCAGCTGGTTCATCTTCACGGGGATCGGGTAGTCGCGGAAATAGACGTTGGCGAATCCGTTCACGGTGTAGATCTCGTTCTTCGAGCCGTCCAGATCGGTGTCGAAGCCGTTCATCATCATCACCATTTCGCGCGCCGGAGGCCGGGGCGTCTTCGGATCGACGATGAAGACCCCGTAGAGGCCGCGGGCGATGTGCATCTTCACCGGCATCGTGTGGCAGTGATATAGGTGGACGCCGAACGGTTCGGCCGTGAAGGCGTAGAGAAACTCGCCGCCCGGCGGAACCTGCTCGAAGACCCCGTCCATGCCGGCGGGATGAACGCCGTGGAAGTGCATCGAGTGCGCCATCGTGCCGCGGTTCCGGAAATGGATGCGGATGGAATCGCTTTCGGTGCAACGAAGTGTGGGCCCCGGAATGGCCCCGTTGTAGGTCCAGGCGGGGAACCGAATGCCGGGAGCCACGGCCACCATCCGTTCCTCGGCCCATACTTCGTACTCGCGAAGCGTGCGGCCGTCCGGGAGGCGGGTGACCTTGCCCGTGTCGAAGTCGGTGAGGGCGCGGATGGCGTGGGCCCTCGCCGCGGCGGCGAGGGAGTCCATGTCGGCGCTCCCCGCGCCGGCGCGCTCGCCGCGCCCGCACCCGCAGGCCGCCGCCAGCAGGAGGGCGAAGAGCGCGACTCCGAGCCTGGCCCCGCCCCTCGCGCGCCTCATTTCTTGGCCACCACCATCGTCCCGCCCATGCCGGGATGCGTGCAGCAGGTGTAGGCGAACTCGCCCGACTTCGGCATGGTTACGGTCACTTCGCGCGTCTCCCCCGGCTTCATGACGGGGCCGCAGTCGACGTTCATGCCGACGATCCGAAAGTTGTGGAGGACGTTCGTCGATTCGTCGTTCGTCACTATGAAGTGGATCCGCTCGCCCGGCTTGAACCGAAACGTCGGATTGGTCTGGTTGAAGGCGTACTCGCGCATGCTCATCCTCACGATCCGCGGCTCGGCGGGGGCGCGCCCGCGGAGGGCGAGCGCCAGCGCCGCGCCGGCCACGAGAACGGCGACCGCGAAGAGTACGGGGAGGCGCTTCAGCATCGGGTCAGGCCTCGGTCGTGAGGGAACATGCGATCGAGTCTGATTTAGGACGCCTCAAAAGTCCACACGCACCCCCCGGCACGTCATGCGACCTCCGGCCGAAGGAGCGGCGAGTGATCTTCGAAGGGGGTCACGCACGGTGGGCCATTCGCGTGCGCGTATCGCGCCGCCGGCGACGAGACGCCGAGCGCGAGGAGCGTGCTCGAGACGGTGGGGAATCGCTCGCGATGGAGGCAGACCGGGGGTCCTTCGTCTCCCTCGTGGATCCGGAGCAGCCCCGCCAGGAGTTCGAATCCCTCGTCCGAGTCGCGCGGGCGCTCGCCGCGAAGCCGCTCCGCAAGCCAGCGTGTCCGCGGTTCCCCGGGGTCGTCCATCTCCGCGTGCGTGATCACGTGCCATCCCGGCTCGAGCAGCGTCGCGCGGGGCTCCTCGTCCGGCCGGAGCGCCACCACCCACGAAGGGCCGCCCGCCTCGAGCCCCACGAGGGAACAGGGGGCGAAGCGGCCGCGGCCGATCACGCGGAGCGCGGCGTCGAGCCGCGCGGGGTAGGGATCTCCCGTGGCGGGATCGATCGCGGCGGGCTGGTCGAAGCCGGGGCCCGCGGCGGCCGCATCGAGACAGAGGAGGCCGCGCGAGCGCATCGGATCGCTGCCGTCCCCGCCGTCGCCGCCAGACACGGCCGCGGGAGGTCGGCGATTCAGGAGCGCCGCGACGAAGCGCCCCTCGCGGACGGCGAGCCACGTTCCGCCCGCCACCAGGTCGCGCCCGCCGACCACATGCGGGCGCTCACGCAATCGGGCCGGCCCCGCGGAGGGCCGGCCCGGCGATTCGTCTCGATTCGCTCCGATCAGGAGCGTTCCGGGCCCCAGGATGCCGAGGCCCGCGATCAGCGTGCACACGCGGGCGCTAGACTCGCTCCGCCATCGGAACGTAGGGCACGTCGTGGCCGCCCGTGTAGATCTGGTCGGGGCGGAAGATGCGATTGTCCTTCAACTGCTCGAGCCAGTGGGAGAGCCAGCCGCTCACGCGGGCGATGGCGAAGATCGGCGTGAAGAGATCGGTGGAGATTCCCATGGCTTGGTAGAGAACGCCCGAGTAGAAGTCGACGTTCGGGTAGATCCGCTTCGCGGAAAGGTGCTCGCCGACGACCTTCTCCACTTCCTGCGCGATGCCGAGGAGCGGATCGCCTCCTCGCTTGGCGATCGCCTGGCGCGCCAGCTCCTGGAGCACCAGCGCGCGCGGATCCTTCACGTGGTAGATGCGGTGCCCAATCCCCATGATCTTCTGCTTCCGCGTTATGAGGTCCTCCACGTAGGGGCGCGCCTTCTCCACCGTGCCGATGTTCTTCAGCATGTGGATGACCTGCTCGTTGGCGCCGCCGTGGAGCGGCCCCGTGAGCGCGCCGATCGCCGAGGAGATCACGGTGTAGGGATCGGCCAGCGTCGAGGCCGTGACCCGGCCGCCGAACGTGCTGGCGTTCATCGAGTGCTCGGCGTGGAGGATGAAGCAGATGTCCATGATGCGCGCCATGTCGGCGTCCGGCTCCTCGCCGGTCAGCATGTAGAGGAAGTTTCCCGCGTGCGAGAGATCCTGCTTCGGCGGGATGTAGTCCTTGCCGTGGCTCAGGCGATGGAAGGCCGCGACGAGCGTCGGGGCCTTCGCGATGATCCGGATGATCGAGTTGTTCCGGTCCTCGGCGTTCATCGGGTCGCGATCCGGATAGAACATGCCGAGTGCCGCGATCGACGCCTGGAGCGCCTCCATCGGGTGGCCCGTGTCGGGGAGGCACTTGAGGAGATCGATCAGGCGGAAGCGGACGTCGCGATTCGTGGCGAGATCCCGCTGGAACTTGTCGAGTTCGCCGCGGGTGGGGAGCTTGTCGAAGAGGAGGAGGAACGACGTTTCCTCGAAGGTGCTCCGCTCGGCCAGCGCCTCGATCGGGATGCCCCGGTACTCGAGGACGCCCTTCTCGCCGTCGATCCAGCAGATGCTCGACTTCGCGGCGGGCACGCCGTCGAGCCCCGGAACGTAGGGGAGCGTCGGATGTCCGGTGGGTGGTGCGGTGGGAGCGGTAGGCTCCGGCATGACTCAACCTCCATTGCCGCGGCGGTGCCGCGAAGCGTGTCCAGGGAGTTTCGAGGACGAATCCTGACAATAACTCGGAGCTCATCTTGAGCGCTCGCGCCGCCGGAATCAACAGCGCGCGGGCTCAGCTGCGCTTTTTGCCTCGCTCCGGCGGCGCGAGCGCCTGGATCCGCTTGATGCCCGCCTCGTCGTCATCGAGGAGCCCGGCCGGCACGAGCCGCGGCACGAGCGCGACCCACTTCCGCTCGGCGGCGAAGACCTTCTTGAAGAGGGGAGTCGCCTCCTTCTCCTTCCCCAGTTTCCAGAGGGCCACCGCCTGCCAGAAGACGATCTCCATGTTGGTGGGCGCGAGGAGCGAAGCCGACTTGTAGGCCGTCATGGCGTCTTCGATCTTTCCCTCGGTGACGAAGGCGTCCCCTTCGTCGACGTGCTTGTAGGCGCGCCAGAGCCTCACGAGCCGCTTCAGCTCCTCGATGGGATGAGGGTTGTCGTCCACGCGGAGATCGAGGATACGGTCCTCCCAGGGACGTGGCGACCGCTTGCCGCGGACGATCACGATGGCGGCCGACTGCTGCCCGCGAATGTCGCCGCCCGCTTTCTGCCCGGCCTCGAGCGCCGCAAGGAGTCTCGACGCCAGGTCCCCGCGCGCCGTTTCGTAGGCGCGAGCCATGGCGGGCCAGATCGTCTTGTTCGACATCAGATTGGCCTGGGCCGAGAACTGCGCGCCGGCCTCATCCCCCGCGTCGGGGATGCACTTGTCGCCGGTGTGCACCGCCACCCTGCCCTCGGCGTCGATCATGGCCACCTGTCGGACGTCCCGGTACTGATCCTGCGAGAGGAGTTCTTGAAGCGCCTGGGGCGCCGAGCGGCCGTCGCGCATCATCTGAAGACCTCTCGGTCCGTAGCTCACTTCCACGAGAGATTGGGTGGCGACGGCGCCGACCCCCGGTTCGGCCCACGGAACGATCGGGCCGATGGCGAAATAGTGCGACTGGACCGCCACGCCGATGTCGCCGGTGACGGAATCGCGAGCCACGATCGAGAACGTCGCCTCGGCCCGCGGCGCGGCGACGAGGAGGAGGGTCAACGAGGCGGCGAACCAGGCAACGCGCGTTCGGTTCGATCGAGGCAAGGGGTCCTCCCTGGACATTGGCGTGGGTCTGCTCGTCGTGGACTGATGAGGCCGTGAACGCCGGCGTGGCGCTGGGGAAAAGCCCCCATGCGGCGGGGGGCGCGTACCCATTTCCAGCGCCCGGTACGCGGGCCGTCCCGAAGGCGCGATCCGGCCACGCGTCAAGTGCAATTAACACAACAACTTATAGAATCAAGCCCATCTCCCTAACCCTTGTTCGAGGGGCTCGATTCCTGCATACTAAGAGTCGCGTCCGTGAGGTGCAACGTCGCTCGTCAACCCTTGGTGGATCAATCACGTATGGCGCGTCCAACCGCTCCTTCCGCCGTTTCGACCCTGCTCACGATCATCGCCTTCGGTCTGGCGGGCACCCTCGCGTGCGCGCCACGCGCGAACGCGACCTGGGCGACCAATGGAAGTCCCGCGTCCCTTGCCGATTCGAATCAGGTGCTCCCTCGTTCCATCTCCGATGGCGCGGGCGGCGTGTTCATCGTGTGGGAGGACTATCGTTCCGGGGACGCCGACATCTACGCCCAGCATCTCGATGCGGCCGGGACGCCCCTCTGGACGCCGAACGGTATCGTGGTCGTTTCCCAGACGGGTGCTCAGGAATCGCCCGTCCTGACGAAGGACGGCGCGGGCGGCCTGATCGTGGCCTGGCAAGACTCCCGCAGCGGCTCCTACGACATCTACGCGCAGGCGCTCGACTCCTCCGGCGCCACCCGGTGGGCCGCCGGTGGCATTCCGATCTGCACGGCGAGCGGCAATCAGGTGCTCCAGGTCGCCGCCACCGACCTCGCCGGTGGCGCCTACATCGCCTGGCGCGACCTGCGAGGGCTCGACAGCGACATCTACGTGCAGCGCGTGAGCAACAGCGGCACGCCCCTCTTCGCGGTGAACGGCAACGCGGTCTGCGACACGACCGGGGTGCAGTCCGACGTTCGCATCATGAACGACCAGCAGGGCGGCGCGTTCCTCGTGTGGCGCGACCGGCGCACGCCGGTGAACGGATACGATCTCTACGCGCAGCGCGTCGGCCCCACCGGCATCATGCTCTGGGTCAGGAACGGCGTTCCGATCGTGACCGCCGACGCCGATCAACTCGGCCCAACACTCGTGAGCGACGGCCGCTTCGGGTTCATCGTCGCGTGGTACGACCAGCGGGGCGTGTCCTACGACATCTACGCGCAGCGTGTGCGGCAGAACGGCAGCCCCGCTTGGGTGACGAACGGCGTATCGGTCTGCGCGGCCGACAGCGGCCAGCAAACTCCGGTCGCCACCACCGACGGTATCGCCGGCGTGATCGTGGCCTGGACCGACCCCCGATTCAGCAACCGATTCCCCGACGTCTACGCCCAGCGCCTCGACAGTCTCGGCGTGGCGAAGTGGGCCGCGAATGGCGTGGCCGTCTGCGCGGCCGACAGCGCCCAGTTCGCCCAGACCATCGTGACCGACATGTCGGGCGGCGCCATCATCGGCTGGGACGACGGGCGCGCCGGCTTCCGCGCAGTCTACGCGCAGCACCTGAACTCGAGTGGCGCGAATCTCTGGGCTTCGGGAGGGCTCCTGATCGCCACCGGAGCGGGGCAGCGGAATCTACGTTCCGGCGTGGAAGACGGCTTAGGCGGCTGCATCTTCGCGTGGGAGGATTTCCGAAACGCGCCCACCACGGACGTCTACGCCTATCGAGTTACATCGATCGGGACGGGCGTGGAGAGCTGGTCGGCCCCGGCGGCCCCCATCCGCCTCTATCCGGCTCGCCCGAACCCATTCAACCCCCACACAGTCATCTCCTTCCGGCTCGACCAGGCGGGACCTGTGCGGCTCGCGCTCTTCGATGTCCAGGGGCGGCTCGTGCGCGAACTCCTTCGCGGCGAACGGCCCGCCGGCCTGACCGACGTGGCCTGGGACGGGACCGACGCGCGAGGCACCCCCTGCTCATCGGGGGTCTATTTCGCCCTCCTCCAGACGGGCTCCACCCGGCGACAGACGTCCGTCACGCTTCTCCGCTAATCTCCTCGCCCGCAACGACATCGATATCCCCGACTGGGGCCGGGCAACCGGATTGACTCCAGACGGGAATATCGTTTAGAGTCTTTGCGATTCGAACATAGCCGCCCTCTCACCGGCACCGCCCACCCCGAACACCAAAGTCAGAGGCAGCGTGGATCTCTTCTCGAAGTGCGATGATTTCACCGAACACCGTCTGGCGCAGCGGGCCGGCGTCTATCCCTACTTTCTGCCGATCGCCGAGAACCACGGCACCGAAGTCACGGTCCATGGCAAGCGTCTCATCATGGCCGGGTCGAACAACTACCTCGGTCTCACCAAGCACCCGAAGGTGATGGCCGCGGCCGAGGACGCTCTCCGGCGCTTCGGCACGTCGAACAACGGCTCGCGCTTCCTCAACGGGACGCTCGAACTCCACGTGGAGCTCGAGACGCGCCTCGCGAAGTTCATGAAGAAGGAAGCGGCGCTCGTCTATTCGACCGGATACCTCACGAACCTCGGGAGCATCTCCGCCCTCAGCGACAAGGGAGACGTCGTGGTCCTCGACAAGGAGGCCCACGCCTGCATCGTCGACGGTGCCCGGCTCGGCTTCGGCGACGTGAAGCGGTTCCGCCACAACGACATTCTCGACCTCGAGCGCATCCTCTCCTCGGTTCCCGCCAAGGCCGGAAAACTGGTTGTGGTCGACGGGCTCTACTCGATGGAAGGGGACATCGCGCCTCTTCCCGACATCGTCCGCGTCTGCAAGGAATTCAACGCCCGGCTCCTGGTCGACGACGCCCACGGCATCGGCGTCCTGGGGGCGCGCGGCGCGGGCGCCTGCGACGCGATGGGAGTCGAGGATCAGGTCGACCTCGTCATGGGGACGTTCAGCAAGTCGTTCGCCTCGCTCGGAGGCTTCATCGCCGGGCCGCGCAACGTGATGGATTATCTCCGCCACCACGCGCGGGCGATGATCTTCTCCGCCAGCGTCACCCCGGCGAGCGTCGCCGCCGCCCTCGCCTCCCTCGACATCATCGAGACCGAGCCGGCTCTCAGGGACCGCCTGCGCGTCATCTCGAACAAGATGCGTGCCGGCTTCCGCGCGCAGGGCCTTGAGGTCGGGAGCGGCGAAGGGACGCCGATCGTCCCGATCTTCATCGGCGACCGGATGAAGACGATGGTCGCATGGCGGAAGGTGATCGACCGTGGCGTCTTCGTGAACGCGATCTTGGTCCCCGCCGTCCAGCCTGGGCGCGATCTCCTGCGCACGTCCTACATGGCGACCCACGAGGATCGACAGCTCGATACGATCCTCGGCGTGATCGACGAAGTGCGGCAGGAAATCGGTCTCGAGCTGGCCCCCAAGGCCGGCTAGGGTTCCCGCGGGCTCCGTGGAGGTCACCCCCGTAGGCGGCCCGCAAGATCTCGCCGCGTTCATCCAGCTTCCCTTCGAGATCTATCGCGGCAACCCGCACTGGGTGGCGCCGCTCAATTCCGACGAGAAGGTCCGCCTCACTCCCGGCAAGAATCCCTTCTTCGAGCACGGCGAGGCCGCGCTCTTCCTGGCCCGCGAGAACGGCCGCGTCGTGGGCCGGATCGCGGCCTCGGTCGATCGCAATCACGATCGGGTCCATGGCGAGCGGCAAGGCGCCTTCGGCTTCTTCGAGGCGCGCTCGGGCGACGTGGCGTCGACGCTTCTCGGAGCGGCGGAGGGGTGGGTGAAAGGGAAGGGAGCTACGGTGGCCCGTGGCCCGCTCTCCTTCACCACGAACGACGAGTGCGGTCTCCTGATCGACGGATTCGACCGCTCGCAGCCCCTCCTCATGCCCTACAACGGTCCCGACTACCGCGGGTGGATCGAGGCGGCGGGCTACCGAAAGGCGAAGGACCTCTACTCGTTCACGATGCCCGCCCCGTACTCCCTGTCCGCGACCTTCAAGCGCGTCGCGGACATGGCGCGCCGGCGCGCCGGCGTCGTGACCCGGCCCCTCGACATGAGGCAATTTTCCAAGGAGCTGGCGCTCGTGAAGGAGATCTACAACAGCGCCTGGGAGAAGAACTGGGGCTTCGTTCCCATGACCGACGCCGAGATCGACCACATGGCGAAGCAGCTGAAGCCGGCCGTCATTCCCGACTTCGTGCGATTCGCCGAGGTCGACGGAAAGGCGGTGGCCTTCCTCCTCTACGTTCCGGACGTGAACCTCGCGCTGAAGCCGGCGCGCGGGAGACTCTTTCCGTTCGGCCTCTTCCACCTCCTCTTCGGACTTCCAAGGATTCGCGAGGGGCGACTGATGGCTCTCGGCGTGGTGCCCGAGTATCGCCGCACGGGGCTCGCGCCGACGCTCGTCTCCGACCTCGGCGTGGCGCTGGACCGGAGGGGCTACACGATGTCCTCCATCGGGTGGACGCTCGAGGACAACGACGTCGTGAACAAACTGATCGTCGACTGCGGCGCGAAGCGGAGCGTGACTCACCGGATGTACGAGAAACCGCTGGGAGCGTGAGCGCGCCTCTGGCGGTGGTGACCGGCGCGACCGGCTTCGTCGGAAGCCACATCGTCGACGAGCTCCTTCGGCGTGGCGCCCGCGTCCGCTGCATCGTGCGGCGCACCTCCTCGATGCGATGGCTCGAGGGGAAGCCGATCGAGACGGTCGTGGCCTCGCTGGACGACACGGCGAAGCTGGCGGCCGCCGTGGAGGGCGCCGACTGGATCGTCCATGCCGCGGGGCTCACCAGCGCGCGGCGACCGAGCGAATTCCACGAGGCCAATGTCGTCGGGACCGAGCGAATGATTCGCGCGGCGCTCACGGCCGGCTCCACGCTTCGGCGTTTCCTCTTCATTTCGAGCCAGGCGGCATCCGGCCCGAGCCGCGACGGTATGGCGGTCACCGAGGCGCATCCGCCGCGCCCGGTCTCGGCCTACGGGGAAAGCAAGCTCAGGGCCGAGGAGCTGGTCTTCCAGATGCGCGGCCGGCTTCCCGTCTGTTCCATTCGCCCGCCCGGCGTCTACGGGCCTCGGGACGAGTCGTTCCTCAAGGTCTTCGTGGCGCTGAAGCGGCACGTGCAGCCCGTGCTTCGCGCCGGGGGGAAGTTCTCGCTGGTCCACGCCGAGGACCTGGCGCGCGCTTGCTGCCTCGCGCTGGAGGACGACCGCGCGATCGGGGAGATCTTCTTCGTCTGCGAGCCCGACGCCACCGACTACGAGACGATGGGGCGGCTGGCGAAACGGGCCATGGGGACATGGGCGGTTCGATTCGAGCCGCCGGGCTGGCTCCTGACGGTGGGGGCGCTGGCGGGAGAAGCGGTGGCGGCCCTCACGGCCCGGCCCGCCTTTCTCTCGAGACAGAAGATCCGCGAGATCACGGCGGGGGACTGGATCTGCACGTCCGGGAAGATTCGCTCGCGCCTCGGATGGACACCCCAGATTCCGCTCGAGGCGGGACTCGCGGGGACGGCGGCCTGGTACCGCGAGGCCGGCTGGGTCTAGAGAGCACCCCCGCGGCAAGGAATTCTAGAAGATCGAGAACTTCATGTACTTCTTCGGATTCTTCTCGATCTCCGCCATGAGCCTCTTCATCGAGGAGACGAGCTCGCGCGTGTCCTCGTAGAGGGTGGAGTCGGCCATGAGCCGCCCCACGTTGCCCCGCCCCGATTCGACCACCGTCAGAACCGAGTCGAGCCGCCCGCTCACCGACACGAGGCGACTGTGGAGCTCGCCGTTCGTGATGAGCTGCGCCGCGGTGCCGTCCCCGTGCTGGAGGCGCCACGTGAGGCTGTCGAGCGACGTAGCGACCGAGAGCATCCGGTCGGAGACCTTCGATTGCGTCTCAGTGAGCCGCAGCGTGAGCGTGTTCGCGTTCCGCGTCATCTCCACCATCGATTCGTAGAGCCGGTCGTCCTCGCTCAGGCGGCCGAGCGTGCCGCTGCCCGCGGCGAGCCGCCGCCCGGCCTTGTTGAGCGACGCCACCAACAGATTCAGGCTGTCGGCGATCCCCACGGCGCGGCCCATCATCTGCTGCGGATCGGAGGCGAGAACCGTCGAGATCTCCGCGTCGTTCGCGATCACCGGCGCGGATTCGTCCCCCGACTCCAGCGCGATGTAGAGATCGGCGAGGAATCCCACGGTGGTGATGCGGGCCGAGGATCCTTGGTGAAGCCGCGCGCGTGTCCCCTTCGCCACGCCGAGCGTCACCGTCACCCGGTTCGTCGTGGACTCGAGCCGGAGCGTGCGCACCGACCCGACGAGGACGCCGTTCAGCCGCACGCTGCTTCCCGTCTCCAGTCCGCCGGCGCTTCGGAAGGAGAGGACGATCGATTCTTCCGGGCCGAGCCGGAACGCGCCCGACTGCAACGTCGCCCAGAGGAGCAGCACGATGGCCGCGAGGGCCGCGAGGCCGATTTGGAGCTTCATGAACGGGACGCGGCCCGTACGTTTCACGCCCGACCTCCTTCGTGGGGGGCCGCCGAGGGCCCGGAAGGGCCTCGGGGAGCCGCCTGGAACTGCTGCTGCGCCGCCGCGATCGCTTTGCGGAACGGCGCCAGGAATTCGTTGATGAAGGGCTTGCTGGCGCGAGCCAGCTCGTCGCCTGTTCCCTCGAAGACCACCGACCCCCGCTCGAGGATCGTGACGTCGTCGGCCACCTTGAATGCGTCGGCGATGTCGTGCGTCACCATGATCGCCGTCTTCCCGTGGGCGTCTCGAAGGCGAAGGATCAGGTCGGTGATCCGCTCCGCGCTCTGCGGGTCGAGGCCGGTCGTCGGCTCATCATAGAGGAGAAGCACCGGGTCGAGCGCCGCCAGCGCGCGGGCGATGGCCACACGGCGCTGCATGCCGCCCGAAAGCTGGTCCGGCATCCGGTCGATCAGATCGGGGTCGAGCCCCACCAGCTCGAGGTAATGCCGTACCGGCTCTTCCACGTCGCTTTCATCGTCGCCTTGCGCCTCGAGAAGCGCGTACCCGACATTCTCGCCGACTGTCATCGAGTCGAAGAGGGCTCCCTGCTGGAAGACCATCCCCATGCGAGACCGGATCTGCCGGAGCCGCGCGGCCGACACGCGCGAGATGTCCTCGCCGTCGACGAAGATCTCGCCGCGATCGGGACGGTAGAGTCCGATCAGGAGCCGGAGGACCGTGCTCTTTCCCGATCCCGACGGGCCGAGGATCACCTTCGTCTTCCCGCGCGGGACGCGAAAGGAGATGTCCCGGAGAATCGGGTTGCCGCCGATCGAGAAGTCGACGTTTCGGAATTCGATCACTCGCCTACCATCCCAGCGCCCGGAAAAGCAATCGAGTGGTGATGACGTCGGTCACCAAGATGCCGACCGACGCGATGACGACGGACTCGGTCGTCGCGAGCCCCACGCCCTTCGCGCCTCCCTCGGACCGGAACCCCTTCCAGCAGGCGGTCGTGACGATGAGGATCGCGAAGAAGAAGGGCTTCATCATGCCGACCAGGAGGTTCTTCGGCGTCAGGTACTGCATGACGCCGTTCCAGTACAACGCCCAGGTCAGGTGGTACTGAAGCCCCACGAAGGCCCCTCCCAGCATGGCGAGCCCGTCGCCCAGGATCGTCAGCACCGGAAGCGCGATGACGAGGGCCACGTTTCGAGGCACCACCAGGCGGCGGATCGGGTCGGTGCCGAACGCCACGAGCGCGTCGATCTGATCGCTGGAGCGCATGGCCCCGAGTTCGGCCGTGATTCCGGCCGACATCCGGGAGGCCACGACCATTCCGGTGAGCACGGGCCCGAGCGCGCGGACCACCGAGATCACCATCATGTGGCCGAGTTCGCCCTTCGTGCCGGTGTTCGTGAGTTCGCGCGCGAGCTGAATGGCGAGCGCCTGGCCCGCCACCAGCGCCGAGACGAGCACGATCGCGAGCGAACCGATCAGCGAGAAGTGGAGCTGGTGAATCGTCTCCTGAACGTAGAAGGGGCGCCGGAAACCCGCGCGAAGCGTCTCGAAGGTGAAGAGGGTGTAATCCTGGACGGTTTCCACCAGGAGGCGGAACCGTTCCACGAGCGCGACGATCACCGGCGGCACCATGGTCGATGGGAGCGGCGCCGCGGAAGGCCGCCGCCTCAGTCCTTCTTGGGTTCCTTGGGTAGCGTGCCGAAGACGACGTCCCAGAGCGGAGAACTCACGCCGAAGCGGACGTCGGGCGTCTTGAAATGGTGGAGGAGATGGTAGCGCTTGAGCTGCTTCAGGAAGCCCCATTTCATGGAGAGATGGTGCTCGGCGTAATGAAGCATGTCGTACGCGAGGTAGCCGGTGAGGAAGCCCGCGTAGAGAGGCGCGACGCCAAGCGGCCGCTGGAGGCCCACGGCCACGATCACGTGAAAGAGGCCGTAAAAAAAGAGCGCGAGCGGAATGCTCAGGATCGGCGGCATGACGAGCCGAGTCTTGCACTGCGGCTGCTCGTGGTGGACCCCGTGGATCAGAAACCAGACCGTCTGGAGAATTTCGCTCTTGGGCTCGTAGTGGAAAACCTTGCGATGGACCACGTACTCGACGAACGTCCAGGCCAGGAACCCGACGCCGTACATCGCGGCCACCGTCCAGAGCCCGGATTGGGCTCCCAGTTCGGCAACGCCGCGCCACAGGAAGTAGAACAACACCGGGCAGAAGAGGAGGAGGACCA
>Ga0315278_10002825_pt1 | contig 15501 bp, 13 predicted proteins | sample YL17G06_0_MG_FD_203880 | JGI IMG/M metagenome (GOLD analysis project Ga0315278, IMG submission 203880) | Sediment microbial communities from Yellowstone Lake, YNP, Wyoming, USA - YL17G06_0 | ecosystem: Environmental > Aquatic > Freshwater > Lake > Sediment | place: USA: Wyoming | collected... | reverse complement strand
CCGCGAGCCCTTACAGACGGGACAGGGCCGAGCGGTGAGGTACGAAGCGAAATCCTCTTCGTCGTTTTCCGGCTTCGCCTCCCGCCGGCGCTTCTCGAGGAGCGCGATCACGCCTTCGAACGGCCGCGTGAAGGTGAAGCTCCGCCCGTCTCGCTCGTGCTCGAAGGTGACGTCGCGATCCCCTGTTCCGAAGAGGATCGCCTTCCTCACCTCGGCGCGGATCTCGCCGAATGGGGTATCGAGGTCGAACCCGAGCGCTCGGCCGAGCGAGGCGAGCAGCGTCAGGTGATAGGGTGATGCCTTGCGGCCCCACGGCGCAATCGCCCCTTGACGAAGCGTAAGCCGCTCGTCGGGAACGATCAGGTCCGGATCGAAATCGCTGTGCGCGCCGAGGCCCCCGCAACTCGGGCAAGCGCCGTACGGGCTGTTGAAGGAAAACAGCCGCGGCGAGAGCTCGGGATATGAGACCCCACAATCCGGGCAGGCAAAGCGCTGGCTGAACACCGTCTCGATCGAGCCCTCGCCATCACCGACGACGACTCGGCAGAACTCCTCGCCGTAGCGAAAGGCGACCTCGAGCGAGTCGGCGAGGCGGCGCTCCACGCCGCTCTTCAACACCAGGCGATCGACGACCACCTCGATCGTGTGCGGCTGATTCTTGGCGAGCGTCAGCTCTTCCTCGAGATCGTGGACCTCGCCGTCGACTCGCACGCGCACGAATCCCGCGCGACGGAGCTCTTGAAGCTCTCGACGGAACTCGCCCTTGCGCCCACGCGCAATCGGCGCCAGCACTTGTATGCGGCCTCCCTCGGGCAGCTCGCGGATTCGGTCGACGACCTCGGGGATCGTCTGCGCACCGATCGGCTTGCCACACTGGAAACAGTGCGGATCGCCGACCCGGGCGTAGAGGAGCCGCAGAAAGTCGTAGATCTCCGTGACGGTGCCGACCGTCGAGCGGGGATTTCGCCCGAGCCCCCTCTGCTCGATCGCAATCGCCGGCGACAGGCCTTCGATCGCATCGACATCGGGCTTCTCCATTTGCTCCAAGAACTGACGCGCATACGCCGACAACGACTCGACGTAGCGTCGCTGGCCCTCGGCGTAGAGCGTGTCGAAGGCGAGCGACGACTTCCCCGACCCCGAGAGCCCCGTGATCACGATGAACCGGTCGCGCGGCAGCTCGAGCGAGAGGTTCTTCAGGTTGTGCTGTCGCGCGCCCTGGATCCGGATCGTTCCGGGCATCAGGCCCCGCCCCGGCGCGCCGACATCTGGGCGGCGAGACGGATCGCGCTCGCCATGCTGGACGAGTGCGCCACCCCTCGCCCGGCGATGTCGTACGCCGTGCCGTGGTCGGGAGAGGTGCGCGGAAACGGCAACCCGAGCGTCACGTTCACCCCATCGCGGAAGTGGACGAGCTTGAACGGGATGAGACCCTGGTCGTGGTAGAGCGAGATCACCGCGTCGAACTCGCCGGCGCGAGCTCGAAAAAAGACGGTGTCCGGCGGATACGGTCCGTCGAGATCCACCCCGTGTGTGCGCGCGCGCCGAACGGCGGGAGCGAGAGTGCGGATCTCCTCGTCCCCGAACGCGCCGCCTTCACCGGCATGGGGATTCAGCCCGGCGAGCGCTAGACGCGGGCGGCGGAAGCCGAAGTGGCGCCGTAAGGAACGGGCGGCGATCTCTGCAGTGCGCACGACCGTTGCGGTCGTGACGGCCCCCGGCACGTCGCGGAGCCGGATGTGCGTCGTCACCAGCACGACCCGGAGAGTTGCGCCGGCCAGCATCATGCGCACCTCGGCATCCCCCGCGAGTCGCGCGATCACCTCCGTGTGGCCTGGAAAGTCGATGCCGAGCGACTGGATCGCGCGCTTGCTCACTGGGGCCGTGACGATCGCATCGGCTTCGCCGCGCTGCACGAGCTCGACGGCGCGGAGGACGGCGGAGTATGCGGCCGCGGCTCCGCCCGGCGACGGCTTTCCCGGGCGACGTTCTGCGGCGGAGAGCGAAGACACCTCGACGACCGCGATCTCGCCGCCGACCCGATGCCTGCGCGCCGCCGCCTCGAGCACGGCTCGATCGCCGACGAATACGAAGCGGGCATGACGCCGCAGGCGCGCCGCGGCGCGTAGCGCCACTTCGGGCCCGATCCCGGCCGGATCGCCCATGGTCACCGCGATGAGAGGGAGAGGGGGACGTTTCACAGTTTGTGCAGTTTTGCCGCCCTCGCTACCCATCCAAAACTGCACAAACTGTGAAACGTCCCCCTACACTTACAGCTTGGTCTCGACGTAATGATGCTTCTGGATGTCCTCGAGCAGCCAACGCTTGTAGCGCTCGTCGAGCGCCTCGCTGTAGAGCTTCTCCTTGATCTCGGCCGCAAGCTCGCTTTCCGCTTGGTAGCCGACCGCGATCCGCTTCTCGAGCTTCAGCAGATGCACTCCCATATTGGTGCGGACCGGCTCGCTCACCTCGCCTTCCTTCATCTTCGTGAGCACGGCCTCGAATTCGGGCAGCATCTTCGACGGCTCGACCTCGCCGAGATCACCGCCATCGGCGGCGGCGGGGCCCTCGGAGTATTGCTTGGCGACCTTGGCGAAATCCTCTCCCTTGAGAATCTGCCCTCGCAGACCCTCGATCCGCTGCGTGACCGCTTGCGCGATCTCACTGGGGGCGTTGGGGTCGAGGCGCAGCATGATCTGACGGACCTTCACGCGGGCAGGGCGCTCATAGTCCTTCTTGTGCGCCTCGTAATAGCGCTGGACGTCTTCGGGCGAGATGTTCACTTTGCCGCGGATCTCCCGGTTCAGGAGCTGCACTTTCTCGATCTCCTGACGAATTTGATCGCGGTATTTCGCGTAGTCCACGCCCTGCTGCTTCAGCGCTTCCTTCAGCTGATCGTCGGTAAGATGGTTCGACTCCTTGATGTGATCGACGTAATGGTCGATGTCCTCGTCCCGCACGTGGATTCCCTTGGCCGCGATTTCTTTGGCCAGGAGCTTCTCCGTGATCAGCGCCTGCAGCGCGTCGTTCTGGCCCGGGATCCGCATGCTCGGCATCAACGCCCGCTGCTTTTCCTCGTACTGATTCAGTTCGTAGAGCGTGATCGGATCGCCGTCGACGCTGGCGACGATGCGGTTCACGACCTCCGCGCGGAGCGGCGCCGCCGCGAGGACCAATCCGGCCGCGACGAGCATCCATGTCGATTTCATTGTCGGACCTCCAGGGGTGCCATTTGTCGGTTTTTCTCGTCCCTGTCCATCGTGTCCTCTACCCCGACGCCGAGCTCGCCAAGTAGGGCGAGCACGGCGTGGGTGATGCCCTCGAGATCGATGTGCAGCACGGGGATCGACACCTCGTTGTCGGGCATCACTCGAACGTCGCGGCGGGAGCGGGCCAGCTCGACCAGACGAGCGGGATCGATTTCGCTCGCTTCGTGGAAGCGAAGCACGAGCCTCGTCGCCTGACGACGCAGGCGCACGACCATCGCCCGCTTCAAGTGCCGGCGCAGGTCCATCACCGCGATCAGCGCGACGACGCGTGCCGGCACGGGCCCGAATCGGTCCTCGAGCTCGCCCCGGAGCTCGTCGAGCTCCTCCCGGCTCTCCGCGCGCGCCATGCGCTTGTAAACCGCGAGGCGCTGGCTCACGTCGGCCACGTAGTCTTCCGGAATGAACGCCGAGATGCCGAGCTGGATCTCGGGCTCGACCTCGACCCGCCGCCGCTCGCCGCGGAGCTCGCGGATCGCGTGCTCGAGCATCTGCGTGTAGAGCTCGAAGCCGACGGCGGCGACCTGACCCGACTGCTGCTTGCCGAGCAAGTTCCCGGCGCCGCGGATCTCGAGGTCGTGGACGGCCAGTCGAAAACCGCCGCCCAGGTCGTCGAGCGAGGCGAGCACCTCGAGCCGCTTCTGCGCGTCGCGGCCGATCAGCGTCTCTCCCGGCAGCAGGAGGTACGCATACGCGCGCTGGTGCGAGCGCCCGACGCGGCCGCGCAGCTGGTAGAGCTGCGCCAGGCCGAAGTGATCGGCGCGGTCGATGAAGATGGTGTTGGCATTCGGGATGTCGAGGCCGGACTCGATGATCGCCGTCGTGACCAACACATCGATCCGCTTCTCGAGAAAATCGAGCATGACCTTTTCGAGCGCCGTCCCGGGCATCTGTCCGTGGGCGACGCCGAAGCGCGCCTCGGGAACGAGGTCGCGCAGGCGCGCGGCGGCCTTGTCGATGGTCTCGACTCGATTGTGCACGAAGAAGACCTGACCGCCGCGAGCGAGCTCGCGGAGCGATGCCTCGCGAATCAGCCCCTCGTCATAGCGGGTCACGTACGTGCGGATCGCCTGCCGGTCGACCGGCGGGCTCTCGATGATCGACAGATCGCGGATGCCGGACAGCGCCATGTGCAGCGTGCGCGGGATGGGCGTCGCCGTCAGCGTGAGCACGTCGACGAGCTTGCGGAGCTTCTTGATCTTCTCCTTGTGCGTCACGCCGAACCGGTGCTCTTCATCGATGACGAGCAGCCCGAGGTCGTTGAGCTCGACGTCTTCCTGCAACAGCCGATGCGTGCCGATCACGATGTCGACCTCGCCCCGCCGCATCGCGCGGAGCACTGCCCTCGCCCGCTCGCCTCGGCGAAAGCGCGACAACAGCTCGATGCGCACCGGAAAGCCGGCAAACCGCTTCTGGAAGGTCTCGAAGTGCTGCTGCGCGAGCACCGTGGTCGGCACCAGCACGAGCACCTGCTTGCCTTCCATGACGACGGTGAAGGCAGCGCGCAGCGCGACCTCGGTCTTGCCGAAGCCGACGTCGCCGCACACCAGGCGGTCCATCGGACGGGACTTCTGCAGGTCGGCGAGCACGTCGACGATGGCTCGTTCCTGGTCGGGAGTCTCCTCGAACGGAAACCGCGCCTCGAATTCGCGGAAATAGTCATCGGGCGGAGCGAAGGAGTGCCCCTCCATGACCTCGCGCGCGGCGTAGATGTCGAGCAGCTCGTGGGCCATCGCGAACACCGCCTCGCGGGTCTTCGCCTTGACCCTTTCCCACGACGTACCGCCGAGCTTGTCGAGCTCCGGCGCCGAGCCGTCGGCGCCGACGTACTTCTCGACCACGTTGATGCGATCGACCGGCACGTAGAGTCGGTCTCCACCCTGGTATTCCAGGTGCAGGTAGTCCCCCTCGGTATCTGCGACCGTCAAGTGCCGCAGGCCCTTGTAGCGGCCGATGCCGTGATCGATGTGCACGATGTAATCGTCGGGCTTGAGCTCCGCGAGGCCGGCCAGGAACTTGCCGACGTCGACCACGCGACCCCGCCGGCGGCGACGCTCGCCGAAGATCTCTTCCTCGGAGACGATCACCAATCGATCGATCGGCAGATGGAAGCCGCTTCCCAGCTCGCCGATCAGGATCGCCCGGCGGATCTCCGCGGGGAGGTCGGGAAACTTGCGATCGAGAATCGGCATCTCGAGCTCGTGAACCGCGCAGAGTCCTTTCAGGCGATTGGCCTGGGCGCGGTCGTGAACGACGAGCACGACGCGCTCGCCGTCATGCTCCCATCCCTGGATGCGGTCGACGAGTGGGCGGATCGATGTCTCACGCCCGCCCGTCTTCGTCACGACGCCGAGATCGCCCGTCGTGAAGCTCTTCACCCGAAGAACCCCCTGCCGCGCGTCTTCGCCCGCGAGCAAATCGATGGAGTCGAGCTCTACCCGGGCGAACGACTCGCGATGTGACCTCGCGACGGAAGGCTCGAGATAGAGCTCCTCGACGCGCGGCACGAGGCGGTGGGCCCCGGCGGCCATCGCTGCGTGCTCGGCGAGACTCCGCGCGAATGCCTCCTCGCCGGCTTCGACCGCAACCGGTTGATCGATCCAAAAGAGCGCGCCCGCGGGACAGTAGTCGGTGAACGTGTCGAGCGCCGGATGGAGGAACGGCAGCAAGAACGGACTGCCGGGAAACGCCAGGCCGGCCTCCATGCGATCGAGCGCGGCGAGCCGCTCGGGGCGGGCGACATCGAGATCCTGCGCCCGAGCCTCCACCGTGCGACGCACCGCCGGGTCGCGCCAACGCTCGAGCGGATACTCACGCCAGGGCGTGATCAGCACCTCGGGAACGCGGCCGAGCGAGCACTGCGTGGCGGGATCGAACGTACGGATCGCCTCGAGCACGTCCCCGTCGAACTGCAGGCGGAGCGGCAAGGCCACCACGGCCGGGAAAACGTCGATGATGCCGCCCCGCACCGCGAACTCGCCCCGGTCCTCGACTTGCGGCATTCGCTGATAACCGGCGCGCCCGAGGCGCTCGGCGACACCTTCGAATCCGGCTTCTTCGCCCTCGACCCAGTACTGCGAGAGCTCGAGAAGCATCTCTCGCGGTGGAACCCGCTGCAGCAGCGCTTCGGCCGTCGTCACGGCGATCGGCGCCTTGGCCTGATTCAGCTGATAGAGCGTCGACAGACGCTCGGCGACGATCTCTTCGGTCGGCGATGCGCTCGACAGCGGCTCGGCATCCCAAGGAGGCATCCAATGGACGCGCCGCTCGAGCGGCGACGCGCCTTCATCGTCGCCGAGGAAGAAGCGGAGCGCCCGTACCCATCCCTCGGCGTCTCGCAGTGACGGAGCGACCACCACGGATGGGCTCGGCCGCGCGGTCAGGAATCGCGCCACGAGGTACGCGCGCGCTCCGCCGCGTAGGCCGAAGAGCCGCGTCCGCCGGGGGGGAGCGACTCCCGTGTCGGCGAGAGCACAGACGATATCGGCGATGCTCCGTCCTTCGACCACGCTGAACAGAAACATTTACCAGCGCCTGAAGAGAGAGTCGACAGACCGAAGCCAACGGAGGAAAAGACGGCTACCGGCTGCCGGCTGCCGGCAAAGACTTCACGGTTTCGCTGCGATCGTCGGTAGTCCGTGGCCGGTAGCCGCAAGCAGGCGAGGGAGCGAACGCTCCAGCGCCTGCTTGATCAGCGCGCAAGTCTCGCGGAAGAAGCTCTCGTCGCGGCTCGCCGGATCGGCGACGTCGCCGCCGTCGCCGGCGAACTCTCGCAACGTGTGAATCAGTTTTCCCGCCGCTTGGGGATAGCGCTCCACCATCGACCTTTGCTCGGCCGTCATGGCGAGCACGAGGTCAGCCGTCTCCAGGAGATGGAGATTGCGCTGGAGGGCGGTCGAAGTTTTCCCCTCGGCGAGCTCGATCCCGTGGTCACGCAGGGCGAAGCGCGTATCGAGCGAGACGAGGGCGCCGTCGCGGGCGAACGGTGCGACGCCGGCGGAGTGGACCTTGATGGAATGGGCAAGCCCACACTCTTGCAACATTTGCCGCAGCAGCGTTTCCGCCATGATCGAGCGGCTGGTATTGGCGTGGCAGACGAAGAGGACGTTCATAGAGGCTACAGGCTACAGGAAAAGCGCCGTGGTGTCTTTTCCCGCAGCCCGTAGCCCGAAGCCAAGGTTGGGCGAGGCGGAAGGGGGTCCTACAGCCCTCCCGCATAGATGTCGTTCGTGGTCTCTTTCTTGACCTTGCCGAGCTCGGACTTGAGAGCCTTGCCGAGCGCCGCCGGATCCCACCTTCCGCTGGCTTTGACCTGCGCCGCGGAATGCCAGCCCTGCATGACCCACACCGACCGGCCGCCGACGCGGAACACCATTCCGTGCACGTCCTTGGCATCGTCGGTCGCCAGCCAAACCACCAGGGGCGCGACGTTGGCAGGATGGAAGATGTCGAACTCGCCTTCTCGGGGCTTCTGGCCCATGATCGCCGCGGTCGCCGGCGTCGCATCGACCGTGAGCCGGGTGCGCGCGACCGGCGCGATCGCGTTGACGGTGACGCCGTACTTCTTGAGCTCGTGGTCGACGATCACCGAGAATGCCGCGATCGCCGCCTTCGCCGCGCCATAGTTCGACTGGCTCGGGTTGCCGAGCAGCCCCGAGTCGGAGGAGGTGTTGATGACGCGGGCGTTCAGCGGCTGACCGCTCTGCTTGTTCTTGTTCCGCCAGTACTCGGCGACGTGACGCGTGACCGCGAACGTGCCCTTCAGGTGCACTGCGATCACCGCATCCCAATCTTCTTCCGACATGTTGAAGATCATCCGGTCGCGGAGGATTCCCGCGTTGTTGACGACGATGTCAATCGAACCGAAGTTGTCGACCGCGCAATCCATCATGCGCTTGGCGCCCTTGAAGTCCGAGACGCTGTCCCCGTTGGCGACCGCCTTGCCACCCGCCTTCTTGATCTCGTTCACGACCTCCTGCGCGGGACCGACGTCGTTGCCGCTGCCGTCGAAGCCGCCGCCCAGGTCGTTTACGACGACCGCCGCGCCGTGCTTGGCGAGAAGCAGCGCCTCTTCGCGACCGATTCCGCGCCCGCCACCGGTGACCAGCGCGACCCTGCCATCGAGTAGACCCATGATTGCGATCCTCCTTAGAATCTCTTTCAGCGTTGTCTCGTCAAAATAACCGAACATTCCTTCCTCAATGTCGGCGACCAAGTCAAGATTGCCCGAAAGAGGGGAGTGGGTCATTTGGGCAATCGAAGCCACCATTCGTGCAGATCCCAAAATGGCCCGCGACTCGGAAAAGGGTCCCGGCCGCTGTTCGCCGACTACTGCCCTTTGTGCTTCTTCGAGGCCTTGGTTGAACCGGGTTTGGGAGGCGGTCGATCGGCATTCGCGATCGGCACCTCGGCGGTCGGGGCGGGCCGCCCGATCACGTCGGCGACCTTGCCCGCGTTGTCGAAAACGACCGTGTAGGTGAGAGAGCGGTTCCACCAGTACGTCCACTCGCGATCCCGGAGGGACGGCGTGCGGTGGGTGGGCGGATAGCCGAGCGACAGCAGCACCTGCTCACGCGTCATTCCCCGCTCGACCTTGGCGTTGCCGATCGCGCGGCGCACGGCGCGGGGATAGACGGCGATCCGCGGTCGCGGGTCGTCGGCAACGAGCACCTTGTCGAGATACTGCTGGAAGGATTCCTGCTTCGTACCGTACTCGTGGGTGAGCGTGAGCGTGACCTCGCCCGCCGAGAACGTCACCGAATCGTCGGTCAGCCGCTCGATCCGCACGGGGGTGCCCGCGGGCAGCTTCGTTCCCGTCCAGTAGTTCGCGTCGCCGATCGTTTCGGAGCTGTACGGGAGGTTGCAGCAGGTGAACCGCTCCGGCCGCTCGATCGGTCGCGGCACTTCCGGAGAGGGCGAATGTCGGCATCCCGCAACGACGACGGCCGCGAACGCGAGCCACACACGTCTCGCTCGCACGGCCCGACTCACGAGCGGAGCGCCGGCAGGACTTCTTTGCCGAACAGCCGAACGCTCTCCGCCGTGACGTGGCGGCCGAAGCTGATGATGAAGGTCGTCACGCCCATGGCGACGCTCTTACGCAAGCGCTCGATGATCTCGCCCGGCGTTCCGGTCGGACAAAGCGCCGGCGCTCCGGTCAGGAAGCCGACTTCCTGGTGAACCGCCTCGGTGCGCCGGCGCGCCTGTTCCTTGTCGAGCCCGATCGCTCCGATGGTCTGCTGCGAGACCTCGATGTCTTCGAAGCTCCGCCCGACCTTCTCGCAGTGCAACCGCAGGACAGCGAGCTTCCGGCCGACGTCGGCGTGGAACGCGCCGAGGTTATTCCAGATGTCCGCATAACGAGCGACGAGCTTCAGCAGGATCTTCTCGCCACCGCCGCCGACCAGGATCGGCGGGTGCGGCTTGCGAACCGGCTTCGGCCAGCAGCGCGCGTTTTCGACGTGGTAGTGCACGCCGTGGAACGTTGGCGCGTCCTGCGTCCACATGCGCTTCAAGATCTCGAGCCCCTCCTCGAGCTGCTCGAGGCGAGTGCGGATCTGCGGATACTCGTAACCGTAGGCTTCGTACTCCTGGACGAACCAGCCGGCGCCGTAACCCACGATCAAACGACCGTTGGAGATGGCGTCGAACGTGGTGGCCATCTTTGCGAGCAGCGCCGGCGGCCGGTAGCTGTTGCAGAGCACGAGAAAGCCGATCTCGATCCGCTTCGTCAGTGCAGCCACCGCCGTCATCTCCGTCCAGGCTTCGAGCGGATCCTCCGAGCCGACGCCGAGGAAGTGATCCGCCACCCACACGGAGTCGAAGCCCACTTCTTCGGCGAGGAGCGCGATCTCCTTCACCTCTGCCCAGGTCGCCCCCCATTGCGGCAGCGTGACGCCGAACTTCAGCTTGCGCGATTCCATCGGGCCTCACCCCAAACGCCGCCGCGCAGAGTCCCCCCACCGCGCGGGAAGAAGAGGGCTTCTATCGAATCGAGCGCTCCTTGGCCATCCTCTCGATCTCGTCCGCCTGCGCTTCGGAAACGGGCATGACCGACAATCGCGGCAGGCGCACGAGATCGAAGCCGGCGAAGCGCTTGCTCGCCTTGATCGCTGCCAGAGGAACCGGCTCTGCCAGCGCCCGCAGCGGCGTGAGATCGACGACCAGGAGCTTCGCATCCTTCGTCTTCGGGTCGGGGTAGGGGTCGCTCGCGGCGCGCGCGACTCCGACGACCGCCTTCTCGTCCCCCGTGTGATAGATGAACACGGAATCGCCGTCGGCGACGCTCGCCAGATGCTTCAGCGCGAGTGGATTCTTCACCCCGTCCCAGGTGGTCCGACCTTCGGCGCGGAGCTGAGCGAACGAGTACGTGGAGGGTTCGGTCTTGAAGAGCCAGTGCTTGCCCCTGTTCCTCATCCCGCGGGCCAAGCCGACCGGCCGAGCGGAAGGCCGCTTCCCCTTCTGCCGGAGCTCGACGGTGTAGCCGTCGGGATCGTGGATCCACAGCTGAGGCCCGATCTCGAGGAACTCGACGCCGCGTTGGCGAAGCGTCGCCTTGGTGGCTTGGTAGTCCTCGACTTCGATTGCCACGTGCGCCTCGGTCGGATCGATCGGCCCCTCGCCGTACTTCTGGCACTGCATGAGGTGCAGCTGTCCATCGCCGAGACCATACCAAGCCCCTGGGAAACCGAGATCGGGACGCGGCACGGTGCTCATCCCGAGCACCCCCTCGTAGAACGCCTTCGAGCGCTCGAAGTCGGCGACGCGTAGCGCTGCATGATGGAGCTTACCCGGTCGGATCATGCGACTCCCCCTTGCATTGGCGGTTCACGTTAATCTAGTTTCAGAGTCGGTATCCAACAAAAAACTATTCATGCACATCGAGACCCTGAAGGTCTTCTGTGACGTGGCCGAGACGCGCAGCTTCTCGACCGCCGCGTCCCAGAATTTCATCACGCAATCGGCGGTCAGCCAGCAGATCCGCGCCCTCGAAACCAAGTACGGCTGCAAGCTGATCGAGCGCACGCGCGGCGCCTTGCGGGTCACGCCGGCGGGCGAGATCGTCTACCAAGCGAGCAAGGAGATCGTCCAGCGATATCTCGAGATGGAGGGCGGCCTGCAGTCCTTGAATCATCGCGTCGGCGGCACGCTGCGGATCGCCACCGTCTATAGCGTAGGCCTCTACGAGCTGTCATCGCCGCTGCGGCGCTTTCTGCGCGCCTACCCGCAGGTGAAGGTCCAGCTCGCTTACAGCCGCTCCAGCGAGATCCAGGAAGACGTGTTGCGCGGCGCGATCGATTTCGGCATCGTCGCCTACCCGGCACGGCGCCCGCAGCTCGTCATAATGCCCTTCCGCGAGGACCGCCTGGTGTTGATCTGCCACCCGCAGCATCCGCTCGCCTCCTACAAGCAGATCTCGATGCAGAGGATCCACGGGGAGGCGGCAATCGGCTTCGAGCGCGACATCGCCACGCGGCGCGCGATCGATCGTGCGCTGCGGGCCCGCGGTGTGGCGCTCCGCTACGTCTCGGAAGTCGACAACATCGACACCATCAAGCGCTTCGTCGAAGTCGGCCAAGGAGTCGCCATCGTTCCCGAGCCGGCGGTTCAGTCCGAGGTCAAGAGCGAAACGTTGACGGTCGTGCAGTTCAGCGACGAGCAGCTCTCTCGCCCGCTCGCCATCATCCATCGGAAGGGAAAGCAGTTCTCTCCCGCCGCCGAGCGCTTCATCGAATTCCTGACGAGCAAGAAATCGCCGGACGAGGCCGAGGCGAACACGAAGGCGGACTGAAGAAAGAGGTCTCCTCCGGAGGCCGCGCGAGAAGCTTCGGCACCCCTCGGGAGCGATGGGACGCGCGTTGGCAGGACGCGCGAAAGAGCTCTCTTGTTCTCTTCCGATCCGACCATCACCGGCGTGGCTGGACGGCGGAGCCTCTCACTCGCTAGTGTCGCGACCTCGCGATGAGGGGCCGGGCCGAAAGCGCAGTCGCTGGATCGTCGGCGCCCCCGACGCGCGGACGACATAAGCTCGTCGGCTTCACACTCGCGCTCGTCGCGGTCGCTTATCTCGACCGCATCTGCATCTCGACCGCCGCACCGGCAATCGAGAGCGATCTCGGGCTCAGCGACTCGCAGATGGGTCTGGTCTTCAGCGCCTTCACGCTCGCCTATGCGCTGTTCGAGGTGCCGAGCGGCTGGTTCGCCGACCGATTCGGCGCGCGGCTCACCCTGACCCGCATCGTCGTCTGGTGGTCGGCGATGACCGCCGCGACCGGGCTCGCGACCGGCTTCGCCTCGCTGGTGGCCATCCGGCTGCTCTTTGGTATGGGCGAGGCCGGCACGTTCCCCGCCACCGCGCGCGCCTACGCGCGCTGGCTCCCGCAGTCCGAGCGCGGCCGCGCCTTCGGTCTCGCCATCATGACCGGTGCGCTCGGCGGCGCGGTCACCCAACCGCTCGTCGTGACGCTGCTCGCGCTGATGAGCTGGCGACATGTGTTTGCAATCTTCGGCGTCGTCGGAATCGTATGGGCGGGCGCGTGGTGGCGGTGGTTCCGTGACGATCCTGCGACGCACCCGGCGGTGAACGCCGCGGAGCTTGTCGAGATCGCCGCGGGCGGGGCCGAGCAGCGCGAGCGCGGGATCGTTCCGTGGGGCGCCTTCGCGCGCAACTCATCGCTCGTCGCGCTCTGCGCGATGTACGGCTCGGCAATCTACGGCTGGTACTTCTACATCACGTGGCTGCCGACGTATTTGCTGAAGGCGCGCGGCTTCGACCTGCGTCAGACGGGCTTCCTCGCGGCGCTGCCGCTGGTGGCGATCGCCGGCGGCGTCTTCGCGGGAGGCTGGTTGAGCGACCGGCTAGCCGCACGATGGGGAGCGCGGAGCGGAAGGCGCGCGCCGGGGCTCGTGGGGTTCCCCCTCGCGGCGCTCGCAACCGCGATCGGAGTCAGCGCCGCCGACCCGCTCACGTCCGCTCTTCTTCTTGCCGCCGCCGCCGGCTTGGCTGCACTCGGCGTTGCCCCGGCATGGGTGGTGTCGACCGAGATCGGCGGCGTGCACGCCGGCGTGGTGAGCGGCGCGATGAACACGTTCGGCAACCTCGGCGGCGCCCTGAGCCCCGTGATCGTCGGCGTCTGCCTGGAGCGCTGGGGCTCGTGGAAGGCCCCGCTCTTCAGCGTCGCGGTGCTTTACCTGGTGGCCGCCCTCTGCTGGTTGCACGTCGATCCGAGCGAGCGGCTCGAGTCGGATGGCGGCCCGTGAGCCCCCTACGACTCGGCCGCGGCGCCGCGCTTCGCCTTCGCGAATTCGATGATGCCGGGAAGGATCGACAGGAAGATGACGATCGCGATCACCAGGTGAATGTTCTTCTCGATGTTGGGGATGGTCTTGCCGAGGCCGTAGCCGGCGAGCGTCAAGCCCCAGACCCACGCGACGCCCCCGACGACGTTGTAGGCGACGAAGCGCCGGTATTCCATCTTGCCGACCCCGGCGACCACCGGGGCGAACGTGCGGATGATCGGGATGAAGCGGGCGAGAATGATCGTCTTGCCGCCGTGGCGGTCGTAGAATTGCTGCGCGCGCTCGGCGTGGCGCTTGTGGAAGAAGATCGAGTCCTCGCGGGAGAAGACCTTCGGTCCCGTGGTGAGACCGATCCAGTAGCCGAGCTGGTCGCCGCTCACCGCAGCAACGCTCAAGACGGCGATCACCGTGACGACGTCGAGCGCGCCGGCGGCCGAGAAGATTCCGGCCGTGACGAGCAACGAGTCGCCCGGCAGGAAGAAGCCGAACAGCAAGCCCGTCTCGGCGAACACGATCCCGGTGAGCATGACGAGCCCGCCCCACTCGATGAGGCCGCGGACGTCGTAGAGCTGATGGAGGAATTGGAGGATCCAGTCGAGCATCCGGTCGCCCCACCGCATGTAGCAGGCGCCACGCGGCGGGTCCACGGGCCGCGGTAACCCCTCGGTCTCTGCCTGCGAACGCTTCGGTAACACGGAACGCGCGGGCGGTTGTGTTCGAGCCGTACTCGGATCGAACACAAACACGCGCGCTGACCGTTCTGCGATGGCTTTGCTGAGTTCTTGCCCGAGGCATTCCGGCCGCGTCGATTTTCGCCTCCCTGCTTGCTACGCTCGCCGCATGCTTGCGGCTTGGCGCCCGACTCCTAGAACCGCCTCGGCGGCCGTTCTGGCGTTGCTCGTCGTCACCGCGGCTTGCGCTTCGATCCGCCGCGGAGCACCGCAGGCGCGGGCCCCCCGCTCAGCGCCGGCGCGCCTCGGGCTCGATCTCGAGCTCTCGCCCGTGCCGTTCCAATGGCTCGCCGATGACGCCGTGCTCGTGGCGCCGACGCTCGGCGAGCGGAAGCTCGCGGGATTCGGAAACTACGTCGCCCGGGCGGCACAGAAAGAGGAGCGAGCGCGGCTCTCGGTCTGGGACGACGAGCAGGCCTGGACGCTCGCCAGATCGGGCCGTGGAAACGGCGACGAAGTGCTCGCGCACCGGCGCGCGGAGTATCTGAAGGACGGCTCGCTGGCCGAGCCGGTCGACCGTTTTCTCGTCTTCAGCCGCGAAGGCGAGGTCATCTACCAGCGCGATTTTCGATCGTGGCCACTGACTGAGCTCGACTGAGCAGCCGATGACTACAGCCGAACGAATCGAAAGCCGGTTGCAACAAGCCCTCGCACCCACCCATCTCGAGATCCTCGACGAGAGCGGCCAGCACGTCGGACACGCCGGAGCGGCCGCGGGGGGAAGCCATTTCTCGTGTGTGATCGTCTCCGAGGCGTTTCGCGGCCGCTCGACGCTGGAGCGTCATCGAGCCGTCTATCAAGCGCTCGGCGATCTCCTGAAGCGCGAGGTCCATGCGCTCGCGCTCAAGACCCTCGATCCGACGGAATGGGCCGGTTGATTTACTCTTGCGGGTGGTATTGCATCCAGCCTTTCCATGCCGAGCAAATACTTCGAGATCGCCGGCCACGCGGTGAATGTGCTCCATGCGCCGCCGACCACGCTGCCCGGCGTGCCGCCCGATTTGTCGCGCGGGAAGCGGCTGCTGTTTCTGCATGGCGCCGGCTCGACCGGCGCCGTCTGGCAGCGCCAGCTTCGTTATTTCGCGGCACGACACAGCCCGATCGCCTTCGATTGGCCAGGCCACGGGCGATCCTCGGGGACCGAGGCGCTCCCCTCGATCGAAGCCTACGCCGGCTCGACGATCGCGCTCCTCGATCGACTCGGT
>Ga0315278_10002823_pt1 | contig 15505 bp, 12 predicted proteins | sample YL17G06_0_MG_FD_203880 | JGI IMG/M metagenome (GOLD analysis project Ga0315278, IMG submission 203880) | Sediment microbial communities from Yellowstone Lake, YNP, Wyoming, USA - YL17G06_0 | ecosystem: Environmental > Aquatic > Freshwater > Lake > Sediment | place: USA: Wyoming | collected... | reverse complement strand
TTGTAGGTCCGCCTTGTGGTTACTACATGAACCGCACCGCTTCGCCGAGCCACGGCGTATTATTAGTGGATAACACGCACGTTGTCAAGCCAATCCAGCATTATTTAGTGACTACAATAAGGACCCAAATATCTCACTCCCACAGGCACAAACACCAATAACCACCGCGACTTTCAGAGCACCCTCGCACTGGCAGAGCGCGGGAACTTCCGGTTAGAGGCTGCTCCCGCCGGCACGAGCACGCGATGTTCTCGGGGCGGGTCTTGGCCTTGCCCGGAAATTCCGTCAGGCACTACGACTGATGAACCGGTGAAGCAGGTCGGCGATCTCGCCGGGCTTGTCTTCCTGCAGGAAGTGGGCGGCGTTCCGGATGGTCACGTGCGGCTGTCCCTTGGCGCCGGGCACGCGCTCTTGGAATATCCGTTCGCCGCCTTTCGTGATCGGGTCCGAATCGCTGAACGCGGTGAGGCACGGGCGTGTGAACGACTCGAGCACCTGCCACGCTGCTGTGTTCTCGGTGACGGATCCATGCTGGGGCGTGATCGGCACCAACGTCGGGAAGCGGCGCGCACCCGCCTTGTAGCTTTCGTCGGGAAACGGGGCATCGTAGGCGGCTTTCTCGGCGGCGGTGAGAACGCGCTGACAGCCCATGCCGACGATGTCGCTGATCGGCAGGACGGGGGTGGTCTGGCTGAATTCGAGCCAGCGGCTGAACGCTTCGCTGAAGGCTTCGCCCGTCGGCAGCCCCGTGTTCGCCACCACGATCCGCGCAAATCGTTCCGGATAGGCGGCGACCAGGCGCAGGCCGATGAGCCCACCCCAATCCTGGCCGAAGAAGGTGATGTCCTGAAGCGGCATGGCGAGCAGCCAGTCGCTCATCCAGCGCACGTGGCGCTCGTACGTGTAGTCGCCGGGCTCGCTCGGTTTGTCGGAGCGGCCAAAGCCGATCAGGTCGGGCGCGACCACACGGTGTCCAGCCGCAGCGAGCTTGGCAATGATGCGCCGATAGAGAAACGACCACGACGGCTCACCGTGCATCAACAATACCGGCGCGGCCTCGCGCGGCCCTTCATCGATCGTGCATATGCGCAACGTCGTGCCGTCGGCATCGCGGATCTCGCGATAGCGCGGCGTGAACGGAAAATCCGGCAGCTCGTTGAAGCGGGAATCAGGCGTTTGCAACACTCTCATCGGATCTCCTTTCGAACGACAAAACTTTGCCTTCCGTCCAGTACACGTGAGGAGAATCAGCACAAGCGGCCGATGTCGACATAACGGTCGATCTCGGACGCCGGCACTTCCTCGTCTCTGCCCGCTTTGATGAATCCGCCGGCTGGCATCTCCGCCGGCCAAGCCTCCGCCCGGCTAGACGATGTGGTGCAGGGCGTAGATGCCGGTGATGACGCCGGGCTCCGCCCCGCGGGCCTCCAGGGTCTTCGCGTCGAGCGCCTCGCGACAGGCCCGCCTCACGATGTCGGCGTCGGAGCCCTCGACGAGCAGGACCCATCGCGCGACCTCGTCCGGCTTGTCGCGTATGTCCTTTTCTTTCGTCTTGACCGTGGTCGTCTCCACGTCGGCCTCGCAGAGATGCGCGGCCGAGATGCCGGGGCGCTCGAGGATCTTGGGCAGCGCGTCAGCGGTGAGCCATTGGCGAAGCGCGTGCTCACGCGCGTGCGACGGGCCCAGCCGGATCGTCGCGAGGGCGCCGCCGATGCCGGCTCCGATCGACAGCGTTGTCCGGCACGCCGTGCGGTTCGAGTTGCGAAACAGCGCGAGGCACTTGCGCGTCCACGGCGTCGGATTGTTCAGCCGCTCGACGTAAGCGGGGCTCGCGAGTGTCGCGATCGTCTCCGTCTCGTACATCATGAAGTACTTGGGCGCCGCCGCCACCGCCACGTAACGCCGCCCGCGCAGGAAGCCCGGCACCGCGCAGCGCTCCGGCATGTGCTCGCGATTGTGCCAGTCGACATAGTCGGCTTCGCCGGATGCTTCCACGTCCGCCCAGAATGCGAGGATGGCCTTGCCGAGAAAGCTCATGCGGGCGAGTCCGAGGATAGCGCCTACGAGGGCCGCGCTAATTCAGCTTAGTCGCCGCCCGACGACAATACGCTCTTTGCGGCGATCGCCAAAAGCACGACAACGATGAAAACACTCGGCAAGCCCGGCACGAAGGCGATGACACCGATCAGGTCCGACGGGCCGAGCGGATTGTCTCCTATGCTGAGGCCGCGGTTGCCGGCCGCATTGCCGAGCCAGTAGAAAAGCGTGAACGACCACGCTACGTAGATGAACCCGTAGGCAGTGATCTTCTGCATCCGTTCGCTCAGATTCAACTTCGGCAACGCCAAAGCCACAACGAGCACCAACAGGCCATTCATAGTGCCACCGGAATGCGCCCGAACCCAGCCTTCGTTAGTGCCGTAGACGTGCAGCGGCAGAATGTTCCCCGGCCAGATTTCGATACCGCCGAGTAGTGAAAACATGAGCATGAAGCCGGCAAACATCGCGGCCAGGATAACCAGCAGCCCATTGCCGATCATGATTCGTTGCAGTCGCTCCATAATCTTGTTCTCTCTAAGAATGAGTGCGTGACTAGGTGGGATGAGAAAATCAGCAACCATACCAGAGGTGTTGCCGCCTGCAGATATGCTCCGACAGATTCATATTTGGTTGGCCTGCCGGCCGAAAAAGGGCACCGGCATATCCTGGCTATGGGTATCAACCAGGGGGATGAGGGCGCCAGCCGGTAGTGTGGCATGGCCGGCGACCCAATCCTTCATCCATTGCGGATCATCTTCACAACGCGGGTTATACCATGGCAATAGTGCACGCAGTAAAAATGGGCCGACGTTGCGGACCAGAGAAAATATCTCGCTACAAATCTCGGCGATGCAACGCGGACTGTAGAGGTTGCCATCTTTCTTCAGTGCGGTGAACATGCCGATAAGGCCGTAGCCGAGAACGTGGAAAGAGCCATGAAAAACACCGATGGCGCGTGGTAGGTATTGGCCTGAATACGCCATGTATGCGTCGTAGGCTACGGTCTTATGTTCAGTTTCTTCGATCATGTGCATCAGCCAGAAAGACGACACATGCGGGCAGGCACCGCCGAAGAGTTGCCTGCGCTTGTTGATAAACCAGTTTGTGAAGCCGTTGGTCATGCTCTCGAAGCCAGCGCTGTAGGCAAGGCGCGTACGCAGGCTCTTCTTTGACAACTTGGCATAAGACGCAGCGAGGCGCGCCTCGATGTCGGCGAGTTCGGGGTAGCCATTGGCTTTTATGAGCTCGTTCAAACGCCGGTGGCATGCATAGTGGCGCCCTTCCTGGCCATTGAAGCCGCGCAGGTCGTTCAGTAACTCAGGTTCCTCGATGTAGGCGGAAGCCTCCTGCATGGTCTTAATCAGGTAGGGCTCGAGATAGGGCATGGTCAGCGATAAACCGTTGAACATGTGCGAGCGTACGATATGACCCGGTGACCATTTGGGATCGAGGTCGGGCGGAAATTCGAATGCGAACGCGCGCACGACAATCTCGTCGACCTGTTTGGGTTGGTATCTGTATCGCGGGCTGTTTGTCTGAACTGTTTTGTCTTGCTGCATCGCGGTCGCTCTTTCTGGGTCGTTAGGCCGTTGAATTTCATTCAAGCACACGCCTCGCCTGTCCGCCAGGGATCGCGGAGCGTTCCCCTGCCTTCGCGCGACCGATGGGGCTCACGAACCGAGGATAGCGCCTATCGGTGAGCTCCATCGAGCCCTTCACGTCGGCGAAGAGGACCGTCACCTGCTTCCGCTCGTCCGGGCCGCTTCGACGTGACGAGCTTGTGTTCGGCAGGCGAGCCGAAACTCATCTTCGTAGTCGACCGACGCTGCAACCGGCGGCAGCGCATGCGGTGGCGCGCGTGGATCACGGCGCACAACGTGGCGTCAGCGCTGGCAGCGCCGGGTTCGGTCGACGCCCCCGCACATACCGAAACCGCCGCCGCCCGGTGAGCACCAGCGGCCATGGCGTCGCACGGGTCGCTGTGGCCGGGTTTTTTGAAGAGCCCCATGCCGACGCCCGCAAGGATCGCACGAGCATCCCCCCATGTCCGGCGTCAGTGCACATCGTGCTGCGCCTCGTACCAGCGGCTGAGCCACGACGCCGCCTTCAGGCCGAGGAGAGTGTTCTCGCCGTCTTCGATCAGCGCGGCGCGTGCGTCGCGCATCAGCTTCTCGACCGGGTACTCTTTCGTCAGCCCGTTGCCCCCGAAGAGCTGAATCGCCTCGTTCGCCAACTCGAGCGCGGTCTGCGTCACGAACGTCTTGCTGGTAATCGACGCCATCACGTGCGGCCCGTGCGGGCCGTAGTTGTACGCGAAGACCCGCCGCGACAAGGCGCGGGCGGCCTCCAGCTTCTGCCACATCGTAAACAGGCGCAGCCGAACGGTTTGGTGGGCCACCAGTTTGACACCGCCCTGATGCCGCTCGTGCACGTAGGCAAGCGCGTGCTCGAAGGCCGCCCGGGCGACCCCGGTGAAGGTGGCCCCCATCTCCATGTTCCCGAAGGTCAGCGCGCCGACCATGCTCGCAATCGCCGTGTCCTTGCCGGCGACGACGTACTTGCCCGGCACGCGGACGTCGTCGAAGAAGAGTTCGCCCTGGGGCAGCGTCCGCTGGCCGAGCTTGTCCACTGGTTTGCCTTTGCTGACACCGGCGAGATCCAGGGGGATCAGGATCGCGATGTGCTGCAGGCCGGCGCCGCGATAGAGGCCGTCCCCGTAGTCGCACGGGACGTACGCGAACGCCGCCTGCGCGATCGGGGCGCCCGACACCCACGCGGACGACTGCCCCGTAATGACAACCTCATCGCCCTCCACGCGTGCGCCAAGGTTGCCCTTGTCCTGCCGGGCACCCGGGTGGACCTCCTGGACGTCGAGATCGACGACGTCGCCGCCCCGGTCGGGCTGCGTGCCCAGCCAGCATCCGAGCACGTTGCCGAAGCGGTCGATCAGTTCCGGGTTGCCGGTCGTGTAGGCGGCGAAGGCCGGGAAGCTCGACACCAGGCCTAGGAGCGCGAGTCCAGCGTCCCCCCAGCCGAGCTCCTCGAAGATGATCGGCATCAGCCGCCCCTTCTGTTCGTTCGGCAGCGTCGCGAGCGTCGGGAGATCGACGATGCCGGCGTCCTTGAAGCGCTGCAGAAACGTGAAGAGCGGCGATCCGGGGGCAACGACCTCGTCGGGCGCCATCCTGTCCAGGTCCCGGCCGATGGGCCGCATCACGGTCTCGGCAAACTGATGGACGGAACGTTGCAGGGCGAGCTCGTCCGCGGTCAGCGCCCCCTCGAGGCCGGCGAGGCCGAGCTTCGGTAACTCCAGCTTTTCCAGTACGAACATGTGTGCCCCCTTTGCCGTCGTTCGGTTTGGCGCAGCATCGCGCCGTGGTGTCGCGGCCGTCGGCCGGTCGCCTACCTCACGGCTCTCGTGGATCACGCATCGGGCCGCGCTGCCCGGTCTGACGCGTGTGGCACCCACGCGGTGCGCCGACGACGCTGCGCCCCTGGTGCGCGGGAACCCCGCCTACGCGATTTCCTCGATGACCAGTTTGATGCATCACCCCTCTCCTCGTCGCGCCGCCCATCCTCCCGGCGTTAAGCGGCGGCGCCGGACGCGAGACCCGAGAGGATACCACGGCCCAACATCGACGCTCCAACCCAAGAGCGACGTGCCGACCGCGGGTAGCAGGCTATGCGCTGTCAGCTTCAACGCCCTTGCTACTATAAGAAAAAGATTCGGCATCTTATCGTGATGGCCGGGTCCATGAACGCGAACCACGCCGGCAGGGCGGGCGCGTCGTAACGCTTGCACGAGCGTCGGTGAACGAAGATCGGACCGACTGCGGCGTAGGGCTGAGCCTCGTCGAAGGGCCGATAGGGCAGTACCAGCTTCTCCTCGCCCTCGGCGATCAGGTCGATGCAGTGACGACAGCTTGGCCGGCCCCTCGGCCACACGGACGACGGGCGCCTGCCCGTTCGCATCGGCGCCGCCGCTGCGGAGCCTCTCGGCCTCATCGGTGGGGATTCCCTTCACTCTCAGGTTCGTCGTGTCTCCCTCCTGCGCATGGTGTGCGGGGAGAAAATCACATCGCGACGCTGCCGTCTGGCAAATCCCGGACCTGACGTTCCGGCGCCGCCCGGAAGGGCTAGAGGCCGATCTGGCGGGTCGCGAGGTCGCGCATGATCTCCTCCGATCCCCCCCCGATCGCGTTGACCCGGACCTCGCGGTAGATGCGTTCGACCTTGCTGCCGCGCAGGTAGCCCGCTCCGCCGAGAACCTGCATCGCCTCGCGCGCGCAGAACTCCATCGTCAGCGTGGCCTGGACCTTGAGGAGGGCGAGGTCGGCGGCGGGCGTCTCGCCCTGCTGCACGCGCCAGGCGCAGTTCTCCAGGTAAGCCTGGGTGGCGTTCACCTGGCGCAGCATCTCGGCGATCTTGTGGCGGATGACCTGGTGGTCGGCCAGGCGCCTGCCGAAGGTCTGGCGCTCCTGGGCGTAGCGCGCCGCCTCGACGAGGCAGGTGCGCGCGTAGCCGTTCGCGCTCGAGGCCATGGCGAGCCTTTCGCTGTTGAAGTTCAGGACGATGCCGAGGAAGCCCTGGTTTTCCCGCCCGATCAGGTTCGCGACCGGCACCCGGACTTCGTCGAGGTACACGGCTGCCGTGTCGGAAGCCCACCATCCCATCTTGTCGAGCTTCGTGCGCGAGACTCCCGGCCGGTCGAGTTCGATCAGTAGCAGCGAGAGGCCGCCCATGCCGGGGCCCCCGGTTCGCACGGCTGTCGTCATGTAGTCGGCGCGCAGTCCGCCGGTGATGAACATCTTGCTGCCGCGCACCACGAACTCGTCGCCTTCACGCGTCGCGCGGGTCTGGATGTTCGCGACGTCGCTGCCGGCGTTCGGCTCGGTGATGCCGAGGCAGATCCGCTTCGTGCCCGCGAGCACCGCCGGCGCGATCCGCTGCTTCATCTCCTCCGAGCCGAGGGCCAGCACCGGCGGCAGTCCGATCCCGTGCACCATCAGCGACGCGAAGATTCCGCCGGCTCCCATCTGCGCCGTCTCCTCCGACGAGATGATGTGGTGGAAGTGGTCGAAGCCCGCGGCCAGTCCCCCGTACTGCTCGGGGTAGCCGAGGCGCGTCAGCCCGAACTCGCTCGCCTTCCCGTAGAGGGAGAGGGGAAATTCCTCGGCCTCGTCCCACTCGTCCACGAACGGGGCGATCTCCTTCGCGAGCCAGCGTCTCAGGGAGTCGCGCCACTGGCGGTGGCTCTCGTTGTAGAACGGCGAGGGCGGCTTGGTGGAGTCGAAGTCGATGACGGCATTCCTGGGCATGGTGTCCTCGGCAAGGCGGTGGCGGCATCCGGGCGCGGGACGGTAGCAAACCTGGGGCGCCGAACGAAGTGTTGCACTGGACTCTCGCGAGCCTGCGCCGGGAATTCGCGGAGCAGCCGGCGCCCGGCTTTGTCCGGCGGCCGGCCTATTCCAGCCTGCGTGGAGCGAGGATCGCTACAAGCTACCGAAAGCTTACATCAGCGGGGATCTCGGACGCTGACGGACTCTCCCTTCGTCGCGAGACGCCGGGCTGACGTCCGGTTGCATGGAGGGAGTTGCCATCACTCTTCTTGCGGCGTATCGGAGACAGCGGATTCCAGCTCCGGGTCTCTGTCGTCCCCTACGCCCGTCTTCTCGTCGACCAAGCGTACGCGCACGTCCCGCTGCGGGAATGGAACGTGGATGCCGGTGTTGTTGGACTCAAGTCTGGAGTATGAGCACCATGATCGCACCAAGAAGGTAGATGCAAAATGAAACGCGCGATAGCCACGATCGACGGAAACGAAGCGGTGGCGTCGGTTGCCCATCGCCTCAATGAAGTCATCGCCATTTATCCCATCACCCCGTCGTCGAACATGGGCGAGTGGGCGGACCAATGGGCGTCCGAAGGGAAGCCGAACATCTGGGGAACGATCCCGTCCGTCGTCGAGATGCAGAGCGAAGGAGGGGCGGCAGGCGCGGTGCACGGCGCGCTGCAGACCGGGGCGCTGACGACGACATTCACTTCCTCGCAAGGCCTGCTGCTGATGATCCCCAACATGTACAAGATCGCCGGCGAGCTGACCGCGACGGTCTTCCACGTCGCGGCGCGTTCGCTGGCCGTGCAGGGGCTGTCGATCTTCGGCGACCACAGCGACGTGATGGCGACCCGCGCGACCGGCTTCGCCCTGCTGTGTTCCGCGTCGGTGCAAGAGGCGATGGACTTTGCCGCGATCGCACAAACGGCGACCCTCGAGAGCCGCATCCCGTTTCTGCACTTCTTCGACGGCTTCCGCACCTCCCATGAAGTCGCGAAGATCGCCCTGCTGTCGGATGACGACCTGCGGGCGTTGATTGACGAGCAACTCGTGCTGCAGCACCGCAGCCGGGCATTGTCGCCGGATCACCCGGTGCTGCGCGGCACGGCACAGAATCCCGACGTCTACTTTCAAGCACGCGAGACGGTGAACCCATACTACACCGCCTGCCCGGACCTCACGCAGAAGGCCATGGATGCGTTCGCGCAGCGCGCCGGTCGCGCCTATCGGCTCTTCGAGTACCACGGCGCGCCGGATGCAGAGCGCGTCATCGTCCTGATGGGCTCCGGCGCCGAGGCTGCGCATGAGACGGTCGATGCGCTCAACGAAAGCGGCGAGCGCGTTGGGGTACTGAAGGTTCGCCTGTACCGTCCGTTCGATGTGCGCCGCTTCGTTGAGGCTCTGCCGGTGACGACGCGCGCTGTCGCCGTGCTCGACCGCACCAAGGAGCCCGGTAGCGCGGGCGAGCCCCTGTACCTCGACTGTGTCAACGCGATTCATGAGGGGATCACCAACGGTTGGGGCCCACTGCGGGCGTTCCCGAAACTGATCGGCGGGCGCTACGGCTTGTCGTCGAAAGAGTTCACACCGGCGATGATCAAGGCGCTGTTCGATCACCTCAACAGCGAACGGCCGAAGAACCACTTCACCCTCGGCATCAACGACGACGTCTCGCACACCAGCGTCGACTACGATCCCGCGTTCTCGATCGAGCCGGACAGCGTGGTGCGCGGGCTCTTCTACGGTCTCGGCTCCGACGGCACGGTCGGCGCCAACAAGAACTCGATCAAGATCATCGGCGAAGACACGGATCACTTCGCGCAAGGCTACTTCGTGTACGACTCAAAGAAATCCGGCGCCGTCACGGTCTCTCACCTACGCTTTGGTCCCAACCCGATCCGCTCGACCTATCTGTTGACGCGCGCCAACTTCATCGGCTGCCACCAGTGGGTGTTCCTCGAACGTTACGACATGCTGCAGTACCTCGAGCCGGGCGGGACCTTCCTGTTGAACAGCGCCTACGGGCCGCAGGACGTGTGGGATCATCTGCCACGGCCGGTGCAGGAGCAGATCGTCCAGAAACACCTCAAGTTCTACGTCATCGACGCGTACAAAGTGGCGCGCGCCAGCGGTATGGGCGGGCGCATCAACACCATCATGCAGGTCTGTTTCTTCGCCATCTCCGGCGTGCTGCCGAAGGACGAGGCCATTACGGCGATCAAGAAGTCCATCGAGAAGACCTACGGCAACAAGGGCGCGGAGATCGTGCAGATGAACTTCGCCGCCGTCGACAACACGCTGGCGCACCTCTTCGAAGTTGCGATTCCCGATCGGGCGACCAGCACGATCGCGATGCCGCCGACCGTGTCGCCGCAGGCCCCGCAGTTCGTGCGCGACGTGACGGCAAGGATGATCGCCGGCATGGGCGACAGCTTGCCGGTGAGCGCGCTGCCGGTCGACGGTACGTATCCCACGGGCACGGCCAAATGGGAGAAACGCAACATCGCGCAGGAGATCCCGGTGTGGGATCCGGAGGTGTGCATCGAATGCGGCAAGTGCGCGATCGTGTGCCCGCACAGCGTGATCCGCATCAAGGTGTACGAGCCACAAGCCCTGGCCGGCGCGCCGCCGACGTTCAAGTCGTGCGATGCACGCGATCGCGAATGGCAAGGCCTGAAGTACACCATCCAGGTCGCACCCGAGGATTGCACGGGCTGCGGCATCTGCGTCGACGTCTGCCCCGCCAAGAACAAGTCGGTGACGCGGCTGAAGGCCATCAATATGAGCCCGCAGCCGCCGCTACGCGAGTCGGAACGCGAGAACTGGAACTTCTTCCTGACGATTCCCGAGTTGGATCGGCACCGGATCAAGGTCCGGACCATCCGCCAGCAACAAGTACAGGAGCCGCTATTCGAGTTTTCTCTCGCGTGCGACGGATGCGGTGAAACACCGTACATCAAGCTGGCGACGCAGCTGTTTGGCGACCGTATGATCGTCGCCAATGCAACCGGCTGCTCGTCGATCTACGGCGGCAACCTGCCGACGACGCCGTGGACACACAACGGCGATGGACGCGGGCCGGCATGGTCGAACTCGCTCTTCGAAGACAACGCCGAGTTCGGCCTCGGCTATCGTTTGTCGATCGACTACCAGCGTGACTTCGCCCGCGAGTTGCTGAAAAAGCTGTCTGGCCTCGTCGGCGACGATCTGACGCACGCCATCCTGACGGCCGAGCAGAAGGACGAAGCCGACATCTTCGAGCAACGCGCGCGCGTCGCGGCGCTGAAGGAGACGCTGCGCGGTGTGAGTTCGAACGATGCGCGGCAGCTGCTCAGCGTGGCCGACATGCTGGTGAAGAAGAGCGTATGGATCATCGGCGGTGACGGTTGGGGTTACGACATCGGTTTCGGTGGCCTCGATCACGTGCTTGCCAGTGGCCGCGACGTCAACGTGTTGCTGCTCGACACCGAGGTGTACTCAAACACCGGCGGGCAGGCGTCGAAGTCGACGCCGCGCGGCGCTGTGGCCAAGTTCGCCGCCGGCGGGAAGCAAGCCCCGAAGAAAGACCTGGGCATGATGGCCATGAGCTACGGCACCATCTACGTGGCGAGCGTCGCGCTGGGCGCGAAGGACGAGCACACCCTGCGCTCCTTCCTCGAAGCCGAGGCCTATCCCGGCGCTTCGCTGATCATCGCCTACAGCCACTGCATCGCGCACGGCATCAACATGACCACGGCGATGCGGAATCAGAAGGCCGCCGTCGAGTCCGGCCAATGGCTGCTGTATCGCTACAACCCCGAGCGCGCCCAGCAGGGGAAGAACCCGCTGCAGCTCGATTCGTCCGCCCCGAAGATCCCCGTGGGCCGCTACATGTACATGGAGAATCGCTTCAAGATGCTGAGTAAGAGCAAGCCGGAGGACGCCAAGCGGGTGCTCAAGGAGGCGCAAGCCGACGTGACCGCGCGTTGGAAGCTCTATGAGCATCTGGCTGCGAGAAAGGAGCAATCCGAGTAAGGGCACGGCATGCCGTGCGCCTACCTCATTGGGGGCTCAACAATGGATCTCACCACATCATACCTCGGCCTGACGTTGCGCAGCCCGCTGGTCCCGTCGGCGTCGCCGCTGTCCGAGGAGATCGATAACATCCGGCGCATGGAAGACGCCGGTGCGGCGGCAGTCGTGCTGCATTCGCTGTTCGAGGAGCAGCTAGTCCTCGACCGCTACGAGCTGCACCACCACCTGACCGCGGGCACGGAGAGCTTTGCGGAAGCGCTGACGTACTTTCCGGAGCCGCCCGAGTTCCATCTCGGCCCGGAGGAGTATCTCGAGCACATCCGCAAGGCGAAGGTCGCCGTCGACATTCCCATCATCGCCAGTTTGAACGGTGACTCGCTGGGCGGATGGACGAGCTATGCGCGACAGATGCAGGAGGCGGGCGCCGACGCGCTCGAACTGAACATCTACTACATCCCCACTGACATGGAGCGGACGGCCGAGGAGGTCGAGCAGACGTACCTCGACATCCTCGCGGCGGTGAAGTCGGTGGTGACGATCCCCGTGGCGCTGAAGCTCGGCCCCTTCTTCAGTAACATGGCGCGCATGGCGCAGTGCCTCGACGCGGCCGGCGCCAACGCCTTGGTGCTGTTCAACCGCTTCTACCAACCGGACATTGATCTCGAAGCGTTGGAGGTGCGGCCGCACGTGTTGCTGAGCACCCCGCAGGCGATGCGGCTGCCGCTGACTTGGATCGGAATCCTCTACGGCCGCATCCGCGCCGACATGGCTGCAACCAGCGGTGTGCACGAGGCGCAGGACGTCATCAAGCTACTGATGGTCGGTGCCAGCGTGACGATGCTCTGCTCCGCGTTGCTACAGCGCGGCATCGATCACATCCGCGCCGTCGAGCACGGCGTGCGGGAGTGGATGGAGACTCACGAGTACAGCTCGGTACGGCAGATGCGCGGCAGCATGAGCCAGCAGAACGTCGCCGACGCCTCGGCCTTCGAGCGCGCGCACTACGTGAGTTCACTGCACAGCTACAAGCCGTAGTGAGCTCGACGTGAGACCGCGCCCCCGGCACGCAAGGCGGATCGCGAGATGAGTCGCCCGCCACCTGATAGGCGATGTGGACGCCCCCATTCTTGGCGTACTTGGTCTCCGGGGCGCATCGGCCACCTATGGTTCACGGCGCTGGGTGGCGATCTCAGTGTGTCTTGGCCGCGGCGCGACCTGACCCGCCCATGCCGAAACTTTACCTGATTCGACACGCCCGTCCCGCCGCCGGGTGGGGCGAGGAGGAAGATCCGAGCCTCGATGCCACTGGCCAACAGCAGGCCGAAGCAGCGGCTCGGACTCTCGCACGAACGCTGGATTGCATGCCGATCTACACGAGCCCATTGCGCCGCTGCCGCGAAACGGCACGTCCACTGGAGCGGCTCTGGCGGCGGTCGGCGCAAGTCTTCGAGCCGGTCGCCGAACTGCCGTCGCCGCCCGTCCCTCCTCGGGCTCGGCAGCAGTGGCTGCGGAGGGTCATGCAGGGAAAGTGGCCTGAGTTGAACGACCTCGTCCCCGCGGGCTCACCTGACTATCTCGCGTGGCGGCAAACCCTCCTGGACTCGCTCGATCGCTTGCCCCAGAACAGTGTCGTCTTCACTCACTTCATTGCGATCAACGTCGCCGTTGCGGCGGCGCTCTCTCGCGAGGATGTCGTCTGCTTCTGGCCCGATCACGCCTCCATCACCTGCGTCGAAGCAGGGAACGGCAGCCTGCGGCTGGTCGACCTTGGCCGCCAAGCGGACACGACGATTCTGGCGCGCGGTTGAATCGGAGAGAAAAGTTCGGGTGGCCGTCGGGGTTGCCATAACGGTCGAGGTCGGGCGCCGGCGCCTCCCCGTCTCGTGCCCGCTTTGACGGGTCGACGAGGAGCTTGCATCAGCGGAGCCCGACCAGTACTCAGCGGGGCATCCGGGGCGCGTTGCGTCTCGAGACCGCCGCTGGAAGGAGGCCCTCATGTTGAAGATCTACGGTGCCCTGCTCTCGCCGTTCGTGCGCAAGGTGCGCGTCGTCCTCGCCGAGAAGCAGCTGCAGTACGAGCTCGTGCCGACCAACCCTTTCGAGAAGTCGCCGGAGCTCCTCAAGCGGAGCCCGCTCGGCCGCATTCCCGCCTTCGAGGACGAGCAGGGCCGCACGCTCGCCGACAGCACGGTCATCGTCGAGTACCTGGAGGAGCGCTTTCCAAGCCTGGCGCTCTTTCCCAAGGACCCCTACGAGCGCGCGCGGGTCCGTTGGTTCGACGAGTACGCCGACGGCGGCATGGGCCCGAGCCTGACCGGCAAGATCTTCTTCCAGCGCGTGATCAGCGCCAAGTTGATGCGGAAGGTTCCCGACGAGGCGGTGGTCGCGAGCGCCATCGCCGAGCTGCCCAACTACCTCGCCTACCTCGAGAAGGAGCTCGGCACGAACGACTATCTGGTCGCCAATACCTTCACCCTCGCCGACATCAGCGTCGCCTGCCAGCTCATCAATCTGCGTCACGCGGGGGTCGAGATCGACGCCGGGAAGTACCCGAGCCTGGCGGCCTGGTTGGCACGCGTGACGAGCCGCCCGTCGCTGAAGGTGCTGATCGAGCAGGACCAGGGGTTTCTGGCAAAGCTCGAGGATAGAGGCGACAAGGGCCGGAAAGCCACATGACGGTCGATCTCGGACGCCGGCATTTCCCCGTGTCTGCCCGCTTTGACCGGTCGCACAGCGCCACATCATTTCTTATGAGGTACGCACCTCCAGCCCTCTCGCTACGGACGCACTGAAACAATCGGCTGAGGTGACTCGGCTCTTCCGTCGCCTCCGTGCCCACCGCGTGATCGCCAAGATTCCGCACTCGCGACGCTGGCGCGTTTCGCTGTCCGGCTGTCGCGTCACGGCCGCGGCACTCAAGCGAAGGGAAGTCGCCTACCCCGACCTTACGCCGACGCTGCCCGACCTGGACAGGATCTTCGCAAAACGCAAAGAATCTACGGAGAAAGAATCCATACTCGGGCCGCGTTCGCCCGAGATGCCTTGGAGGTCGCCATGTCCGAAGTGCACACGCCGCTCGACGTTCCCCTGACCCGAGAGCAGATCCAGCAGTTCTACTCGATGGTGGCGCCGGCCTACGACGGCCAGACGGCCCGCTTCGAGGCGGAGCCGAAGGCGCTCGCGGTCGGCAAGCTGGCGCGAAAGCCGGGTGAGAGGCTCCTGGAGGTGGCGGTTGGCACCGGCGGCGGCATGCTGGAGGTGATGCGCGCGAGCGGGGCGGAAGGCGTCGTGGGCATCGACGTGGCGCCGGGCATGCTCGCCTTCACGCGAAAGCGGCTCGCCGAAGCCGGTATCGGGCCGGTCCCGCTCCTTCTCGCCGACGCGCGCCACCTGCCGTTCAAGGCAGCGACGTTCGACTGCCTCTTCAACAGCTACATGCTCGACCTCATCCCGAACGCGGACACGAGCAAGGTGCTGGCCGAGTTCCGCCGCGTCCTGAAGCCGGGCGGCCGGATCGTGCTCGCCAACCTGACGGAGGGAGAAGGCGAAGACGCGGCTTTCTCCGAAGGCTGGAAGGAGAGATTCCAGGCGAACCCGCTGCAGGTTGGCGGCTGCCGGCCGGTGCTCACCCGGCCCTTCCTGGAGTCCGAGGGCTTCGTGGACATCGTGCGCGAGTACCGCGGCGGCCAGAGCTGGCCGACGGAGGTCGTGACGGCGAAAGCGCCTCCCCATGCTGTGACGCGGAGAGTATGATCGACAGACGTGGCGCTCACGGTTGACGCTCTTCAGGGCGCTTGTTGCTTGCGGCACGCATCCAGCTCCGCACGCACCGCTCGGAGCTCGCCCTCGAGCTGGTTGATCCTCACGTCTTTCGGATTCGGCATGAAGATGCTCTCGATCTTGTCGGCGTCCATCTTCACGCGCTTGCCGGCGCTCGTTCCGTAGATGACCTTCGGATCGTCCCAGCTGCCGTAGTAGGGCAGGTGGGGAGGCGGCTCCGCCGTCTGCCACTCGGCGACAAACTCGTCGAACGGCTTCCCGCGCGCGATGCGCGCCTTGCGCTCCGCGTCTCGCAGACGCTTGGTTGCCGCCTCGTCGACGATCAACGATCCCGAA
>Ga0315278_10002821_pt1 | contig 15509 bp, 15 predicted proteins | sample YL17G06_0_MG_FD_203880 | JGI IMG/M metagenome (GOLD analysis project Ga0315278, IMG submission 203880) | Sediment microbial communities from Yellowstone Lake, YNP, Wyoming, USA - YL17G06_0 | ecosystem: Environmental > Aquatic > Freshwater > Lake > Sediment | place: USA: Wyoming | collected... | reverse complement strand
CGATCCAGCCCGCGAGGCGCTCGGTGACGGGAAACCCATCGCGCGCATAACCGATCGCCGCTTCGAGGTTTCGCGCCAGGGGCAAGCGGCCGAACTGGCGGTGCGCCTCGACCCAGCTCGACACCGCCCCCGGCGTCGTGAGCGTCGCGGGCAGCACCCCGCGCAGCGGAATTTCGGTGTGGCCGTGCTGCGCGAACCAGGTGGCGTCGGCGCTCGCCACGGCGCGCCCACCGCCGTCGAGGTAGCGCACGGAATTCGTCTTCGCGTCGTGGATGAGCCAGAACGCATCGCCGCCCAGGCCCGTCATGTGCGGGTAGATCACGGCCAGGGTGCTGCTCGCCGCAATTGCGGCGTCGACCGCCGAACCGCCGCCGCGCAAGGCATCGACCCCCGCCTGCGAGGCAAGCGAGTGCGGGCAGGTGACCATGCCCGAAGGGGCGAGCGTGACGGGGCGCCCGGTGGTGATGTTCATGTGCCTGGTGCCGCGAGCGGCCGGATACGACGTTCAATGTTGTCAGGAGCCTGGCGCGAGTATCGGCGACGCACCGCCGGCGATGCGCCACGCGCGATGCAGGCATGATCGCGGTCATGTTCTCGCGCCTGACCGGCCAATCGCTGCTGCGCCGCACCGCGCATTGGAGCCCCACGACCCGTGGGCTGCTCTGGGTCAGCGGTGCAGGTTTCGCATTCAGCATGCTCAACGCCTTGATGCGTTTGCTCACGCTGCAGGTCGACCCGTTCCAGGCGCAGTTCCTGCGCTACTTCTTCGGCTTGCTGGTGCTGGTTCCGGTCGTGCTGTACCACGGCGCCGGGTACTACTGGCCGAAGCACATCGGCGGGCAGTTCGCACGCGGCGCGTTTCACTCGGTGGGGCTGGCGCTGTGGTTCATCGCGCTGCCGCAGATCCCACTCGCCAACATGACGGCGATCGGCTTCACCACGCCGATCTTCATCATGATCGGCGCCTACGTCTTCTTTCGCGAGGCGATGCGCTGGGAACGCTGGCTCGCCACCGCAGTCGGATTCGGCGGCGTGATGATCGTCGTCGGGCCGCAGTTTTCAGGCGGCAGCGGCGGCTACCACCTGATCATGCTTGCTTCGGCGCCGATCTTTGCCGCGTCGTTCCTGCTCACCAAGGCACTGACGCGGTATGAGACCACCGGTGTCATCCTGGTCTGGCAATCGATCACGGTGTCGCTGTTCAGCCTGCCGCTGGCACTGCTGCACTGGCAATCGCTGACTGCCTGGCAAGGGGCCGGCTTTGCGCTGTCGGGCCTGCTCGGCAGTGCCGGCCACTATTGCCTGACACGCTCGTTCGCCGCCGCCGACATTTCGGCCACGCAATCGGCGAAGTTTCTCGACCTGATCTGGTCGGCGCTGGTGGGCTGGCTCCTGTTCAGCGATGTGCCGAGCCACACGACCCTGCTGGGCGGCAGCCTGATCTGCGCCGCAACCCTCTGGGTCGCGCGGCGCGAGGCACGCGTTGCGCGCCCGGCAGGTGCCGCGACCGGGAGCGTGGTCTAAGACGCCGCGCGGCAAGAAGCCGCCCAGGCGCCTGCTACTGCGGCCTGTGCCCATGCGGGCGCGGCCGCACGCGACGAGGCGTGCGTCAGTGTTTGGGCTGAGGCTCGGCCGCGCCGAGCGGCCTGACCGGGGCTTTGATTTCCAGCGTCTCGCGCTTGCCGTCCTTGCCTTTGATCACGAGCGTGATCGGCACGCTGTCGCCGTCCTTCATTTGTTGCTTGAGGTCAAGCAGCATCAGGTGGTAGCCACCGGGTTTGAGGTCCACGCCCTTGCCCGCCGGCAGGTCGATGCCGGAGATGGCGCGCATTTTCATCACGTTGCCTTCCATCGCCATCTCGTGAATTTCGATGACTCCCGCGACCGGCGACTTGACCGAGATCAGCTTGCCCCCCTGCGCCGAGGTCAACTGCATGAAGGCGCCGGTGGCCTTTTGCTGCGCCACGGTGCCGCGAACCCAGGCGTCCTTGACTGTGGTCTGGGCGCAGGCCAGCTGCGCGGCGAGGGCCATGCCGCCGAGCACGAAGAAATGCTTGATTCGATTCACGGGAGATCCTTCAATGGTGCCAAGACTTCGAAGTGCCGGATTCTATTGACGAGCGCCGCCGCGTCTTGCACCGGCTGCGCACTCGACATCGGCGGTGCCGCAGTCTCGCATGTGACTCGAATCGCTGCATGCCAGGCATTGCCCTGCATGCGGTTTGCGCCGCAGCGTCGACGCTTCGCGACCTCTTCCGACGTTTCGTCGCGCGCCACTCGCGCGCGGTTGCGGGCACGTCGATCATCGCGACCTCGCCCCCATCTCCCCCTAAACGGAGCCCGCCATGTTCATCGCCATCGTGCAGCACGCCCCGCGCTGGGTCTGGTTCGTGCTGGCCGCATTGCTTGCCCTGGGCGTGTCGCAATTATTCTCGCGCCGTGTCAGCGTGCAGCGCGCGACCTTGCTGCCGATCGCGCTCGCCGGCGTCTCGTCGTACGGGGTGGTGACAACGTTCGCGCAAGCGTGGCTGGCGCTCGCAGCATGGGCCACGGGCATCGCGGCGGCGCTGGCGCTCACGATCGTGCTGGAGGTCTGGCGCGGCGTCACCTGGTCGGCGCGCGACGAGCGCCTGGTTGTGCCCGGTAGCTGGGTGCCGATGCTGTTGATCGTGGCACGCTTCGCCGCCAAGTTCGCGGTCGGTGCCTCGCTCGCGCTGGGCCCATCACTTGCGCATGACCCGGGCTTTGCCGCTGCGGTCGGCCTCGTCTACGGCAGCTTCAGCGGCGTGTTCCTCGGCCGCGGCCTTGCGATGTGGCAAGTGGCGCGCCAGGGCTTGCAAACAACTAGACTCGTCGCACCGCCACACCCGTTGCCCGAATGACCCCGATTGAAAAATTCCTGCTGTTCGTCGCCGCACCCGCGGTGCTCGTGTTCGCGCTGCTCGAGGCCATGGTTCTGTCGCGGCGCGCGCGCTACGACTGGCGCGCATTCGGCGTGTCGAGCACCGACCTGGTGGCGCGCATCGCAGTGGGCATCTTTGCGCCGCTGTCGATCGCGACACCGTTGGTGCATTGGGCGGTGCAGCACCGGCTGACGACGATCGCGCTCGACGGCTGGGTCGCGGTCATGGCGCTCTTTGTCGGGCAGGAGTTCTGCTACTACTGGTTCCACCGCGCCGCGCACCGCGTGCGCTGGTTCTGGGGCAATCACGCGGTGCACCACTCGCCGAATGAACTCAACCTGTCGGCCGCGTTTCGCATCGGCGCCTTCGGCAAACTCACCGGCGTCACGCTGTTCTTCGTGCCGTTGATCTGGGTCGGGTTCGACGTGCGCACCGTGTTCTCGGTCTTGACGCTCAACCTGCTCTACCAATTCTGGATTCACGCGACGTGGATCCCCAAGCTCGGCTGGCTGGAATACGTGCTCAACACACCCTCGGCGCACCGCGTGCACCATGCGTCGAACCCGCAATATCTGGATGCCAACTTCGGCGGCGTGCTGATCGTGTTCGATCGCCTCTTCGGCACCTACATCGAAGAGCGCGCCGATCTGCCTTGCCGCTACGGGCTGGTGCATCCGCTGACGAGCTACAACCCGCTGCGCGTCGAGTTCGCGCAGTGGATCAGCCTGGCGCATGACCTGCTGCGCGCGCGCAGTCTGCGCGCTGTCTTCGGCTATTTCTTCATGCCGCCGGGCTGGGCCCCGGACGGTGCAGGCTTTACCACTGCCGAGCTGCGCGCGCGCCTGCGGCAACCGGGCGCGACAGTGGCACAAGACGATCGCGGTCTGGCCTCGACACGCTGATCGTTGGTGCATGGCAAGTGGCGGCGAACGGCATTCCTACAGGAGCCATGATGGGCAAGACCCGACTCGAAGCGTTCAGCGATGGCGTGATCGCCATCATCATCACGATCATGGTGCTGGAGTTGAAGGTGCCGCATGGCGACGCCTGGGCCGACCTGGCCAAGCTCGCGCCGGTGTTCCTGAGTTATGTGCTGAGCTTCGTCAACGTCGGCATTTACTGGAACAACCACCATCACATGCTGCACGCCGTGAAGCGCGTCAGTGCCGGCGTGTTGTGGGCAAACATGCACCTGCTGTTCTGGCTGTCGCTGATGCCGTTCACCACCGGCTGGATGGGCGAGAACCATTTCGCACCGCTGCCGGTGGCGGTGTACGCGTTCGATCTGTTGCTGTGCGCGGTGGCCTACGTCGTGCTGCAGCAGCAGATCATCAGGCTGCACGGCGAAGAGTCGGTGCTGCGCAAGGCGGTGGGGGCCGATACCAAGGGCAAGGTCTCGCTCGCCGCCTATGTTGCGGCGATACCGATCGCGCTGCTCGGCAACCCCTGGTTCGCCGGCGCCCTGCTCATCGCCGTGGCGCTGATCTGGTTTGTTCCGGACCGGCGGATCGAGAAGGCGCTGCAGGAGTGAGCGGCGCGACGCCAACCCGCTTCGGGACACCGCCGCCGTCCGGTACGCGCCGCTGAGCAGGCTGCCGCGCCGAAACTGCTCCAGCGCTTACGGCCGCAGCGAGAAATCGGCGGGCAGATCGAGGGCCGCTCGTGCCAGCACCTGCCCGATGGCGGGCGAGGGCTTGAAGCCGTGCCCGAAAATACCATGGGCGAGAGCGGGCCGGGGACATCGGGCAAGCGGCCGCGCATGGGGTTGCAGTCGCAGGCGCACTCGAGTCTTGCGTGCGGCGCCGCGCTGGCCCCGCCGCCGCTCAGCGCCGATGCGCAATCGTGAACCGGCTGCGGCGGCACGGATCGGCATTGCGATGCTCCCGGGAAACTCGGGCAGAAGTGCCGCCTCAGCCGAGCGGCGTCCTGGCCTGGCCTGGCAACCCGCCAGGGCAGGGGCAGAATCGGGCTTTCCGAATTGCGAGGTGGGCGCTGTGGACTTGAAGGTACCGATTCTGATTTGCGACGAGTTGAGCGACGAAGTGATCGTCTCCACCGGGGCCTTGAATCTGGCCAGCGGCGAGATCGACCGCATTGAATACCGAGACTACGACACCACTGCCCAGGGCCTTCCGTTCGAGAGCACAGACTATGAGTTCACCAGCGGCACGCTGTCGAACAGCGGCAAGGACGTGGAGTTTCGCGTCGACGTGAACAAGGTCACCGGCCAGTACTGCGTCAGCGCGAGCGAGCTGCTGGAGCTCAAGGTGCGCGCCGCGGCGCTGTTCGGCGCGGTCTCGGGCAAGGGCTTGCTCGCCGGTTCCGAGGCCAGGACGGCGGCGGGGCATGGCGATGGGTTCGTGCCGAAATCCAGTGGCGGCCGCAACGGCCCGTTGCACTGAGAAGGCCGACCCCCCGCAGTCGGCGCCGCCATGGGCACCCGATTGCCCACGCCTTTGACCCCGCCATTCATCATGACCGCACCCTGCAAGACCCTCGTCCTCGGCGCTTCCTACGGCTCGCTGCTCGCCACCAAGCTGCTGCTGGCCGGCCACAGCGCCAGGCTGATCTGCCTTCCCGCGGAAGTGGAGCTGATCGAGCGTGAAGGCATGCGCGTGCGCATGCCGATCAAGGGCCGCGAAGCACTCGTCGAAGTCGATTCGCGCCGCTTGCCGGGCCAGCTTTCGGCCAGCAGCCCGAGCGGCGTCGACCCAGCCGGATTCGACCTCGTTGCGCTCGCGATGCAGGAACCGCAGTACCGCTCGAAGGGCGTGCGCGAGTTGCTGCAGCGCGTGGCCGAAGCCCGCGTGCCGTGCATCTCGATCATGAACATGCCGCCGCTGCCTTACCTGTCGCGCATTCCCGGCATCGACGCCGCCGCATGCCGCAACTGCTACACCGATGCCACGGTGTGGGACGCCTTCGACCCGGCCATGATGACGCTGTGCAGCCCCGACCCACAGGCCGGGCGCCCCGCGGACGCGGGTGCCAACGTGCTGCAGGTGCGTTTGCCGACGAACTTCAAGGCGGCGCGTTTCGAATCCGAGTCGCACACCGCGCTGCTGCGGCGCCTGGCCGCCGAGATCGAAGCCGCGCGCTACGACACCGGCACCGAGCAGATCAACCTGCCCGTGAAGCTGAAGGTCCACGATTCGCTGTTCGTGCCGCTCGCGAAGTGGGCGATGCTGGTGGCCGGCAACTACCGCTGTATCACGGCGCAGGGCATGCGCCCGATCCGCGACGCCGTGCACTCCGACATTGAAACCTCGCGCCGCGTCTATTCCTGGGTCGTCGAGCTCTGCAAGACGCTCGGTGCGGCAGACGCGGACATGGTGCCGTTCGAGAAGTACGCGGCGGCGGCGCAGTCCCTGCCCGCGCCGTCTTCGGCGGCGCGCACCTTGTTCGGCGGCGCACCCAACATCGAACGCGTCGACCGCCTGGTGCAGGCGATCGCGGCGCAGAAAGGGCAGCGCCTGAGAGAGCTCGACGACGTAGTGGCGCTGGTCGATGCGAAGCTGGAGGCGAACCGGGCCGCGGCCACGCCCTAGCGGCGCGTTCGGTTCAAGGCGGCGACACCGCCGCCGACGGCAGCACCGCGGTGACTTCGATTTCCACCTTGGCCCGGTCTTCCATCAGCGCGCTGACCTGCACCGCGCTCATCGCCGCGTTGTAGCTGCCGATCACCTCGCGGAAGACCGCGCCGACTTCGCGGCCGCGTGCCAGGTATTCGCGCTTGTCCAGCAGGTACCAGGTCATGCGCACGATGTGTTCGGGGCGCGCGCCGGCCTCTTCGAGCACGGCGACGACGTTGAGCAACGCCTGCCGCACCTGGGCCACGAAGTCGTCGCTCTCGAACCTGCACGACGCATTCCAGCCGACCTGGCCGGCGACGAAGACCTGCAAGCCCGAAGCCGCCACGCCGTTCGAGTAGCCGCGCGGCGGCGCCCAGCCGGGCGGCTGCAAGGTCTTCATGATCGGGAGCCAGCGGCGGCAGCCTCGGCGCGCAGGCGGAAGTGCTGCAGCTTCCCGGTTTCGGTGCGCGGCAGCGCGTCGCGGAATTCGATCGCGCGTGGGTACTTGTAGGGCGCTATGTTCTGCTTCACGTGGTCCTGCAGTTCGCGCACCAGCGCATCACTGGGCAGTTGGCCGGGGCGCAACACGACATACGCCTTCACGATCTGGCCGCGCTCGTCGTCGGCGACGCCGATCACTCCGCATTCGGCAACCGCGCCGTGCAGCAGCAACGCCGCCTCGACTTCGGGGCCGGCGATGTTGTAGCCGCCGCTGATGATCATGTCGTCGGTGCGCGCCTGGTAGACGAAATAGCCGTCGGCGTCGACCAGGTACGCGTCGCCGGTGATGTTCCAGCCGTTTTCCACGTACTTGCGCTGGCGCTCGTCGGCGATATAGCGGCAGCCGGTCGGCCCCTTCACCGCGAGCCTGCCGACCTGGCCCGCCGGCAACGGCCGACCTGCGTCGTCCAGCACGCATGCCGTGTAGCCCGGCACCGGCGTGCCGGTGGCGCCGGGTCTTGCATGCGCCTCGTCGTGCGAAATGAAGATGTGAAACAGTTCGGTCGAGCCGATGCCGTCGATGATCTCGATGCCGCTGGCCTCTTTCCACAGCTTGCGCGTGGCCGCGGGCAAGACCTCGCCCGCGCTGACGCACTTGCGCAGCGACGACACGTCGTGGTTCTTCAGCAGCGGCGCCATCGCCCGGTACGAGGTCGGAGCCGTGACGCAGACGCTGGCGCGGTACTGCGATATCGCCGCCGGCAGCGCGTCGGGGGTGGCCCTTTCGAGCAGCACGGTTGATGCGCCCACGCTCATCGGAAACAGCAGCAGTCCACCCAGGCCGAAGGTGAACCCGAGCGGCGGGCTGCCGATGAACCGGTCGTCGGCGTTCGGGCGCAGCACATGCACCGGCCAGCACGCGCACGCGGCCATCACGTCGCGATGGAAGTGCATCGCGCCCTTGGGCTGGCCGGTCGTTCCCGAGGTGAAAGCGATGACGCAGGTCTCGTCCTTGCTCGTCGCGACGTTGTTGAACTGATCCGGTTTTGCGGCCGCGAGCATTTCGAGTTCACCCGCCTCCGGGCCGTTGAAATGCAGCACCCGAGTCAGCGTTGGGCAGATTGCGCGGGCCAGCGCCAACTCGTGCGCCAGGCGCGAGTCGCACAGCGCGTGGCTGACTTCGGCCTTCTGCACGATCTGCGTCAGTTCCCTCGCGCGCAACAACGGCATGCTGCCGACCGCGATACCCCCGGCCTTGATCACGCCGAACCAGCACGCCGCGAGCTTGGGAGAATTCGCCCCGCGCAGCAGCACGCGGTTGCCCGGAACCAGGCCCATGTCCTGCACCAGCACGTGCGCGATCCGATTCGCTTCGCGCTGCAGGTCGGCGTAGCTCCAGCGCACGCCCTGGCCTTGAATGCACAGGCGCTCGTGCTGGCCGGCGTCGACCCAGCGATCGAGCAATTCGGCTGCGCAGTTCAGTTGCGCCGGGAATTGCAGCTCGGGCCGATCGAACACGAACTCGGGCTGCAGCTCCGGCGGCGGCAGATGGTCGCGCGCGAAGGTGTCGATGTGCGACATGGCCATGCCCAACCCTCCCTATGCCGTGTTCAGCTTGAGCAACTCGCGCGCGATGATGAGCTGCTGCACTTCGGTCGCGCCTTCATAGATGCGCAAGGCGCGAATCTCGCGGTACAGCGATTCAACCATGTTGCCGCTGACGACGCCGGCGCCACCCCAGAGCTGCACCGCGGCGTCGATCACCTGTTGCGCACCTTCGGTGGCGGCCATCTTCGCCATCGCGGCCTCGGCCGTGACGTTGCGTTTGCGGTCGCGCAGCCAGGCGGCACGGTAGGTGAGCAGTGCCGCGCTGTCGACCGTGGTCGCCATCTGCGCGAGTTTGGCGCGCGTGATCTGCATGTCGGCCAGGAGCGCGCCGAACATGGTTCGTGTCGTCGCGCGTTGCAGGCCTTCATGCAATGCGCGGCGCGCGAATCCGAGCGCTGCCGCCGCCACCGAGGTGCGAAACACATCGAGCGTTTCCATCGCAATGCGAAATCCCTGGCCTTCGGCTCCAAGCATCTGGCCGCGCGACACGCGGCATTGCCTGAATCGCAGCGTCGCCAACGGGTGAGGTGCGATCACCTGGATGCGCTCGGTGCTGTCAAGCCCGGCTGTGGTGGCGTCGACGATGAAGGCCGAGATGCCGTCGCTGGCGCGCTTCGCCTCGGATTGCTCCACCGCATCGTCAGCGTCGGTGCGCGCGAAGACGATGTAGAAGTCGGCGATGCCGCCGTTGCTGATCCAGGTTTTTTCGCCGTTCAACACATAGGAATCAGCGTCTTCGCTCGCGCTGCACGTCATTGCGGCGACGTCGGAGCCGGCATCGGGTTCGGACAACGCGAACGCGGCAATCGCCGCGCCGCGCGCGACACGCGGCAGGTAGCGCTCGCGTTGCGCCGCCGTGCCGTGCAGCGAAATCGCGCCCGAGCCGAGGCCTTGCATCGCAAACGCAAAGTCGGCCAGCCCATTGTGAAACGCGAGCGCCTCGCGCAGCAGGCAGATCGCGCGTGTGTCGAGCACTTCGCTCGCGCCGCCGTAAGCGGCGCCGGCCACCGCGTGGCGCAACCAGCCGGCTTCGCCGAGTTCGCGCACCAGCTTGCGGCAGGCGTCGTCAACCTCTTTGCTCGTACCGGGGGCGCCATGCGCGGCGCCGAAGCGCGCGGCCGCGCCTTGGTCGAGCCAGGCCGCGAGTTCGCGGTGTCGTTCGTCGAAAAACGGCCACTCGAGGTGTGCCGTGTTCATGCGGGCAGTCATGCTCAAGCTCCCAGGCGCGGACGCGCCCACAGCGACCCGAACAGGCCCCCGGCGCGGCTGGGGGCAGCCAAACGAGTGAGCCCGTGGGGTTTCATCTCAGTCACCTTCAAAGACGGGTTTGGTCTTTTCCGAGAAGGCCTTGTAGGCGCGGTGGAAGTCTTGCGTCATCATGCAGATGGCCTGCGCCTGCGCTTCCGCTTCGATGGCTTCGTCGACGCCCATCGCCCATTCCTGGTGCAGCATGCGCTTGGTCATGGCGTGGCCGAAGCTCGGGCCGGCGGCGAGTTCGGCGGCCCAGGCCAGGGTCGAGTCGAACAAGGCCTCGGGCTCGGCAATCCGGTTCAGGAAGCCCCAGGCCAAGGCTTCGTCGCCGCCCAGCGCGCGGCCGGTGAACAGCAGCTCCGATGCGCGCCCCTGGCCGACGATGCGCGGCAAGATGGAGCAAGAACCCATGTCGCATCCGGCCAGGCCGACGCGCGTGAACAGGAAGGCGCATCTGCTGCGCGCGGTGCCGACGCGCAAGTCGGACGCCATCGCGACGATCGCGCCGGCACCGGCGCACACGCCGTCGATCGCACTCAGGATCGGCTGCGGGCAGGCGCGCATCGCTTTCACCAGGTCACCCGTCATGCGCGTGAACGCCAACAGATCCGGCATGCTCATGCGCGTCAGCGGGCCGATGATTTCGTGCACATCGCCACCGGAACAGAAGTTGCCCCCCGCGCCTTGCACGACGACGGCACGCACGTCGTCGGCGTAGGCGAGCAGGCGGAACAGGTCGCGCAGTTCGGCGTAGGAATCGAAGGTCAAGGGGTTCTTGCGCTCCGGGCGGTTCAGCGTGATCGCGCCGACCTGGCCGTGCACCGCCCAGCCGAAATGGCTGGTCTTGAGCGATGCCGATTCGCGGCGATTGCCCCCGGCAAGATGGCTGTCAACGGCTCGTGTCATGCGCTGTGCTCCTTGGGTTTGCGGCGAGTGGTGGCGGGCGCTTCGCACGCCGCGAGGTGGGTCTTGAGCGTGGCAAGCAGCTCTTGCACGCGGCGCTTGTCGCGCTCGGGCCAGGCCGAGAACAACTCGACGATCCACTCTTCATGGGTCGCCGCCATGCGCCGAAACTGGCGCCGGCCGGCGGGCGTGAGGCGCACCGAGTAGGCCCGGCGGTCGCCGGGGTGCGGCGTGCGCAAGACCAGACCTTCGCCTTCCAATCGGTCCGTGATGCCGGTGACGTTGCCCCCCGTCACCATCAGCTGCTGCGACAACTCGCCCATCGTCAGGCCGTCGGCGTGGCGCTCGAGTTGTGCCAGCAGATCGAAGCGCGGCAAGGTGGTCGCGAATTCGCTGCGCAGGCGGCTGCGGATCAGGTCTTCGATTCGTGTCGTGCACGACAACAGCCGCAACCAGAGCTTGAGCGCCTGGTGGTGGTCGTCGATGACGCGCGATTCGAGGTCGCGGCGAAGGACTGGCATGGCCCCAACCATCATCCGCTCCTGCACCTTGCTTCCCGGCGCTCACCGGGAACGCAAACCGGGTCCGCCACGCCGGCGCGCGCCGGGGCCGAGCGCGGGGCGACGAAGCCCGAGTTCGAGTACCGCGCCACTTCGCCGGCACGCATCAAACCCCCAATGCCAGGTTTGCCTGCTCTTGCGGCGTCAAGCCGGCGTTTTGCGCAGCCAGCGCACGTTCGCGCTCCAGGTTGCGTTCGAGCTGGTCCTTGCCTGACAGATACTGCACCGGCCAATCGGCGCCGGTGCCCAGCGTGTAGCCGATCTTCGCTGCCTCGAGCAGCGTCCACGCCGGGTTCGCCAGGTGCGGCCGGGCGATCGCGCACAGGTCGGCACGCCCGGCGGCAATGATGCTGTTCACATGGTCGGCCTCGGAGATGGCGCCCACAGCCATCGTCGCGATCCCGACCTGGTTGCGGATGCTCTCCGCGAACGGCGTCTGGTACATGCGGCCGTACACCGGCTGCTGCGCCTTGCTCACCTGGCCGGAGGAGACGTCGATCAGATCGGCGCCCGCGCCCTTGAACGCGCGCGCCATCTGCACCGCATCGGGCGGCGTGGTGCCACCGGGCACCCAGTCGTGCGCCGACAAACGCACCGACATCGGCAGCTGCGCGGGCCACACCGCACGCATCGCGGCGAAGACTTCGAGCGGATAGCGCAGCCGGTTCTCCAGACTGCCGCCGTATTCATCGGTGCGCTGATTCGTCAGCGGCGAAAGAAAAGCCGACAGCAGGTAGCCGTGTGCACAGTGCAGCTCCAGCCAATCGAAACCGGCTTCGACGGCGCGCCGGGTCGCGGCCACGAATTCATGACGGACCTGCTCCATCTCGGCGCGGGTCATCGCGCGCGACCAAGCGCTGACGCCTGGCACATACTGCTGCGGCGAAGCCGAGAGCAAGGGCCAGTTGCCGCGTTCCAGCGGCTGGTCTTCGCCCTCCCACGGCACGCGGGTCGAGCCCTTCGCGCCCGAATGGCCGAGCTGCAACCCGAGCTTTGCGCTGCTGTTGGCGTGCACGAACCGCGCGATGCGCGCAAACGCGCCCTGCTGCGCGTCGTTCCACAGGCCGCAGCACCCCGGCGTGATGCGTGCTGCCGCAGAAGGACAGGTCATTTCGGTGAAGACCAGCGCCGCGCCGCCCATCGCGCGCGCGCCCAGGTGCACGAGGTGGTAGTCGCCGGCAACGCCGTCGACGGCGCTGTACTGCGCCATCGGCGAGACGACGACGCGGTTCTTCAGCGTCACGCCGCGCAGCGTGAACGGCGTGAACATCGGCGGCACGCCTTGCATGTCGAGACCGGCGCGTTGCGCGAGCCAGTGTTCGAAACTGCCGACGTAGGCCGCGTCGCGCAGGCGCAGGTTCTCGTGCGAAATGCGCTGCGAACGCGTCAGCAGCGAATAGGCAAACTGCTCGGGCGCGAGCTTGGCGTGGCGCTCGACGTTCTCGAACCATTCGGTGGAATTGCGCGCCGCGTTCTGGATCTTCAGCACTTCGACGCTGCGCCGCGCCTCGTAGTCGGCGAGCGCAGCGTTCAGGTCGTTCTTGTGCGCGTCCAGGCTTGCCGCCAGATCGATCGCGTCTTCGAGCGCGAGCTTGGTGCCCGAGCCGATTGAAAAATGCGCCGTGTGCGCCGCATCGCCCATCAACACCACCGGCGTGCCGCTGCCGGCAAGACGGTGCACCCAGCGCTTGCACACGACCCGAGGAAAGCGCATCCACTGCGCCGAGCCGCGCAGATGCGCGGAGTTGCTCAGCAGCGATTTGCCGTCGAGATACTTCGCGAACAGGCGCTCGCAAAAGGCGATGGCGTCTTCCTTGGACATGTCTTCGAGCCCGGCGGCACGCCACACCGCCTCGGGCGCTTCGACGATGAAGGTCGAGGTCGACTCGTCGAACCGGTACGCATGGGCCTGGAACCAACCCCAGGGGGTGGGCTCGATCGCGAACGTGAACGCGTCGAACGCCTTGTGCGTGCCGAGCCAGACGAAGCGGCATTGGCGCAGGTCGATGTCGGGCTCGAAGGTCGCCGCGTACTGGGTGCGGATGCGGCTGTTCAAGCCGTCGGCAGCGATGATGAGGTCGGCGCTGATGTCTTCGACGCTTGCGCATTCGGTGTAGAAGCGCAAGTCGACATTCAACTCGCGGCAGCGTTCCTGCAGGATGTTGAGCAGCCGCCCGCGCCCGATGCCGCAGAAGCCATGGCCCGACGAGCGCACGCTGCGGCCCTGGAAATGGACTTCGATGTCGTCCCAGTGGTTGAACGACTCGAAGATCTGGGACGCGGTCTTGGGGTCGGCACGGCGCAACGCGCCCAGCATCTGGTCGGACAGCACGACACCCCAACCAAAGGTGTCCGACGCCGCATTGCGCTCGATCAGCGTGACCTGGTTCGCGGGGTCGCGCTGCTTCATGAGCAATGCAAAATACAAACCCGCCGGGCCGCCGCCGATGCATGTGATTCGCATGCATTGCACTTTATGTCTTGATATTTGAGGTGTCAAGCAATACGATCGCCGCAGCCGGCCAGGCCATGAGCATGCCACCCGACCTCGACCCCCACCTCGACCCCGAGCTCGCCGGCGTTGCGCTCGACTTCGCGAACGAGATGAGCTACGGCGACTACCTGCACCTCGACGCCGTGCTCGGCGCGCAGCACCCGCTGTCTCCCGAGCACAACGAGATGCTGTTCATCGTGCAGCACCAGACGAGTGAACTCTGGATGAAGCTGCTGTTGCACGAACTCGCCGCGGCCGTGGTCTGCATCAAGGCTGATCAGTTGGGCCGCGCCTTCAAGATGCTGGCGCGCGTGAGCAAGATCATGGAACAACTGGTGCACGCCTGGGACGTGCTGGCGACGATGACGCCACCCGAATACTCGGCGATCCGCCCCTACCTCGCGAACAGCAGCGGCTTCCAGAGCTGGCAATATCGGCAGATCGAATTCATGCTCGGCAACAAGAATGCGGCGATGTTGAAACCGCATTCGCACCGGCCCGACCTGCTGGCGCAGGTTCAAGCCGCGTGGCGCGCACCGTCGCTCTACGACGAGTCGCTGCGGCTGCTGGCGCGCCGCGGCCTGCCGGTTCCGGCAAGCCACACCGAGCGCGACTGGACCCAGCCCTATGCCGTGAGCGACGCCGTCGAGCAGGCCTGGCTCGGCGTCTACCGCGACCCGCAGGGCCACTGGGACTTGTACCAACTCGGCGAAGAACTCACCGATCTGGAAGACGCGTTCCGCCTCTGGCGCTTCCGCCATGTCACGACCGTCGAGCGCATCATCGGCTTCAAACGCGGCACCGGCGGCACGAGCGGCGTGGGCTACCTGCGCAAGATGCTCGACGTCGTGCTGTTTCCCGAGATCTGGAAACTGCGCACGGATCTATAGCAGATCGGCGGGTTCGTCAGAATGGCAGCGCTGATCATGCCGACCGCGGACCAAGCGTTGGTGGTGCATCTCGCCAGGTCGGGGCGGCGCATCGAAGTCGACGCGCAGACGAGCATCCTCGAGGCCTTGCTGCTGGCCGGAGTCGACGTGCCCAGTTCCTGCCAGCAAGGCGTGTGCGGAACCTGCGAGACGCGTGTGATCTCGGGCACGCCGCAGCACCGCGATCTGATCCTGAGCGACACGGAACGCGCCAGCAACAGCATCATGATGGTTTGCTGCTCGCGCGCCCTGAGCGCCGAGTTGACGCTCGATCTGTGAGATCTATGAGGCACGCCGCAGCGCCGGTTCCCTGGCGACGATGCGGCGCCAGAACGCCAACTGCCGATCACGCTACATTGCGAACAGCGGCTCGCGAGCAGCGGCCCGGGCCTGAACCGGCCGCGGCGCGCGCGTGCGCCGGCGTTCGAGGCCGTCGCAAACGGCGGCGATCCGATCGCCACGAACTTCGGCCCGGCGCACGATCTGATGAGGTTCGGGCAGGGCACTTTTCCGATCCGGGGCCATATGCTGCGCTGTCTGCTTGCCTGTACTCTGTTTGCCTGTGCCGGTTCGGCGGTGGCCGAGGAGCGCCTGCGCGTCGGCTCGAAACGTTTCACCGAGTCCTACATCCTGGCCCAGGTGCTGGCGCAAACCGCGTCGCCGCACGCTGCAACCGAAGTCAAACAGGGCCTGGGCAACACGGCGATCGTGTACGAGGCCCTGCGTTCGGGCGGCATCGATCTCTACCCTGAATACACCGGCACGATCGATCAGGAAATCCTGAAGAACAAGGGCACGTCGAGCCTGGAGGCGATGCGCGCGCAGCTCGCGCCACTCGGCCTGGGCGT